>Ga0182739_1003891_pt1 | contig 12697 bp, 8 predicted proteins | sample eDN5th30CBELigBY_FD_128873 | JGI IMG/M metagenome (GOLD analysis project Ga0182739, IMG submission 128873) | Enriched backyard soil microbial communities from Emeryville, California, USA - eDNA 5th pass 30_C BE-Lig BY (version 2) (version 2) | ecosystem: Environmental > Terrestrial > Soil >... | reverse complement strand
TGGCGGTCACCGGCGCCACCCTGCCGGGCCTGCCGTTCGTGGTGATCGGCCGGACGCGGCAGCTCGCCTGGAGCCTGACCACGACCGGCGCCGACGTGCAGGACCTGTTCGTCGAGACGCTCGATCCGGCCGATCCCGCGGCCTACCTGACCCCGGAGGGCAGCCAGCCCTTCTCGGTGCGCACGGAGCGGATCGGGGTGGCCGGCGAGGCCGACCAGGTGCTGTCGGTGCGCACCACCCGGCATGGGCCGGTGATCTCCGACCTAGTGGGCGTGCCGCACGCGGCCGGCACCGTGGTGAGCCTCGCCTGGACCGTGCTCGACCCGGACGACCGGACGATTCGGGCCGGCTTCCGCCTGCCCTACGCCCAGAATATCGCCGAGGCGCGCCAGATGCTGCGGGACTACCACAACCCGGTGCAGAACTTCGTGCTGGCCGATGCAGCCGGGCAGATCGGCTTGGTCGTGGCCGGTGCGGTGCCGGTGCGCCGCGGGGGTGATGGCAGCATGCCGGTGGACGGCACCAGCGGCCGGTTCGACTGGACCGGCACGATCCCGCCGGACGAGCTGCCGGCCCGGATCGATCCGATCAGCGGCAGCGTCGCGAACAGCAACGACCGGGTGGTGGACGACGACTATCCCCATCTCGTCGCCACGAGCTGGGAACCGGACTGGCGGCGCCAGCGGATCGACGCCCTGCTCGCGGCAAGGCCGATGCTGGACGGGAGCGACCTGATCGACATCCAGCGCGACCACCGCTCGGGCTTCGCGGTTGAGCTGCTGCCGACCCTGCTGCGTGCCAGGGGGCTGGCACCGGAGCTGGCGGCACTGCTGCCGGCGATGGCCGGCTGGGACGGCACGATGGCTGAGGAGAGCTGGCAGGCCGGCCTGTTCCTGGCCTGGGCCGAGCACTTCGCGCGGCGAGTACGTGCCGACGAGCTGGGCCCGGCTGCAACGCTGGTGGGCGGCCTGCGCGGCGCCTTCCTGGCCAACCTGCTGCGCAGCCGGCAAAATTGGTGCGATGACCGGAGAACGGAGCCGGTGGAAGACTGCGCGCAGATCGCCGGGCTGGCGCTCGCCGACGCGCACCGGGCACTGGTGGACGCGTTCGGCGCCCGGCCACAGGCATGGATGCTCCAGCGGGTGCAGCATGCCGAGCTGGCCCATGCGGTGCTGGGCGACGTGCCACTGCTGGGTGGCTGGTTCGGCCAACAGCTCACCAAGGCAGGCGACCCCTACAGCGTGGACGTGGCCGGAGCCCGGGTAGATGCGAGCCTGGTCCGGCGGACCGTCACCCATGCGGCGAGCCTGCGCATGGTGGCGGACCTGGCGGAGCCGGAAGGCATCCGGATCGTCACCGCGGGCGGCCAGAGCGGCCACCCCATGTCGCGCTGGTTCAGCGACGGTGCCCGGCGCTGGGAACAGGACATCCGCATCCACCTGCCGGCGAGCGAGCAGACCGTGCTGCTCTCGCTGGTCCCGTGATGCCGGGTCCAGAGCGTCGAGGGAATCCAACAACTCGGGCGTTATATAGTTTATCTGTATCATCCTCTAGTCCTGCAATGTATCTTGGAACCGGAGGTGGACGATGCAGACCGGAGCGCAGGGCGAATGAAGGGGGACAGCTTCGGCGCGCGGCTGCGCGCGCTCCGGATGGCAAAGGGCCTGTCCCAGGTGGAGCTGGCGCGCCTGATTCACCGGCACCCGACCGCGATCGGCCCCTATGAGCGCGACGAGTACGCGCCGCCCCGGGAAGTCATCGACCGGATCGCGGAACTGCTCGACACGACCCCGGAATATCTGTGGTTCGGCCGCAGCCCGAAGCGGCCAACCCTGGCCCAGGGCGGCCGGATCGGGTCCGGCGGGGTCGTCCATCCGCTGGAAGCAGCTACTCTGCCCCTGGAGCTGCGCTCGGACCGGCTCCTGGCCTGGCTTCTGGAGGATCCAGGCTACGACCCGCGCTACCGCCCGGGCGACCTCCTGCTGGTGGCGGCCGATCCGCTGCGGCCGGATCAGGCGCTCGGACGCGACGCGCTGGTGCGGCTGGCGGATGGCCGGGACGTGCTGGGCCGCCTCATGCCGGGGGCGCGGGCCGACCTGCCACTGCTGTGCCTGTCCGGGGGCGCCGCCGCCGTAGCAGTGGAGGCCCTCGAGGCCCGTCTCGTCCTGGGCGTGCTGGCGCCGGACGCGGTCAGCCGAGGAGAGGCCGCCGAGGCCTGAGAGTTCAACTATTACGGTTGATGAGAAATTGTCGAAGTGCTAGCTTCGCACAAATTAGCTGGTATTTTAACGAAATCGATCGGGACGCGAGACGAACCGGAATGCGGGGGTCTCGAACGCGGCTGGAGATCTCACTTCATGAATCAGATGGCCACCAGCAAGGTCGTCTCTCGTGGCACCGGCGGCCGGTCCCGGGCACTCGACGTCGACCATTACGTCTCGATGCGGATTCGCCAGCGCCGGATCATGCTGGGCCTGACCCAGCAGCAGATGGCCGAGCTGATCGGCGTCACCTACCAGCAGGCGCACAAGTACGAGACCGGCATCAACCGAATCTCGGCGGGCCGGCTGTTTCAGATCGCCCAGGCGCTGGGTGTCGACATCAGCTACTTCTTTGAGGACGTCGAGCCCGACAAGAACGCCAAGCCCAAGGACAAGGAGCTGATGCCGCAACAGCGCATGCTCCTGGAACTGGCGCGCAACTTCTCGTCGATCAGCAGCCGCAAGCACCAGGACGCGCTCTGCAACCTGGCGCGCGTGCTGGCCGGCACGGAGCGCGAGGAAGCCTGAGCCAGCGCGGCCGACAACCTGGCCGCTTTTTCGACCTCACCCGGCCATCGCCATGCGCAGGATACGCCGGGTCTCCTCCCAGCTCACGGTCGCAACCGCCTCTTCCAGCGTGAACCAGGCGGCTTCGGCGGCATCGTCGCCTGCCTGTGCGCGGTCGTGCTCGGCATCGGCGACGAAGTCGATCAGCGTGTAGTGCCAGGCCACCCGACCGTCGGCATCGTGCTCGATCAGGTCGACCGTGGTCAGCAGGCGGCAGGTCGCCAAGGGCAGCGCAGTCTCTTCCATGACCTCGCGCCGGGCCGCCGCCTCGACCGTCTCACCCAGATGCTGCCGCCCGCCCGGCAGGCTCCACTGCCCGGCACGCGGCGGCTTGCTGCGCCGGATCAGCAGCACCCGCCCCCCGTGCCGCACCACCACGCCGACCCCGACGATTGGACCGGCGGGGTAGTCACGCCGCGCCTCGCTCATAGGCCCTGCCAATGCTGGACTTGTGTCCGCTCGGATGACAACATTTTGTGAAACATTCTGATCACCGGCTCAACCTCAGAGCTACGCATGGACTTGGCTGCGCCCGACACCATCATCGACAGCGCGAGCAAGGGGAGCTTCGTGACGTCTACACCTGTCCTGCCTCTTAGCCGACCGTCCCGGATGCGCATTCTCGCCCACCCGGGCTCGCTCGGGCCGCTGGCGGGCGCTATCGCCTGGCGCCGTCGAGACGTCTGATGGCGAGGATAGTCGTCATCGACGACCGGGTCACCAACCGCAACATCCTGACCAGGCTCGCTCAGTCGGTAGAGGAAGGCCTGATCGTGCAGGCCTATGGTACTGCGGTGGCCGCTCTCGCCGCGATCGACGCCTCCGGCGCACCGGATCTGGTGGTCACCGACTTCAACATGCCCGGGATGAACGGTGCCGAACTGATCCGCCGGCTCCGCGCCCGCCCAGGCTGCGAACTGATCCCGATCGTCGTGGTCACTGTGTATGAGGACCGCGACTACTGCTACCGGGCGCTCGAGGCAGGTGCCACCGACTTTCTCCTGAGCCCGGTCGACCACCTGGAGTTCCGCGCCCGGATCAAGAACCTCCTGACCATGCGCCGCCAGCAGCGCCTGCTGGCCGAGCGCGCGGCGGACCTGGAGCAGCGCCTGACCGGCAACGGCGGTGCCGCCGCCCTTCTCCTGGATCCGGCCAGCCTGTGCGCCCGCCTGGAGATGCCGGCCTTCGCCACCGATCCGGCCGGGCGCATCGTCGCCGCCAGCCCGTCCTGGCTCCGGCTGGTGGGCATGGCGGCACCCGGGCCGGCCGCGAACGGTCAGCCGCCCAGCCTTCGCGACGTGCTGGGCGAGGAGATCGCGATCCGCCACCAGCTCCAGGCCGACAAGATCCTGGAAACGGGCGACGGCTCGGTTCAGCCCTGGATCGAGCTGATCGACGCTGTCGGCCAGGGCCGCCACGTCCTGCTGGCATGCGCGCCGCTCGCCGATGCCGCGGGTCAGGTGAGCCATGTCCTGACGGTGTGCCACGAGATCGAGGAGGCACTGCGCCACCAGTCCGCGGCGGCACCGGCGGTGCGGGTCGATGCCTTGACCAGCCTGCCCTCCTTCCAGGCCATGCTGGAGCGGATCAGCCAGGAGATTGGCCGCACCCGGGCCGAAGGTGCGCTGATGGCGCTGGTCCATATCGACATCGACCGGTTCAAGAGCTTCAACAACGCCTACGGCGACGCGTTCGGCAGCGCGCTCTTGCAGGCTCTGGCCCAGCGCCTGCGCAGCCGGATGAAGGAGGTGGAGACGCTCGGCCGGCTGCGGTCCGACGAATTCCTGGTCGTCCATCCGGGGCTGCGCCGGCCCGACGAGGCGGCCGAGCTGTGCGGGCGGCTGAGCGAGATCTTCGCCGAGCCGTTCCAGATCGACGAGCGCGAGATCAACGTCAGCGCATCCATGGGCGTCACCATCTGGCCGACCGATGCCCAGGACCAGGACCAGCTCCTGCGCAACGCCGAACTGGCCATGCACCGCGCCAAGCAGTCCGGCCGCGACACCTGGCGGTTCTTCGCCGAGGAGATGAACGTCACGGCCAAGCGGACGATCCAGCTCGAGCGTGAGCTCCGCCAAGCCCTGACCGCGCGGCAGTTCACCGTCCACTACCAGCCGCAGCAGGATCTCCAGACCGGCCGGCTGGTCGGGGTGGAGGCGCTGGTGCGCTGGAACCACCCCAATCGCGGCATCGTCAGGCCCGGCGAGTTCCTCCATGTCGCGGAGGACATCGGACTGATAGCCCCCTTGTCCAACTGGGTGCTGCAACAGGCCTGCCGGCAGTTGCGCGCTTGGCAGGAGCGCGGCATCAGCGGCTTCACCATGTCGGTGAACATCAGCCCCGGCCAGTTCCGGGAAAAGGGCGTGGAACGGCAGATCGGCCAGCTGCTCGCCGAGACCGGGATCGACCCCAGGTGGATCGACATCGAGATCACCGAGGACGCGCTGTTCGAGAACACCACCCAGGCCATGGGCACGATGCGCTTCCTCTCCGACCTGGGCCTGTCGCTGTCCCTGGACGATTTCGGCACCGGCTATTCATCGCTGGCCTACCTGCAGCGCCTGCCGGTGCAGCGACTCAAGATCGACCGGCAGTTCGTGCTCGACCTGGAAACCAACGAGCAGTCGCAGCGCATCGTCCACATGATCGTGGAGCTGGCCCGCACGCTCGGTCTGATCGTCCTGGCCGAAGGGGTGGAGACACCCGGCCAGCGCCGGATCCTGCAGCAGATCGGCTGCGACCAGATCCAGGGGCATCTGATCGGTATGCCGATGCCGCCCGAGGAGTTCGAGCGGCTGCACGTCGTGCCAAGCACCGGGCCGGCCTCGACCGGTGGAACCAGCAGCGGGAAGCCCGGACGTGGTGACGGATGACGCACCGCCGCCCCGCGAGCGCCAGTCCCCGGTTGCGTGGATCAGGCGGCGGTTGGCCGGGCGACCTGATTCGGAGCACGAGCAGGCGCTGATCCGCATCGGCTTCTCGGTGCTGATCGGCCTCTATATCCTGTTCGCCGCCCCCGCGGGGCAGGCGTCGGAGCGCTTCCTGGTCCAGGGCCTGTCGATCAGCCTGGGCGCGTTCTGCCTCTCGCTCCTGGTGTTCGGCCACATTCTGCTCCATCCGGGCGTCAACGTGGTGCGGCGCCTGCTCGGCATGTTGATCGACACCACCGGCGTGAACGCGGTGATGCTGGTGGGTGGCATGGCCGCCTCGCCCTTCTACCCGATCCTGCTCTGGATCATCTTCGGCCACGGCTTCCGCTTCGGCCGGCCCTATCTGTTCGCCTCGGCGGGCATGTCGCTCGTGCTGTTCGGCCTGGTGGTATTCTTCAACAAGAACTGGCGGCAGATTCCCCAGCTGGACATAGCGCTGATCATGGCGCTGGTCGTGCTGCCGGCCTACGTCTCGGTCCTGCTGCGCAAGTTGGAGCAGGCGGTCCAGCGGGCCGAGCAGGCCAACCAGGCGAAGAGCCGCTTCCTCGCGGTGATGAGCCACGAGTTCCGCACCCCGCTCAACGCGGTGATCGGCCTGTCCGACCTGTTGCGCCGCGACGAGAAGGACGATGACCGGCGTGAGATGCTGGGCACCATCCGCACCGCGTCGGGCACGATCCTGGGCCTGGTCGACGCGGTACTGGACGCCGCCAAGATCGAGGCCGGCCGATTCGCGGTGGTGCGCAAGCCGTTCGACGTCCACCTGCTGCTGGGCATCCTGCGCGGCATGCTGGAGCCCCAGGCCCAGGCTCGCGGCCTGTGGCTGCGCCTGGTGCTCGACCCGCAGGTGCCGCCGGGCCTGACCGGCGACATGTCCGCCCTGCAGCAGGTGCTGACCAACCTGATCGCCAACGCCCTGAAGTTCACCGAGCGGGGCGGGGTGACGATCCGGGTGAGCCGGGTGATGCTGCCGAATGGCGAGGCGGGCGTCGGCTTCGACGTCGAGGATACCGGGATCGGCATTCCGCAGGAGTTGCAGGCGCGGATCTTCGAGAGCTTCACCCAGGCCGAGGAGACGACCAACCGGATCTATGGCGGCACCGGGCTCGGCCTCACCATCGCCAAGGAACTGGTGGAGCTGATGGGCGGCCGGCTGGCGGTCGCCAGTGCACCGGACCAGGGAACCCGGTTCGGCTTCGCCCTGCCGTTGGTTCCGGTGGCCACCGGAGCGCTGCCGCCTCTGCCGAGCCACGGGACGGTGGTGGTGCTGGGCGAGGGAGCTCTGGCCGAGCGCGCCCATGCGGCGATCCGGGCCGCCGGGATCTCCTCCCAGCCGGCCACCGATCTCGCTACCGCCGCCCTGCTCCTGCGCCGCGGCCACGGCCGCCGCCTGCTGGTGCTGGGCCGGGCGGGCCATGAGGATGCGGTCGAGCTGCTCGACCTGGTGACCCGGCGGATCGAGGTCCAGGTCGACATCGTGGTGCTGCAGCCCGCGGCCGCCCTGCGGCCGGACTATGCGATGGCGAGCGTGGCACCCGACGGGATCGAGCACGATCTGCCGGTCCTGGTGCGGGCGGCACTGGCACCGCACCAGGCCCCGGCGCTGGAATCCAGGCAGCAGCCGGCGATCGCCAGGCATCCGGCCCGCCTCCTGATCGCCGAGGACAACCTGACCAACCAGCAGGTCGCCCGCCGCATCCTGGAGAGCGCCGGGCACGAGGTGGTGATCGTGGGCTCCGGCCAGGAGGCGGTCGACCGGATCGCGGTCGAGCGGTTCGACCTCGTGCTGATGGACCTGAACATGCCAGGCATGGGCGGGATCGAGGCGCTCAAGCTCCTGAGGTTCACCGAGGACGACCTGCCGCCGGTGGTGGCGCTCACCGCCGATGTGACCGATGCCACGGTCGAGGAATGCCGCAAGGTCGGGTTCTCCGGCTATGCCATGAAGCCGATTGAGACCGACACCCTGCTCGACCAGATCGACCGGCTGGTGGCCGAGCATCGCGCCAGCGGTGCACCTGCGGCCGATCCGGTGGCACCCAGGCCGGTCCGCGTGGCGCCGCCCCAGCCGGCCGTCCCGTCCGCGGCCAAGCCCACCGAACTGGTCACTGAGCTGTCGAAGCCCCGCCCGGTGGTGGCGCTGGCGAGCGCGGGCGATCCGCGCCCGGTGCTGGACCGGCGCAAGCTGGAGGGGCTGGCGGTGCTGGATCAGGGCGACGGCTTCATCGACGAGTTGCTCGATACCTTCGTCAGCGAGGCGGCCGAGCTGGTCGACGGCATTGAGCAGGCGGTGGCGCAGGAGGACGTCGCGGCCATGCGCGACCACGCCCACGCCCTGCGCTCCAGTGCGGCCCATGTCGGTGCCGTCGCCCTGTTCGACGTGCTGCTCGGCTGGCGCGGGCTGGACGATGCGGCACTCCTCGCCAGAGGGCCGGCCGAGGTCCAGCGCCTGCGCCTGGAACTGGAGCGCGCCACCACCGGGCTGACGGCCTGGCATGCCCAGCAGGCCCTGGACCGGCGCAGCACACAGCACTAGCCAGGACGGGCAACGGGGCATGGACGGCTTGCGGTCGGAACCTCCCCCGTGGACACCGAACCGGCCGAGGGAGGCCCAACTATTGCCGCAGATCGCGATCATCGTCGAGTTCGACACCCTGGATGGCCAGGAAGCCGAGTTCACCCGGCTCATCAGCGAGCACGCACGCCTGACCCTCGAGGAGGAGGAAGGCTGCCTGCGCTTCGAGGTGATCAAGCCGATCGAGCGCGACGGCACGCCCATCCCCAACAAGGTGATGGTGAACGAGCTCTACGCCGACGAGGCGGCGGTCACCCGCCACGAGCAGAACCCGCGCATGCCGATCCTGCGCGACGCGACCGGTAAGCTACTGGCCGGTCGCCGCCTGATCATGGCCGAGGTCCGCTGACGGGTCAGCCGGGCTCGGCGAGGAGGTCGGCGAGCGCCGGGAGGATGCCCTTCCCGGCGATCGCCTTCCGGTAGCCGACGAAGCTCCGGACGAAGCCCGGATTGGCATCGAGCTCCAGGAAGCGGAGCGTGCTGATCCGTAACGGTGCGGCCGGGTCCGGATCGCTCGCCAGCGCCCGGTCCGCATCCTCCAGCTTCGGCTCGATCGGCTCGAAGCGCTGGCCCTTGTCGTCCACCCCAAGGAGATAGTGGGCATAACCGGCCAGGAGAAAGGCCAGGCGGCGGTGGTCGCGCCCCTGCTCCAGGCACTGGCGGATCGTTTCGGACAGGAACACCGGGATCTTGGAGGTGCTGTCCGAGGTGAGCCGCGCGTTCTGGTCGTTGATCGCCGGGTTGGCGAAGCGGGCCAGCACGATGTCCCGGTAGCGCTCGAGCGGCATGTCCGCCGGCGCGGAGAGCAGCGGGATGACGTCCTTGTCCAGGAAGGTGCGCAGGAGGCCCATGATCCGCTCGTCCGCCATCGCCTCGTGGACGAAGCGGTAGCCGCCGACCTGGCCCGGGTAGGAGAGCATCAGGTGCGATGAGTTCAGCATCCTGAGCTTGATCTGCTCATAGGGCTTCACGTCGTCGGTGAACTGCACGCCGACCGCTTCCAGCTTCGGCCGGCCTGCCGGGAAGTGGTCCTCGACCACCCATTGGATGAAGTCCTCGGCGAACACCGGCGCCTCGTCGGCGATCCCGGTAAGCGCATTCAGCCGCTGGACGTCCTCGGGCAGCACGGCAGGCGTGATTCGGTCGACCATGCAGCTCGGAAACGCGACATTTGCCGCGATCCAGCCGGCGAGTTCCTGGCTGCGCGCCCCGGCGAATGCCAGGATCGCCTTCTTCGCCACCTCGCCATTGTTCTGCAGGTTGTCGCAGGACAGCACCGTGAATGGCGGGACGCCAGCCTTCCGACGGCGCTCCAGGGCCGCTGTGACGACGCCGAACATGGTGGCCGGCGCATCCGGCCGCGCCAGGTCTGCCACGATTTCAGGCGCATCCAGCCGGAACGCGCCGGTCTTGTCGTCGATGTTGTAGCCGCCCTCGGTGATGGTCATCGTCACGATCCGGATCGCGGGATCGCTCAGGCGCTCCAGCACCAGCGCCGGGTCGGCCGGCGCGAACAGATAGTCGACGATCGAGCCGATCACTTCACTGCCGGGCTTACCTTCGGGCGGGAATACGCTCAGCGTGTAGAGCCCGTCCTGTCGGGCGAGGCTCGCCGCCTTGGCCCGCTCGGCCGGGCTGTCGATCAGGCCGATGCCGAGGATGCCCCAGCCCTCCTGACCTGCCATGCTCAGGCAGCGGTCGAGATAGACGGCCTGATGGGCACGGTGGAAGTTGCCGACGCTCAGATGCGCGATGCCGGCGGTGACCCTGGCCCGGTCGTAGCCCGGCTTGCCAATGCCGGCCGGCAGATGCTCCAGCATGCTGTTGTTCAAACCGGCCATTCTTCGCTCCTTCCGAACCCGATCGACGATGGCGGCCAGGATGGCAGGCCACGACAGCCGGCGAAAGCAGGGCCGTCCCGACCCAGTGTCAGGCCTCTAGCCCAAAGCCAGGACCACCCCCTCGTCCGGACGCAGCGCCAGCTCCTGGCCATGGATGGACGGTTCACCGGAGGCCAGGGTCGACAGCAGCACCTGCGCACTGCTGCCCCCTTCCGGCAGCGGCACCGTCTGCGCCGCATGGCTGAAGTTGAGGGCGACCAGCAGCCGTTCCGTGCGGAAGCGCCGCTCATACGCGAACACCTGGCCATCGGCGTGCGCACCGACATAGTCGCCCACGTTCAAGGCCAGATGGCGTCGCCGCAGCTGGATCAGCCGGCGGTACAGGGTCAGGATCGAGCACGGGTCCTCGCGCATCTCCGCCACGTTGCGGCTCTGGTGGTCCGGCGTCAGCGGCAGCCAGGGCCGGCCGGTGGTGAAACCGGCATGGGGCGAGCCGTCCCACTGCATCGGCGTGCGCTGCGGATCGCGGCCCAGGCCCAGGCCCGGCTCATTGCGCTCCCAGGGGTCCTGCACCGCGTCGAACGGGATCTCCACCCGGCCGATGCCGATCTCGTCGCCATAGTACATGGTCGGCGTGCCGCGCAGGGTCAGCAGCAGCATGGCCGCGACCCGCGCCTGCGCTTCGCCCACGCGCGCGGCGATCCGCGCCTGGTCGTGGTTGCCCAGCACCCAGTTGGGCCACCCCCCCGGCGGGATGGCGCCCTCGTATTCCTCGACCAGTGCCGCGATGTCCTCGGCACGCCAGGCCATGTGGATGAGCTGGAAGTTGAACGGCAGGTGCGCGCCGGTGAGGTTCTCGCCGTAATAGGTGACCAGCCGGTCGAGCGGCAGGTAGATCTCGCCGATCAGCACCCGGTCGTCGAACTCCTCCAGCACCCGGCGCATCCCGGCGATGATGCCATGGACCTCGGGCTGGTCGGTGGAATGGATCTGCAGGGTCCGGTTGATGTCCGGCTGGCCGGCCTGGTAGCCGGGGTTCACCGGATTGTCGCGGAAGCCCTCGTCCTTCATCAGGTGCCAGATCACGTCGACCCGGAACCCGTCCACGCCCCGCCGCATCCAGAAGCGCAGCACGTCATGCATCGCCGCCCGGACCTGCGGGTTGCGCCAGTTGAGGTCGGGCTGCTCCTTCAGGAAGGCGTGGTAGTAGTACTGGCCGGTCGCCGCGTCGAAGGTCCAGCCCGGCCCGCCGAAATTGCTGTTCCAGTTGTTGGGCGGCCCGCCGCCCGGGGCCGGATCGCGCCAGATGTACCAGTCGCGCTTCGGGTTGTTTGGCGACGAGCGGCTTTCCCGGAACCATTCATGCTGGTCGGAGGTGTGGTTGGGCACGAAGTCGACGATCAGCTTAAGACCCCTGCCATGCACCTCGCCGATCAGCCGGTCGAAGTCGTCGAGCGAGCCGAAGATCGGGTCGACCCCGCAATAATCAGCGACGTCGTAGCCGAAATCGGCCATGGGCGAGGGATAGAACGGGGACAGCCAGACTGCGTCCACGCCCAGCCAGGCGAGATGGTCGAGCCGCCGGCGGATGCCCTCCAGGTCGCCGATGCCGTCGCTGTTCGAATCCTGAAAGGAGCGTGGGTAGATCTGGTAGACGATTCCCCGCTTCCACCAGGTGTTCTCCGGCATCAGCCATCTCCAAAGGCTTGTGGGCCATCCGTCGGGCAAGCCCGTTGCGGGCCTGGGGGTTCCCGCAGGGCAACTGTCCATCTGTTGATGGAACGGGGGCGCCGTGCCCGGGTTCAACCACGTCGGCTGAACCCAGTTGGATTTTCGGATGAACGTGATGAGCCAGGCCGAGCCGGCGCTGCGGCGCCGGATGCCGATCGGTGCCGAGCCAAGCGGCGGCGGGACCTCGTTCCGCGTCTGGGCGCCGGCCTCTGCCGAGGTCTCGGTCGTGCTGGCGGATGGCCGGGAGGCAGCGCTGGCGGCCGAGGAAGGCGGCTATTTCGCCGGCTTCCTGCCCGGGATCGGAACCGGCGACCGCTACCGGCTGCGCCTGGACGGGAACGGCCAGCTCCTGCCGGACCCGGCATCGCGGCGCCAGCCCGAGGGCCCGCACGGGCCATCCGAGGTGGTCGACCCGCACAGCTATCGCTGGCGGCATCCGCAATGGCGGGGTGTCGGCATCCGGGGCCAGGTCATCTACGAAATGCATGTCGGCACCTTCACGCCCGAAGGGAGCTGGGCCGCCGCACAGGCGAAGCTGCCGTTCCTGCGCGACATCGGCATCACGCTCATCGAGATGATGCCGGTGAACGAGTTCGCGGGCCGGTTCGGCTGGGGTTATGACGGGGTCGGCCTGTTCGCGCCCACCCGGCTCTATGGCACCCCGGACGAGCTGCGCGGCTTCATCGACGCCGCGCACGGTCACGGCATCGGCGTGATCCTGGACGTCGTCTATAATCACCTGGGTCCGGACGGCAACTACCTGCCCCGGTTCAGCAGGGACTACTTCACCGA
>Ga0182739_1003890_pt1 | contig 12701 bp, 12 predicted proteins | sample eDN5th30CBELigBY_FD_128873 | JGI IMG/M metagenome (GOLD analysis project Ga0182739, IMG submission 128873) | Enriched backyard soil microbial communities from Emeryville, California, USA - eDNA 5th pass 30_C BE-Lig BY (version 2) (version 2) | ecosystem: Environmental > Terrestrial > Soil >... | reverse complement strand
TGGTCAACTCCCTCATAGACGCTGTCACCTTCGGACTGTGGAGCGGCACCGACTGGCTCAACGACCCCGCCACCGCGCTGGGTGCCATCATCGTCATGTCGATCTGGCAGGCCGTCGGATTCCACATGATCATCTGGCTCTCGGGCCTGCAGACGATCCCCGAAGAGCTCTACGAGGCGGCGCGCATGGACGGCGCGAGCCCGTGGCGCCAGTTCACCAACGTGACCTGGCCGGGATTGCGGCCGACCATGGTGTTCGTGCTCGTCACGATCACGATCGCGGCCCTGGGCCTGTTCGTCCAGGTGGACGTGATGACACAGGGCGGACCGCAGGGCTCGACCTCGACGATCGTCTACCACGCGGTGCGCAAGGGCTACCAGCAGCAGGAGATCGGCTACGCCGCCGCGATCTCGCTCATCTTCTTCGTCGCCGTCCTCATCATCGCGCTGATCCAGCAGCGCCTCACCCGGGAGAAGGACTGACATGGCCGCCACCTCTGTGACCACCACGGGCCGCGCGCGCCGGAACGCCCGCGCCGCCGCGCCGGCTCGCCGGGGCGGCACGATCGCCACCTACGTCGCGATGTCGATCCTGGCGCTGTTCTTCCTGTTCCCGCTCGTGTTCATGTTCGTGTCGAGCTTGAAGCCCGACGCGCAGATCCTGCAGGACATCGACTCGCCGCTCGCCTTCCTCCCCGTCGGCGACATCAGCCTCGACAACTACTTCGGAGTGTTCGACCGCGTTCCCGTCGCCCAGTTCCTCTTCAACTCGATCCTCGTGACCGTCCTGACGGTCGGCATCGGGCTCGTGGTCAACTCCATGGCGGGCTTCGCCCTGTCGCGCCTGGCCTGGAAGGGGCGCATCGTCGTGCTGGCCGTCATCATCGCGACGCTCATCGTGCCGTTCGAGACGATCGCCGTGCCCATGGTCTACTGGGTCGCCCAGCTCCCGACGCTCGTGTTCGAGGGAGGCGTCCTGAAGTACGACTTCGGCTGGCTCAACACCTATGAGGTGCAGATCGTGCCGTTCATCGCGAACGCGTTCTCGATCTTCCTGTTCACGCAGTACTTCTCCACGATCCCCAAATCCCTCGACGAGGCGGCGCGGATCGACGGGGCGAGCTGGTTCGGGATCTATCGCCGGATCATCGTCCCGCTGTCCGGTCCGGCCTTCGCGACCGTCGCGATCCTCACCTTCCTGCCGGCGTGGAACCAGTACCTGTGGCCGCTCATGGTCGTGCAGAAGGAGGAGCTGCGGCCGGTCATGGTCGGCATGCAGTACTTCTTCCAGCTCAACACGGCGTGGGGTGAGGTCATGGCGTACACGTCTCTCATCACGGTGCCCGTCCTGATCGTGTTCCTGATCTTCCAGCGCGCGTTCGTCAGCTCGATCGCCGCCAGCGGAGTGAAGGGATGACCGCCGTCGCCCTCTGCCTGCCCGTGACCCGCGCCCTCCCTCAGTAAGGAATCCGTCTTGTTCGATCTCCCCGACTCCTGGGTGTGGGACTTCTGGTTCGCCGACGACGGCGACCGCTACCACCTGTTCTTCCTGTACGCCTCGCGGGCGCTCCACGATCCGGAGCGACGTCACTACCGCGCCTCCATCGGTCACGCGGTCTCCGACGACCTCGTCGGCTGGACGCGGGTCGAGGACGCCCTCGTGCGCGGCGACGCGCCCGCGTTCGACGACCTCGCCACCTGGACCGGCTCCACCGTCCGGCACCCCGACGGCACGTGGTACCTCTTCTACACGGGGGCGAGCCTCGTCCCGGGGCGCAAGAACGTCCAGCGCATCGGCTACGCGACCTCCAACGACCTCCACACGTGGCACAAGGCGGCCGGCCCCGTGCTGGAGGCCGCGAGCCCCTGGTACGAGACCATCGACAGCGGCGCGTGGCACGATGAGGCGTTCCGCGACCCGTGGGTGTTCCCCGACCCTGAGGGCAACGGCTGGCACATGTACGTCACCGCGCGCTCGCCGGAGGGGCCTGTGGACGGCCGCGGCGTCGTCGGTCACGCCTGGTCGCCGGACCTTCGCGAGTGGGAGCTGCGGGCGCCCGTGAGCGTGCCGACCGAGAACGGGTTCGGTCAGCTCGAGGTCACCCAGGTCGAGGTGGTCGACGGGCGCCCGGTGCTGCTGTTCTCCTGCCTGGCGGAGCACTCGATGCCTTCGCGGCGTGCGCTGGCCGCTGGCACGTGGGCGGTGGCCGCCGACAGCGTGCTCGGTCCGTTCGACATCGATCGCGCCGAGCGTCTCACGGGGGAGGACCTCTACGTCGGCAGGCTCCTTCGCCGCCGCGAGGACGGCGCGTGGCTGCTGTTCGCCTTCCGCAACATCGGAGGCGACGGCCGCTTCGTGGGCGGCATCACCGATCCCATGCCGATCGCGTGGCGAGGCGATCGGCTCCTCGTCGTGGACCCGGCGGCCGTTCCCGCTTCCTAGACTGGGGCGATGCAGCCGCTGACCGAGGACCAAGTGCGCGGCGCGCTCATGAACGCCGCGCCCGACGAGCTCGACCGCGTCGCCCTGCCGGTGGACTTCCTGCTGGTCGACTGGGACCACCTCGACTTCCTGGCGTGGCGCGATCCGCGTACGAGGGGGAGGGGCTACGTCGTCGCCGAGATCGGGGGGCAGCCGACCGGAGTCGTCCTGCGCGCCACCGCCGGTTCGGCTCACGCCCGCCCCGCGCTGTGCAACCTGTGTCACACGATGCAGCCCGGCGATCAGGTGGCGCTGTTCACGGCGAGGAAGGCGGGGGATGCCGGGGCGCGCGGCGACAGCGTGGGCACCTACGTGTGCGCCGATCTGTCGTGCCACGAGAACGTGAGACTCGCGGCGCCGCTGGCCCCCAGCGAGGTGCGCGCCAGCGTCGATCGCCGGATCGACGGCACCCGGCATCGGGTGGAATCGTTCGTCGAGCGGATCGTCGTCGCCGGCTGACGGTGTGGTTCTCGGCACGTCGTTGGTACCGGTAAGATAGTGGATCGCGCCTCCGCTCGACTGTACAAGCCGGTCGGGTGCGCGCCCGGCGAGTTACCCAAGCGGCCAAAGGGATCTGACTGTAAATCAGCCGTCTTCGACTTCGGGGGTTCGAATCCCTCACTCGCCACTCATCGGACAAGGCCCGGAATCACTGAGCAAGACAGTGATCCGGGCCTCTGTCGTTTGTCCGGCCGGGCGCAATGTCCAGGGGAAGCGAATCTGAGACTCTTCTCGCCCGCCGACACTGAGGAGTTGAGGACCGACCTGTACTGGGCAGACTCGAATCGGCCTTCTGCCCACTCGCTTGGCGACGATCTCGATCCTGTATCCCTATGCGGCGCAAGAGCTCGCGTAGAGCTGCCGGAAGGATTACCACGGAACGGGTAATGCGCATCGGTCGCTCTGTCTTCGATGGCCTATATGCGGTAGCTTGCAAGCATTGGCCATCGATCGAGGGGTACTCGATGAACAGAACGCGCGCCGGCATTCTTCTCACGGGGTCGCTGCTCGCGGGTCTCCTCGTCGGGGGCAGCAGTGTTGCTGCCCCCGACGGCACTTCAGCTATTACTCGTGGGGTGTGGTGATGGGCTCGAATAGCGCGTCTTACGCCACCTACTACACCTTCAAGTCCCCGAACCAGAGCTCATAGGAGATAGTGGTGTCAGACTCACGTCCAGGTTCGCGCAAAGTGCTCGTCATCGGCGGATCCCTGGGGCTCGCAATAGTAGGCGTCGTCGCCGGATCGGCTGTAGCAGGGGGATTGCTGACGCCGTCCGATGGGGCCACTCCGCCGACCTACTCGACGAACAGCAGCGGTTCTACCTACGGATCCCTTGTCGATGCCTATTCTCCGGAGACGGAACCCGACCTCATTCTGGTCGAGACCACGGATGGCAAGAGCGGATACGCCTACAAGAAGGACCTCGACGTGGCGTCCGGCGCCAACGTGCGGTCGCCTGCGGAGGCTGCCGCCTGGCGGAATGTGTCCGTAGAGGTCCCTGTGTACCTCGTGGACGGCAAGACCAAGATCGGCGGGTTCGTCGTCGGAGGCGGAACCGTCGAGTATGGCAAGGATTAGGGCGACGTCTCCGGACATCCCGACTCGCCATTGATCTGCACTGAAGCTCCCCATCCGGGAATGAATCCGCGGCACAATAAGTTGTACCTACAACATCATTGAACTGCGATCGGAGAACACCATGACCCGGATGTCGGACCTCACTCGGCAGGAGGCCGCGCCGGAGCGCACGCTCAGCACGGCGACGGGGATGGATGCCGTGACTCTGCGCGTCGGCGATCTGGAGTCGATGTCCTCCTACTACGCGAACGCGCTCGCGCTCGAACCGCTCGAAGAGCGCCCGCGCGGGGCGGGGCACGGCGAAGAGGTCCACCGGGTCCTCGGCCGCGGCGCGACCCCGATGATGAGGCTCATCGCGACCCCCGGGCTCCCGGTCGCCGATCCGCGGCAGGCGGGGCTGTTCCACACCGCCTTCCTCTTCGAAGACGCCCCCTCGCTCGCCGCGACGGTGCTGCGCGCGGCCCAGGATCCGCGCAGCCGCTTCACCGGGTCGAGCGACCACCTCGTCAGCGAGGCGTTCTACTTCACTGACCCGGAGGGCAACGGCATCGAGCTGTACGTCGATCGGGCCCGTGACCAGTGGAGGTACGTGAACGGCGAGCTCCAGATGTCCACGCTGTACCTCGACCCGAACGAGTACGTGCAGCGTCATCTGACCGACGCCGCCGTCCGCGGTGTCTCCGAGGCGCATGGCAAGGTCGGGCACGTCCACCTGCAGGTGGGCGACATCCCCGCCGCGCGGAGGTTCTACGTGGACGCGCTCGGCTTCGAGGCGACCGTCGCGAGCTTCCCGGGCGCGCTGTTCGCGTCGGCCGGGGGCTACCACCACCACGTCGCGATGAACACCTGGAACAGCTCCGGGGCGGGGCCCCGTGCCGCGAGCCTCGGCCTCGGCGACGTCGCCATCACCGTCCCGTCCCGGGACGACCTCGACGCCCTCGCCGCGCGGCTCGCACACCACCGGCTCGCGTTCGCCGACCGCGGCCGCGACATCGTCGTGACTGACCCGTGGGATACCCAGGTCACGGTGGGGCTGCCCGGCGCGGGCGTGGAGGAGCTGCTGAACCGCTGACCGGTCTGCGATCCGGTCAGGCGGGCCTGGAGCGTTCGGCGGCGATCCCGATCCGGTTCTGCGGGTCGAGCCTGCCCACCAGCGGCTGCAGCGCATCGACGAGGGCGTGCAGCTGGTCGGGTTCGAGTCGGTCGATGACGAGGTCCTTCACGAGCGCGATGTGCCCCGGCACCGCGCGGACCAGCTGGCGCCGGCCGGCGGAGGTCAGGCGGACGTTCACGATCCGCGCATCGCCTTCTCCCGCCGTGCGTTCGACGAGGCCGCGTTCGGTCAGCTTGCCCACGACGCGCGAGAGCCGCGGCATCGTGGCGTTGACGGATGCGGCGAGCTCCTTCGTCTGCAGCTCCGAGCCGGGGGTCTGCTGGAGCGTGCTGAGCACCATGAACTCGAAGTGCGTCATCCCGGCCTCGGCCTGCAGCTGCGCATCGAGGGCGGCGGGAAGCAGCTCGGCCGTCCACACGAGGGCGAGCCACGCCCGTGACTCGAGCTCATCCATGCGGGGGACGCGGTAGGTCATGACCCTGCGAGTCTACGGCGCGGGAATAGATGTACCTACAACGATGTTTGGGTAACTAGTTGCAGTTACAACTTTCAATCGTCTGGAGAATGGACATGACAAGCATCTCGATCATCGGAACCGGCAACATGGGCTCGGCGATCGCCGGTCTGGCCGCCAAGGGCGGCGCCTCCGTGCAGGTCGTCGCGCGCGACCTCGTCAAGGCGCAGCAGCTGGCCGAGAAGGTGGGTGGTGTGGCCGCCGCGTTCGGCGAGAGCCTCACCGGCGACATCGTCGTCCTCGCGCTGCCCTATGGCGCGCTGGCGGACGTCATCGCGTCCTACGGCCCCCAGCTCGACGGCAAGATCGTCGTCGACGTGACCAACCCCGTGGACTTCGCCACCTTCGACGGCCTGACCGTCGCAGCGGACTCCTCGGCCGCAGCCGAGCTGCAGGAGGCGCTCCCCGCCGCGAAGGTCGTCAAGGCCTTCAACACGAACTTCGCCGCCACGCTGTTCTCCGGAGAGGTGGGCGGCGTGCCGACCACCGTCGTCATCGCGGGGGACGACGAGGAGGCCAAGGGCCGTCTCACCGAGGTCGTCTCTGCCGGCGGGGTCTCCGTCGCCGATGCCGGCGCGCTCAAGCGTGCGCGCGAGCTGGAGGCGGTCGGCTTCCTCCAGATGGTGCTCGCGGTGCGCGAGCAGGTCGCGTGGACCGGAGGCTTCGCCGTCCGCTCCTGATCGCCGCCTCGCGGGAGCGGGAAGCGCACATCGCGCCCCGCTCCCGCGGCCGATCGGCACAGTCACCCTCACCCTCGTCGGAGCCCCGTGCAAGGATGAGAGGACGACGAGGTCCACGACCGGAGGGAGCCGCGGTGAGCGAGCCCATCACGCACCCGAACTCGAACAGAATCCTGCGCGCGTCCATCTGGGTCGCCATCGGCGCTCTGATCGCGGCGGCGATCGTCTGCGTCGTGTGGGTGCTGATCGGCGATGCCAACGGGATGATCGCGAAGGCCTTCCTGACGATCCTGCTGCTCGCGGCCTTCGCCGGCATCGCGATCCTCGAAGCGAACCTCGCCTCGCGGCGCCCCGCCTGGTTCGCGCTCGCGAGCATGGTCACGTGGGTCGTCATCCTGCTGATCGGCGCGGTCATGATCTGGATGCCGGAGCCGCAGCAGTACTTCGGGACCGGCCTCGAACGGTTCATGAAGTTCCTGCTCATCACCCTGATCCTGCAGGGAGCGCTGCTCCACATCCGCCTCTTCTCGAAGGCGCACGAGCGGCACCGGACGACGTTCACCTCGATCGTCACCTACGTCACGATCGGCCTCGTGGTGATCCTCGCGGTCATGCTCGTGCTCCCGATCGTGATCGAGGAGTACGTGGACTTCCGCCCGTTCTACTGGCGCGTCGTCGTCGCGCTGGCGATCCTGGCCGCCGTCGGCACGGCGCTCGTGCCCCTCGTGAACGCGCTCTTCGCGCCCAAGAGGCCGCACGCGGTCGCCCAGGCGCCCGCCGGCGCGTACTATCCGCCGGCGCCGCAGCAGTGGCCCACCTACGCAGACGGCGCGACGCCGCTGCCGGTTCTTCCCGACGGCTCACCGGACTGGAACGCCTACTACACCGGCCAGCCCACCTATCCGGCCGCAGCCCAGGTGGCGCCTCCCGCCGCGCCGCAGAGCGCACCGGGTACGGTCGCGGGGGTCGCCGCGGCCGCAGGGCCGTACGAGGAGCAGCCGGCCGCCGCTCCGGCTCCCGAGCAGGGGACGCAGGCGCCCGGCTATCAGGGCTACCCGCCGCCCCCGCCGCCGCCCCGCTGAGCCGGGCGACGCGCGCGATCAGGGGGCGAGGAGTTCCAGGGCGGCCATCGCCGCGTTGTGACCGCCGATGCCGCTGACCGCGCCCCCGCGGCGTGCACCCGATCCGCACAGCAGGATGCGCTCGTGTGTCGTGGCGACGCCCCACCGCCGCGCGAGGGTGTCCAGCGGCTCGTCGTCGTCGGCCCACGGCCAGTCCAGTGCGCCGTGGAAGATGTCGCCCCCGATCATCCCGAGCGCCTCTTCGAGATCGGACGTCGTGCGCGCCTCGATGCACGGGCTCCCGTCCGGCGCCTCGTAGAGGCAGTCCGCGATCGGCTCGGCGAGGATCGAGTCGACAGAGCGCATCGCCGCCGACAGGAGCGACTCTCGGCGCGCGGCGGGATCGGCATCCGCCATCAGACGGTGGGGCACCTGCAGACCGAACAGGGTCAGCGTCTGAGCCCCCGACCGGCGCAGCTCGGGGCCGAGGATCGACGGGTCGGTCAGCGAGTGGCAGTAGATCTCCGCGGGGAGCGGATCGGGGATGCCGCCGGCAGCCGCCGTCCGGTACGCGTCGTCGAGCTGGGTCAGCGTCTCGTTGACGTGGAACGTGCCGGCGAACGCCGCCTCCGGCGCCGCCTCGGCGTCACGCAGTCGCGGCAGGCGGCGAAGGAGCATGTTGACCTTGATCTGAGCGCCCTCTGGCGTCTCCTCTCGTGGCGGCTGCTCTCCCGCAGTCCCCTCGCCGGATGCGCCGCCGCCTGCGCGGAGGAGCTGGCGCAGCACCGCCGGTCCGACACCGCTCAGGACGAGCCGGCCGTGCATCCTCTCCCCGTCGGCGAGCGTGACCTCGCCGTCCGGTGTGATCGCCGTCACCTCGGAGCCGCCCCGCAGTTGGGCGCCGGCAGCTCGCGCCGCCCGCTCCAGCGCGCCGCTCACCGTGCCCATGCCGCCGACGGGCACGTCCCAGTCCCCGGTCCCGCCGCCGATGACGTGGTACAGGAAGCAGCGGTTCTGCCGCAGCGACGGGTCGTCCGCCGACGCGAACGTGCCGATCAGTCCGTCCGTCATGACGATGCCGCGGGCGAGGTCGCTGTCGAGACCGTCACGCACGAGTCCGCCCAGCGGCCGTCGCGTGACCGACTCCCACAGCGCGTCGTCGCCGAACATCGCCCGCGCCTCGCTCGCCCGCGGCAGGGGGGCGGTGACCGTGGGGAACAGTGCCGCGGCCATCGGGACGAGCCGTTCGTAGAAGCTCGAGAACCGTTCGGCCTCCGCCGCGTCGCCGGTCGCGCGGGCGAAGCCGGCCGCAGTGGCGACAGCATCCGCGGTGTCGACGAGAACGCCCCTCGTGGGGTCTGCCGGGTCCGGAGTGTAAGAGGAGTAGCGGCGACGCCGCAGGTCGATGCGGAGCCCGAGGTCGTCCACGATCTGCCGCGGCAGCAGACTCACGAGATAGGAGTAGCGGGACAGCCGGGCATCCACCCCCGCCCACGGCCGCTCGGACACGGCGGCTCCGCCGAAGTGGTCCTGCTTCTCGTGCACCGCGACCCGCAGACCGGACCGGGCGAGGTACGCGGCGGCGACGAGGGCATTGTGCCCTCCGCCGACGATCACGACATCGTGAAGGACAGCGCTCATGCCTCTCACGGTATCGGCGTAGCGTGAGAGTGTGGAGAACACCCCCAGCACTGACGGTTTGGAAGAACTCGCGGCGCTCGCCGCCGACATCGCACAGGAGGCGGGGGAGCTCGCGCACCGACGACGTGCAGAAGGGGTCGCCGTCGCCGCCACGAAGTCGTCCCTCGCCGATGTGGTCACGGAGGCCGACCGCGAGGTCGAGCAGCTCATCCGCCGCCGGCTCACCGCGGCGCGCCCCGCCGATGGGTTCCTCGGCGAGGAGACCGGGGCCGAGCCGGGGGAGAGCGGGATCACGTGGGTCGTCGACCCCATCGACGGCACCGTCAACTACCTCTACGGGATCCCGCACTACGCCGTCAGCATCGCCGCCGTCTCGGGTGAGCCCGTGCCGTCGAAGTGGCGGCAGCTCGTCGGCGTCGTCCACACCCCCTCCCTGGGCGAGGTCTACCGCGCCGTCCGCGGCGGCGGCGCGTGGCTGGGGGAGCAGCGCCTCGAAGTGTCGGTCCCCGGCGACGCGGGTGCTCTGCTGGCGACCGGCTTCGGCTACGACCCCGCCACCCACGAGGGCGACTTCGGCAGGCTCCGCCGGGCCATGCCGCTCGTCCGCGACATCCGCCGCAGCGGCTCGGCATCCCTCGACCTCTGCTACGTCGCCGCGGGCCGTCTCGACGGCTATTTCGAGCGAGGCCTCCACCCCTGGGACCACGCGGCCGGCGGGCTGCTCGTTCTCGAAGCGGGCGGACGGCTCGGCGGCCTTCCCGATGGAGCGCCCGGGCGGGAGATGACCATCGCCGCGTGCCCTGAGCTCTTCGAGCGGATCGCGGCTGCGGTATATCAGTAGTCGTCCATGGCATTCTCAGCCGGGGCGGGGTAGTGTTTACCCGATCGTTACCTTTGTCGCCCGAGAGACGAAGGTGCGGTTCGAAGCCCCCCCGATATGCCGCGCACCCGACGCGCCCCGAATGAGAGCCCGCCCCCTTTGACCTTCGACGCCCACCCGGACCACGCTGCGCCTACGCGCGGGTCCCGTCGCGTCGCGGAGCCTGCCGGTCCGGCAGCAGGGATGACGCGAGCGCAGTGGCGGCAGCAGCAGGCCCTCCGGACGTCGAACGTCGAGTCGGCCGCGCCGGCGCCGACGATCACTTCCGGGCCATCGATCGCTGAGACGGTCGTCGCAGAAGCGACCGCCGCGACCGCAACTCTCCGACGCCGGGACCGCCAACGAGCGGAGCCCGGCGTCTCGACGTCGCCGGTCTTCGGAGCCTCGACGCTGCTGGACACCGGGGCCGCCGCGGCCGCGATCCCGCTGAGCTTCGTCGCCGCCTCCGCCGAGCCCTGCCTCGTCGACGAGTTCGAGCGCGCCGCGCGCATGCTCTCGTTCACCGGCCAGACGCCCATCCAGGTCGTTCCCGTCGCCGAGCCCGAGGCAGTGCCGGCGCCCACCGCCCACGTCGCACGACGCGGACGTCGGATCCGCGTCAAGCAGGTGGCCGCGGCATCCTTCTCGGTCGGCGTCATGGCCGTCGTGGGCATCCTCGCCATCGGCACCACGACCCCGGCGACAGCGATCGCGGCGGCGTCCCAGGTGACGGCCGACGTCGTGTCCGTCGCGACTCCCGCGCCGCAGGAGACCGAGAACATCCAGGCATACGTCTCCTCGACGGGCGGTCAGAGCGAGCTCGACCGCGCCGGCGGCTTCGACGTCGCCTCGATGGCCGACATCGCGGCCGACTCCGGCGTCACGCAGTTCGCCGGCACGTGGGTGAGCGACCCGAGCGCCGACATCCAGTGGCCGTTCCCGGTCGGTGTGCCGATCTCGGCGGCCTACGGCTCGCAGTCCTACCTGTCGAAGTTCTCCTCCCCGCACCGCGGCGTAGACCTGACGCCCGGCGTCGGCGCCGAGGTCCACGTCATCGCCGACGGCACGGTCCGCATCGCGACCCAGGCCGGCGGCGACTACGGCGTGACCGTTGTCGTCGATCACGTCATCGACGGCCAGCTCGTCTCGACCCGGTACGCGCACATGCAGTACGGCTCGCTCCAGGTCTCCGCCGGCGACACCGTCGAGGCCGGCGAAGTGATCGGCCGCGTCGGCTCGACCGGCAAGGCCACAGGCCCGCATCTGCACTTCGAGGTGCTCCTCGGCGGCACCGTCCACACCGACCCGATCGCCTGGATGGAACAGCACACCGAAGGGTGACGTCCGGTTCTGACGGATGCCGGTGCTCTGGTATTCTTTTCTGGTTGCCCGCGCGCGGGTGGCACGCCCCGATAGCTCAGTGGCAGAGCACTTCCATGGTAAGGAAGGGGTCGTCAGTTCAATCCTGACTCGGGGCTCGCAGTACACCTTCGGGTGCATCGCGGCGGGGTAGCTCAGTTGGTGAGAGCGCACGACTCATAATCGTGAGGTCGCGGGTTCAAGCCCCGCTCCCGCTACAGATTGACATCGCTCATCCGTCGCCAACCTGGCCTATCGCGGGTCATGGGCACGATTCGAGCCCGATGAGCACTGGCTGCGCGGACTCATCCGTCCCCAACCGGGCCCATTCGCCCGGGTAGCGCCGCTTTCGGCCGGCTGAACGGCCCCGGCAGCGGTCCGCCGCGGCTCACGCCTCGGATGCGGGACGGTGCGAGGCCCATGCGGCGAGCTCGTCGTTGTCGCCGAATGTCATGCGGTCGATGAGCTCCGTGAGCCGCGTCACGACGTCCTCCGCGGCGTCGAGGCGGCACTCCTCGGTCGCACGGCGCGTGTCGCTGGGCTCGTCGGGAGCCGGTTGCCACTTGTAGTGGATGAACGCGTTGCGGGCGTCGGCGAGCTGCAGGGCGGCCGCGCGCAGCTCCGCCGGGAACGTCTCACCCGTCACGAGCCGCCAGAGCACGCCCATCTTGTCGCGCAGAGAGGAGCGGACCATCGAGACGAAGTCGGGGTTGTCCAGCCCCTGGCGGCTCGAGAACGTCTGGAGGGCACCGTTGAGCGCGTGCTCGAGCCACGTCGCGTAGAAGATCACCGCGTAGTCCGCCTGCCCGGCCGCGCGCTGTCTGCGCGCCTCGTCGAGGAGGGCGTCCTCGTGCGTGATCGTCAGCTGGAGCTCGATGCTGTTCTCGACGATGTACCTGGCGGTCAGCACGCCGATCTCGTCGGGCGTCTTGCCGGCGGCGTCGATCGTCCCGTCGACGATCAGGGTCCGCGCGATCGATCGGATGGCGTGCTCCGCGATGATCTCCTGAACCCGGGCGAAATCGTCCTCACTCATGGGCGGCAGGATATCCCGGACGGCTCTGGCCGCCCGGCGTCCCGCTGCCTCAGACAGACGAGCGTGCGCCCGCGATCTCGCTGATCTCGATCGTGCGGCCGAGCGCGGCCGAGCGGGTGAGCGCCTCGGCGGTGGCGATCGATGCGCGCGCGGCGGACCCGTCGGTGAGTGCCGCCAGCGCCGGGTCGGCGTCGCGCGTGCCGGTGACGAGACCGGTGAAGTAGGCGAGCTCGCGCTGCATGACGGTGCGCAGCCACTGCGGCGGCCGCACGGTCGGGTCGCCGTAGGTGACGCCGCCGCCGGACGACGTGGCGCGGTTCTCGCGCGTGCGGTCGGCGTCCACCTCGGCACTCTCGTGGAGCGGGAAGCGCTCGACG
>Ga0182739_1003889_pt1 | contig 12703 bp, 10 predicted proteins | sample eDN5th30CBELigBY_FD_128873 | JGI IMG/M metagenome (GOLD analysis project Ga0182739, IMG submission 128873) | Enriched backyard soil microbial communities from Emeryville, California, USA - eDNA 5th pass 30_C BE-Lig BY (version 2) (version 2) | ecosystem: Environmental > Terrestrial > Soil >... | reverse complement strand
TTGGTAATACTTGCCCGGTTTGTCGTGAAGGTACAGTTGAAGATTTGGGCGGCTGTAATACATGTACGAGCTGTGGTGCACAATTAAAGTGTGGATTGTAATCTGTTTAAAGGATCTGACGATTGTAGCTTTGAAATAAAGTCGTACTGTTTATAAAAAAGTCGTACCGTTTAAAATAAAGTTGCACTGTTTATAAAAAAGTTGCACCGTTATGCCCCTTTGGATAAAATTATCTAAAGGGGTGTTTTTTATGGCTAAAAGAACGAGAACTTCTAAAATTGATAAATGGATTAAAGAAGGTCGTGGCTCTGGAATAGGATCAGATTATAAGCCTTGGTTGTATATTCAAGACGTTTCTTCATCAGGTCGCTCAGGAAGACCGAAAGGAATTAAAACAGGAAGGCAATACGATTTCTTGTCTGATTTGGAACGATACTATTTTTATCTAGCTGAATATTCTGATTTCGTTGTGGATATAAGAGAACAATTTCCTTTATTGCCGTTGGAAGAAACAATTGTTATTGCGGATGAATTAGGTATCGAACATCCAACTAATCCTAAGAATGGTGAACTGAATGTGATGACCACGGATTTTTTATTGACTTTAGATAAAGGAAAAGGTGTGTCTGAAGTTGCTCGAACAATCAAGATGAAAGATGAATTATTTAAAGAGCGAGTGCTTGAAAAGTTTGAGATTGAAAGAGAGTATTGGCAGCGAAGAAATATTGATTGGGCCATTGTAACTGATGAAGATATCCCAAAAACATTAGCTCGAAATTTAAGTTATGTACATAGTCCTTATTATATTAAGGAGTATGATGTCTTCCGAGAAATGAATGAGAAACATATTGAGGAATTAGCAATTTCATTAATGCAAAGGCTGTTAAATCAAACTAATAGTATTAGAGCAATTACGAATGAGTTTGAATTTGATACTCATTTGCCCTTTGGTAGTGGTTTGACGTTATTTTATCATTTGATTGCTCAAAAAATTATACAAATCAACTTGTTAGAGGATTTGAATGTAGAACAGCCAATTAAAATTCAGTCTATTGATGAGAATAGATTGAAACAGGTGAGATACGGATGATTTATATTAATCAAGTTTTTCAATATATTAACGATTCGAAACGAATGCGAGTAATTGAAATACAAGATACATATGTTTATATCGTTGATATTGATGCTCATACATCAATGCCTAAGAGAGTACTTTATTCCACATTAGTTTCGGAAATAGAACAAAAATTATTATTAGTGATAGCTGATCCATTTGCTAGAGTGCTAGTTGATGACGAATTAACAGAAATTCAGATTCAAAAGCGTGAAGAAGATTGGCAGACAATTCAACAATACTGTTTACCTTATATGGAAGAGTTACTACAAAAACGTGGACGAGAATTAAAGATTAATGCAATAGCAGGACAATTAGAAGTGACTCCAACAAAAGTAAAAAAACTACTTAGTCGCTATTGGCAGCGTGGTATGAATAAAAATTCTATGCTCCCTGATTATATTAACTCTGGTGGTAGAGGAAAAGAAAAAACATTGTCTAAAGAAAAAGTTGGTCGGCCAAGAAGAGTAACTGTTAGTGGGGAATATCAAACAGGTATTAATATCACGGAAGAAGTGAAGTTGCAGTTTGAGCATTCAATTAACAAGTATTACCGAAAAACAAATAATTATTCTTTAAATGATGTTTATCATTTTATTTTACGTGATTTTTATTCAGATCGTTATAAAGAATATGGTGAAATGAAGTATCGTGTATGGGAAGCTAATAGGATACCCTCTTACCATCAGTTTTACTACTGGTTTAAAAAGTTAGAGGATCCAAAAAAGGATATTCAATTCCGCAAAAGTGCCAAGGAATATGAGCTGAAATATCGTCCTCTTTTAAGTAATTCAAAATCAGAAACGATTGGTCCCGGTACTCGTTTTCAAATTGACGCTACAATTGCCGATATTTATTTGGTAAGCTCACTTGATATAAATAGAATCATTGGCCGCCCCGTTATTTATGCTGTAATGGATGTCTACTCTCGAATAATAACAGGTTTATATGTTGGTTTAGAAGGACCTTCGTGGTTAGGTGCAATGATGGCATTAGATAATATGGTCACTGATAAAGTAGATTTTTGTAGGAAATACAATATTGATATTGAAGAAGAACAATGGCCGACACATCACCTGCCTGAAATTATTATTGCTGACCGTGGGGAATTTGAGGGCTATTCTGTTGAAAACTTAATTAATAACCTAAACATTACAATTGAAAATACAACGGCTTATCGTGGTGACTTAAAAGGGATTGTTGAACGTAAATTCCGTACACTGAATGAAAAAGTAAAACAAAAAGCTCCGGGAGCTATTCAAAAGGAATATCGTGAGCGTGGAGATCGAGACTATCGTTTAGATGCAACGTTAAATCTTAAAGAATTTACAGCAATTATTATCACATTAGTGTTACATCACAATCATAAAATCATTGAAAAATATCCAATGGAAAAAGAAATGATTGCTGATAGTATTGTGCCTACACCGATTAATCTTTGGAATTGGGGAATCAAAAATCGTAAAGGAAGATTAAGAACGGTTGATCGTAATATTTTGCGGTTAAATGTATTACCACGTGGAAAAGCAACGATTTCAAGAGCAGGTATAAAGTTTAAGAACTTATTGTATGGATCAAGACAGGCATTAGAAGAACAATGGTACTTAAAATTAAAAAATAAAAGTATCGAGATCGTTTATGATCCTCGTAATGTAGAAAAAATTTATATTCCACATGATGATGGTATAAGTTTTGAAACCTGCAGCTTACTTGAACCAAGTTACCAATATAAACATGACATTTTAGAGGAAGTTATTTTCCAACAGCAATTAAGAAATGAACTTGAGGAAATTGAACGCTCCGAACAAATACAACTAACGATTAATACTGACACAATGCTAGAAGATATCATTAATAAAGCTAAAAAGAAGAAAAAGCAATCACAGCATCAACCTACAAGTAAGAGAGAAAGGCTAGCATCGATTAGAGATAATAAAGCAATAGAAAAGGAACTTCACCGTCAACTAGAACAATTTGATTTAGAGTCTGAACTAGTTGATCAAAAAGGCTCAGTGATTGATTTTGCAACAAAAGGAAAAATTGAAGAAGATACACCTAAAAAATCAACCTCACGTTTAATGGATAAATTACGAAAGAAGCGAGATGAGGAATTTGAAAAAGATAAATAATCTAGTTCTAAAAGGTGACTTTGAAGAGGCAGATTATAAGGAACAAGCTTTGTCTGAGTATAGTAATAATCCATTTATAGAGGCTCTTCCACTGATTTTTAGCGAAGATGATGTACTTGATAGATTCATGGTCACACCACGCATTACCGAGCAAGATAAACTAAGTGAGACAAATATCCGATACCATGTACTGAAACGTGTTAAAAATTTCATTCAACCATTGCCAATTCATTTTGAAGTAGAACGCCGATTATCAACTTTAATTCGTAGAGGTTACTTAGCACGTAATCCTTTAGATAAATCCTTTTTTGGACGTATTCGGGTATTGCACGAGCTGCGTGAAGATGAGAAAGAGGCTCATAGATATATTGATGAACGGCTCAACTATATACGATCTACGGCTGATAGCCTAGCAATTATTGGCATTTCTGGTATTGGTAAAACAACTGCGATTGAGCGATTGTTATCAATGTATCCCCAAGTCATAAAGCATGAATTATACAAAGATCAGTTTTTTAATCGTACTCAAATTGTTTGGTTAAAAATAGATTGTCCTTATGATGGAAGCTTATCAACATTATGCAAAAGTTTTTTTAAAGCAATTGATGATTTGCTAGGTACTCACTATTTAGAGAAGTTTGGGTATTTCCAACGAGTGACATCAACAATGCTATTATATATGACTTCACTTGCAAGTTTATATGGTATTGGTGTGTTGGTCATTGATGAACTCCAGCATCTCTTAAATTCCAAACATGAACAGGAGGAAATGTTGAACTTCTTTGTTACATTGTCCAATACAGTAGGAATACCAACAGTATTAATTGGAACCTCAAAGGCACAATTATTGTTTAAAGGAAACTTCCGCCAAGCACGTCGAGCAGCAAGTGATGGATCAATTATCTGGGACCGAATGGCAGAAAACAGCGAGGAATGGGAATTTTTTTTAGAAACACTTTGGAATATGCAATGTTTAAAAGAACACACAGAGCTGTCTGACGAGCTTAAAAAAGCCTTTTATGATGAGTGTCAAGGCATTACTGCAGTGGCTGTGAATTTATTTATTCTTGTACAAGAACGAGTGTTATTTGATGAAACGAATATAGATGAGAAAATAACTCCACAGGTGATAAGACAAACAGCAAAGGTAGATATGAAAATTATCCAGCCAATGCTTAATGCTATTCGTAAAAATAATATAAAAGCGATGTACAAATATGAGGATATTATGATTAATCTTGACGATCTAATGATTAATCATAAGAAAGGTACTGAATATGAAGGTAGAGTAAAAGATGCGATGAAAGAACGCTTAAACACATTAAATTATAAGCGTCGTGATACGATTGAAAATTTGAGTGTTGAAGTATCTGCATTGGGGATTTTTAATACTTTGGATGTAAATGACATACGGAAATTAGTGACAAAGGCCGTTGAAAAACAACCTATTGATATAGAATATAATCAATTGAAGTTGCTTGTTATTCAACAAGCTATGGAAATGAATCAAAAACAGCTTCAGAAGGTTATTTCAAAAGAAAAACAATTAAGCAATTTGCCGTTACTAACTATTAGAGAAAAAGCTTTGGCAAAGAAAAAACATCCGTATGATTATTTAAAACAAAGTAATTTTATTCGAGATCCAATTAGCGAACTATTCTAAACTGTAAATTTTTAATAAAAAGTGAGGTGATCAATTTGCTCCCGTTTTTTACCGATCCTTACCCAGATGAATTGATCTATTCTGCTATCAGCCGCTATCATTTTTATAGTAGTAATATCAGTTTTGTAGAAACATTGGAGGAATTATTCCAAAGTCGAAGTATTGTACCGAGTATAGAATTTGGTAGTCATTTTTCTATCTTGGTACAAAATTTGGGAAGTAATTATTCAGTTGAAAGTCTATTAGCTAATAATACAATATATCCTTATTTCGCACCATTCACTACTGTTGAACGACAAAAGAAAGTGTTCGAAGATGTGCATACCAATGGACAAGGCATACATGGTAGATTAGGAATTTCCGGAGGAAAGATTCCTAGAAAACAAGGGTTATATTACTGTTCAATGTGTGCTGACAATGATATTAAAATTTACGACGAACCATATATTCACCGTGAGCATCAACTACAAGGTATTGATTATTGCCCGCACCATGAATTGATGCTAAAGAAGTATCCTGTTGATTATAAAGAATTTAGCAGACATGGGTATATAAGGTTTGATGAAAGACTAATGGATTTATCAAGTTTACAGGAAACTGAATCCAGTGAATTCAAAGTGGTACAAGTTAAATTAGCCAAAATGGCGTATCGATTACTGCAAATGCCAATTAACCAATTATCAGTAGAAAAAGTATTTTTAAAATATAGAACGCTACTGAGAGAAAATAATTGGTTAATGACAAATACTAGACTAAAAAGAGAAGAACTTTTTAGAGCCTTTAAATCAAAGTTTCCACAAGGTTTTTTAGAAAAGCATGAGTCATTAGTAACAATTGAAGGACAAAACCAATGGTTGCAAATAATGCTTACTAACTATTTAAGAAGTAGTGTGCATCCATTTCGACATTTACTTTTACTGTATTTCTTTGATCAAGATATAGACTCGTTCCTAGAATTAAAAGGTGATGAAGGCCCATTTGGGAGTGGACCGTGGCCTTGTTTGAATAAGGCTGCCAAGCATTATAAAACTTTGGTAATATCGGAGGTAGAAATAAAAACTAGAGATAAAGTTCTAATTGGAAAATTTTCATGTTCGTGTGGTTTTGAATATACAAGGATAGGACCAGACAAGACTGAGGAAGATAAGTGGCGTAAAAGTCGAATATTAGCTTATGGAAAATCATGGGAAAAGAAGTTTGAAAAGTTAGTAGCTTTGAATGTAAGTCGTGAAAAAATTGCATTAGAGCTAGATGTAAGTCTAAAGACAATTTATAATCGAATTGCTATTAAAGTAAAATCCCCAGAACTCACAGAAAAATATCGTGAAGAATTATTAGAGTGGCGAGAGAAATTCCCGAATGCTAACCGAAAGCAATTTCAAACCGAGTTAAAGAAAACTTTTACTTATTTATATAATCATGATAGAGAATGGCTTGATGCCAATTTCCCTTCAAAACGTGATACCCTGCATACACCGAATAATCCAAATGTTACTTTAAAAAATAATACTGAAAACCGTATTGAATACTATCGTTCCTTGTTATCAGATGCAATAAAGGAATGCCCTGATGTTACGAGAACACAGCTAAGGCTAAAATTCCAAAGAGCATATAAGTATCTATCTGAAAATGATAAAGAATGGTTCGATGCTAATTTACCTCAGACACGTCAGGCAACAACGATAACAAATGCTACTGACTGGGAACTCCGCGATCAAGAATATTACCAAAAAATAAAGGAAGTTTATCCAGAATTAATAGCATTAGAAAAGCCAGTTAGAATAACAGGTACTTTATTTAGCAAACGATTAAATATATTCAACCTCGCAATTAAAAGTTATGTGGAAAAACTACCACAGACTAACAAGTTACTTAATGAAATTACAGAAACAGTTCAAGAGTTTCAAATTCGCCGTTGTTGCATAGTGATAGATCGAATGTTAGAAGAAGATAATGCCGTGAGATTTGAGAAATTGAGGGAATCTTGTGCGATAGAATCTAAGAATTTTAAAAAAATAAAACCTTATTTAGAAGAATATATAAGTAAGAGGCAAAAGAATGTTTAAAATAAAAAAATAGATGAAATGGACAGCCCCAAATTGCATTTATCTTTGTTCCGCAATCGGGCCAGATTGTTGAGGAAGCTTGACTTTTAAAATGATTGCAAAGGATTCTGAAGGATGAAATTTTGGGCGTTGTGTTAACAGTGTATCATGTTAAAAATTTTGTTCTAACTTGTTTTTCAGTGATAATAAGTGAAGTAACGCATGAATATTCGTTGGCTATAGATTATGAAAACTAGTTGTTGTTAAGCCTATATTTTCTTACAAAAATGTAATGTCCATGTAATCAAATTCGATAGTTACAAAATCCTATATTTTTTACAATAAAATCAATAAGTTGTTAAAAATAAAGGAGAGATGATAAATGAAGAAGCTTTTCGTAATAATGATTACCATTGTTGAGGTACTTGTAGATGGAAAGCGAGTAGCAGCAGAATTAAATGATCAAATGTGCTAAAGTATCAGAGGGATAACCTTTTATCTTCCCTCTTTACATAGATTGAAATAAGCCGAATAGGAGTCATATTTTATGAAAAAAATCATGATTGTAGAAGATAATGACGACCTTCGTTCCCTTTTAACAGAACATCTAGAGAAATTTGGATATAGAACAGTTTCTCTAGATGAGTTTGATGCTATTTTAGATAAGTTTCTAGAGGAAGAACCTGATTTAGTCTTGTTAGATATTAACCTGCCTTCTTTTGACGGTTTTTATTGGTGCAGGCAGATTCGCCAGCATTCCACCTGTCCGATCATTTTTATATCTGCACGTGAAGGTACAATGGATCAGATTATGGCATTAGAAAATGGGGCAGATGACTATATCACTAAACCCTTTTCCTATGAAATGGTAATTGCTAAGATTAAGAGCCATTTGCGCCGAGCCTATGGGGAATATGCTCCTGCTCAAGGTGAACGAGTGGTTGCTTTTCATGGATTAGCCTATTTACCAGAAAGAATGGAACTTAGATTTCGATCACAATCCATCGAGGTTTCAAAAAAAGAAGCGTTGCTTTTAGAAGTATTATTAGAGCGTGGAGAAAAAGTGACGAGTAGAGACCGATTGATTGAAAAAATGTGGAATACGGATATGTTTGTTGATGAAAATACGTTGAATGTATATATTACACGAGTTAGAAAACGGCTTTCTGAGCTTGGAATTCATGATGCGATTGAAACTGTTCGTGGTGCAGGATATAGAATGAGGAATACTTGGGAGGGTACAGAATGAAATTGTTTCTGCGTTCACATCTGTCCCTTTTTTTTATTACTTTTTTACAGGGAATATTTGTTTTTTGCTATTACTGGTTTTTAGGTTTCCAAGAGTTAGATCATTTGTTCTATGTTTTTATGATACAGATAATATCTATCTGTCTCTATCTAGTATATCGGTGGATACAAGATGCTAAGCTATATCGTTGGGTACAAGAACATCAAAACGGGGAATTATATGTTCCGTCTTTGGGGAAAAGCGTACTAGGTGAATCCCTTTATGATAGGCAGCGAATAATTGCACAGTCATATGAAAACAAATTACATAAAGTACAATCAGACTTAAATGAGAGAATAACCTTTATAAATCAATGGGTTCATCAAATGAAAACTCCTTTATCTGTTATCCATTTGATGATTCAAGACCATGACGAAGAATTATTTCAACACATTCGAAAGGAATTATATCGCTTAGAAGATGGATTGAAAACCGTTTTGTATTCGTCAAGGCTGTCTCTGTTTGAAAAGGACTACTCTATTGAAAAAGTCCCTCTTCAGAGTTTTATAGATGAAATAATCATGGAAAACAAAAGATTATTTATTCAATATAAAATCTTCCCCAAAAAGTTGTTCTCAGAAGAGACCTTGTTTGTGTATTCAGACAAGAAATGGTTACAATTTGCTATCGGCCAAATTATTTCTAATGCAGCAAAATATTCTGCTAATAAAAGTGATACATTAATATTTCGTATAGAAAAACATGGACAATGTATTTTACTGGAAATTCAGGACTTTGGGGTTGGAATTCCTTCGCAAGATATTAGAAGAGTTTTTGACCCCTATTTTACTGGGAGAAATGGCAGACTATTTCATGAGTCAACCGGAATGGGGCTATATTTAATAAAAGAAATAATGAGCAAGCTCCAGCACGAAATAAAATTGGAGTCAGAAGTAGGACAAGGTACGACTTTCAAAATCTATTTTTCGGAATATGCAGCCGAATAGGGCCTAATGTAAAAAGAAATAATGAGAAGACCTTACCTAACTAAAAATAGAGGTAGGGTTTTTTGTTGCTCTATTTCTTACAAAAGTGTAAGGCTAGTTTAAGGTAGTTCTATTTTAATGCATTTATATCTCTTATACAATGAATACACAATCAAATACGAAGGAGGCCATAAAATGGCAGACGTATTACAAGTGAAGAATATAAATAAAATTTATGATGGAAAAGCATCTTTTCAAGCTTTAACGAATGTTTCATTTAATGTAGAAAAAGGAGAATTCATTGGAATAATGGGTCCATCGGGATCAGGAAAAACGACACTATTAAATCTTATCTCGACCATTGATAGACCATCATCAGGGGAAATCCTTATAAATGGTCAAGAACCTCACAAATTAAAAAAGGCAAAGCTAGCAAAGTTTCGCCGCAAAGAATTAGGATTTGTGTTTCAAGACTTTAATTTGTTAGACACGTTAACATTGGAGGAAAATATCATTTTACCTTTAACGCTAGAAAAAACGAATTCAGCTGTTATGGATGAAAGGGTACAAAGTATTTCAAAAAAATTAGGTATTGATGTGATATTAAAAAAACGAACATATGAAGTTTCAGGCGGCCAAAAGCAACGTACTGCGATCGCAAGAGCGATTATCCATCAACCTTCACTCCTGTTGGCTGATGAGCCAACAGGAAACTTAGATTCGAAGTCTTCAAAAGATGTGATGCAAACAATGCAATCAATTAATGAAAAAGATCAAACTACAATGTTAATGGTGACTCATGACCCCTATGCTGCAAGCTATTGTCACCGTGTCATTTTCATTAAAGATGGAAAACTATACAACGAAATATACAGAGGCGCGAATCAAAAGGTATTTTTCCAACAGATTATGGATGTTCTTTCTATGCTAGGAGGGGATGGCAGATGACCTTTCCACAGTTCGCCTATAAGAATGTAACACGCAATTTGCGATCCTACTTTGCCTTTTATTTAAGTAGCTCATTTGCTGTTATGATCTTCTTTATGTTTGCGATGTTTATCTTCCATCCTACACTCGAGACGGGTTATATGATGAACATTGCTAAAAAAGGCATGGTATTTGCTGAATGGACAATTTTCATCTTTTCTATTTTATTTATCCTATATTCTGTTAGTGCATTTTTAAAAACAAGAAAAAAAGAATTTGGGATTCTCACGATTCAAGGCGCATCTCCACAACAAATTCGCCTGCTAATCACATTAGAGAATGTTTTCATAGGACTAGCTTCTATTCTTACAGGAATAATCGGTGGAACGCTACTTGCTAAACTGTTTTTTATTGCTGGAACGTATATTGTTGAGATGGAACCCCTGCAGTTATATTTCCCTTGGAAAGCGTTAGGGTTAACGATAGGAGTATTTTTTGTTCTGTTTGTCGTCATCTCACAATTTACATTATTCCTTATCCATACAGAACAAACGATTTCCTTACTAAAAGGATCTCAAAAACCAAAAAAAGAACCGAAGCCATCTATATTGTTTTCAATTCTGGGAGTTGCTTTTTTAGGAGCTGGATTTGGAATGGCGCTAGTTGCAGGGATTGATATGGGCAGCGCAGTAATTATTACGGTTTGTACAGTAATTGGAACGTACTTGTTTTATAGTCAGTTAAGTGTCTGGGTGCTAAAGCTGTTGAAACGAAATAAGAAATTTTATAGAACAGGTACAAATCTACTGTGGGTATCTGATTTAACGTATCGTGTCAGAGATAATGCTCGTCTATTTTTTATAGTCAGTATCGTTTCAGCTGTTGCCTTCACTGCGACAGGTACGTTGGCGACATATAAATCTATGTTTTCTGTAGAGGACACACCGTATGAAATGGAGTTTTTATCTCATTCAAATAACAAAGATGAAAGCGAGCAGCTGTCATTTATTCAACAACAACTTGGCAAAAAAGATATTGATTACAAAGAATTCAAAATGATAACGATAGAAGCTCGACAAGGGCCATTTCACTACCCTGTTTTGGTACTTTCATATAAAGATTGGATTAAAAACTTCCCCAAGTTAAAATCCTCTCATCTTGAGAAAGGAGAAGGGATTTACTATGGGGAGACGAAACGAGGGGGCCGTACAATTCTTCCAAGTAATAAAACAGAATTACAATTAGACAACAAACAAATGTCGATAAAATTACAATCGATTGAACAGCCGATTTTCTCCCTATCCGATGTGATAGTTGTCAATGAAGTAAGTTTTAATCAATTAAAACAAAAGGCTGAAGTATCTACTTGGTATGGTTTCGGGTTCTCGAATTGGAAAGACAGCCTTGATATAAGTCAAAAGATAAAGAGCTATATTGTCGGTGAAACATACAATCCGGATGCCCAATACTTTTCAAAATCCATTCGTTATTTGTATAGCGTCCAAGTACCAAGTTTGAGTTTATTTATAGGACTATTTATTGCTATTGTCTTTTTCTTGGCTGCTGGAAGTTTCTTGTATTTCCGACTGTTTACAGACCTATATGAAGAAAGAGAAAAGTATAAATCACTAGCGAAAATAGGACTAAGCGAGAAAGAAATGGTAAGAAGTGCAACTCTTCAAATGGCTATTCTGTTCTTCCTGCCATTCTTGTTGGCTGTTATTGACACGGGGTTTGCATTACAAGTGTTACATCGGGAAGGAGGTTTTCCCAACGTATTACAATCAGGGATCATTACGATTTTAGGATTCTTCCTATTACAGCTGCTTTACTTTATTATCATTCGCTCTAGTTATATTAAGAATTTAAAAGAGTATGCCTATCGACAATAAAAAATAGAAAAAGGAGAAGATGAAATCATGAAAAAGTTTGTTGGAGTTTTACTTTTGTTAGTTGTTTTGCTTGTTGGATTTTTTACTGTTGTTCCAAAAGAAGATAGGGATCATATTAACCCATTAGTCCCTAAAGAAGATGTATATGTGCAAATTAATGAAGACGCTGTTCCGAAGGGTGGCAGATATGAATATACTCTGACTGGTTATAATGAAGAGGGCGAAGAAAAGGAAATCACTTTTGACTCTGGGAAAATTTTAAAGGAAAATGCTTTCTTAAAAGTTACAGTAAAAGGTGCTTTTGTAGAAGAGTGGGAAGAAGTACAAGTTGAAGATTTACCTGAGAAAGTAGAAACAAAGCTAAATTAGTATTTATCTAATCCCTGCTGAACGTTATATTTAGTTCTTCCATAATCGGGCCCTTTGTTGAAGAGCGAATCGCAGAAAAATGATTAAACTTTTTTATAAAAATTGTGCAATACTTCACAAAGAGTGAATCCGTTTTGATCAAACTTTTTTCAAAACGGATTCTTTCAATTTAACGTAAGATGTGGGTTTGTTGGGTATTTTTGTTCAAACTTTATTTCAAAGCTACAGACGATGTCAGGTCCTTTTCTTTCCTGCAATACAACCATAACTTGTCATGATTAACAAACTCATGTAAAATTGTAATGATGTCGTTAAAAAGTTCGGCGAATATGGAGGGACCAACATGCCAA
>Ga0182739_1003887_pt1 | contig 12708 bp, 14 predicted proteins | sample eDN5th30CBELigBY_FD_128873 | JGI IMG/M metagenome (GOLD analysis project Ga0182739, IMG submission 128873) | Enriched backyard soil microbial communities from Emeryville, California, USA - eDNA 5th pass 30_C BE-Lig BY (version 2) (version 2) | ecosystem: Environmental > Terrestrial > Soil >... | reverse complement strand
GTCGGGCTACAGGCTGGCCTGTACGAGTTTTTTTAAGGATGACTCGACCTTGACCGTCACAGACGAAATCGAATAAGACCGGACCCCGTCTGCCAGCTAATCCATAAAAAGTTACCAAAAATAAGAACAAGTGTTCTATTTCGTTCGAATATATGATAAGATAGGATGTAAGAAATCCATTTGTGAAGGAGTTTTGAGCCATGTCCCACAGCAGCGCAGCCGCTCGTCTTCAGGAAATTGTCTACGTCTTTCCAAGCCACTCGGAATGCGAAAAACGATGGAATCGGACGTTCGGCGCGCTGCTGAGCGGCATTCCCCGGTATACCGGTTCAGTTATTTCGCCTTTGCCGCCTCAATCGCTCCCGTCAATCTCCTTCCGGACGGCCGATGTCCGGCTTCCAAGCATCTTCTTGCGAACAGCCGCGTTCATCGAAGCCGCCGCCGGGAAAGTATCCATTTCCAGCAAGGATATGCCGCCTGCCGCTGCCGGCCTTCTTGATCGAGAGGACGAGGCATCCGGGGCGGTTTCGGAGGATGTTCCCGGGGATGCTTCCTCAGTGGATCATACGGGTCCCCTGTCCATGACGGTCCTGTACTCGCTTCTTAACGGGCATATTGCCGACTTGGATCACGCGGGAGCCAACCTTCCAAGCAGGGACATGAAAGAGGAGCAATGGGAGGCGCTCATGCGAAGCCTGTCCCGGATCACGAACTTGTACCGCTATCCGGGCGAGGCTTGGCCTTTTATTATTCCTGCCACCGAGCAGGAATTTCGTGATGATATTTCCGAATTGCATGCTGTACGTATGCCCAAATTCGAGTGGGTATATGACGGATATGCTTCGCTGCCTGTATTTCAGTTCGCTCTGGTCACGGATTTCACAAGAGCGGAGCTGGAGGCGCGCTTTCCCGCCCCCAGCGGCTTCTCGATCCCGGGACTTGAATCTATTTTCCGGTCCGTGCATGTCGATTCCCCTTGGCGCGAAGCTTTGTCGATCCGTGTCGATCTCTACTACAAACGACAGCAGGAGGCCCCAACCGATTGGGAGACAGGCGCCTGGCTCGTTCAAGAGGGCGGCCGTATAAACGGCTAGAGCCCTGCCGGCAAGCATCAGCGGCCCAAACAACGATCCCACTTCTGTACCGCAGAAGCTGGAGGTTGTTCTTTGCGCTGCCGCAAAATCAGGATTTTAAGCAAAAATTAAGTAAATAAATAGACGCAATCAGTTATAATCAATAGGTATAAAGTTACATATATCGACAACTTTTCGCTTATTTCGCTCATTTCACAGATGCTAGGGGAGATCGGCATGTTCAATATATTGTGGCATATCATTGGTATCGGCTTGTTTTTATCGGGGCTGTTCTTCTCGCTTAAACCGTTGTTCGTCGGACAAAGCAACGATCAGTAACAGGAACGCTCCATCTATCCGGCCGGCCGCTTATACCGTCTTTATTTCGATTGACGGCTTAAGAGGTCCCGTACGCTGAACCTGTTGACCGGTCTCTGTCCGGGCTGCGGATGGGACTCCGCTCCTTTTCCTGTCAGCCTCAGATGCACGGGGAAACCGGTCACCGTTTCCTGTCTAGTCTTCGGGCGGGAGCCGGCTCGATCCCTGGCTTGGCCCAGTAGCCGGGCATATAAATAACCGCAGCCGTCCGGCGTGAAAGCCTGGCATGCTGCGGTCTTTGCCGCGCTCTACGCGCGGCCTGAGAGCGTAACGCCCGTCACGCAGCGATCAAAGCAGATCCTGATGCGCCGTATACAGACGTATACTTTTCGAATGAAAATACAAATACCTCGGCCGAATGTCTCTTATGAGCCTCTTATGGCTTAGGATTTACCGCTCATGGTTTCTGGCCTTTAACGGCTGTCAGCGGCAGGCCCTGCACACGGCCTGCCGATTTGCCAATCGCTTCAATACGATGCATACTTACGTTTGTCGGGTGCATCTTCTACAGCTCTCCTGATAGCCCCTTGCCAGCAGGCTTGCTATTTCCTGCGCTTAGCGATTTCCTCGGTAACGATGAACGCCAGCTCTTCATTACCGAACAGGGACAGTACGCCAAGCACGGTATCGTCGGCGATGTCGCCCGCTTCCTCCTTCGGCACGGTCAGCTCAAGCGCCTGCATTAAAGGCACATTGTTCTCCTGCTGAGGATAAGCTCTGCGGTACAACGCCTCCGGGTCAAGCCCGTGATTGATGCACCACTGGGCGAAGACGAGAATCATCATATTTTCTTCCTGCTGATAGTTGCGGATAACCGCTTCCTCCAGCTCTTTGTTACGATTGCTGCTCACGTATGAAACGCCCCTTTACACAATTCCGAATGATGAACGGAATCATTATATCGAAAGACCGGGTGATTGCACAAATGATCATTATGAATGAAAAAATTAAAGCCTCGGAGGTCCAACTCACCGGCGTAAACGGCGAACCGCTGGGTATTGTCCCTACCTCCGAAGCGTTGGCGATGGCCAAAGCGCTTAAGGTCGATCTCGTCTGCGAATCGCTGCTGAGCAGTCCGCCGCCGTGCCGGCTGATCGGACGCGGAGCCGCAAAGCAGGCGGCCCAGCAGGAAAAGCAGCAGGAGCGTAAACGCGAGCGGCCGCTCAAAGTAAAAGAACTTCGCCTGACGCCGCATATCGAAGATCACGATTATGAAACGAAGAAGGATCAGGCCGAGCGGCTGTTGAAAAGCGGGGATGCCGTCCTGCTGAACGTGCGCATCCAGGGCAAGGAAGGCGCGCAGGCCAAGGAGCTGCTGGAGCGGCTGCTCCGCGACCTGTCGCATTGCGGAGCCAAGCAGTCCGGCATTCAGCTGAGCGGCAAGCAGGCCGCCGTGCAGCTGAATCCGAAGGCGCTCTAGCTGCAGCAAGCAGCCCGCATCGGGCAGCCGAGGCATTACCTGCAGCGAGCACCGCAGCCGAAGGTGCTTGGCAGCTGACCGTGCTTTGCACGCACGGCCTATTGCCGCCATCGGCAGTACTGAAACGAGCTTATCGGGATGCTATCCGGAAGCACAGCTATGCCTGTAAGCTGCGGCTTCAGGCAAACTGATCCCGGTACTCCTGCGGCGTCATGCCGAAATGCTTTTTGAACGCATGGTTGAACGAATGCGGCCTCTGATAGCCGAGCTGGGCCGCAATCTCGTAAACCTTGTCCTGGCTGTGCTTGAGCAGGTGCTCGGCTCTCTCCATCCGCATCGTATGGATATAGTCGCTCAGATTGTCCCCCGTCTCCACCTTATATATTTTGGATACGTATACCGGATGCAGGTGCACATGCTCGGCAATCGTCTGCAGCGAGACGTCATCCGCTATCTTATGCTCGATAAACCGCCGGATCTCGTTGATAAGCACCGTGCGGGAGTCTTTCGTCTCCTGGTCCATATCCTCTTTGATCCGAAGCAGCGCGCGCATCGACCACTCCCGCAGCTGATGGACGGAGCGGAACGGATGTCCCTCCGTCAGTTTATCGTAATCCGAGCCGATCAGATCACTCAGCTGCTTGCCGTTTTTGTGGGCGATGTACGCGTAGGCGGAGGCTATGGAGAAATAAGCCTCCAGCAGATGCTCCTGCGATTCCGGGTACGACGTCTCCAGCTGTTGAAACATGCCCGTGAGCTTATCGCCGATCTGATCCCAACGCGCGGCTTCCAGCAGATGGATCAGCGTCGGCGGCTCATACAAGCTCGGCAGCGACTGGATTTGCGTCTGCACCGGATCGTCGTCCAGCCGCATGAACAGCTCCTGCTCGCTGCCGATCCGCCGGCGGAAGGCCGCGACGGACCGGTCGTACAGGTCCGTCAAATCGTCCGGGAACCGTCCGCTGCTGCTGACGAGGATCGAAATTTTGCCTTTCAAGTAGGTTTTGACGGCCTGCTGAAGAGAGGACGCCGTCCGCTCTACCCAGGGAATGCCCTCTTTCCCTTCCGAATCCTGCTTCCCCAGCAGAAGGAATACCAGATACTCATGCGTATCCTTGGTATGCCACGTATCGAAGCGTTCGCCGAACAGCTCCTCCACCATATTGCCGATCGCATATTCCATCAGGGACAAGCTGTGCGCGTCGTATTGGAGGAAGTACTCCTCCAGACGCACCATCATGATCACAAAAGGACGCCCATGCTCATCCGACAGCTCCAGCATCTGCATTTTCTCGCGCAGCGACGCTTCGGCAAATTTACGGCCCTGGAGCAGGTCCGTAAGCAGGTTCGCCCGCAGCAGCGATAAATTTTCCTTCAGCGTATAGGTCAGCCGCTGCTTGGAGAGCACCTCCTCCCATTCCCGCGTCAGCTTCTCCTTCACCCGCCGGACCGTCTCCACGAGATCCTTCTCCGTGACCGGCTTCAGCAAGTAATCTTCCGTCTGGTATTGGATCGCTTCCTTGGCATAATTAAAATCGGAATAGCCGGACAGCAGAATACATTTCGTCTTCTGCCACCGGCTGTCAATTTCGGCAATAAGCTGCAGCCCGGACATGCCGGGCATTTGAATATCCGTGATGACGATATCGATCGAGAACTGCTCCAGCAGAGCCAGCGCTTCTACCGCCGAATACGCCTTATATACCTGATCGATCCCCTCGGCCTTCCAATCGATAGTGGAAGAAAAGCGCTCTACGACATGAACCTCGTCATCGACGAGCAATAGCTGTACCATGATGTCCCTCCCTGCTGTACGAATGTCTGCCCGCTTGCGCATATATCCTGCTCCTGCGCCATTCGGGGATCGCCACGGCTCCCTTTCGGCTGCATAAGCGCTGCCAACCACCGTAGGGCTGCCGGGATTCGGCCAATCAGCCTTGCTCCCGCCCCGGCTCCGGCGGCAGCTGCCGGTTCCGGTTCCAGGTCAGCATGACCCGCAGTCCCCCGCTCTCCGCCTTCTGGAAGGTCAGCTCCGAGCCTTCACCGAATTGGTAGTACAGCCGGTGATGCACATTCCACGTGCCGCAGCCGATCTCTTCACTCATCGGCTGCTTCAGCCGCGAACGCAGCTGCTCCAGCTCCGTATCGGACAGACCCTTGCCGTTGTCCTCTACGACGAGACGGTTCCACTGCTCCGACTGCTCACCTGTGATCCGGATGCGTCCGCCTCCCATCCGCGCTTCGATCCCGTGCACGATCGCATTCTCGACCAGCGGCTGAAGGATCAGCCGCGGAACGGTCTCCTCCAGCATCGATTCCGGCACCTCCATCTCGTAGGACAGCCGGTGCATCCGCAGGTTCTGAATGTTTAAGTAGCTGCGCACCATGTCCAGCTCATCCTTCAGCCGGACGGACTGGTTCTCGACCCGCGTTGTGTAGCGGTAAAACTCCGCAAGATTTTGCGCCATCGCCACGACGGACTCCTTGTCCTCCATCTCCGCCGAGTTAATAATGAAGAACAATGAATTATATAGAAAATGCGGGTGAATCTGCGATTGCAGCTGCTTCAGCGTCGCTTCGCGCGAGCGGATTTTTTCCGCGTAGACGTCTTCCACCAGCACTTGGATTTGTCCGGCCATTTCATTGAAATGCTGGATCAAATAATCGAACTCGTTCTTGGAGCGGTATTCAATGCGCGCCGACAGGTCGCCCCGCTTCATTTTTTGCACGCCCCGGATGACCTGCACCAGAGGAATCTGCACGTGCCGGTACAGCAGGAAGGAGCCGAGCACGCTCAGCGCGAGAAGCATCCCCATTGAGATATAGAACAGCTTGCTTGACGTGGTAATCGGCGACAATATTTTCTGCACCGGCACATAATCGATCAAGTACCAGCCGAGCTGCGACGACTTCACCGAGCTGACCAAATACTCCTGGCCTCCGATCACGATCTCCTTTTGCTCAATATCGCCCAAAGGCACGTCCCCCAATTGATGGAGAAGCTGCTCCACCATCGCCTTGGAAGACGTGCTGTTATAGATCGGACTGTACCCCGGAGCATACAAAAAGGGATCGCTCTGCTTATCCTTCTTATAAATATCCAGCAGATCGCTTATATTTTGCACCGGAAACCGGACTTCAAATACCGCATTCGCCTGCCGCACGCTCTTGGCGTTAGCCGGCTCCGTAATTTCCCGGATAAACGTACCCATCACCGTTCCTCTGGAGCTGTCCGTTCCATACGTCCAAGCCGAGTGAATCGGGCCGTCCCAGGCCCAGATGCCGGTGCCGTTCATATAAATACTGGAGGAGACGACCTTCTTCTCCCCCGGAATGACAATCGTCAGATCGTTGGACCAGCCGCTGGAGACGCTTTGCAGGCCGAGCTTCTCGGTCATGCGCGCCTCCGCCTTCATCCGGTCGGGCATGGAAGCGCCCGGCTTGTCGATAAACTCGCGAATGTACGGGTCGTTCGCAAGAATGACCGGAAACATCGATAAATTATCGATATTGGTATCGAGCTGATGCAGGAAGAACGACAGCTGATTCAGATTCGAGGATTGAATCTGATCCTGCACGACCTGACTCGTCGTCCGGTTGGAGAACGTATACAGCAGCAGGACAGGCAGAAGGAGCACGAAGAGCACGATCACCATTTTGCTGAACATATTTAATCTGTACGGCAGCTTCATCTTCCTTCACTTCCTTCCTGCTGCAGCGATCGGCCGTTTGATTCTGCACATTCAGTTATTTTACCCTTTAACCGCCCCTGCAGCCAAGCCGCTCACGATATAGCGTTGAGCCAGCAGAGCGATAATCAGCACCGGCAGTGTAATAATGCACGCGGCAGCCATCAAGGCGCCCCAGTTGATTTCGGAGTAGGACATAAAGTTAAATACCGCGATCGGCAGCGTCTTCGTCTTATCTCCCGCCAAAATAATCGAGAACATAAAGTTGTTCCAGGAAAATATAAACGACAGCAGCGAAGACGTAATGACGCCCGGTCCGGAGATCGGAAGAATGATGCGCGTAAACACTTGATTGTGCGTACAGCCGTCGATCAGTCCGGCTTCCTCGATTTCGGTCGGCAGCGCCTCGAAGAACGAGATCATTATCCAAATAATGAACGGCAGCCCGACGAGCATATGACTCAGAATAAGTGCGGTGTACGTGTCGACCAGATTGATTTTGGAAAACAAAATAAACCATGGAATCAGGAACGTAATGCCGGGAATAATCCGTGCCACAAGAATCACAAGACCCAGCTTGTGCAGATGATGACGCGCAATCGCGTAAGCGGCCGGCAGACCCAGAATCAAGGAAAACAGCGTCGAGCCCAGGGCGACGATCAAGCTGTTCCAAATAAACTTCATGAAGTCGTATTCTTTAAACACGCTGGTGTAATTTTTCGTTGTCGGGGTGAAGATGAAGAACTGGTCCGTCGACATGATCTGCGCCTGCGTCTTGAAGGAAGCGAGCAGCATCCAGAGAAACGGGAAAGCAAAGACGACCAATACGACGAAGGTCAGCACTGAGTACAGCAGGTTGATCCCTTTACTTTGTCTCATGAAGCTCCCTCCAATCGTTTGCGCATCCAGATCATGAACAAGGTCAAAGCCATCACAATAGCAAAGAAAATAACAAGCAGCGAGGATGCCATCCCCAGCTTAAAGTACTGGAAGCCCAGCACGTAACCGTATAAATTCAACGTCTCCGATGCAAAATTCGGTCCGCCCTGCGTGGTGGCGTAAATAATATCGAACGTCTTCAGCACATCGATCAGCCGCAGCATCGCTGCAACAATGATCGTCGGCCGCAGCAGCGGCAGCGTGATCGAGAAAAACTTCGTCCAGCGGCTTGCTCCGTCCACATCCGCCGCTTCGTACGGATCGGTGGGCAGTGTAGCCAAGCCTGCCATCACAATCAGGGCAATCATCGGGGTCCACTCCCAGACGTCGATAATGACCAGCGAAGGGATGACCTGGGAGGTAGAAGCCAGCCACAGCAAAGGCTCGAATCCGAGCGACTTCAGCATCAGATTCGCGACGCCGATCGTCGGCTCGTAGATCAGCATCCAAACCAGCCCCATCGCTACAGGCGTAGCCACCATCGGAAGCAGGAAAATGGTCTTGACGATATTTTTGCCGCGGAACTGCCTGGACAGCAGCACGGCGATGGCGATGCCCAGCACCACCTCGAATACCAAGGCTGCGATAGTAAAGTAGAAGGTCGAGCCTACCGCGTGCCAGAACCGCTCATCCTTGAGCAGCTCCAAATAATTGCTTAAGCCTACCCACTTGGGCGGCGTCGTTGCCGACATGCTCCATTCGTAAAAGCTGATCCGTACCGTATAGATGATCGGAAACAGCATCATCAGCAGTACGAACAATACGGCCGGAAGCGTATAAATCCACTTCAGGTTTCGGTCGAACCAGTTGTACCGCATGAACGTTCACCCTTTCTTTGTGCTTGTGCCGGATCTTGATGAAAGGCGAGCATCAAAAGGGCCATTCATGGAATGACCCTTCCGAATGCCTTGCGGGCCGGGCCCGCCGTCATTTACATTATTGCAAGAACAATATTGCAAGAAGCTCCGCTTACTTCGTTTTGTCTTTGTCAATAATCGTCTGCAGCGCCTGGTTCGCCTTATCCGCAACCTCTTGGATATTCGTTTCTCCAGCCATTACCTTCTGCACGATCTCGCCCACTGCGTCGCGGGCTTCACCTACGCTGATGACCGTCGGACGGTCATGGTCTACCCCGCCTTTGGCGCTTTCTTTAATAACCGGCACCAGCTCCGCCGGGAAGCCTGTCGTGCCCTCCGGCTTATCCCATACGGATGCGCGGGCGCCCGGATTACCTTTTTGCTGCGTTTTCAGGACAATATCCTTGCTGGTCGCCCATTTGATAAATTCCCAAGCCGCGTCCTTGTTGGCCGCTTTGGAGTTCATCGCCAGTCCCCAGGAAGTAATGTTATACGGCTTGGACCCGTCCTTGCCCGCAGGGAACGGCGCAAAGCCGACCTGATCCGCAACCTTCGATTTCTCCTTATCCGTCGCATTCTGATAAATCGAGTTCGCATCCGTGTAGAACGCGACCTTGCCTTGAGCGAAAATACCGATCGCCTGCGGCCACGACATGTTCAGCACGCCCGGAGGACCGTAATCCTTCAGCAGCGTCCCATACGTCGTAAACGCTTTAACCGCTTCCGGCGTATTGATCGTCGCTTTGTCGCCCTTCAAGAAATCGCCGCCCTCGGAATAAAGGAACGAGGATACCTGGGTTACGAGCGGCGAGCGCTGGCCTCTGGCCACAAAGCCGTACATTTCATTTTTCGGGTCATGCAGCTTTTTGACGGCGGCTACCAGCTCATCGAGTGTTTTCGGCACGCTGATGCCCGCCTTTTGCAGCAAATCTTTACGGTAGTACAAAATTTCCTGCTCCGTAATAATCGGAATGCCGCCAAGCTTGCCATCCACCGTAGCCGTACCGACAGCCGATTTGGAGAAATCGTTGAAGTCGTACGCCGCGTCCTTCTTCGCGTAATCGTCCAGCGGCTGTACCCAGCCGTTCTTGTAGAACAGCTTGCCTTCCTGCAGCGGGCGGTACATGAACACATCCGGCGTCGCCGAGCCCGAAGTAAACTGCACGGTCAGCTTCTGCGTCAGCTGATCCTCGAAGAAGCTTTGGATATTGACCTTCATGCCCGTAGCCGCTTCGAATTCCGGCAGCAAAGGCTTAATCGCTTCTCCCCAAGGGTGGTTGGCCGTAACCAGGGTAATGCTTTTGCCTTCAAACGGCTTGCCTGCCGCAGCCTTATTTCCGGCTTCCGCCGGCTTCTCGCTTGTATTTCCACAGCCTGCCGCAAGCGAAGCTGCCATCATCACGACGGTTCCTGCACCAAGTACGCGCTTCCAAGATTTTTTCATAGCGACCTCCCGAAGTCTTTAATCTGTTCATAAGCTGGTTGTTACTTTTTCTATAACCAGCTTACTTCATGCGGCACCCGGTTGATATAACGAAGATTCAACATTGATAACTACGCCTGAAGGATTTTGCCGCGCTGCACCGTTTGCCTGCCGCTCCTTCCTATAGGAAAGCTTCTCGAGGCCCGGCATTCGCCCATGCCATTAGGGCATCCGCCGCATTTACTAAGTGTAGGCAATCTCACTGTATTGAATCCCCCAGGAAAGAGTGGATCGAATGAGACTCAAACCGAAGTTATTTCTGAAACGGCCCATCACCCACAAAGCTCCGCGGAGAAAGCGCGTCCTGGTATATAAAAAAACCATAGTCGGCCAGCGCCTTCCCGTCGTTCGCAGCAGAAACGTCTCCAAGCAAAAAAGCCCGGCACGGCCCAGGCTGTTCTCTACCGGTATACTGCGAAGAAATCCGAACACCAGCTTCGCTCTGGTGGATGTCATGAACCTTGGTTCGGGCACGATCAGCGATATCGCCGTTCAGGTGTTCGACTGGTCGAGCGGCACGGCCGTTCCCCTGAACGTCAGCCCGTGCGAGCTGCCGGTCTGCAAAGTTACGCTGTCGCCCCGAACCTCGGACTTCCTGTATGCCGACGTATCCGGGGTCGAGTTCAAATACGAGGTGCGCATCTCCCTGCCGCGGCACGCCAATGTGCTCCTGAACGTGACCGGCGTGAGCGCTGCCCCCTTCACTCCGCAGGTCGGGGATAACGTTCTCCAGCATAATCTGGTGGAGATTCGGAACTGACTTCCGTCCGGCTCATATATTCGATATGCTTGAAGCCCCAGCCGCACATATCTTTCAGCACCGTGCCTAACGTTCTGCCATGGTCCGAAAGCGAGTATTCGACCTTGGGCGGAATCTCGTGATATACCTTTCTTTCAATGAGGCCGTCGCGCTCCAGCTCACGCAGCTGATTCGTCAGCATTCCCTGCGTGATCTGGGGAAGCAGTCGCCTTAGCTCCCCGAACCGCTGCGTCCCCTCATACTGCAGGATGAACAGGATCAGCGGCTTCCATTTGCCTCCGATGACCTGCAGCGTAGCCAATATCCCCTGCGTCGTTACATCGAATTCGCGAGTCTTCTCAGCCATCTCCCTCACTCCTTCACCATTGCTTCTCCGTACACCTTACCAAAGTACCCTGATTTGCAAAAGTACTATTCTTTTTCGTACCTAGTACGATGGAACGTACTATCCCTGTGCATACAGGCAGCTGCCATGAGTACGTTATACAAGACTAAGTACGTACAAACAGCGTACTTTTCAAGCGTTGCTTTCCGCATCATAATGGGGGTTGAACCTTTGAACCTTATTTGAAAGGATGACCCTCATGAAAACAATGGTTATCATTGCCCACCCCGACTTAAACCATTCCCGTGTCAATCGGACCTTTGCCCAGGCGCTGCAAGGACGCGAGAACATAGTGGTCCGTAATTTGTATGAACAATATCCGGACTGGCATATGGATGCCGCCGAAGAACAGCGCCTGCTGCTGCAATATGACCGGATCGTATTTCAATTCCCTTTTTACTGGTACAGCTGCCCGCCGCTGTTAAAGAAATGGTTCGACGATGTGCTGACCTTCGGCTGGGCTTTCGGGCCCGGAGGCGACCATTTGAAAGGCAAGCAGTTTATGGTTGCCACAACAGCCGGAGGAACGGATAAAGCGTACCGCTCAGGCGGCGACAACGGCTTCACCATCAGCGAGCTGCTGAGGCCGATTCAAGCTACGCTGATCAAATGCGGCGGCATTTATCTCCCTGCCTTCATCACCTATGATGCCAATCAGGGCAGCGAAGAATATATCGCCCGGGAGGCCGCCAAGTATGCGGAGCATATTCAAGCTTCCGCAGGCGCCCTGGCTCATTAATCCGGACAGGCGGCGGCGTACAGGCTTGGCAAGTGTTTACTGCAAAAGCAAAGAGGGAGCTTCCTTTGTGAAAGGAGACTCCCTCCATTTAGAGGAGGCGGTCCGATGAATCGAGCACAATGCCGAACCCTCGGAACGGTAAAGTGACGCCCCTATGAAAATAATCCCCTCAGCCTCTGCGCTTACGGCGCTTCGTGATAGCCGTTTTCCCCAAAGGGCTGTATACGCTCAAGCCACTCCGCATGGAGCTTCTTCAAATCATCCTTGGGATCGTAGAATGCCCCCGCCCCTTCCTTGATCTTCATAACCTCCAGAACTTCAATAACAAAAGCTTCCTTGCCGAAAGCTTTCCACTCCTCCTGAAGTTTCCGGTTGCGGTGCGAGCCCATGTCGAGCATAAATTCCTGTCCGTTGATCGTCTTTAAATTCATTGAGCTTTCGATAAACACTTTTCCGTTTACTTTGTTCCTTACCTGATAAATACCCGCCTCGATCTTTATTTCCTTGGCCTGCTGCTGCAATTCTTTTCTGCGGTTCATCCCATCTCACCCCTATATTATTTTAGGACAATAATCATTATTAACTATTATTATATAGACATAATATAATTTTGTTTGGATTTTATCAAGTTCTACTTATTCCCTTTCCTGCAGGCCCGATCCATGCCTTCCATTAGCGAAGCCTTCTTTCCCGCAAACAGCAAAACAAGCCTATCCCCGCCTCTTTCCGGCAGAAATATGCTTGTTTTCATTTGTCCCCGTTTATGCCGAGCTCCCCGCTGCCCATGTACATCCGCGCAATCAGCTTGCGCACCTCCGGAGAGCGGAGCGACGCCTCGTGATGACCGGACCTAAGCGCGGCCAGCCGGCCTTTGCCCATATGCCGTATCCATGCGGCGGGAAAAGCTTCGCCGGCCGGCCAGCCGATAGCGCCGTCTGAGCTCCGCGCGGGATGCATTCGCCTGCTCTTCCCCTACCAAGGCAGC
>Ga0182739_1003884_pt1 | contig 12715 bp, 11 predicted proteins | sample eDN5th30CBELigBY_FD_128873 | JGI IMG/M metagenome (GOLD analysis project Ga0182739, IMG submission 128873) | Enriched backyard soil microbial communities from Emeryville, California, USA - eDNA 5th pass 30_C BE-Lig BY (version 2) (version 2) | ecosystem: Environmental > Terrestrial > Soil >... | reverse complement strand
CGACGATCGCGCCGCCCTCGTCGAGGACGAAGGTGGGCTCGACGCCGCGCGCGGCGAGCAGCTCGGCGACCGCGCGCGCGCCCGTGCCGTGCGTCTCCTCGTCGTGGCCGAAGACGAGGAGCACGTCGCGCCGGGGCGTGAGCCCGGTCGCGAGGAGCCGCTCGACCGCCTCGAGGATCCCGGCGAGCGAGCCCTTGTCATCGATCGTGCCGCGGCCGTGGATCGCCTCGCCGGCCCGTTCGGCGCCGAAGGGGGCGTGCTCCCAGGCCTCGACATCCCCGGGGTCGACGACGTCCTGGTGCGCCATCAGGATCGCCGGCGCGGCCGCGGCATCCGCCCCCGGCCAGCGGTAGAGGAGCGTGTGCTCCGCGACGACCTCGCGTTCGAGGTGCGCGTGGGCGAGGGGATACTGCTCGGCGAGGACCTCGCGGAATCGCGAGAACGCCGTCCAGTCGGTCTCGTCCGGGTCCGCCTTCGACACGGTCGGCACCCGGATCAGCGCCCTGAACCGTTCGATCGCGACCTCGTCCGTCACGCCTCGACCCTAGCCTTCTCCATCGACTGTGCACTTCTCGGCTCGATTCGGCGTCGATCGCCGAATAAGTGCACAGTCGGTGATTTCGGCGGGGGAGGGGAATGAGGGTAGAATGGCCGCAGCGTCTCAAGCGCGATCACCGGCGGAGTTCCGCGCCGGGTCTGGTCCGCAGAGGCGCATCCGGGGGCAGCCTAGGGCCTTCCCAACGGCGTAGCCCGGATCAGCCTGTCAGTTCGAGCGACACAGTCCGTCGCAAGGGAGACACGTAAGTGGCATCGTCCAGCACCACCGCGAAGCAGTCGCGGGGCCCTCAGCAGCGCCGTCGCGCGCGCACCGGCGACGACGCGGGCGTCATCCCGGTCCTCGCCCGCACCGCGCGCGAGGTCGAGTCCGCCGTCCAGAAGGGACCGCTCAAGCCTGCGAACCGCGCCCGCTTCCAGGTCGCCGCCCTGCTGCTGCGCGAGGAGCGCGCGCGGGTCAAGGCCGACAAGGAGCTCACGGAGGCCGAGCGGCAGAACGAGCAGAAGCGACTCGACGGTCTCGCCGGCATCCTCGCGAAGACCGCCGCGAGGGACACGACCCTCATCGGCCTGCTCGCCGACGACGCGCCGGTGACACCGGCCGCGAAGGCGCTGCGGCGCGACATGCTCATGGCCGCCGGCGTCGAGCTCGCGCCCGAGGAGCTGCTCATCGTCGAGGAGCCGAAGCCGGTCGACAAGCAGGTCGAGCGCCAGGTCCTGCCGTCCTCCGTCCGCCAGATGCAGATGGCCAACCCGTTCCTCGCCCCCGACTTCTCTGCGTTCGAGGGGAATCGGCACGCGCCGGGCCGCCTCTCGAACTGGGAGCTCATCGATCCGCTCTTCCGCGCCTTCGAGGCCGGCGGCGTCGCGGCGACGATGGACCTGCCCGAGGCGGGCTCGCTGAGCGCGCCGGGCGACCTCGAGCTCATGCCGCACCAGGCCGAGTTCATCGAGGAGGTCCGCCAGGGCCACCGCACGTTCCTGCTCGCCGACGAGCCGGGCCTCGGCAAGACGGCGCAGGCCCTGCTCGGCGCCCAGGCGGCCAAGGCGTTCCCGCTGCTCGCGGTCGTGCCGAACGTCGTCAAGACGAATTGGGCCCGCGAGGTCCAGCGCTGGCTGCCCGGTCGCAGCGTCACCGTCGTCCAGGGGGACGGCGACGACGTCGACGCGTTCGCCGATGTCATCGTCGTCAACTACGAGATCCTCGACCGCCACGTCGGCTGGCTCGGCCGATTCGGCTTCAAGGGCATGGTCGTCGATGAGGCGCACTTCATCAAGAACCTCAAGTCCGAGCGCTCGAAGCACGTCATCGCGCTCTCCCGCTCGATCCGCACCGCGTACCCGAAGGCGCTCTTCGTCGCGCTCACCGGCACGCCGCTCATCAACACGATCGAGGACTTTCGCGCGATCTGGCAGTACCTCGGCTGGATCACCGACCCGGACAAGTCCGGAGCGCAGAAGCCGACCGCGACGCTCATGGCGCGGCTGGAGGAGACGGGACTCGTCCCGGGCGACCCCGGATTCTTCCCCGCGGCCCGTAAGGCCGTCATCGACATGGGCATCGTCCGTCGCCGCAAGGTCGACGTCGCCGCCGACATCCCCGCCCGGCGCATCGCCGACATCCCCGTCGAGCTCGACGACGACTTCGGCCGGTCGATCCGCGCCGCCGAGGCCGCCCTCACGGCGCGGCTGCTCGATCGCTTCCGCCGGCTCAAGGACATCCGACCCGAGGCGGCCGACGAGGACCTCATCCGCGTCGTCGCGCACGCCGAGCTCGAGGAGTCGAAGAGCACGGGGGACGGCGAGAACGTCTTCACGATGGTCCGGCGCATCGGTCAGGGCAAGGCGTCGCTCGCGGCCGACTACACGGCGAACCTCGCCCGCTCGGTCGGGAAGGTCGTGTTCTTCGCGAAGCACATCGACGTCATGGACACCGCGGAGGACCACCTCGCGGCGCTCGGCGTCAAGACCGTCTCGATCCGCGGCGACCAGACCCCGAAGGTGCGTCAGGCGGCGATCGACGCGTTCACGAACGACCCTTCCGTCCAGGTCGTCGTGTGCTCCCTGCTCGCGGCGGGCGTCGGTCTCAACCTGCAGGCGGCGTCGAACGTCGTGCTCGCCGAGCTGTCGTGGACGAGCGCCGAGCAGACCCAGGCGATCGACCGCGTGCACCGCATCGGTCAGGAGATGCCGGTGACCGCGTGGCGGATCATCGCCGCGCACACGATCGACGCGCGCATCGCTGACCTGATCGGATCGAAGGCGGGGCTCGCGGCGCGGGCGCTCGACGGATCCGACGAGGACGTCGCCGCCGAGGCGAGCGTCCAGATCCAGGCGATCATGGGCCTGCTGCGCGACGCACTGGCGGTGCTGTAGCCGTCTAGTAGTCTCGGCTGGTGGCTTTGGAGGGGACGCCGCGAGTCGGCGAGGGGGCGATCCCGGATCCGCGGAGGATGTCGGCCGCGGCCGCTCGCGCGCTCGACGACGCGATCGGTCCGACCGCGTGGGACACGCCCCCGCCCGGCGTCGAGGCGATCCGCTACCGGGTGCCGAGCGGTGAGCTGGCCGGTCTCGCGGCGGGCGATCCGTCGCATCCGCGCATCGTCCTCGTGCCGGGGGCGACGGGATCCAAGGAGGACTTCATCCTCATGATCCCGCTGCTCGCTCGAGCCGGGTTCCGCGTCGAGGCGATCGACCTCGCGGGCCAGTACGAGTCGGCGGAGGCCGGGCCGGAGCGACTCGATCCGCCTCGCGCGCGCTACGACCTCGAGCTCTTCGTCGACGACGTCGTCGCGGTGCTCCAGGCCGGCCGCACCCCGGCGCACCTGCTCGGCTACTCCTTCGCCGGCATCGTCGCGCAGGTCGTCGCCGTTCGCGCACCCGAGCTTGTCGCCTCGCTGACGCTGCTCACCGTCCCGCCGGTCTCGGGCCACGTCTTCCGCAAGGCGACCGGCTATCGGGGCGGGCTCATGGTCGCCTCGTTCGTCGTCGGCGCCCGCGGGGCCGCCGGGATCCTCGCCTGGGGGATCCGAACGAACAAGAACCGCGTCGACGAGCAGCGCTACGGATTCGTGATGGAGCGGCTCGAGGTGACCCGGTACTCGAGCGTCATCGACATGTTCCGCCTCATGTCGCGCGCTCCCGACCTCGCCGATCGGGTGCGCGCGCTCCCGATTCCGAAGCTCGTCGCATTCGGAGCCCACGACCTGTGGTCGAGTCGGGCGCACCGGAGGTTCGTCGACCGGATCGGCGCGGAGGCGGCCGAGTACGCGACGGGCCACAGCCCCTGCGAGACCGCGCCGCACCAGCTCGTCCGCGACATGGTGCGGATGATCGGGCCGAACCCGGCCTAGCAGCGCTCAGCGGGTCGTCTCGGTCGCGGTGCGAGGCTCGCCGCCCCGCGCACTCCGCCGGGTCCACGCGCGCCGGCGCGCGAGCAGCGACTGCTCGCGGTGGTTGACGACGAACGTGTAGATGCCCATCCGGTAGGTGCGCATCATGCGCGACCAGGAGGTGAGCGGCCGCGCGGAGACGCCGACGACGAGCGAACGGTCGAAGCGCACGCCCATGCCCGGCAGGAGGTTCATCGCGATGTCGAAGTCGTCGTGGACCTCGCGATCGTCGCGGTGGACCCGGCCTCGGATCGCCCGCCAGGCGTCGGCGCGGATCGCGAAGTTCGATCCGAAGACGACCTGGTGGCCGAAGACCCAGGCGATCGGTCCGTAGTAGATCGGCATCTGCAGGCGCTCGCCGTACCAGCGCTGCAGTCGCGTCGCGCCGTAGTACTCGCCGGGGCCGCTCAGGACGTCGAGCTCGGGATCCTCGAAGGCCACGGCGATGCGCGCGATCCAGTCCTTCGGCGGGATGGAGTCGGCGTCGAGTCGGCCGATGACGTCGCCCTTGGCGGCGTCCAGCCCCGCCGAGGTGGCCTGCGGGATGCCGCGCTTCGGCTCGGTGACGACCCGCGCCCCGTGGGCGAGCGCGACGTCGACGGTCGCGTCGGACGAGCCGTTGTCGACGACGATGATCTCGTCGGCGGGACGGGTCTGCCCATGAAGCGCCGTGAGGCACTGCGCGAGCATGACGGCGTCGTTGTACGAAGGGATGACGACGCAGATGCGGGGGGTCATCGGTCGTGCGCCCTACCGCGTCGCGCGGATCGGGTCGCCGCCCTCGCCGTGCCGGACCGCGATCCACTGACGCCGGCGTTCGAGCAGCGACTGCTCGCGGTGGTTGAGGGCGAAGGTCCCCATCGCCATCGCGAACCCCTTGGAGTAGCGTCCCCAGTCCTGGTAGGGCCGCGCCGAGACGCCGACGACCAGCGTCCGGTCGAAGCGGACCTTGGTGCCGGGCACCAGGTTGAGCGTGAAGTCGAGGTCGTCGTGGATGCTGTTGTCATCCCGATGGACGAGTCCGCGCAGCTCGCGCCAGGTGTCCGCACGGATCGCGAGGTTCGATCCGAAGAGCACGTCATGGCCGAGCAGGAACGCGACCGCGCGCGTGTAGAGCGGCATCTGCACGGATTCGGCGAACCAGTGCAGAAGCGGCGTCCCCCCGTAGAACGCGCCCGGTCCGCTGAGCGCCTCGAGGTCGGCGTCGCGCTCGAACGCGCGGGCGATGCGGGCGACCCAGTCCTTCGGCGGGATCGAGTCGGCGTCGAGTCGGCCGATGACGTCGCCGGTGGCCGCGTCGAGGCCTGCGGAGGTGGCCTGGGGGATGCCGCGCTTCGGCTCGGTGACGATCCGGGCTCCGTGGGCGAGCGCGACGTCGACGGTCGCGTCGGACGAGCCGTTGTCGACGACGATGATCTCGTCGGCGGGACGGGTCTGCCCATGAAGCGCCGTGAGGCACTGCTGCAGCATCTCGGCGTCGTTGTAGGACGGGACCACGACCGAGATGCTGGGGGACATCCCTCGCATTCTAGGCACCTCCTCGTGCCGGGTGGGGGATTGCCCCGTCAGCCGATCAAGCCGCCGAGACCGCCGAGCACGCCGTTCGAGATGCCGCCGACGACCGCGTTCAACGCCGCCGTCATGAGGCCCCATGCCGCGAGCGTCGCGACCGCGTAGACGACCGCGAGCGACAGCCCGCCGAACAGCGCGCTCGCGAAGAGCGGCGGCTTGGTGAACGTGGTCGCCCGGTGCGAGCCGAGGTAGATGACGCTCTCCGCGAGGAGCAGCAGCGGCAGCCCGATGAACACCTCGACGATGATGAAGAGGATGAGCCCCGTGTAGCCGGGGATCGCGAGGAACACCGTCCCGAGCACCCAGGCGACCGGGGTGAGCGAATGCGCCGTCGCGACGATGACGAGCGCGTCGACGAAGCCGATCCCGCCGCCGCGGGTGCGCGCCGTGAGCATGAGCGCGAGGGCGCGCACGACGAAGAAGACGATCCCCGCGGCGAGTCCGACGAAGTACGCGCCGGCGAGGACGCCGCCCATCGCGGAGGTGTTGATGAGCCCGCCGAGCGAGCCGCCGAGCGAACCTCCCAGCGACCCGCCGAGGGAGCCGCCGAACGATCCGCCGAGGGAGCCGAGCGCGCTGCCGAGCGTCTCCCGCAGGATCCCGACGGGGGAGGCGACGAACGCGATGAACCAGAAGCCGACGAGGATCGCGTTGACCGCGACGGGGGTCAGCCAGACGAAGAGCTTGCGCCCGCCGCGCTGCTCGATCGACAGCGCCTCGTCGACCGCCTTCTCCGCGTAGCCGCGGAAGAGCAGCCCGGCGCCGCGCCACGACTGCTTGAGCGAGATCCCGAAGCTGCCGGGCCGCGGCGGGGCGGCCTGATACTGCGGTGGGATCGGCCGGAACTGGTCCGTCCACTGCGTGCCGTCCCAGAATCGCTCCTGATTCGGGGTCGTCCCGTCCGAGTACCAGCCTGCCGGCGTCGTTGCGCTCATCGCACCCTCCCTGCGTCGGCTCCCACCATATGGGGTCCGCGCACCGGCTTGGGCCGGCTCGTCGGACGAGGTCAGTACGGGATGCCCAGCCACGCGGAGATCTGCGGCCAGAACAGGATCGACAGGACGATCACCGCGCCGATGACGGTCACGATGCCGCGGACGTAGGGCGGCACGGTCCGGAGTCGCACGCCCTCGGCGGCGACGACGTTCTCGCGGAATGCGATCCTGCCGCTCGCGCGCTCGTCCGCGTAGTCATCGGTCCGGCTGAGCGCCTTCGCGCCCACGGTGTCGACGAATCGCCAGATCCGCTCGTGGGCCCTCGCGTCCATCGGGTCGATCGGCTGGTTCGAGTAGGCGAAGAGCCAGTCCTCGACGATCTCGAGGTCCCAGGTGCTCGCCTCGTCGATGCACAGGGCCATGAGGTCGGGCGTGAAGACGTAGAGCGCGTCGCGCTCGTACTCCTTCGGCGCGTAGAGCACGAAGTGCTCGTCCCAGTCGCCCTCGAGGTGGAGCACCTGGTCCCGGGCGAACGCCACGGGCAGGTTCGTCGAGCCGAACAGCACGTTGTTGGCCTTCGAGTCGATGATCATGTGCGGCAGCCGCCGGTCGAGCCGGTACGCGAGATACCACCACTGGTGCGTCCGCTTGCTGCGGCCCGAGCCGGTCCGGAACTCGTAGTTGCCGTAGTCGATCGTGCGGCCGGTCTGGCGGACGAATCGGTCCTTCGCGAACCGCGCCTCGCCCTGGCCGAAGACCACGCCGGGATACGCCGGGCCGCCGGTCGCGGGGTAGTAGCGCAGATCGTTGCGCGTCGCGAAGGCGTCGAGACGGTAGCGCCGCCGCCAGGTGCGGATCCCGAGCACGAGCGCGAGGACGCCGAGCGCGATCGCGACGCCGCCGACCCCGTACCCGATGACGGAACCGGGCCAGGCGAAGAACGCGCCGGCGAGCAGGAACAACGCGCCGACGCCGATGATCGCGAAGCCGCCGAACGGCCCGTTGCCGCTGAACGTCGGGTCGCCCTGCACGCGCCGGCGGAACGCCGCCTCGGCGGCGCGGTCGACCGGGCCGGTGAGCGGCCCGTAGTCGATGGAGCTTGCCACGAGCACATCGTGCCACGCACTACAATGGACAGTCCGCTTTATCCGGTTGGAGTTCGATGGCGTCAGCAGAGGTCGCCCGCGAGCGAGCGTACGTGCACTCGCTGTACGAGCGTCTCGATCGCATTCGCGATTCCGTCCAGCGCGAGCTCGACGCCGTTCGCGCATCCGGTGAGGCGGGCGGGACGCATCAGTCGCGCACCGAACGCGACGCCTTCGCTCGGATCTACGAGGATCGCGTCGCGCAGCTGCGCGAGATCGACGAGCGGCTCGCCTTCGGACGCCTCGAGCTGCAGCCCGTCGACGGCGAACCCGTCTACCACTACATCGGCCGCATCGGCCTGCGCGACGAGGAGCAGCAGCCCCTCCTGCTCGACTGGCGGGTGCCGCAGGCGAGCGCGTTCTATCAGGCGACCGCCGCGACGCCGCTCGGCGCGCGCTCGCGCCGCCACCTCCACTCGCGCGGCCGCGACGTCATCGGCGTCGATGACGAGGTCTTCGACCAGGCCCTGCTCGACGCGGAGGAGCACGAGCTCCAGGGGGAGGCCGCCCTCATGGCCGCGCTCGGCCGAGAGCGCACCGGCCGCATGCAGGACATCGTCGCGACGATCCAGGCCGAGCAGGACCGCATCATCCGCTCGGACCTGCACGGCGCGCTCGTCGTCCAGGGCGGGCCGGGCACGGGCAAGACGGCGGTCGCACTGCACCGTGCGGCGTATCTGCTGTACTCGCACCGCGAGCGGCTCGCCTCAGCGGGCGTGCTCATCGTCGGGCCGTCGCGCTCCTTCCTCGAGTACATCGAGGCGGTCCTGCCGTCCCTCGGCGAGACGGGTGTGGTCACGGCGTCCCTCGGCACGCTCTTCCCCGGCGTCGAGGCGACGATCGAGGACCGTCCGGAGGTCGCGGCGCTCAAGGGCTCGCTCGAGATGTCCCGCCTGCTCGCCCGCGCGGTCAAGTCGCGCCAGGTCATCCCGACCGAGGACCAGGTCGTCGACATCGACGGCGAGGAGCTCACCATCCCCGCGCAGCTCATCCGCGACGCGATGCAGCGCGCGTGGGAGACGCACCGACCGCACAACGTCGCCCGCGTGACGTTCAACAAGGTCGCGGTCGCCGCGATCGCCGCCCGGCTCGCGGAGGAGCTCGCTCGCCGCGGCCGCGCGATCGACGACTCGGACGTCGCGCTGCTGCGCGAGGACGTCCGCACCGCGTACGACGTCAAGGTCGCGCTCAACACCGCGTGGATGCCGCTGACCCCGGAGAAGCTCGTCCGCGACCTCTACGCCCGACCGAGCTGGCTCGCGACGATCACGCAGCGCTGGACTCCCGAGAAGCGTGCCCTGCTGCTGCGCGGCCGCGACGAGCCCTTCACGATCGGCGACATCCCGCTGCTCGACGAGGCGGCGGAGCTGCTCGGCGACAACCCCGTGACCGACTACGCGGCGCGAGAACGCGAGCGGGAGGCGAAGCGCAACCTCGAGAACGCGCAGGCGGCGATCCGCAACATGCACGTCGAGGGTCTCGTCGACGCGCGCCAGCTCGCCGACTCGTTCACCGAGGGCGCCGGCTATCGGGCGAGCGCCGCGGAGCTCGCGGTCTCCGATCGCACGTGGACCTTCGGGCACATCGTCGTCGACGAGGCGCAGGAGCTCTCGCCGATGCAGTGGCGGCTCCTGGTCCGCAAGAACCCGCTCAAGTCGTTCACGATCGTCGGAGACGTGGCACAGGTCGCCTCCGCGGCCGGCACCGGAGACTGGGCGTCCGCGCTCGGCCCGGTGTTCAAGGATGCCTGGCGGCTCGAGGAGCTCACGGTCAACTACCGCACGCCCGCGCAGATCTCGGAGGCGGCGGAGGCGATGGCCGCCTCGAACGGCGTCCCGATCACGCCGACGACGGCGGTGCGCCACGGCGAGTGGCCCGTCGAGATCATCCGCACCCGATCCCTGAGCGACGACGAGATCGGCGTGGAGGGGCCGGGAGCCCTAGTGGACCCCCTCGTCGACGCCGTCCTCGATGCGGTCGCCATGCTGCGCGCCGAGGGCGGCGGCGCCGGCGAGGCCGGGAGCGTCGCCATCATCGCGCCGCCCGCCGAGACGGACGGGCTGCAGCTCGCCCTCACGGCGGCGCTCGGCCCCGAGACGATCGCGCGCGGGGCCGCGGGCCTGCGCCGACCGGTCGCGCTGCTGACGCCGCAGGACGCGAAGGGCCTCGAGTTCGACGCGGTCGTCGTCGTCGAGCCGGCCGACATCGTCGCTGACGGACCGCGCGGCGCGGGCGCGCTCTACGTCGCGATGACGCGCGCGACCCAGCGCCTGCTGCTCGTGACGTCGGGCCCGCTGCCCGCGGGCATTCCCGATCTCTAGGCGGCGCTGCCGGCGGGATCGATCTCGGGCTCCGGACCCGGGGTGAAGCGGCGCCCGGTGACCCAGGTCGGCGTGATCCGGATGAAGTGCTCCTTCACCGTGGGGACCCAGGGCCGCAGCGGGAGCCGCTCGACCTGAGCGATCTCCGTGGAGCCCTCGACTCGCGCGGCCTCGCCCTTGACGATGACGCTGAACAGCTCGCCCTCGATGACGCCGTCGATCTCGAACGCGACGGACGGTCGGATGACGAGCTCCGCGAGCTTCGTGCCCGGCGCGGTGCGGAAGACGATGCGGCCCTCGGCGTCGACGACGTAGTTGATGGGGAAGATGTCGACCTCGCCCGCTGCCGCGAGCGCGATCCTCCCCACCTGGTTCGCGCGCAGGAGCGCCTGGCATTCGGACGCGGACAATGCGGTGACTGGGGCGGCTTCGGTCATGGGTCCAGGGTACGACCGCCGGTAGCGTTGGGCCATGCGATGGGCCTGGCCGTTCTGGATCTATGCGGGCGTCTCGCTCATCCACCTCGTGAGCATCGCGTTCCCCGCGGCGGGCGACGAGCTCACGAAGGCGCTGCTCATGCCGGTGCTGCTCGTGAGCGTCCTCGTCGTGGCGTTCCGGAAGGAGCGGATGCGCGGGGCGCGCGCGTGGTGGGGCGTCGGACTGCTCGGCCTGGGGATCGTCGCCTCCTTCTTCGGCGACATCCTGCTCGGACCCTCGTTCATCGTGGGGCTCGCCTGCTTCGCGGCGGCCCACCTCGTCTACATCGCCCTGTTCAACGGCCCGGCCCGCGCCCGGCCGATCGCCTGGTTGTCGCTCGGCTACGTCGTCGTGCTCGTCGTGCTCGTGATCGTGCTCTGGCCGCACCTCGGCGACCTGCGTCCCGTCCTCATCGGCTACGGGGTCGTGCTCGCACTGACCGCGATGACCTCGACCCGGGTCGGCGCGATCGCGGCCTGGGGTGGCGGGCTCTTCCTCGCCTCCGACGCGCTGCTCGCGTTCCGGCTCTTCTACCCGGACTTCCGGACCGCGTTCCCCGACCCGTGGCAGGACCTCGCGATCATGGCGCTCTACTGCGCGGGGGAGGGACTCATCGCGCTCGGGGTGATCCGCCGGCTCCGTGCGCTGCCGGCCTGAGCCGATCGGGCGCGCCCGCGCATGCGGTAGACTCTTCCGGTTGCCGTGAGATCGGCCGCGGATACAGAGAGCCCTGGACAGCAGGTCCCGGACACCGCGCAGCGAGCAGGAAGGTGGGTCGCCATATGGCACTCGATTCAGACATCAAGAAGGCCATCATCGACGAGTACGCCACCCACCCGGGTGACACGGGCTCCCCCGAGGTGCAGGTCGCGATCCTCACCCAGCGGATCAAGGACCTCACCGAGCACCTCAAGGAGCACAAGCACGACCACCACTCGCGTCGTGGTCTGCTCCTCCTCGTCGGCCAGCGCCGCCGCCTCCTCGGCTACCTCCAGGACATCGACATCGCGCGGTACCGCACGCTGATCGAGCGCCTGGGCCTGCGTCGATAGCGCGGCAGAACGCGAGCCTTCTGAACGGGCCGTCCCTCCGGGGCGGCCCGTTCGCTTTCCCCGTTCGGGGGCACGCAATAGCATCGGGAGCGTGAAGCGCTACTGGCCGTTCCTGCTTTACGCGGCGGCCGTGGTCCTGCATCACGTCTATCTCCTCGTCGATCCGAAGTTCTGGACCAAGGGTCTCCTCATGTCGACCCTGCTCCTCGCGGTGCTGCTCGTCGGCCTGTGGACCGACCGCGGCATCGTCGCGGGTCGGCGCGCCGCCTGGATGTTCTGGCTGCTCTGCCTCGCGATCGCGCTCTGCGGGGTCGGCGACATCGTGCTCGAGTACTCGTTCGAGTTCGGCGTGGGCTCCTTCGCCGCAGCGCAGGTGGTCTTCATCGCGCTCTTCGCCGGCCCGGCTCGCAGCCGCTCGTTCCCCTGGTGGGCGATCCCGTACGGACTCGTGTACTCGCCCGTCATCGCCCTGCTGTGGGGCTATCTCGGCCCGTTCGGCGCACTCATCGCGATCTACGGGCTGCTGCTCATGGCGATGGCGGTGACGTCGGTGGTCGTCGGTCCGGCGGTCGCCATTGGCGGGTTCGTCTTCCTCGTCTCCGAGTCGCTGCTCGGCATCCGGCTGTTCGTCCCCGAGTGGCTGGCGTGGTTTCCCGACCCCTACCAGGACACGTTCATCATGCTGCTCTATTCCGTGGGCCAAGGGCTCATCGCCTACGGGCTCGTCCGGCGGCTCGAGCGCGAGCCCGAGCTCGCCGGGATCCGGGAGCGCCGCCGCTCGGAGGCCGCGGCGCTCCGGTATGAGCCCACCCTGCCGAGTTGAGGGGAATAGGCTCGTCGTTCCTCGCGTTCTAGGCACATATCAATGCAATTGAATGGACTGCGCGGCACGCGGGACATGACGGACGAGGAGCGGATCATGGCGGACGCCAGCGGCATGCAGTTCGGGATCTTCTCGGTGAGCGACATCACCGAGGACCCGACGAAGAAGACCACCGTCAGCGAGGCGCAGCGCATCAAGGACTGGATCGCGATGGCGATCCACGCGGAGGAGGTCGGCCTCGACGTCGTGGCGATCGGCGAGCATCACAACCCGCCGTTCTTCTCGAGCTCGCCGACGACGACTCTCGCCTACGTCGCCGCGCGCACGAAGCGCATCCTGCTGTCGACTGCGACGACGCTCATCACGACGAACGACCCCGTCAAGATCGCCGAGGACTTCGCGATGCTCCAGCACGTCGCCGACGGCCGCGTCGACCTCATGCT
>Ga0182739_1003883_pt1 | contig 12717 bp, 9 predicted proteins | sample eDN5th30CBELigBY_FD_128873 | JGI IMG/M metagenome (GOLD analysis project Ga0182739, IMG submission 128873) | Enriched backyard soil microbial communities from Emeryville, California, USA - eDNA 5th pass 30_C BE-Lig BY (version 2) (version 2) | ecosystem: Environmental > Terrestrial > Soil >... | reverse complement strand
TCTTCGTCACCCACGACCAGGTCGAGGCGATGACCCTGGGCGATCGGATCGTGGTGATGCGGGATGGCCGGGTGCAGCAGGTCGGCACCCCGCTGTCGGTCTATTCGAAGCCGGTGAACCGCTTCGTGGCGGGTTTCATCGGCGCGCCGGCCATGAACTTCATCGAGGTGACGGTGGGCCCCGATCTCGCCGTCACGGCCGACGGCCTCCGCCTCGCGGTGACCGAGCCCGCGAAGCACGCGCTGGAAGCGTATCGCGGCCGCAAGGTCATCCTCGGCATGCGTCCCGAGCATCTGGTGCTGGGCGATGGCGCCGAAGGGCGGTCCTTCGATTGCGTCGTGGAGGTCGTCGAGCAGCTCGGCTCCGAGATCCTGCTCGAAGCGCGCCTCGCTGCGACGCGCATCACCATCGCCCGCGTGCCGGCCGAGACGCCGACCGCCGCCGGCGACCGCTTACGCGTGTCGGCGCCGCCGGGCCGCCTCCATTTCTTCGATCCCGAGACCGAAAGCGCGATCGTGGCCTGAAGCAATGACGCGTCCGCTTTCCGCGTATCGGGTGGTCGAGCTCGGGACCCTGCCGGCCGGCGCCTATGCCGCCCGGCTGTTCGCCGATTTCGGCGCCGACGTCATCAAGGTCGAGCCGCCCGGCGGCGATCCGGCGCGCTCCTTTCCGCCGATGATCGACGCGGAGACCAGCGGCTGGTTCGCCTATCTCAACTACGGCAAGAAAAGCGTCACGGCGGACGCGGTCGATCTCGACGCGTTGCTGCGTAGCGCGCAGGTGCTGATCGATTCGACCGGCCTCGATCATTCGGCCCATCCGCATCTCGTGGCGGTCGATCTGAGCTGGTTCGGCAAGTCCGGTCCGTATCGCGACTTCAAGGCGACCGATGCGATGTGCCGTGCCCTCGCGGGCTTCGTGCAACTGATCGGACCGGCGGAGGGACCGCCGCTCACCTTGCCGGACTATCAGTCGGCGATCATGGGCGGGCTCGCGGCCTTCATCCCGGCGATGGCGGCGCTGCTGGGCGGGCAGGGTCGGACCTGGGAGGTGAGCGTCCACGAGGCGACGGTCGCGCTCGCCGAGTACCAGGCGATCGAAGCCTGGGCGGCAAGCCCGCAGAAGCGCTGGGGCTTCAACCGCTTCACGCCGACCTATCCGATGGGGGTCTATCGCTGCAGGCGGGGCTGGATCGGCATCACCATCGTCACGCCGGCGCAGTGGAAATCGTTCTGTGACGTGATGGGCATGCCCGAACTCGGCCGCGACCCCGATCACGTCATGGGCAGCGAACGCCTGGCGCGCGCCGATGCGCTGGAGGCCCGCTTCATCCCGCGCTTCCTCGAGCGCACGGCCGAGGAGTGGTTCGCGCTCGGGCTGGAACTGCGCCTGCCGTTCGCCATCGTCCCCGACATGGCGGAGGTGCTGAGCTGGCCGGTGTTCCGCAGCCGCAAGGCGATCGTGCCGATCACGATCGGCGACCGCACGGTGGAGGCGCCGGGCTCGCCTTTTCACCTCACCGCGACGCCGCCGAACTTCGGCGGTCGGGTGCCGGAGCTGGGCGAGCACAACGCCTCTTACTCCTCTTGTTCCTCTCCCCCGCTAGGGGGAGAGGCTAGGAGAGGGGGCGACGACGTGCGTAACCCCCTCTCCCAACCTCTCCCCCTAACGGGGGAGAGGAGTCATGAGAGGCCTTTGAAAGGCCTGCGCATCATCGATCTGTCGATGGGATGGGCCGGGCCGATCTGCACGCGCAACCTGGCCGATCTCGGCGCCGACGTGATCAAGATCGAGGCCTGCGGCTATCCCGACTGGTGGCGCGGCGTCGACAACCGCATCGAGACGGTGACGCAGCGGCTCTACGAGAAGTCGCACCGCTTCAACATCATGAATCGCGGCAAGCGGGCGATCACGCTCGACCTCACCGTTCCCGAAGGCGTGGCGCTCGCCAAGGCGCTGGTGAAGGGGGCCGACGCGGTGATCGAGAACTACTCCGCCGAGGTGCTGCGCAAGTTCGGTCTCGACTATCCCGAGCTGATCAAGGTGAACCCGTCGCTGGTCATGGTTTCGATGGCGGCGTTCGGCAGCACCGGCCCCTGGAAGGACACGCGCGCCTACGGCTCGACCCTCGAGCAGGGCTCCGGCCTGCCGCGCGTCGCCGGGCGCCCCGGCGATCCGCCGATGATGAACCACCTCGCTTTCGGGGACGCCGTCGGCGGCCTCAATGCCTGCTCGTCGATGCTGATCGCGCTGCTCCATCGCAAGCGGACGGGACAGGGCCAGTTCATCGATCTCTCCCAGGTGCAGTGCATGCTGCCGTTCACGGCGGCATGGGCGATCGAGCAGTCGGCTACCGGCCGCGTCACGCCGCGCGCCGGCAACCGCCATCCGCTCTACCGGCCGCACGGCGTCTTTCCGTCGGCGGGCATCGACAAATGGGTGTTCGTCGCCGCGGCCGACGAGGCGATGTGGTCAGCGCTTGCGCAGGTCATCGGCTGGACGGGCCCGCGCACCGGCGAGGACGAGATCGAACGCGCGGTCGCGGCCTGGACGCGGCAGCGTTCCGCCGACGAAGCGATGGAGATCCTGCAGCGCGCCGGCGTGGCGGCCGGTGCCGTGCGCCATCCGGTCGAGCTGATCGGCGATCCGCACCTGGAGGCGCGTGGCTTCTGGCAGTGGATCGAGCGCGCCTACGTCGGTCGCCACCCGCAGCCCTCGCCGCCCTATCGCGAGTCGGACGGACCGATCACGGTGACGGCGCCTGCGGCGACGCTCGGCCAGCACAATGAGGAGGTGCTGGGCGGCGTGCTCGGCCTGTCGAAGGGCGAAATCGAGCGGCTCGCACGCGAGGGCGTGATCGGCACTGCCGCTTTGCCGCCGGCCCGGCGAAAGGCGCGGGCGACGACGGGCTAGCCGAGCTAGGTCCAGCGTGCGTCGTCCGGCTTGTCGTTCGCCGTCAGAAGCGTCGCCGTGCAGACCACGGTCCAGTCGCACAGGTCGTAGCGGCGGCTCAGCATGTCGCGCACCTTCGATTCCGCCTTGCCTTCGGGCAGCTTCGAACGCTCCCACATGGCGAGATTGGGGCGCCGCGTGAGCAGTAGGCTTCTTACACCGGAATGCATGCCGGCGCCCGTCACCTCGTCGTTGTCGGTGCCGGTGCGGTCCCCGACCGCCTGCCAAAGTCCGATCACCTGCGAATCGTAGGCGCTCTCGAAGCCCGGCCAGGCCAGGGCGCAGAGATCGAGGAACTCGGGCCAGTGCTGCTGCGGCGTGGCGAACCATCGGAAGGCGTAGTTGCCCTGTCGGCGCGGCGGCGTCGCGTCCTTCGGCCTGAGCGTCGGCAGCAGCACCTCGCTGCGGCGGGTCCACACGTCGGCCTCGTCCATCAGCAGCAGGCGCTCCGCCTCCGCCGCACGCGTCGGCGACGTCCAGACCGTGATCGCCTGGACCTCGTCGCGCGGACGGCCGATCTGGCTGCGCCACAGGCCGTAGAGCCGCCCGCCAGCAGCGCTGATCCTCTCGGCGCCGCGCAGGGCCAGCCGGGCGGCGACCGCCTGCCACTGATGCGGCGCCGTATCGATGCGGTGATGGACGTAGAGCTCGTTCAAGCGGCGACGGTCTCGTGCCGGCTCAGGGTGAAGCCTTCATAGCCCTTCGCCGCGACCTCGTCGCAGCGTTTCTTGTAGCGATCGAAGCCGCCGACATAGGGCATGAAAACCCTGGGCTTGCCGGGAATGTTCGCGCCCATGTACCAGGAGTTGGCCAATGGATAGAGCGTCGAATCGGCAACCTGGTTGACGTGCCGGACCCAGTCGATCTCGGCTTTCGGCGTGGGCTCGATGCGGTCGAGCTGGTGCCGGCCGAGATGATCGATCGCCTCGGCGATCCAGTCGACGTGCTGCTCGATGCTGGCGATCATCTGTGTCTTGACGCCCGGGCTGCCCGGCCCGGTGATCACGAACATGTTGGGAAAGCCCGACACCATCAGGCCGAGATAGGTGAGCGGCCCGCCCTCCCAATGGTCGCGCAATGCGGCGCCGTCGGTGGTGCGAACGTCGATCTCCTTCAGGGCGCCGGTCATGGCGTCGAAGCCGGTGGCGAAGACGATCGCGTCGAGCTCGTGCCCGGCGCCCGAGGCGAGCCGCAGGCCGGTCGCGGTGATCTCCCGGATCGGATCGCTGCGCACGTCGACGAGCGATACGTTCGCGCGATTGTAGGTCTCGTAATAGTGGGTATCGAGGCAGAGCCGCTTGGTGCCGATCGGGTGATCGTTGGGCGCCAGCAGCTCGGCCGTCTTCGGATCCTTCACCAGGCCGCGGATCTTGTTGCGCGCGAACTCGGAGGCGGTGTCGTTCGACGCCTTGTTCACCAGCAGGTCGGTATAGGCATAAAGGTAGCTGATCGAGCCGCCTTCCTGCCATTTGGCCTCGTAAGCCTCGTTGCGCTCCCGTTCGGAGACGTCGAGCGCCGACCTGGTCGGCTTGGGATGTCCGCCGATCGCGAACGGCGTTTCCATCGCCGCCGCGCGGCGTGCCGGATATTCGGCCTTGTGCCTGCGTTCCTTCTCCTCCGGCATCGGGCCGTTGCGGGCCGGCAGGCTGAAATTGGCGGTGCGCTGGAAGACCGTCAGGTGGCTGGCCTGCTGCGCGATGATCGGGATCATCTGCACACCCGACGAGCCGGTGCCGATCACGCCCACGCGCAGCCCCGTGAAGTCGACTCCCTCGTGCGGCCACAGGCCGGAATGATACCACTTGCCCTTGAAATCATGGATGCCCTTGAAGTCGGGCACGCGCGGTGTCGAGAGGTTGCCGGCGGCCATCACGCAATAGCGCGCCCGGACCTCTTCGCCGGCGGTCGTCTTCAGCACCCATTCGTTGGCTTCGGCATCGAACACCGCCGACCTGATGCGGGTATCGAGCTGCACGTCGCGGCGCAGGTCGAACCGGTCGGCGACGTGGTTGATGTATTTCAGGATCTCCGGCTGGGTGCCGTAGCGTTCCGGCCACTTCCACTCCTGCTGCAGCTCCTCGGAGAAGGAATAGGAATATTCGAGGCTCTCGACATCGCAGCGCGCGCCGGGATAGCGGTTCCAGAACCAGGTGCCGCCGATGCCGGAGCCCGCTTCGTAGGCCCGGACCTTGAGCCCCAGGCCACGCAGGCGATGAATGGCGTAGAGGCCGGCAAGGCCGGCGCCGACGATCACGACGTCGAGCTGGCGAGGGACGGAATGTGAAGCGTCAGGCATGGCGGATCCTGCGTGATTTTGCTGTGCGAGCGGCCCTTCACCGCAACTGGAAGCAAACTCTCTCGCGTAAGGCAATTTGGCAAGGGTGGGACGCTTCAGCGTGCGTGGTCAGAAGTTTGTTTCGTCTCTATGATTAACCCCTTGGACCAAACGGTTTCCCCTTCCGCCATCGGCACGCCGCAAAGTCAGGCCGGCTGGGCGCCCGGTTATCGCCGGCGGTTCTTCCTGCGGCCGCGCTTCGTCGCCATTGCCGCCGCGTTGCTGCTCGCCACCGCCTATGGTGGCTACGAGACTTATCTGCGCTTCACCCATATCTACGAATACGACGCCCGCGCCACGGCCGACATGGTGACCATTTCCAGCCGGGCCGAGGGCTGGCTGGTCGAGATGCCGGCGCTCGAGGGCACGCGAGTCGAGGCCGGCCAGGTCGTGGCCCGCATCGACGACCGCATCGCCAAGCTCAAGGTCGAGGGCTTCAAGGCGCAGATCGAAGGCATCCGGTCGGAGCGGTCGAGGCTGAAGGCCGAACGCACGTTCAGCCGCGAGCAGGTCGCCGCGGCGATGAAGACCCAGTCGGCCGGTGTGACGGTGCGCGAGAAGGCGCGGCAGGCGCTGAAGGCCGATCTCGATTTCGCCAAGCTCGAGCTCGACCGGACGAAGACGCTGTTCGCCACGCGCGTGGTCAACGAGCGCCAGCTCCAGACGGCACAGGCCGCCGTGACCAAGCTCGAAATCCAGCTCCTGCAGATGGAGGCCGAGCATGAGCAGGCCGAAGGCAGCTTCAACGAGGCGCGCGCCGGCCAGGAACGGCTGCATGTGATCGATGCGCAGATCGAGGCGCTGACCCATCAGGTCGCCAATCTTGCCGCGCAGATGCACCAGCAGCAGGTCGACGTCGACGATCGCACCATCAAGAGCCCGGTGCCGGCCGTGATCGACCGCACCTTCATGCTGCCCGGCGAATATGTGGCGGCCGGCCAGCGCATCCTGATGCTGCATGACCCGAACGAGGTCTGGGTCGAGGCGAACATCAAGGAGACGCATGTCGGCCTGCTCAAGCTCGGCCAGCCCGTGAACGTCACCGTCGACGCCTATCCCGGCGTGAAGTTCACCGGCAAGGTGGCACGCATCGGCAACGCGACGACGGCGCGCTTCGCGCTGCTGCCCACGCCCAATCCGTCCGGCAACTTCACCAAGATCACCCAGCGGGTGCCGGTGAAGATCGACATCGTGGATCCGCCCCGGCCGCTCAAGCCGGGCATGATGGTCGAAGTCGCCATTGACATACGATAGCGCCCAGGCGCTGAGCGAACGCTACGGGCCGTCCTATCGCTGGCTGGTGACGATCACCGGCATGGTCGGCGTCGTCTCCATGGTGCTGGCGATGACCACGGTGAATGTCGCGGTGCCCGATGTCATGGGAGCTTTCGGCATCGGCCAGGACAAGGCGCAATGGATGTCGTCGGCCTATACGGCGACCATGACCGCCGGAATGCTGATGAATTCCTGGATCGCCGGCGTGCTCGGCGAACGCCGCACCTTCGTGGGCGCCCTGTTCTTCTTCTCCATGGGCGCGCTGCTCGGCGGCTCGGCGCCGACCGAGGACACGCTGATCCTGGCCCGCATGCTGCAGGGCTTCAGTGCCGGCGTGGCGCAGCCGCTGGTGATGGCGATCATCTTCACCGTCTTCCCGGCCGAGCGGCGCGGCATGGCGATGGGCGTGTTCGGGCTGGGAGTCGTCTTCGCGCCGGCAATCGGCCCGACCCTCGGCGGCATGATGATCGAGTACTTCTCGTGGCACTACGTCTTCTACATCTCGCTGCCGTTCTGCGTGATCGCCGCCGTGCTCGGCCTGCTGTTCATGCCGACGCGGCCGTTGCCGAAAGAGATTCCGCCGTTCGACTGGCTCGGTTTCGCGCTGCTCTGCGTCGCCCTGCTCGGGCTGATGACCGGCATTGCCGACGGCCAGCGCGAGGGCTGGAGTTCCGATGCGATCGTTTTCCGGCTCTGTCTCGGCATCGGTGCGACGATCGCGTTCATCTCCTGGGAGCTCCATACGCCGCGCGCGATGATCGACATCCGCATCTTCGCCAACCTCGAGTTCTCGGCCACGGCCATGATCGCCTTCATCTTCGGCGCCGGCATGATGGGCTCGACCTATGTGATGCCGGTCTTCGTGCAGACCATCATCGGCTTCACGCCGTTGATGGCGGGGCTGATGATGATGCCGGCCGGGCTGATGCTCGCCTTCATCTTCCCCCTGGCGGGGCGGATGGCCGACGCCGTTCCGGCCTCGACCATGATCATCGTCGGCCTGCTGCTGTTCTCGTCCGGCTTTGCCCTGATGTGCACGACCGATGTCGACACGACCTTCTGGACGCTGGTCGGCATGGTCATGGTATCGCGGCTCGGCCTCGGCCTGATCAATCCGAGCCTCAATGCCTCCTCGCTCAAGGCCGTGCCGGCGGACAAGGTCCGCCAGGGCGCCGGCATCGCCAACTTCATGCGCCAGCTCGGCGGTGCCTTCGGCATCAACCTGATGGTGGCGTTCTTCGAGGTGCGCACCCATTTCCATGCCGAGGCGCTGACCGCGACACAGGACTGGGCCAATCCGACGACCCAGCGGCTGCTCGCCCTGGTCGAGCAGCTCATGCAGCGCGCCAGCGGCTTGCCGCCGCAACAGCAGAAGGCGGGCGCCTACGAGTATCTCGGGGCGATGCTGTACGCCAAGGCCGAGATGCTCGCCTTCTCCGACACCTTCATCGTGGTCGGCATCGTGGCCTTGCTGGCGCTCGTGCCGGCCGCGATGCTGTCGCGTTCACAGCGTCGCGGCCGGGGTTTCGGCTTGCTCGGCAAGGCCGTGCGCTGAATCGGGGCGGAGGACGAAGCGCATGCCATCGGACACGGACGACATGACACGCCGCGGCGCCCTGCAGGGCACTGCTGCCGTCCCCAATGTCGCGGGCGTATGGAAGCTGGTCGGCGGCTCGATGACGGCCGCCGACGGGAAATCCGTCGGCGTGCCCTATGGACCGCGTGGCATGGGGCTCGTCTCGCTGACCTCCGACGGCCGCATGATGGCGGTGCTGATCGACGGCCGCGCCGAGCTGCCCGATGGCGCCAGGCGTGAGTATTCGTCCTATTGCGGAAATTACACCTTCGATGGCAGCACGCTCGTCACCACGGTCGATGCCAGCTCCGATCCGGCGCGGCTCGCCTCGCAGCAGGTCCGCAAGGTGCGCTTTGACGGCGAGCGCATGATCCTGGTGCCGCCGGAACGCGAGCAGGACGGGATGAGGATCCATCGCGAGCTGGTCTGGGAGCGGATCAGCTCCGTCTCGCTCTAGCTTCGCTCGAGTCCGCGAACTGCATCGGATTTCTCGATGGAGAATGGACAGCGTCCCTTGCCGCCGTCCTGGGCGCAGCGAAGGACCTCACGCCAGCGGCGCGGCCCGTGTCTGATCGTTCGGTGGGATCCTTCGCTGCGCTCAGGATGACAGAGGAGAGCGCGGAGAGCAGACGACACGTCTTGCTCCTCTCCCCCTGCCGGGGGAGAGGAATATGAGGAATGAGGAGAACGAGAGGGGTTTGACGGCCCGCGCGAAGCCGGGAATCCATGGTCGCAACATGGATCGCTCGCCTGGCTCGGGATGACAGGGATGGTTTGGGACTTCGGACGATGACCGGCTACGACGTTGCCATTGTCGGCGGCGGCAGTGCCGGAGTCGCCGCGGCGATCGCATCGGCGCGCTGCGGCGCACGTACCTTGCTGATCGAGCGTGCCGGTTGTCTCGGTGGCGCCTCGACCTTGCGCAACGTCGTTACCTATTGCGGGCTCTACACGCTGGGCGATCCCCCGCGACAGGCGGTTGCAGGCGTTGCCGAAGAGGTCGTGCAGGGGTTGCGCCGCCTGGGCGCGGTCACCGGCCCGCAGCGCCATCGCGGCGTGTTCGTGGTCTTCGAGCCGGAGGCGGTGAAGCGCGTGCTCGACAGGCTGTGCGCGGAGGCCGGCGTCGACGTGCTGCTCCATGCCCTGGTCAGCGGGGCGACCCGCCGGGACGGGCGGATCGTCGACGTTTCCTGGCAGGACCACGCGGGATCCCACACGGTGCGGGCGCAGGCCTTCGTCGACGCCAGCGGCGAGGGCGATCTTGCCTTTCATGCCGGCGCTTCGACACGCTACGGCAACGACGGTCTCGCCAATCTCGGGACTCTCGGCACGCGCTTCGGCGGCATCGGCAGGGATGTCGTCGTCACGGCCGATCGGCTCGCCCAGGCCGTTGCGCGTGGCGTCGGACCTTTCACCAAGGATCGCAGCGTCATCGCGCGTCTGCCGGTATCGGGCGACCTCGTCTGCTATGTCGCGTCGGTCGACTACGATCCGCGCAGTGCCGGGAGCTTCTCCGACGCCGAGCGGCGCGGCCGCGAGCAGGCCTGGGCCTATCTCGAGGCGATCCGCACGATTCCAGGGTGCGAGGCCGCGTACCTCGTTTCGACCGGACCCGAATTCGGCACGCGCGAATCGCGGCACATCGATGCCGTCCACCAGCTCGCCTGGCAGGACATCGTGGCCGGCCGCGCGATCGACGATTGCATTGCGCTCGGCGCCTGGGGAGTCGAATGGCACGACCGCAAGACCTTCGAGAGCACCTTCGTCTATCCGCCCGACAACGGGACCTATGCGATTCCGCTGCGCTGTCTGGCGAGCCGCGACACCACGAACCTCTTCGCCGCCGGGCGCCTGGCCGATGCCGACCGCATGGCCGGCGCATCGCTGCGGGTCATGGGCACGGCTTTCGCGACGGGACAGGCCGCCGGCATCGCCGCCGCGCTCTTCGCCGACCGCGGCAGGGCCGATGCTTCCGAAGTGCGGGCCGTCCTGCATCGCCAGGGCGCGCTGATCGACCCGATCTGAGGCTATGGCGTTGCAGGTGCGATCGGGTGGATGATCGGCCTGGCGACAAATGCAGGGAGTTGGACGATGCTCGAACAGGCGTTGAAGACACAGATCATGAACCAGGTCGATCGCCAGTTCGACGACCAGACCAGGGTGCTGGCCGATCTGGTGCGAATCCCGTCGACCCGGTTCCGCGAGGCGCCGGCGCAGGACATGATGGCCCGCCTGTTCAAGGAAGATAAGCTCAGCGTCGATCGCTGGCAGATCAGGATCGACGACCTCAAGCACCTCCCCGGCTACTCGCCGCACAGCCAGGATTACGACGATGCCTGGAACGTGGTCGGGAGCTGGCGCCCGGGGTCGCCCAAGGGCCGGTCGCTGATCCTGAACGGCCACATCGACGTCGTGCCCGAAGGCCCGCACGAGATGTGGGCGCGCCATCCGTTCGACGCCGTGGTGAAGGACGGCTGGATGTACGGCCGCGGCGCGGGCGACATGAAGGCCGGCATCATCCTCAATCTCTACGCCCTGCGCGCGCTGCGGGCGCTCGGCTACCAGCCCGCCGCCGACGTCTATCAGCAGTCGGTGGTCGAGGAGGAGTGCACCGGCAACGGCGCGCTCGCCTGCCTGCAGCGCGGGTACCGCGCCGACGCGGCCCTGATCCCGGAGCCGTCATCGAACACGCTGACCATCGCGCAGGTCGGCGTGATGTGGTTCCAGGTCAAGGTCACCGGCCATCCCGTGCATGTCTACAAGGCCGATGCCGGATCGAATGCGATCGAATCGGCCTTCCGCCTGATCCAGCAGCTCCGCGAGCTGGAGAAGAAGTGGAACGAGAAGAAGGCGCACGATCCTCACTTCCACACGCACCATCACCCCGTGAACTTCAACGTCGGCAAGATCGCCGGAGGCGACTGGGCGAGCTCGGTGCCGTCGTGGTGCACCTTCGACATGCGGGTCGGCGTGCTGCCGACCCAGACGCTCAAGGAGTGCCGGCAGGAGGTCGAGGATGTCATCCGCCGCGCCGCCGCCAACGATCCTTTCCTCGGCAACAACCCGCCGGCCGTATCGTGGGAGGGCTTCCAGGCCGAACCGTTCGTGCTCGAGAACCACGAGCAGGTCAGGGTCGTGCTCGCCGAGGCCCATCGGACGGTGTTCGGGACGACCCTGGAGGACAAGACCTCGACCGGCACGGCCGACAATCGCTTCTTCGGCCTGTACGCGGGCATCCCCGCCCTGGTCTATGGCCCCCGCTCCGACGATATCCACGGTTTCGACGAGCGGGTGGAACTCGAATCCGTGCGGAAAATCACCCAGGCGACGGCCTTGTTCATTGCCGAATGGTGTGGGCTTTCAAAGGCTTAGCGGAAACTTTATTAAAAGAATGTCGCATCGCTATTGCGGATTGACGTGAAGCGACATCAACGATACATTTGCCGGCGTTGGACTGCAGTTCGGTCGTGCCGGCATCGCCGCTACGGACTGCCTCATTGGGGGGAAAGCGGGGGCGAAAGCCCTCGCTTTCTTTTTAGCGGCGCCGGGTGGAAGCGAAGATGCCGAGCGCTACCCCGCCGAGCACCACCGCCACACCCACGAGCCGCAAGCCGCCGACCGATTCGCCGGTAAGCAGGGCGGAAAAGACCAGCGCGCAGCACGGCACGAGCAACGAGACCGGCCCGACCTTGCCGGCCGGATAGGTCCGCAGCAGCGTGCCCCACAGCAGGTACCCCAGCCACATCACGGGAACGACGGTGTAGAAAAGCACCAGCCAGCCGCGCCACGTCGGCTCGAGGATCGGCGCCAGGGTCGGCCCCCATCCGTCGTGCAGGATGCCGATTGCGAGCAGCGGCAGCGGCGGAACGAGGCTGGCCCAGGCCGTGACGGACAGCACCGATGCGCTGCGGGTTTCGCGCAGGAAGAGATTGCCGGCAGCCCAGCTCAGTGCCGACAGGAGGGCTATGCCGACGGCGAACAGGCTGGCGCTGCCTTCGACCGACCGGCCGATCAGGATCACGCCGATCATCGCCACGCCGAGGCCGGCCCATTGTCCCGTCGTGGCGCGTTCCTTCAGGAACAGGGCCGCCAGCACCAGGGTCAGCGGACCCTGCAGCTGGACCAGCACGGAGGAAAGGCCGGGCGGCAGGCCCGCTTCCATCGCGAAGAACAGGAACACGAACTGGCCGGCGAACAGGAAGATGCCGGTGCCGGCCAGCGCCTTCCACGAGATCGCCGGCCGCGGCAGCACCAGCACCGGCAGGGCGCCGAGCACGAACCGCCAGCCGGCGAAGGCGAACGGTGTGAACTCGTCGAGCCCGAATCGAATGACCGTGAAGTTCAGGCCCCAGACCGCCGCGATCAGCAGGGATGCCGCGATGTGCCGAGGCCGCATTGGTGTCGATATCGCATCCGGGCGTCCGGCGCGGAAGCGATTTTACGCCTGTTTTGCGAGCGCGCGCTGCATCAGGACCGTGTCGACCCAGCGGCCGTGCTTGCGGCCGACCGCCTCGAGGATGCCGATCGTCCGGAAGCCGCAGCTACGATGGAGGGCGATCGATGCGCGATTTGCGCGGTC
>Ga0182739_1003881_pt1 | contig 12721 bp, 14 predicted proteins | sample eDN5th30CBELigBY_FD_128873 | JGI IMG/M metagenome (GOLD analysis project Ga0182739, IMG submission 128873) | Enriched backyard soil microbial communities from Emeryville, California, USA - eDNA 5th pass 30_C BE-Lig BY (version 2) (version 2) | ecosystem: Environmental > Terrestrial > Soil >... | reverse complement strand
GTCCGGTCCGTCGGCGTCGACGGCCCGGCCTTCCACTGGGTCGTCGCTGGTCCTGGCTCGGAGCCCTCGCGCAACGCCTGGCGTTCGCCAGATCGTGATGCACCGCCCTGCGAACGTGTCGTTCCTGCTGGCCGCAGGGTGTGTCAGCGGGTCAGGCGCAGGGTCTTGTCGCGGGAGCGGTCTCCGGCGACGAGCTCGACGTCGCGGGTCGGGACGCCGAAGTGGGCGGCGACGAGCTTGATGACGGCGGCGTTGGCCTTGCCGTCGACGGGTGCCGCGGTGGTGCGGACGAGCAGACGGCCCGCCCGCTCACCGTCGATCTCGTCGCGCTTGGCCCGGGGGATCACCCGAACCTGGATGGTGATCGGATCCTCGGCGGCCGGCACGGGAAGGACGCTACGGGAACCTCGGTGGTCCGTCGTCTCACCTCGGAGCGACAATCGTCGGTCGTCGGTCGTCGGTCGTCGGTCGTCGGTCGTCGTAGCATCGGCTGATGGCCAGCCTGACGGGACGAGCGGCGAACTTCATGAGCCGGCGGTTTCCGAGGCTCGTCGCCAAGGGCACGTACAAGCAGGTCGAGCAGTACCGCTCGAGCGGCGGGACCAAGGGCAACGCGATGTTCGGCAAGCCCGTGTTCCTGCTGGAGGCCGTCGGCCGCACGAGCGGCGAGCCTCGCCCGGTGATGCTGATGCTGGTTCGGCGGGGCGACGACTTGATCGTGGTCGGGTCGAACGGCGGCAACCCAGTGACCCCGAACTGGTACCGCAACTTGATGGCGGCCGAGCGCACCGAGGTCCAGGTCGGTACCGACCGGTGGTGGACGGCGGCCCGGGAGGTCGAAGGCGACGAGCGCGACGAGTGCTGGGCGCTGGCAGCGAAGGCGTACCCCGACTTCGACACCTACCAGGAGCTCACCGACCGCCGCATCCCCGTCGCCGTCCTCGAACGCGTCGCGGACTGACCCCGCTCGACTGACAACGGGGCAACGTCTTCGGTCACTCAGGTCGGGAGACCAGATCGTGCACGGAGCGCGCCCAGCTGTCGTCGATGCGCTGGATGGCCCCAACCCGCTCGGCGTCGGCGCCCCAAGGCGTCAAGTCTTGCGTCCGACGGAACCGAAACGTCCAACGTCCGGTGACAGAGAACATGCACGCAGCTAGTACGTCGAACGGGTCGTACGTGCACTTCCTGCCAGCTCCCGAGTCTCGGGTCTTCTGGACCTCGACCTCGGCGTCGTAGAAGGCGACGCCACGAGCCGTGGAGCACCACGGTCGGGCGTACGGTGACCAGCTACCGGTCCACTAGATTCGCGGACCCTGCGGGTGCCCGTCGATGTGCGCGCCGACGGACGGCGAGGATCAGCTCGTTTCGCACGAGCAGCAGGAGGTGGCGTGACCCAAGGTCACCCACCCCGGCGCGGTCTTGTAGGCCATAGGGTCGCTGCGCTCGACGAACACGAGGGGATGCGATGACCAAGCGGGCTGTGGTGACGGGGGCGAACTCGGGGATCGGGTTGGCGACGGCGCACCGACTGGCTCGTGACGGGTTCGAGGTGTGGGCGGGGGCTCGCTCCGCTGATGGGCTCGCTGCCATCGAGCAGGCGGCGGCCGATGCGGGGCTCGACTCGATCCGTCCGGTGCCGCTCGACGTCACCGACGGGGCATCCGTCCATGCTGCGTTCGCGGCGATCCAGGCGGATGGGCCGGTCGATGTGCTCGTGAACAACGCCGGGATCACGGGCGCGGGCTCCGTCGAGGAGACGCCGATCGAGACCTATCAGGCGATGTTCGACACGAACGTGCTCGGAGTTGTTCGGTGCATCCAGGAGGTGCTGCCGGGGATGCGGGCGGCGCGGTCGGGGCGGATCGTGAACATCTCCTCCTCGTCGGCGATCCAGTCGCCGCCGCTGATGGCGCCGTACGCCACCACGAAGATGGCGGTCGAGGGGATCAGCGAGTCGCTCCAGGCGGAGGTGGCGCCGTACGGGATCCGGGTCGCTGCCATCCAGGCCGGCACGATCATGACCCCCATCTGGGGCAAGAACCCGCCGCCGCCCGATGACACGCCCTACCCCGAAGCCCGGGACTTCCTCCTCAAGGTCCTCTCGCACCAGCTCATGAACAGCGGCGTCCCGGCCGAGGCGGTCGCGGATGTCATCGCCGATGCGGTCGCCACCGATGCCCCGCCGCTGCGCCACCTCGTCGGTGATGCCGAGCACCTCGCCGTGCTCCAGGCCAAGCACGGCGACGAGGTCATCGAGGCCTTCTTCCTCGACCGCGAAGCCTTCCGCCGCCGCTACGCCGATCTGGCCGGCATCGACTACTGGGCCTGACCCTCGCCAGCTGGACTTGTTCGGGTCTGCTTCACTGTCAGACCCCGGCCGTACCGTCACGGCATGAACGTTCCCAACATCCTCGTGTGCGGAGAACGGTTGGCGACCTGCTCGAAGCTTCTGACGTCCTGGCCGCAACACGTCGCGGCGATCCGCCGAAGTCGTTTGATGCCGCTGTTGTCGCGCCGATGTTCCGCTCCATCGCACGCATCGGGGCTGAGATGCTGCTCTTGGTCGCCGACTCGGCTCGGTCTCTCAACCTGGTGGACACCGAGGACCACCTCATCGGGCTCGGATACCTCGCCGTCCTCGATGAGATCGACGCGGTGGCTCCGTATCCGCTGTGCCTCCAGGCGCACCCCGTCCTGGCGGCGGCCCCGCGGCGGCGAGATCTACGGCTCGATCGGCGGGATGCCGTATGACAATGCGCGATACGATGCTCGTCATGCCGCGCGCGGTTTCTGTCCGACTCGACGAGGATGCGATCCGCGCCTTGCGGATCATCGAGGCGACCGGTCTCAGCCGATCCGAGGCGATCCGCGCCGCGATCATGGGTCAAGCAGGTCGGCTTCGTGAGCCGGCGTCGCTTGCCGCGGAGGTGGCGGCCTTGGAGGCCAACGAGACGGACCGAGCGGAGATGGCGATCGTGGCGTCGATCATGGAGGAAGGCCGTGCTCCGTGGTGACGTCTATCGGCTGAAGCTCCCCAAGGCCATGGGCCATGAGCAGGACGGACCCCGATACGGCATCGTGGTCCAGGCGGATGCCCTGGGCCAGCGCTCGACTGTGCTTCTCGCACCCACGTCGCTCAGCGCCTGGCCGGCGTCGTTCCGTCCGATGGTCGAGGTGCGGGGGCAGGCGACACGGGTTTTGACCGAGCACATCGGCTCCTATGACCTTCGTCGGTTGGGGCAGCGAGTCGGACATCTCGACGTGGAGGAGATCTGGAGCATCGATGAGGCGATTCGGGTCGTCTTCGGGCTTCGGTAGGGCGGCATCGCCGGGGCGAGGGCGAACACGCCTCGCATGGCCTTCTCCCCCTGGTTCGGTGTTCACGCGGGCTTGCAGCAGACGTCGACCGATGAGCTGGTCTCGCTTTGGAAGCGGGTTCCGGACGTGCGGGTCGGACGTGGTTGCCGGCGGGCGGGGAAGGGGCGAGCCTGAGGGCATGGCTTCGGGGGAACGGCGCATGCTGCGGATCGCCGGGGCGGACGTGCCGTACCCGGAGCCCACCACGGTCGGCGCCTCCAACTCGGGCAAGGGCAACACCCGCACCGACACGAAGCCCGAGCTCGCCCTCCGCTCGGCGCTCCACCGCAGCGGCCTCCGGTTCCGCAAGGACCTGCGCGTCAAGCTCGGCGACGTCGCCGCCCGCCCCGACATCGTCTTCACGAAGCGCAAGGTCGCGGTGTTCGTCGACGGCTGCTTCTGGCACTGCTGCCCCGACCACGGCACCCGGCCGAAGTCGAACACCACCTACTGGCTCCCGAAGCTCGAAGCCAACGTCGCCAGGGACCGCCGCAACGACGCTGCCCTCGAAGCAGCCGGCTGGAAGGTCGTCAGGGTCTGGGAGCACGAGCCCGTCGATGAGGCCGCCGACCGAGTCCGAAAGGCGCTCGGCGGCGGGTGACCGCCGATCAGCTGCGCCTGATGCGTGGCGATGTCCGATTTCCAGGTCATCGGGCCGGCTCGCTGCCAGACCTCGTTCGTATGGTCCGACCCATGGCACGTCTCGACGCCATCCACCATGCGAGCGGCTCGGTGGCCTCTTGCCAGCGGGTCTTGCTTCCCTCATCGGTGACGGCGATCTGCCGGCCGTCGCGGCTGTCTCGATAGCGGAGCTCGGCATCGGGGTCTCGGTCGCGAGGGAGGAAGAGACCCAACCGGCGCCGGGCCTTCTTCGTCGGTGCCGGGGCGAAGGGGTAACCCGCCGCGGGTCAGGCAGGTCCAACGTGCGTGCTCCTCCCTCCATGCGCCCTGATCCGCCGCGGCCGGGCCGGCGGCTGCCACGTCGAGCGAGCCAAGGAGGAGGGGCGATGAGCGACGATGGGCCGCTGCACGGGCCGCATCGGCCGGACTCGCTGCTGGAGAAGGCCGCGGAGCAGCTCGCCGAGGTGTTCGGGGTGGAGCGGCAGCTCGACAAGCTGCTGTACCAGTCGGCCCAGGAGGTCGGCGGCCTCCAGTTCGCCAGCATCTTCAACCCGATCCCGACGGAGCGGCTCACCGCCAAGCCCCGGCCCGATGCCATCAACCACGCCCAGGCGTTCCTCCGATCCAACCCGCTGTCGAGCGACGACACCGAACAGGCGCTCGGGCTGCTCGAGATCCTCCACGGCCCGCACGCGCCCGCGAACGTCGACGTCTTCGCCGCGTTCGCCGAGCGGGAGAAGTTCTTCGAACGCCTCGCTGACGGGCAGTCGTTCATCTTCGTGGGGTCGCACCTGGAGTTCCAGGACGTCGGCTTCAACCTCGGCTACCTCACCCGGGCCGCCCACCTCCACGGCTTCGACCGCCTCGATACCCGCACGACCCTCATGATCGGGCGCCTCCTCGGCTACCTCGAGGTCATGGGCCTCAACGTCATCGACGACATCCTCCGCAAAGCGGCCAACGTCCTCAAGACGTTCCCCGTCAGCGGCGGCGAGGCGGTCAACGAGGGCGACATCACCGACGAGGACCTCAACCGCCGGGTCCGCAACTTCCGCAAGAAGCAGAACGCCCGCACCCGCGAGGAGTTCATGAACCTGATGACCTCGGACCACGGCCACCTCGTCATCGAGGCCGGCTCCGGTTCCCGCGACGCCCAAGACGAGCACGGCTACGTCGTCATGGAGCCCTTCGCCGGCGGCACCCGCGAGGACCTCTACCTCGCCGTGCAGGCGGGCGCGGCGATCTACCCGGTCTTCGGCGACTACGGGAACACCGAAGAGCCGTCGGTGGTGGAGATCGGTCGGGAGATCACCCAGCTGTCGAGTCCGCAGCACGCCCACTCGATCGGCGAGATCATCGCCAGCATGGGCAACCGGGCCCGCGGCGCAGCGGCCAAGGAGCACCCCGACGTCGCCCGCTTCCGCACCCCCATCCGCTACGGCAACTACGAGGGCAGGGACTGAGGTCGCCTTGGCAAGGCCGTCTGGTCAGATGCGGCGCACGATCTCCGTGGTTCGTTCTGCGTCGGAACAACGTTCGTGCTCCCCGACGAACCGAGGGACACCGGCCTCTGTCCCCGCCGCGGCGGCCGCGGCGCCCGCAGACGCCTGAACTTGGTGTGCGAACTGATGCTCTCCCTCGGTTTCCACACCAAGTTCGTTCGGGTGGGGTGGGGTGGGGTGGGGTGGGGTGGGGTGGAACGGTGCGGCGCGATCGGCGGGTCCCAGGTAGCGTTGGCGCGAGAGCGGGCCTGAGGAGGTCACCATGGCGGTTCGAGGTGCGGTGCGTCTGGCGGGAGCAGCAGCGATCGCGCTGCTCATCGGGTTGACCGGTCCCGGGGCTGGTGCCCAGGAGGACCCGGCTGCGCCGGCCGAGTCCACCACCCCGACCGAGCCCACCACCGCGGCCCCGCCGTCCATCCGCGAGGCGCTGGCCGGTACATCGAAGGCCGTCACCGGATCGGCAGCCGGGGGCTTCGGCAGCGACGACACGCTCGACGTCGTGCTCACCCTCGAGAACCACACCGATGCGCCCGTCCAGCTCGCCGTACCCCGCGGGGCGCTGTTCGCCACCGAGGACGAGGGCGAGCAGACGGCCGTGACGGTCGGCCCGATCGATGAGGTCGCCGCCACCGTGAGGCCCGGGGTCGACCCCACCATCACGATCGAGCCCGGGGAGCACCAGATCGAGCTGGCCGGCTTCTGCGCCCAGCACCTGGACTCCGGCCCCGCCGAGGTCGTCCCCATGACGTGGGCCGGCGTTGCCGAGGAGCCGCTGACCACCGTCCTCACCACCATCGCCGCGACCGAGCCCGACCCCATCGCCGCCCAGCACGCGGTCTGGTGGGTGACCGACGTGCCGGTGCTGCCGGTCCCCGCCGAGGTCGAGCCGCTGCTCGATGGCGTCGACACGGAGGCGTTCGCCGCCAACCCCAAGCGGGTCGTGCCCGACGAGCGCTACACGCCGGCGTGGGGACGCGACCAGGCGCTCGACCCCGATGACCCCTTCGGCGACACGCCGTTCTCGTTCGACGATCCCACGGGCGACGATGGCGCGTTCAGCACCAGCGGTGGCGATGACGGCAGCCCGGGGATGGGCCTGTTCCTCCTCGGCGCCGTGGCCGCGTGCGGCGTGATCACGATCCTCGTGGCCCGGTCGGCCAGCCGGAAGGCGCCGGCGCTCGTCCGCTCGAACGATGGCGCCACACCTCCCGGATGGCACCCCGATCCCCAGCAGTCCCAGCAGCTCCGCTACTGGGACGGGTCCACCTGGACGAACGACACCCGGCCCTTCTGATCGCGGCGACCGCAGCGACCGGACGCTGACGGGCTGGGTCTTCGCAGGAGATCGTCGCGGTCAGCAAGATGCCTGGGTCCTCGGCGGTGCGGGGTGGAGCCCTTCGCCCGGCGCACGAAACGACCGGTCCTGCCTTCGCACGCACCCGGCGCGCCGAGGGCCGGCCTTGCCGGGTCTCGACGCCAGCCGCCGCACCGCAGCGGTCCGCATCGAACGTTCGGTCGCTTGTGGGGGGAGGTCGGTGGACGAGCCGCCGGGGGAGGGCCTCAGTCGAGGCCGGAGCGGTTCGGGTCCCAGTGGGCCTTCACGCGGGTGGCGGGGCTCAGGCCGGCGGCCTTGAGGGCGCCGCGGATGGCACGGATGGTCTGGGCCTTGCCGGTGAGGACGAGCGGTGCGTCGGGGGTGGAGCGGACGAGGTCGACAGCGAGCTCGGTCAGCCGGTCGGCATGGCCCTCGTCCGCGGTGCGCTCGACGAGGGTGGCGTGGTCGAAGCCGAGCGTCGCGCACACCTGGGCCGAGGGCTCCGGGTGGGTCACCTCGTAGAGGTGGGCGGCGGCGGGCACCGAGCCGTGCTGGTCCCAGGCGGCGCCGAGGGCGAACGACGTCTCGTCGCCGATCAGGATCGGCGCGGCCGCGACCTTGGACAGGTCCATCGCCCGGCGGGGCCCGAACACCGAGACCTCGGTGCCGGGTTCGAGCGAGGCGACGAGCGCGGTGCCCGGGCCGGTGGCGTCGAGTGCCGCGAGCAGCGACACCCGCTCGCCATCCCAGGCGAACGGCGTGTAGGTCCGAAACTCGAACCCCTTCACGTGGACCTGCACCTTCTGGCCCGGCTCCCAGCGCAGGACGCCCGAGCTGCGGAGGTCGACGCGCCGGAACCCGTCGGCGAGGTCGCTCACGGCCTCGACCGTGAGGGTGCGGGTGAGCGGCTTGGTGGCGGCCGAGGCCAGGCGGTCGACGAGTGCAGGCATGGCGGGTCCCTCCGACTCCAATGCAGTTAGGCATGCCTAACACGACGGGCGGCGGAGGGCCAGGGGCACCCGTCACAACGGCGACGCCGCGGGCGGCGCAGAAGACGAGCGAAGGCCGGCTGACCGCTCGCGACGGGCCGGCGAGCGCACCGCTGACGGATCGTCCGTGCCGTGCTCACCACAGGGAGCAGGTGCTGGCGCGCTCATCGAGGAGGCGTGAAGGTGGCGAACCGCTCGGAGGAGCCGCCGTCCGGATCGGTCACGCGGCGTCGCTCGATGTCGTCGGCCGCATCGCCACGACCCGGGGCACGCCCGTTCGCTCGGCGGTGTGGTCGGCTGGTCTCCGCTGAACCCCGTCTTGTCGGGTGCCGTCGTCTCAGCCGGCCTCTTCTGCGGCGCACGCCTTCGCCGGCACGCTGACCAGGCCGAAGCGGATCGCCCCGACCAGATCGGACGGGCCGTGGGCTCGTCGCCCGATCCGTCCTGGCGGTCCCGCGCTCCCTCGTGGGGCTCGCTGCCGTTGCGATCTGACGGTCATCGGCACCCAGAAGCCCGTTGCCTCCTCCGGGCACGGCGCTGGGCCGGTCGGTATCGTCCGGCCATGTCTGAGAACCTGAAGATCCTGGGCGAGTACTCCAACGCGATGTTCGCCGGGGACACCGAGGCCGTCTTCGACTTCTGGGGGCCGGACTTCCACACCCACGTGACCGAGCGGGTTGCGCCCGAGCGCGTCGGTGAGGACGTCCGGGGCGACGAGCAGATCTGGTGGCGGGCGGTGATGGCCGCGATCCCGGACATGGCGTTCACGGTGGATCTGCTCATCGAGAAGGACGACCTCATCGTCTCCAACTGGTCGGTGCGCGGCACGTTCGACGGCGAGCCGTTCTTCGACCTGCCTCCCACCGGCGAACCGGTCCACATCAACGGCACCGCCATCTTGCGCATGGCCGACGGCAAGATCGTCGAGCACTGGGGCGGACCGCACTGCCAGAAGGGCCTCGGCCTCATCGTCTGATGGCCCCGCCCCGCCCGCCGGCCGAGGTCTCGGTCATGGCCGCCTCCTCGACCGACCGCCGGCTGTTCGGCGACGACTGGGTGTTCGAGCGCAAGCTCGACGGCTACCGCTGCCTTGCGTGGGTCGACGACGGGGGCGTGCGGCTGCGCTCCCGCAACGGCCTCTCGTTCGACGACACCTACCCCGAGGTCGCCCGGGCCCTGGCCGCCGCGGCTCGCGGCTCGCTGCTGGTCGACGGCGAGGTGGTCGCCATGGTGGACGGCCAGACCAGCTTCGAGCACCTCCAGCAGAAGGCCAGCGACCCGTCGGTACCGGTCCAGTACGTGGTGTTCGACCTGCTGTGGTTCGACGGCAACGACATCCGACCGCTCCCGCTCGAGGCGCGCCAGGCCGCCCTCGCCGAGGTGCTCGTTCCGGGTGGCCCGATCGCGTTGGGCGAGGTGCTGACCGGCGACGGCGAGGCACTCCTCGCCGCCGCCTGCGGGCTCGGCTGGGAGGGGCTCATCGCCAAGCGGCGGGCGTCGGCCTACCAGCCCCGGCGTAGTAAGGACTGGCTGAAGCTGAAGTGCGTCCACCAGCAGGAGGTGGTGGTCGGCGGGTTCACCGAGCCGAAGGGCTCGCGCACCGGTCTGGGTGCGCTGCTCGTCGGGGTCTACGAGGGCGGCGAGCTTCGCTACGCCGGCAAGGTCGGCACCGGGTTCGACACCGCCACGCTCCATGCGCTGCACCGGGAGCTGCACGTGCTGGCGCGACCGACATCGCCCTTCGCCGGCGTCGTGCGCGAGAAGGCCGTGCACTGGGTCGAGCCGACGATGGTGGTCGAGGTCGGCTTCGGCGAGTGGACCGCCAGCGGGCACCTGCGCCACCCCCGGTACCTGGGGAAGCGGCCCGACAAGGACGCCCGGGAGGTCACCCGCGAACGTTGACGTCGTGCCGGCCGGCATCCCCGCCACGGTCGTCGCCGTCTGATCCGGCGTCGCCGGTCGCTCCGGTCGAGTCCGTCGGCGCGCGGACCCGGGGTCAGCGGGTGTGGTCGGGGTGCTCGTCGGCGCCGTGCGCCGGTTCCAGGTCGGACACGGCCGAGAGCCGCAGCGGGGTGAAGGGCTCGCGGCTCCACACCTCCACCGGGTCGAGCGTGACGACCACGTGGTCGCCCCCGTCGTCGAGCAGGCTGACCTTCCGGCCGATGAGCCCGTGGTCACAGGCGGTGAGCACGGGAACGCCGTGCGGGCCGCGCCGCCACGGGACGCGAGCGAACTTGTCGACGCGGTCACCGGTGAGGGTGCCGAAGGTGCGGGCCGCCTCGTGGTCCGCGTCGGTCAGGAAGTGGACGGCGAGGTGCGTCGCCCGGACCGCCACGTCGAACGTGTGGTTCGCCTTCGAGAGGAGGACGGCGTAGCCGTGCGGGTCCATGCTCGACTGGGCGTGGAAGCCGACCAGGCAGCCCGCCCGCTCGTCGCCGGCTGCTGCGGTCACGACGACCATGGCCGGGTTGGCCGAGGTCATCAACTGGTCGAACGGATCGGTTCCCACGGCTGATCTCTTACCCACCTCCGGGACGTTCTCACCATCTGGGTTTCGCCCATCTGGACGGAGGGCAGTGGACGGCATGAACGCAACCATCCTCTGGGTCATCGCCGCCATCCTCGTGATCGCCGGCATCGTGCAGCTGTTGCAGGGTCAGCTCCTCTTCGGGATCGCCCTCATCGTCGTCGGTGCCCTCGTCGGCCCCGGGGGCGTGTCGGTGTTCCGCACCGACCGCCGGTGAGCGGAGCGGCGGCCCGCCCCCGTCGGCCGACCGCCTGAAGCCGCGGCTCCCCGCCCCGCTGACCCGTACATCCTGAGTGTCACAGGGGTGTGGGATGCTCCCAAGCGATGTTCCGCCTCGACGACGACTGGGTGTTCAGCGCCACCGACCTGGTGACCGCGCTGCGCTGCGAGTACCAGGTCCTCCACAAGCGGGCGGAGAAGGCCGGGCTCGTCCCGAAGATCGAGGTCGACGATCCCGTCCGGGCCCGGGCGGCCGAGCTGGGGCTCGTCCACGAGCGGGAGGTGCTCGATCGACTCGTCGCCCTGGACGGGTCGGGAACGGTCGGCGAAGCCGGTGGCGTGGTGTCGATCGACCAACCGAGCACCTCGTCTCGCGCCTCGCTGGAGGCGGCGCACGAGCTGACTCGCGCCGCGCTCGAGGGCGGCGCCGATGTCGTCTACCAAGCGGCGTTCTTCCACGACGGCTTCCATGGGCTGGCCGACTTCGTGGTGCGGACCACCGGCGACGACGGATCGGTCTGGTACGAGCCAGCCGACACCAAGCTCGCCCGCCACGCCCGGGTGGAGGCCCTGCTCCAGCTGGCGGCCTACGGCGGTCAGCTCGTCGCGATGGGGTTCCCCGCACCCCGGGCGGTGCACCTCTGGCTGGGCGACAGGTCGGTGTCGTCCCACCGCTTCGCCGACCTGCAGCCGATCCTCGCCGACCGGTCCGAGCGGCTTCGCTCGCTCCTCGCCCGACCCGTCGCCATCCCCGTGTGGGGGGATCCCGACCTGCGAGCGTGCGGCTGGTGCGACCACTGCGCCGCCGCGGAGCAGGACCGCCGCGACGTGCTGCTCGTCGCCGGGGTCCGGGTCGACCAGAAGCCGAAGCTGGCGGCGGTGGGCATCCGCACCATCGACGACCTGGCCGCGGCCACGGCGTGCCCGCCTGACCTCAAGCAGGAGACGTTCGACAAGATCCACGCCCAAGCCGTGCTCCAGGCCGGCCAGGACGCCACCCGCACCGACGACGATCCGCTCGGCACCGTCACCGCGGAGCTCTCCAACCCGGCCGGCATCGCCCTCATCCCCGAGCCGAACCCCGGCGACGTGTTCTTCGACTTCGAAGGCGACCCGCTCTACGTCGAGCCCGGGTGGCCGGAGCTGGGGCTGGAGTACCTGTTCGGGTCGATCACCCACGACACGGGAGCGCCGGAGTACTGGGCGCTGTGGGCGCACGACCGCGGGGCGGAGAAGGCGGCGGTGGAGCAGTACATCGACTGGCTCGTGGCTCGGCGGGCCACGCCCGGGTTCGAGGGACTGCACGTCTACCACTACGCGCCCTACGAGGTCACCGGGCTCAAGCGCATGGTCCAGCGCTACGGCACCCGCAGCGAGGAGCTCGACCAGCTCCTCGTCGACGGCGTGTTCGTCGACCTCTACTCCGTGGTCCGGCGCTCGATCCGCATCTCCGAGCGCTCGTACAGCATCAAGCGGCTCGAACCGCTCTACATGGGTGACCACGAGCGGCTGAGCGAGGTCACCGGCGGCGCCGACTCGATCATCTGGTACGGCAACTACCGGATGCTGCGGGACCAGGGCAAGGCGGCCGAGGCCCAGTCCCAGCTCGAACAGCTCGCCGAGTACAACGAGTACGACTGCCTCTCCACCCTCCGCCTGCGCGACTGGCTCCTGGAGCTGCCGGGCGGGCACCGGCCCGGGCCCCGGCCGGTGGAGCAGGAGCCGGCGCGGCCGGTGTCGGGCGAGCAGGCGGCAGCGCTCGCCTTGGAGCAGGACCTGCTCCGGCCGTTCGCCGACAAGGCGCCTGCGGAGCGGACGGCGGACGAGGAGGCCATCGCCTTGCTCGCTGCTGCCCTGCTCTTCCACCGCCGGGAGTCGCTGCCGTTCTGGTGGGCGCACTTCGCCCGCATGGCGGCCACAGCCGAGGACTGGGAGCACGACGGCGAGATGATCGTCCTGCCCCGGGGGTCGGTCGAGGTCGTCGCCGACTGGGAGGTGCCCGAGGGACGGCGGACGTACCAGCGCACGCTCACCGCCCTGGCCGACCTCCCCGGTTCGTCCAAGCTGACGGCCAGCAGCGACTGCCACACGATCTACGACGCGCCGCTTCCCCCGCTGGTGAAGCAGCCGGCGAACGCAGATCGCGGGTTCCGCAGCACGGGCCGCATCCTGGCGCTCGAGCCCGAGG
>Ga0182739_1003879_pt1 | contig 12723 bp, 15 predicted proteins | sample eDN5th30CBELigBY_FD_128873 | JGI IMG/M metagenome (GOLD analysis project Ga0182739, IMG submission 128873) | Enriched backyard soil microbial communities from Emeryville, California, USA - eDNA 5th pass 30_C BE-Lig BY (version 2) (version 2) | ecosystem: Environmental > Terrestrial > Soil >... | reverse complement strand
GCCGCCACGGCCACCACCAGCACCGCATAGCCTTCCACCGTCGCCAACAATCCCAGCGGCGCAATCAAGCGGCCTGCCAACATGGCGGGCACACTGAAGGCCAGGTAGCTGGCGGCGTACAGCGCGGCAAAGAGGCCTGCCCGCTGTTGCGGCTCCACCAGAGGCGCGAGTGTCTGCACCTGAGCCGAGAATGCCGCGCCGGCGCCGAACCCGGTCAATGCTGTTCCGACAAAAAACAACGTCACGGTCTGGGTGGCAAGGGACACTGCGACGAGGCCAGCGCCGACGGCCACCAAGCTCATGCCGATGGCACTCATGCGCACGACGGGATGGTTTCTCAGCAAGGTCGGCGACACGGCGCCCAGGCCGAAGAAGACCGCAATGGCAAGGCCATTGACGATGCCGTCGTGGATGCCGAAGATCTGCTGCAGCATGGAAGGCACCAGCGACAGGTACAGGCCGGCAATGGACCACACGGCCAGCATCGTCGGGACGCCCCGCGCGAACTCGACACGCGTGTGTACAGGCACAGAGATGCGCGGCACCAAGGAAGCCAGCGCACCCGGACGGCGTGCCGCGCTTTCCGGCAGGAACAGCGTGGCCACCGAACCGACAATACAGATCGTGGTCAGCACCCCGAATACGAGCGGCACGGGGTGCAACACAAGCTTGATCGCGACACCGGTCAACAACGCGCCCACGGCCAGGCCGGCCAGCGGCGAGACACTGCCGATCATCGCACCCAGCCGCTTCTGCGCAGCGGGCGTCGCCTCAACCACGGCGGCCGTCAGCGCGCCGCTGACCAGGCCGGTAGCAAGCCCCTGGACGACGCGTGCCGCAATGATGCCGCCGATGCCGTCGGCCAGCAAAAACGTCAGCATGGCAGCACCCTGTAACAGCAGCGCCACGAAGACCACGGGCCGCCGGCCGACGTGATCGGATAGCGAACCGGCCACGAGCAGCGAGGCCAGCAACGCGATCGCGTAGATCGCGAAGGCGACGGTCAACAGCGCCGGCGAAAAGCCCCATTGCTGTTGGAATACGACGAACAGCGGTGAAGGCGCACTGGCGGCAATGAAGAAGGCGACCAGCAACCCGGCCAGTAACGGAAAGGCCGCGGCAGGCGGAAGCCGCCACGATGCGGGATTGGAGGAAATGGCAAAGGAACAGACCCGGGGAGGGTCGGTGGGCTTGGTCATGGAGATGACTTCCTTAAAGCAAATTTATTTGCGTTTGCGAATTCTACGCAAGTTTAAAACCTAATGCAAACATTTTTGCTTTAAGCTAATATTCATCTATGAACAGTTCCGTGACGACACAAACCAGACGTCCTGGGGGCCGCAGCGCCAAGGTGCAAACCATGGTGCGGCAGGCGCTGGAAGAATTGATTGCGGAGAAAGGCCGGGACAAGGTCACCGTACCGGCGGTGGCCGAACGCGCCGGCGTCAGCGCCTCGAGCATTTATCGGCGTTGGGGGGGCGTGGACGGCCTGCTGGGTGAAACCGCCACGCAGCGGCTGGATCCCAACCGCCCCTTGCCCGAGACGGGCGATTTGAAGGAAGAACTGGTCGCCTGGGCCAAGGAACTGATCACCCACCTGAACAAGAATGGCAACGCGTCGCTGCTGCGGGCGGCCGCTGCGTTGGCAGGCGAGGAAACCACCAACTGCCTGAAAAACCGCCGCACCGAAGCCACACTGCTGGTGAAGCGGGCCCAGGCACGCGGCGACGTCACGCCCACCGTTCAACAGGTGCTGGACCACTTGTTGGCGCCCATCATTTTTCGGCTGATTTTTGGATCCGGCGTCGCGCCGACGTTGGCCGAAGAGCTGGCCGACGAGCTATTTTTCTTGTCCGGCTGCACCGTGCATGACAACGCCGTAACTCACGCACGCTCCCATTCCTCCGCGCACCGCGGCGTGTAACAGGTCGCCTGATACGCTTTGCCCGAAAAGACTTTTTACTAGGCAAAGCTAATTGGCGGTTGCTGTCACTCTTTGCTCGCAATGGGAGGCCCCGCCTCGTCAATTGTCTCCAAAGGTTCTTGTCCACACGTCGTGTCTACTAGAGAATCCAAATCGGCAAAGACTTTCAAGATTGCTTCGACCTCTCGCGCCCGGATCTGTCTATAGACGACCAAACGAGTTTTCCCCTTACCCGCCGGAGTTGCCAGTACGCCGCGCTTTCGCAGTTCCGCCAGCAGATCAATTTTCACGTCCTCACGTACCTCGACCAGGATCAGATTGGTTTGCAATCGTGAGGCATCAATGACCATCCAAGGGTATTTGGCAAGAGATTCCGCTATCTGGTGTGCTACACGGTGATCTTCTATTAATTCATCTAAGGACAGGTTCTTGAGGGCAACGACACCGGCTGCAGCGATGATGCCGGTAGGCCGCCAGCCACCACCCAACATAAGCTGTATTTGCTCCGCAGCGGCGATGAACTCCGTCGAACCGGCCAACACAGCACCAAGAGGAACGCCCAATCCTTTGTTCAAGCTCGCGGAGATGCTGTCAACATCGCGCGTTAACTCCGAAACCTCGCATCCCAATGCTGCAGCCGCGTTCCAAATACGCGCTCCGTCAACGTGAATGGGCACACCGTGAGCCCGGCATGTCGCCACTAGCTCCAGTTGTCTGTCGGGCCTTAGGACTGTGCCCCCAGCTCGATTATGTGTGTTCTCGAGCCATACCAACGAGGCTTGATGAAGGGATAAAGCCTCGTCAAGCGCTTCCGCCGTGGGATGGCCTTGAAAATCAGATACGACACGCGGTATCGCGCCCGCAATGCCAATAGTAGAGGCGGCTTCGAAGTTGTTGATATGCGCATTGGCATCGACGATGAAGTTGGTACCCCGCTGACAACGCACCATCAAGGCAATTTGGTTGGCCATCGTGCAAGTCGGCAAGAACAGTGCGTCATCTTTCTGAAAAATCTCGGCGGCTAGACGCTCAAGCGTAATGAGGTCGACGTCCTCTCGATAGCCATACTGGCGCGGCTGTCTTCCGACAGCGACCATCGCTTCGAGCATCGCCTCAGTAGGCTGCGTAACAATATCACTTCGTACGTCAACAACTGACATTGAATGGACTCCAATTCGTTTATCAGGATTTCTAAATCAAAAAAGCCGTCAGCCAGCCTGCACTTTCCGTCAGTTATGGAGGATCTTGGAAAGAAAGATTTTGGCGCGGTCGCCGCATTTATCGTCATCAAAAAAAACTTCAGTTGGGCAATCTTCCATGATTGTGCCGTCATCCATAAAAATCACTCGGTCTGCGACACGCCGGGCAAACCCCATCTCATGAGTGACAACAACCATCGTTATTCCGTCACGGCTAAGCGAGACCATAACGTCTAATACCTCGCGCACCATCTCAGGATCAAGAGCGGACGTAGGCTCATCGAACAACATGATCTTCGGCTCCATGGCCAGCGCACGAGCAATCGCTACACGTTGTTGTTGACCGCCAGAAAGCTGCGCCGGGTACTTCGTCATGTGATCGCCAAGCCCCACACGCTCCAGGAGCTCAGCGGCGCGCTGCTCGGCAGCGTGTTTCGGCAAATTGAGTACCTTACGTGGCGCTAGAGTTATGTTTTCTAAGGCGCTCATGTGCGGATACAGTTCAAATCCTTGGAAGACCATCCCTATCCGCGTGCGCAGAGCGATGAGATTTGCACTTTTCGCGCCAACCTCAATGCCGTCCGCACGCAGCTTTCCCCTTTGATAAGGTTCCAGACCATTAATACACTTGATCAAAGTGCTTTTACCGGAGCCGGATGGACCGCAAACAACCACTACTTGGCCGGGATAAATCTTTGTCGAACAATCCCGCAAGACTTGCGTGGAGCCGTAGAACTTGCAGACATTATCGAACTCGATAATGGGTTCTGTTTTAGCAATCATGATGCTTTGTTTCCTAGACGTTCAACGACTCTCGAGCCTGCCACGCAAATTAGAAAATAGACAACCGCAACAAAGACGTAAAGTTCCACTACCCGCGACTCGCGCTCTGCCACGATCGTTGCGGTGGTTAAAAAATCTCTGACACCAACAACGTAAACGAGCGATGTGTCTTGAAAAAGAATAATGGTCTGTGTGATCAGTATTGGAACCATCCGTCGTAGGCTTTGCGGCAAGATAACGTGCCGATACGCTTGCCAAGTACTCAAGCCAGATGCATGAGCAGCTTGCAATTGGCCTTTACCGACGGACTGAATTCCTGCTCTAACGATCTCTGAGAATATCGCGGCCTCAAACAGAATGATCGCGATCTGAACGGAGTAGTAGCCTCCAACCGGACGGCCTATCAACATAGGCACCATAAAGTAGAACCAGAAAACCACAAGCAGCAGTGGTACGGACCGGCACAAGTTGACGTACGAGAACACGATCTGTGGCACGGGAGCAGGTAACGTCATGCGCGCCACTGCCAACAAGACACCCAGTGGTAACCCAACCATCACACCAAGGACGGTCAGTAATATGGTGACTTTCATGCCCTCCATTAGAAAGGGCAAGCTGGCCACGATAACTTCAAGATCGAACCCTAGCATCCGTATTCCTCAGACCTTTGATGCCATCAAACCGTGCACGCGTAGTCGTTTCTCAAGCGGAAGCACCAACATCAATGTCAGAATGCATATCGTTGCATAAAGGACTGTAGCTGCCGTAAATGCTTCGAAACCGTGAAAGGTAAAGTCGAGAATACGTCGGCTTTGTGCTGTGATTTCCAGCACTCCGATTGTCATGGCCAACGATGAGTTTTTGAAAACAGCGAGGAACTCGCTGATAAGTGTGGGTATCACACGCCGTGTGGCCAAAGGCAAGACAATGTACCTGTTGATTTGTAAGCCACTCAGGCCACTTGCATGGGCTGCGGCGATCAGACCAGCTGGAACCGTGTTGATTGCGGCGCGCACGTGCTCTCCAACCCGAGCAGCGCCTGCTGTCCCAAGACACACGATCGCCGTCGTTAGCTCCGGCTCGGGCATTCCCCGCTTTACCCATGTACCGAGAGCAGCAGGCAAAATTTCGGGGATCACATAGAACCATAGGAACATTTGAACGAGGAGGGGTATGTTGCGAAACACATCAACGTAAAGTTTCGCCACATAACTTATGAGCCTTGAGCGTGAAGTGCGGGCAACACCCAGTGGTACGCCAATTAGTAAAGCCAGTCCGAAGCCAGCAACTCCCATAATGAGCGTGAGTTGCAGCCCCGTATAAAGCCAGTCTAAATATGGCTCGGTGAAGATAATCGACCAGTCCCAGCGGTAGCCGGGACCGTTGCCTGCAAATGAGCTCATTCTGGTTTGGCTGTCAGTTCATAAACGAGTCGAGTTCGCTCGTCGAGCTCGAAGCCCAACGGCGCCAACCACTTGTTAAAGATGCCTTCGTAGCCTCGATCACGGAACTCAGCAGCTAGCGTCTTATTGACGAGGAGACGAAATTCAGAATCGTCCCTTCGCACCATTAATGCGTAGGGCTCTACTGAAAGCATTTCATCCATCACGATAATGTCATCTTTCTTTCGAGACTTTGCATGCAAGCCGCGAATTAGCGTTTCGTCGGTACAGAACGTATCGGCTCGTCCGGTTTCGACTGCGATGAGGCCTTCGGTAAACGACTTGATGTTCAAAACTCGAAGGTTATTAACGTTCCTATCCTTGGCGATACGATCCAAATGGCGTTCCGTTGTTGAACCCTGAACAAGGGCGATAGTCTTGCCATCAAGGTCAGTAACCTTCAACACATTACTGTCCTTACGCGCCATGCATTTGGTACCGGTAATGTAGTGATTGAATGAAAAGTCGACTTGACGGTTGCGCGTCAATGTTTCAGTGGTTGAACTGCATTCAATATCAATGGTTCCGTTCGTTAAGAGCGGAATTCTCGTCTGACTAGTAGCGGGAACATAGCGGACCTGAAGCTTCTCAAGCCCAAGCTCCGATTTCACTCTGTCTGCAACTTTCCGACATAAGTCAACGGCGTAGCCTTCAGCGTTTCCGCCATTCCCTGTGAAGGAAAACGGGATCGACGTTTCGTTATACCCAATCGTCATAACACCCGAGTCACGTATCTTGCTCAACGTGGGGCCGAGATCGGCCGCAACCGAGCTGAAAGCGAGCGTTACACCTGCTAGAGCGGCGAACCACTTTTTTGATCGCATTTACCCATCTCCTGAATGAAAATCTCTTAGTCTCGAAAAATGATACTATAAGTATCGATGTTCGGTCTCTATCGTAGCGACTTGTTAAAAAGTACGTCTACTCGGGTTTTCCCGAGCCCGCTTATTCCACAATCCGAACTACCGTTCGAAAGCCGAAATAAAAAGAGAGAGGTTCACTTGAGCTCAAGCATGAAGGACATACCACCTTCCCCCGAAGGGCGATCGCCCACTTCCCGTGCACTAAGCGTGATGGAATGGATAGCCAATAACCCAGGGGCGACGTTTGGAGCTTTGTCCCGAGAATTTGGACTACCAAAGGCTTCTGCATACCGTCTGGTGAGCGAGTTAGAGGAGCATGGGTGGGTCCGCAAGTCGTCGGGCATGCGAAATCGCAGATTGCTGGTCGGCCCCACCCTCACCGCTTTGGCGTTCAATGTAATTCGGGACCGGGCCAGCTCAACGGGCGTCGTCGCGGTCCTGCGACGATTGGCCAACTCGATCGGCGAGGCCTGTACCATCGCGGTTCAGGATGCTGATAGCGTCGTCTTTGTTGAAAGTATTCAGCCAGATAAGCCGCTCACCTTTATTTATCCGGCACAGGGTCGCGCCCCACTATTTTGTTCTTCCAGTGGACGAATATTCATGGCCGACATGTCGGACGAGCAGCTTGAACGTTACATGCGGTCAAGCGTTAGAGAGAAGTTCACCGCAGCGACGATCACGGATGAACAGAAGCTGCGATCAATAGTCAACCAAGTACGCGTTGACGGATACGCCTCCACCGAAAGCCAGTGGGTAGCAAACGTTGTTGGGGCTGCAGTGGCCATACACGATGGGCGACGTCGCTGTATCGCCGCCTTGTCTTTCAACGCCCCCGATACACGCGTTCCTTTTGAACGCGCCGGTCAATTCATTCCTACGTTGAAGGAAGCAGCAGTCGAGATTGGACACGAACTTGAGGCTATCCAAAGATAGCCCATAGAGGATGCGGCGCTATGCAGGGTGGAAGATGCTGACGCGCTGTCCCCTGCACCACAATCAACGCTATATCAACCCTGCGCCGCACTGATTAATTTAAGCAACTCGTCGACACCGCCGACGACGGCGTGCGGCACGACGCCCAGCTCGTCGAATGTGTTGTTACGCCGGTTCACCCAGCAGACCTTGAAGCCGAAATGGCGCGCACCCGCAGCGTCCCAGGCGTTCGACGAGACAAAAAGTATTTGCTGCGGCGACAACCCCAGCGCCTCGCAGGCGAGTGTGTAAACCCGTGGATCGGGTTTGAATACCCCGGCGGGCTCGACGCTGAGTAATTCGGCAAAATGCTTTTGCAGGCCGGAGTTCCTGACGACGTTGTCGATCGAGAAAACCGAGCCGTTCGACAGGATCGCCAGCGGAATCCCCATGTCGTTCAATTGCTGCAATGTCGCAGGCACTTCGGGATACGGCGCCAGCTTCAGATACGCATCACACAATGCGGTGCAGGCGTCCGGGTCCAGCTCCAGATTCAGGTGCCGGCACGTGTAGACAAGCGCATCTCGGGTGGCTTGCTCGAACGGCACATACTGCCCCATCAAGCTGCGCAGCCAGGTGTATTCCAACTGTTTCTGCCGCCACATCTCGCTGATTCGGGCGCCCTGGCCGGGATGCGCTGCATCACACTGCTCCGCCACGGAATGCACGTCATACAGCGTCCCGTACAGATCAAAAACAATCGCCTTTTTATGCGCCATGAAATGTCTCCGTCGAATGCCCGTTCCTCAGGAAACAAGGAACCCACACCGGGCTCACGTTCTTAAATAAATTGCCTGGCAGTAGCCTTTTTATATCGATCGATCTAAAATAGTCAAGCATCAGGTCAATATCAGCTATGTGCCAGCACACGCTGGCCTATCGTCATATGGGCAGACCCAGAGAATTCGATGAAACCGAAGTCCTCGTTGCAGCGATCGACTGCTTCTGGGAACGCGGGTACGAAGCCACTTCCATCAGAGAGCTAGCCAGCAAGATGGGGCTGACGGGCGCCAGCCTGTACAACGCTTTCGGTGACAAGCGCGCCCTGTACCGCAAGGCGCTCAATCATTACATCGAGAGCACCTTCGCGGATCGCGTACGGCGACTCGAAGGCCGGCTTCCCCCTCGGCAGGCGATCAGCGCCTTTTTTGCGGAAATCATCGAACGCTCCCTGGACGACAGGCAACGCAAGGGATGCATGCTGGTCAATTCGGCACTGGAGATGGCCCCGCACGATCCCGAGTTCCGCAAGGTCGTCACGCAGGTGCTCGGGAATATCGAGGCCTTCTTTCGCCGATGTGCCGAAGCGGGACAACGCGACGGCACGATCACGACATCCCAGTCGGCTGCTGACCTGGGACGGCTCTTGTTCGGCGTTCATGTCGGACTACGGGTCGTGGCCAGGACGCGACCCGAGCGCGCATTGCTCGAAGGCATGGTTCGCCCCGCACTGGCCCTGCTCAACCCTGATCCCAACAAACCAAGGAAGCAAGACGATGATTGAACTCTATTACTGGCCCACACCCAATGGCCACAAAATCACCATGTTCCTGGAAGAGGCCGGACTGGACTATCGCATTCACCCCGTCGACATCAGTGCCGGCGACCAGTTCAAGCCGGAATTTTTGGCGTTCTCGCCCAATAATCGCATGCCGGCCATTATCGACACTGCTCCGACCGATGGCGGCGACCCCATCACCGTGTTCGAGTCGGGGGCCATCCTGCAGTACCTGGCCGAGAAGACGGGCCTTTTCCTGCCCACCGGGATCCGCGAGCGCAAGACCGTCATGGAGTGGGTGTTCTGGCAGGTGGGTGGACTGGGTCCCATGGCGGGCCAGAACCATCATTTCGTCCAGTACGCGCCGGAAAGAATCCAGTACGCGATGGATCGCTACGTCAACGAAACCAACCGCTTGTATGGCGTGCTCGATCGCCGCCTGGAAAACCGGGCCTTTATCGCGGGTGACGAGTACACGATCGCCGATATGGCCTCGTACCCATGGATCGTCCCATGGAAGCGCCAACAGCAGGATCTGCAGGCGTTCCCTAATCTGCATCGTTGGTTTAACGAAGTGAGGTTTCGCCCTGCCACCCTGCGGGCCTATGAAAAGGGCGAACCGTATTCGAACCGGCCGGCGGTCACCGAGGAAGGCAAGAAGCTGCTGTTCGGGCAAACAGCGGATACGATTGCGTCACGCGGATAATCGTTTCGGCTTGAATGCCGCGCCGCACTCGTTAGCGATAACCGATGCCCATCACATAGTCGCGCAGGTGGAGGTCTTCGTATTCGACTTCCTTCATCAAGACCTCCAGCGCCGCGCTGGCGTAGAGCAACCCAAGCGGCCTGGTTGATTCGTCGGCGACGGGGATCTGCTTCAGTCCCTTCTCTTTCATGAGCAGCCAGACATCGTAAAGATCTTGATCCGGATAACACGCGATGACGTCCTTGCTCATGACTTCGGTCACCGTCGTCGTGCAGCTGCACCCCTGGCAGTGGCTGATTTGCTTCACGACATCGCTTTTGGTGACCACCCCGCACATCAGGCCTTGCGGGTCGCACACGACCACCAGGCTGGCCTGCATGTCACTCAGTAGCCTGGCCGCCTCAACCAACTGCGCGGAATCTTGAATCTTGACCAGGCGCTTGCCCGCATTGGGCAACACGGCTCGAATCAGTGTCAATGTCTTCTCCTCGAGAATTTCATCGTTCCCAAGTCTGATCGTAACTACATTTCCAGAGTAATGGCATACTTTGACATCACTGTCGATATGGTCATTGCCCGAAATTTCAGCGGAAGTGCCATATCGGTCGACACTGAAGCAACCGCATGTCGTCAATGAATCAACAACAGGAACTGGAGAAGGCGGCCCGGCTCGTCGAGACGGCAGACATGCTGCTGGTCGTCACGGGAGCCGGCATGGGCGTGGACTCGGGCCTGCCCGACTTCCGAGGCAACACCGGCTTCTGGCGCGCCTACCCTGCCCTGGCCCGCAGCCGCGTCGACTTCATCTCTATTGCCTCACCCCAGGCGTTTCGCGACCAACCACAGCTGGCATGGGGTTTCTATGGCCATCGGCTGAACCTTTACCGGCAAACCATGCCGCACCGCGGTTACGGCATCCTCAAGAAATGGGGCGACAAATGCCCATACGGCAGCATGAGTTTCACCAGCAATGTGGACGGCCATTTTCAGAAAGCGGGCTTCGATGGCAAGCAGATTGTGGAATGTCATGGCTCGATTCATCATTTGCAATGCCTCGATGCCTGTACGGACGACATCTGGACTAGCGACGCCTTCGTGCCGGAAGTCGATGAAGAGAACTGCCTTCTGCGCAATGATCCGACGCTGTGCCCGCACTGCGGCGGGCTGGCCCGCCCGAATATTCTGATGTTCGGGGATGTGGAGTGGGTGGACCGGCGCACCCGCGCGCAGCACGGTCGCCTGCGTGACTGGATTGAAGATGCCGAGCGGCTGCTGGTTATCGAAATCGGCGCCGGCACGGCTGTTTCCACGACACGCGACTTTACGCAGCAGGTGGCTTTTCATTTGCGGGCGCCGGTGATCCGCATCAATCCACAAGAGGCCGCCATTCACGGCCATCCCAGCCATGTCAGTTTATCGATGGGCGGACTGGAGGCCTTGATGGCAATCGACGCGCTATTGTCGAATTGAATGCATGGGCACTACACAATACTCCTTCACATACTCAAATCGGGTACAATAGAACCCATTATGGGTACCAAAGATGCCGCACCGGTCGTCAAAACGGGCCTTGCCGACGCCCTGTTTCCCAGCACCAAGCAAAAGGTGTTGGGACTTCTGTTTGGCCAGCCGAGGCGTAGCTTCTATGCGAAAGAGCTGATCGGCCTCGTCGCCAGTGGCTCCGGAGCCGTCCAGCGCGAGTTGGCTACATTAGCCGATAGTGGGTTGGTCACTGTAAAGGTGATTGGTAAGCAAAAGCATTATCAGGCCAATCCCAATTCCCCCATCTTCTCGGAACTATGCGCGATGGTTCAGAAGACAACAGGACTGGCCGGACCACTACGAGATGCACTGGAACCTGTTGCTAAAAAAGTCGCTGCAGCTTTCGTCTACGGCTCCGTCGCGAAAAAGACCGATCATGCGGGCAGCGATATCGATTTAATGCTTATTAGCGATGACATCGGCTATGGCGAACTATTCACCACGCTCGAAGCGGCCCAAACAAAACTTGGCCGGCCGGTAAACCCGACAATATTGACCTACAAAGAGCTCCACAGACGTCTCGCAGAGAAGGAATCTTTTATTACTCGAGTGATGGAACAACCCAAGATCTGGATCATAGGAGACAGTGTTGACCTCAACCTTTGAAAACTTGTGTGGTCCAGGCAAGCCCCTTCGAGCGGAGCCTCCGGATCAGAGAGAAATCGAAGGGCTCATCCGTTCAGGCCATGCAAGATTGGGGGATGCATCAAACACTACACTCTCTATCGAGAGCCGCTTCGATCTCGCCTATAACGCCGCTCACGCTTTTTGCCTCGCGGCATTGCGATTCCACGGCTATCGTTCAGGCAATCGATACGTCGTCTTTCAACTTCTGCCGAGTACGCTGGGAATTGGCCCAGAGGTTTGGCGCGTGCTGGCGAAGTGCCACAACATCCGAAACTTGGGCGAGTACGAGGGTGATCTCAATATCAATGATCGCATCGTTACCGACTTGGTCGCGGCGTGCCACATCGTTGCCAAAAGCGTCGAGGCGCTGGCATCGGTTAGGTGGCATCCATGAACAAGCACCACGACGGTTCCCGACCCGAACAACTTATAGACGTAGCCCGGCTAAGCAGCGCCTTGGAAAAGTTCGCTGCGGATCGCGACTGGGCGCAATTTCACTCACCCAAGAACCTGGTCATGGCGCTTACCGGAGAGGTCGGCGAACTGACGGAAATTTTCCAGTGGATGACCGAAGCAGAGTCGTTCAAGGCCGGTACCAACCCGGCCACGGTGCAGGCGGTGAAAGACGAACTGGCCGACGTACAGCTTTATCTCGTCCGTCTCGCCTCCGTGCTCCAGATTGACCTGAACGAGGCCGTTCAGCAAAAGCTTCTGAAGAACGCCGAAAAGTATCCCATCGACAAGGCCAGGGGCTCCAACAAAAAGTACTGGGATCTTTGAACGCCGCGCTCGTGACGCTTCCGCTCCACGGTTCTAGAAGCACCGCTACGTTCGGCTGCCACCCCTGCCATACAATACGCACCGGCGCACCCCAAAAATACCGGGAACGCCAGAAGCAGTGTGGTCATCTAATGCGGTGAAGTCTGACGACATTCGCCAGCATTCTCTTGGAGACCACTATGTTGAAAACCTTGTTATGCGCCGCAGTGACCGCTGCCTTTGCTTTTAGCCCCGTCGGCGCCATTGCAAAAGAACACGCTGTCGCAGTCACTAAAGCGCCCCCCGCCGCTCCCTACAAGGCAGTAAGCTCACTGGTGAAGCTGCCGGACTTCCTTCCGGGCATGGGCCAGCTTTTTGTCGACCCCAGCACGCTTCCGGCGGGTC
>Ga0182739_1003878_pt1 | contig 12726 bp, 7 predicted proteins | sample eDN5th30CBELigBY_FD_128873 | JGI IMG/M metagenome (GOLD analysis project Ga0182739, IMG submission 128873) | Enriched backyard soil microbial communities from Emeryville, California, USA - eDNA 5th pass 30_C BE-Lig BY (version 2) (version 2) | ecosystem: Environmental > Terrestrial > Soil >... | reverse complement strand
TGGCGGAAGTGTTCGATACCTACGTATACCGCGTCGGTATTCAACAGGGCGAGTTCAGCTACAGTACTGCCGCAGGCTTGTTTAAATCCATTGTCGGTCTGGCGCTGGTCGTTTTGGCCAACTGGATTGCTAAAAAAATGGGAGAAGAAGGCGTATATTAAGGAGGGGATCATATGAAACTAGGACTGGGAAACCGTCTGTTTAACGTATTCAACATTGCACTGCTCGGACTGGTCGGGATCGTCACCTTTTTCCCGCTCTACTACGTATTCGTTGTTTCTTTTACCGATCCGACGGAATATTTGAGAAAAAGCTTCGTGCTGTTTCCGGAAACATGGTCGCTGGAATCGTATAAATTTCTGATGGCGACAGGGGCGTTCCCGAGATCGATCGGCGTCAGCGTATACATCACGCTTGTCGGCACGGCGTTAAGTCTTGTGGTCACCGCTTCATTGGCTTACTCCCTGTCGCGAAAAAGACTGCGCGGCAGACAGATCGCCCTGTTGGGGATTCTGCTGACCATCCTGTTCAATCCGGGCATGATTCCGAATTACATGCTTATCCGTGAGCTGAAGCTGATCGACAGCCTGTGGTCGCTGATTTTGCCGGCGCTGGCGAGCGGCTGGAACGTCATCTTGATGAAAGGCTTCTTCGACAGCATCCCGGCGGAGCTTGAAGAATCCGCATCGATGGACGGCTGCAACGATTTGTCTACGTTTTTTCGTATTATTTTGCCGCTGTCGCTGCCGTCCTTGGCCGCATTCGGGCTGTTTTACGCAGTAGCTTACTGGAATCAATTCTTCAACGCGCTTATTTATATTAACGATGCTACCAAATGGCCGCTGCAGGTTATGCTTCAGAACATTCTGCTCAATGCGAACAATGCCGACCTCCGGATGGATGCGACGACCGTGGCGCCGCCTACGGAAACCTTGAAAATGGCTGCGGTTATCGTAGCGACGGTTCCGATCTTGCTGGTTTATCCTTTCTTGCAGAAGCACTTTGCCAAAGGGGCTATGGTAGGCTCGGTCAAAGGGTAAGCACGCTGCCCATCCTCGAAGCGGGAAGGCGCAGCGGTCAGGCTGAAAAGGGATTTCAGCACAAGATGTCGAATCGTGTAAAAAATCGATTTTTTGGAAGGTGAGCATCTTGGCCGGCGTTTTCAAATCGTGGATGGGCTATATTCAGAAATATAAATATAACAAACGTTTCTTCCGTAAAAGCCTGGCGATGATTCTGATCATGGCCAGCATTCCCGGACTTATTATCGGCTTCAGCATTTATTGGATTGCGACGAACAACATTGAGGAGGAGCTGCAGCGGCTGCATCAGAACCAGATCAAGAACCGGGCCGCCAATATCGACGAGCAGCTCGCCTTTCTGGAAATGACCGTATCCCATTGGGCATTCGACTCCAAATTCGATGAAAAGCTGAAAACGATTAATTTCGGTTACAACTACGATACCGTGCAGGATATGTACCGGACGCTCCTGACGCTGGAGAGCTCGCATCCGCTGCTGCAGAAGGTGGAGCTGTTTCTGGACAAGCCGCGCCCCTTGGTATTTACGACGGAACGCTACAGATTTCTAAGCGAGCTGTCGGATATCGAGTCCTACGAAGTGCTGCTGAAGCACGAGAAGTCGATGTTCTGGACAAACCCGAATCCCACGGCAAGCAAACAGCAGGACATTTCTATCGTGAACAAAATTCCCGGCGGGAGCAGCGAGCCGTTCGGCGCGATTATCGCTACGCTGAATCAAAATAATCTGCTGAAGCTGCTGAAGACGCTCACGCCTTACGACGAAGGGGTTACCCAGCTGTTCAGCGAATCCGGAGACTGGGAGCTGTCCAGCAGCGGTCCGGAAGGTTCGGCGCTGGATCAGGCGATCAGACAGGAATATCTCAAGCATAGGCAGGCGGAGCCGGGCGATGCGTTCGAGCAGAATACGAAGCCGGAATCGTTTCTTTATGAATATAATAAAGTTTCCTATTCGGTATCGTACGGGCATTTCAGCCGTCTCGGCCAGTCTTGGGTCTATATTTCGGCAGCGCCGCTCAGCTCGATTACGGCCCCGGTCATCGCGATCTCCAAATGGATTCTGGTGATCAGCGTCAGCGGGCTTCTCTTCGCCCTGCTGTTATCGTGGTTCGTTTCCCGCCGTATTTACTCGCCGGTACAGCGTCTCGTGACCCTGCTTGCCGGGGAGAAGAACGATGAGGTCAAGGATGAGTTCGCCCTGATCGAGAAGCAGTGGCAGCATCTGTCCAAGGAGCGCGAATCGATGCGCTACAAGCTTGACGAGCAGATGCCGCTGCTGCGCGAAGGATTTTTCCTTCAGCTGGTCCAGGGTTACCTGATCTCGCTTCAGGAGAACGACATCAAGGAGCGGATGAAGCGTTACGGCTGGGAGACGGAGGACCGGCAGTTCGTCGCTCTTATGTTCCAATTAACCGGCTTTTCCAACCTGGAAGGAAGGTTCACGGCGGGAGACGAGAATCTCGTTACCTTCGCGGCCTCCAATATCATTGACGAGCTGATCAAGAATCAATACGAGCAGGCCGAAATGATTAATTTTCATAACTTTTCGATCGGGGTGCTGCTCTCGTTCCCGTTGTCCCATCCGGAGAAATGGCTGGAGGAGGACTTGGAGCAGGTATGCCAGGAGGCCACCCGGGCGATCAACCGTATCCTCAAAATGCAGGTAACGATATCGATCAGTAAATGGATCCACAGCGTGAAGCAAATTCCGCATCTGTTCGAGGAAGTGAGACAAGCGTTGGTATATCGAGACCTGTTGGATGAAAATCAGATTATTAAGACGGAGCACCTGTCCAAGCTGAACGTGTTGAAGGAAAGCAGCTATCCGTTCACATTGGATAAAGAAATTATTAACGCTATCCGCAACGGGCAGGAAACGGATGCTGTCGACCTGATCAAGCAGTTTATGGACGAGCTGTCCGCCAACGGATCGACGGAGTTTATGCTCCAGCAGGGCATGCTCCAATTGCTCGGCAGCATCCGGTACGCGTCCCTGCAGTCCGGCATGAATCCGGTGCAGCTGTTCGGCAGCGTGAACTTGTTTGAGCAGCTGGCCCAGATCAAAGAGCCGGAGGAAATGCTCAAATGGTTCCAGCATAAGGTCATCGCCGTGTTCGTACAGGAGATGATCAGCCGGCAGGATTATCATTTCAAGCAAATTATCGAGCAGGTGATCGTTTACCTGCGCGAGCAGTATATGACGCCGCTGTCGCTGGAATCGTGCGCGGACTTGTTCGGTACGAGTCCCTATACTTTAAGCCGGGCGTTCAAGCAAATTACAGGCATCAATTTCATCGATTTCTTGACGAACATCCGGATCAATAACGCGAAGACGCTGCTGATGGAGACCGATATGAAGATCAACGAAATCGCCGATTCGGTAGGCTATCAGCACAGCTATTTTAACCGGCTGTTTAAAAAGTACGAAGGCATCACGCCAAGTCAATTTCGCGAGCTAAACCGCGCAGAATAAGGGTTTTGCGGCCTTGTGCATCGAAGTGCAAGGCTGCAATATAGTCCAATGGAGCCAGTTCGGGGCTACAAAAAAGTACGATTGTGGATCAAACCCGGATGTACTAAAGTCAACCTTGAGCTCGATCAGGAGCTTGCACGGATAGAACCGGAGAGGAACAATTCGCTCCGAGGAAGCGAAAGCGTTTGCTATTATTCATCATGATTCCGGCGCATCGCATTTATCCGCACAGCTCTTTGAACGATCGATACAAGAGGTACAACCGGTACCGACAAACAAGGGAGGATCACTAATGAAACAGAAAAAAAGCAAGAAAGCGGTCATGGGTTCGCTTGTTCTTATGCTGGCGCTTTCCAGTGTCGTAGCGGCATGCGGCAACAAAAATAATGCGGGAGGAAATGCGGCGGCAGGCGAAGACAGCCCGTTGGAGCTTAGCGTCATGACGATTTTGCTCACCCCGTCCCCTCCGGCAGATGATAATAAGATCAAACAGGCAATTGAAAAAGCTACAAATTCCAAAATGAAAATTCAATGGGTATCCGGCAACAACTATACGGACAAGCTGAACGTTACGCTGGCTTCCGGGGATATTCCCGATTTGATCATGATCAGCGATCCGTTCACCTCGGTATTCCGCAACGCGGTTACCCAAGGCGCTTTCTGGGATTTGACGCCTTATATTAAGGATTATCCGAACCTGAATTCCAAAATTTCCAAAACGGCATGGGATTTGACCAAAATGCAGGACGGCAAAAACTACGGTATTCCGCGTCCGCGTCCGGCCGAAGCGGATTCCTTCCTGATCGTACGTAAAGATTGGCTCGACAACCTCGGCTTGAAGGTTCCGACGACAACCGACGAGTTGTACGATGTCATGAAAGCTTTTGCCGAGAAGGATCCGGATAAAAACGGCAAGAACGATACCGTTCCATTGGCTGCCTATATGAATCCGCCGAGCGATATGGGAACGCTGGGCACTATTGAGAACAGCTTTACCGGCGCTACCGTGAAGAACGACAAGTGGAAGCTGGTTGACGGCAAAATTGTCAATACGGCCCTGCTTCCGGAAACACGCAAATCGCTTGAGTACCTGACAAAAATGTACAAAGAAAAGCTGCTTCCTGAAGACTTCGCTTCCTTGAAGCTGAGCCAGGCTTCCGACTTGTTTAAAGGCGGCAAAGCTGGAATCGTAATGGATAAAGCCGGTACGATGAACGATTATTACGAGAAATTGAAAGCTATCGATCCGAACATGAAGCCGACAGACTTCTATCCGCTTACGAACCTGAACGGTTACAATCCGAAAGGTCCTGGTTTCTCCGGTATGCTTTCGATTCCTAAATCCGTTCCTGAAGCAAAAATGAAACGTATCTTGAAAATGGTCGACACTTGGATGAATGACGATGTATTCGCTATTCAGCAATACGGTATGGAAGGCGTAGACTACACGGTCAAAGACGGCCAAAAAGTCATCAACACCGAGCAGCTGGCTAAAGACAACGGTCCTGACTTTAACCAAATCGTTTATGTTGCCGATCCGTATGCAAGCTCTACAAAAGTATATTTCCCTAAAGAGGCGAACGATCTGTTCACCAAAATTCAGGATGAGCGCGCCAAAACGAGCGTAGCGGACATCAGTATCGGTCTGTACTCGCCGACAGCGCAAAAGCTGCTGCCTGAGTTCGAGAAAAAGGTACAGGATTTAAAAACGAAAATCATTTTGGGCCGCGAGCCGATTACCGCTTGGGACGATTTCGTAGCTAAAGCGAAAACGGATCCGGATTTGACGAAAATGAGCCAGGAAATGACGGATGCTTACCAAAAACGCAGCGGCGGCGCTGCGAAATAATAGCGTTGCAAAATAGGTGTTTTTAGAGAAAGAGGAAGAAAACAAGAAAGGGGCGGGGAGACTCCGCCCCTTTACTAATTGGGACGTAGATAAAAGAGCCGGGCCGCGGAACTACCGCCGGACTTGTAGATTGGGGAGGAAGACAACCATGAGCGAGCGTTATATCGATATCAACGAAAGCATCTTCGCGAAATGCGGAGACCGCGTCAGTGAAATTTTGGCCACGGTAGCCGACCGGTACGTAGGAAATAATCCTCCGCATCCGATGGCTTACCGGGCTTTTTGCGCTGACGGTATTTTGAAAAAGCACGATTACAGCTATGATTTTAATTTAACGGAGCGGTTCCCCGGGCTGCGCAACGGGCAAATCGTATATGCCTGGTGCAAATATTGGAGCGATGTGGAGCAGCCGCTCAATTTTATTTTGTACTGCTACGGTCCTCTGATCCTGTATGCCAACGGAGAACGCATTTACAAAGCGAATATCGCGGACGAGCTGAATCCGAAGCGCAGAACAGTCGTGACGATTCCGATGAATAAAGGGTGGAATCATCTCGTATTCCAGTTTACCAAGACGGAAGCGGGCTGCGGAGGCTCCCTCGGACCGGGCTCCTTCAAGAGCAATCCTGTCCATTTTCTTGCGCCTTCGCCGGAGCGTTTCGGCCATGAGGGCTGGATCTACTCCGAGCCGCAGGAGCAAGTATGGAGCGAGCTGCCGGGTGAAGGCAGCACGGAGGCGGATCACGGCGTTACGTGGTATCCGAAGCTGGAGTGGAGCGGGGAGCAGCTGGCGGGTAACCCGATCGCCCGCATCTTCGGCGGGCTCGAAGGCCGCTATGCCTTGGCTTGGACGAAGCTTCGCTCGTTCGCCCAGGAGCTCCGCAGCGTAGAGCTTACGGGCACGGCGGCTGCGAAGCTGGCCGTTTATGTTGACGGTCAGCTCCAAGCGGCGATTGAGCAGCCGGGAGCTTTCCGTGTTGCGCTCAGCTTGTCTTACGGCGAGCACGATCTCGTCGTGCAAAGCTTCGGAGGCGCCGAAGGCGCAGGCTTCCAGCTGGATGCCGCGCCTGCCGGCATTCAGTTCACGGAGCCTTACCCGGTTCTCGGCGCCAGGGATACATGGCTTTATTTGGGGCCGTTTGCGGCGGACGAGGCCATGCCGGTTGTTGATAGCGGTTCGCTGCGGTCCTTGGTGGAGACGCAGGAAGGCGGCACGTTCTGGCGCCTGGATCAGCCGAACACATGGGTAAGGCCGTTCACGGAGAACGCGCTGTTCGGCAAGTGGAATTATCCGCTTGGCGTCACCTTGTACGGCATGCTGCAGACGGGTAAGCTGCTGGGCCGTGACGATCTGCTGCAATACGTTTACAGCCATATTGAAACCTGCACGCGTCTATACACCTATGCCAAATGGGATAAAGAGCAGTACGGCGCTTCGGGCGTCTTGAACACGCTGGCGACGCTGGACAGCCTTGACGATTGCGGATCGTTCGGAGCGACTATGCTGCTTGCTCTGCAGGGGCACCCGCTGCAAGGCGCGGAGCGGATCGCCGATGTAATTGCGGACTATATCGGCGGCAAGCAGGAGCGTCTGCCGGAAGGCGCGCTGTACCGGAAGCCGCGCCATGTCGACTTCCCGAATGCGACGCTGTGGTGCGACGACTTGTATATGAGCGTGCCGTACCTGTGCCGCTGCTATCAGCGGACAGGAGAAATTCATTACCTTGAGGATGCGGCGAACCAGTTTATTCAATTCAAGAAGCGCTTGTATATCCCTGAGCTGCAAATTATGTCCCACGTGTACGATTTCGGCATCGATAAGCCGACCAAAATCGCTTGGGGCCGCGGCAACGGCTGGGTGCTGTTCTCCTTGTCCGAGCTGCTGGCGGTGCTTCCGGAGCAGCATGCGCAGCGCAGCGAGCTGCTGCAGTTCTTTAACGAGTTGAGCGAGGGCTATCTCCGTCTGCAGGGCGAGAACGGCCTCTGGCATCAGGTACTGACCGAGCCGGAATCGTATGAGGAGACGTCGTGCACCTCGATGTTCCTGTACGCTTTTGCGCGCGGGATAAGATACGGATGGATTGCGGATACGGAGAAGTATATCGCGGCTATCCACAAAGGCTGGGGCGGTATGGCCCGCATTTCGATCGATAAATTCGGCAACGTCTACGGCGTCTGCCGCGGCTCCGGCTATTCCTACAGCGTAGGCTACTATAAGGATGACCTGTCCTGGCTGCTTAACGATACGCACGGCATCGGCATCGTGCTGCTGGCCGGTATCGAGGTGCTTCAGCTGGAGCGCTATCTGGCCGCAGGGAAGACGGCCGCAGCTGCAGTCTAAGCGGACTGTGGATCTGCCCGGCTTGGATCCTTCGCATTCTCGCTGCGGGACGGAAGGATTAAAGGCTTGGCAGTGAAATCGGCGGACTATGCTTTTGGCGATCGGGCCAAAAGCATGGTCTTCTGCTTTTTTACCGCATAGGTAAGAGTGGAAGGCGAACGAATATCTTTGAAAAGACATCGGTAGACGGTTTTATCATATAGGATCGACGAAAGAGGGGGAAGGCGTTGGGTTCCGGCGAAAGCGGTCCGGTGTCAACGGCCTTACATAACAGGACAAGGGGAGTTTAGGATGAATGCTAACGCAAATCGGAAGCAGTATACAGCCAATGCCTACGGTGCGAAGCCGGACGGCGTAACGCTATCTACGGCGGCCATTCAGCAGGCGATCGACGAAGCGGCCGCGGCGGGAGGCGGACGTGTCGTTTTCGAGCCGGGCGCTTATTTGACCGGGGCGATTTTTTTGAAATCCCACGTCGAACTGCATTTGGCGGAAGGCGTCGAGCTGCGCGCGGCGGTCGATGAAACGGCGTACCCGGAAATTTGGTCCCGGGTAGCCGGCATCGAGATGCTTTGGCACAGCGCGGTTATCAATATCTGCGACCAGCACCATGCCAGCATTACCGGACGGGGGCTGATCGACGGCCAAGGGGAGTATTGGTGGCACAAATATTGGGGCGAAGACCGGCTTGGCGGCATGCGCAAGGATTATACGGCACAGGGCTTGCGCTGGGCGGTCGATTACGACTGCAAGCGCCCGAGAAACGTGCTGGTCATGAACGCGTCGCATGTCGAGCTGGAGCAGTTCACGCTGATCCGCTCGCCGTTCTGGAACGTGCACATCTGTTATTCGGACCGGGTGCGGGTAAGCGGATTGCAAATCCGGCAAAATTACGGTCCGAGCTCGGACGGCATCGACATCGATTCGTCCAGCAACGTGCTCGTGGAGCACTGCTATATCGACTGCAACGATGACAATCTGTGCATTAAATCGGGACGGGATGCAGACGGCTTGCGCGTCAACCGGCCTTCCGAGCATATCGTCATCCGGGATTGTGAAACGGGCCGCGGCGGCGGCATTACGCTTGGCAGCGAAACGTCCGGCGGCATCCGCGACGTCGAGATTTATAACATCAAAGCCGTAGGGACAGGCAACGGCCTGCGCCTCAAATCTGCACGTACGCGCGGCGGATTGATCGAGGATATCCGGGTGCACGACATCGAAATGATCGATGTGCCCAATCCGTTCAGCTTCCAGCTGAACTGGAACCCGAGCTACAGCTACGCGTCGGTGCCGGCCGACTACCAGGGGGAAATACCCGATCATTGGAAGGTAATGGCGGAGCCGGTACAGCCGCCGGAGCGGGGCATCCCGGAATTCAGGAACATCGACATCAGCAATATTGTCGTCAAAAGCTTTTCCCGTACCGACGAGGATCACAGCGATTCGGAAGATCGGGCTTCCAGCGCGCAGCTGCATCCGAAGCAGAGCTTTTCCAGGGCGTTCGACGTCGAGGCTTATCCGGAGAAGCCGATCCGCGATATCCGCTGGCGGAATATTACGATAGAGACGGATACGGCAGGGGCCATTGCCCATGCGGCCGATTGGACGATGGACAATGTCGTGCTCAGGACGCGGGACGGAGAGCTGCCTAAGATAGAGCATTGCTCAAATGTCGAGCTGCCGAAGCTTGAGAGCTGAGCCGGATTTTGAGAAAATAATCCAGAAGACAGGAAGGAGGCGTTTTCGCATGAAACGGATGATTTATCGGGCACAGTGGAAGGAAGGGCAGGCCGAGGCGGGGGCGGCAAGCCTGCTGGCCGATGTATCCTCGGTTGTGCGGCAGAGGGTAGATCAGGGAGACATCATGACGATAGCCGCGTACAAATGGCTGAACCATGTGTTTTTGTATTATGAGTGTATTCATTCGGATATTGATCCGGACGAGCTGTTCCGCTCGGCGGAGCCGTTATTGGAAGATTGGCCGGGCAAAGCGGAGAAGCGCAAATGGATGCCGATGATCGACGTATTTCATTTTAACGAGCCGGTCAGCTATGAGCATTGGCTGCGCAAGGAGCCTGTCGAGCGGAGAGCGGGCCGGGTGGCTCACCTGAAGCCGGAGATGGTCAGCAGTTATATTTATTATCATTACCAGCTGCAGGAAGAGAGGGCGTTCCTCGGGGATAAATACGAGATTATCGCTCTGCACGACAATCTGATGTTCGGCTATCAGGAGTTTCCTAAGGTCATTGAAGAGCCGCCGGCTCCGAAGAAGCTGCAGACCAAAGGCACCCCGGAGAATTGGGAAGATTCCCGGATGGACTTGCATTTCAAGCCGTGGGGAGACGGACATTTGTATTTCAAGCATATCGATCCGATTTTTACGCTGTACTGCGGGGACAAGTAGGCAGGCTGTGCTCTGCATTTTGCAGCAGCCCCTATTCACCAGAAGCATGAGGGAGGAAATGATAGGAATGGTATTCAACATACGCGATTTCGGTGCTGCGGGCGACGCGGTAACCAAGGACACGAAGAGCATTCAAGCGGCGATCGACAGCTGCTTCGAGCAGGGGGGCGGCACGGTGCTTGTCCCTAAAGGGGAATATTTATCGGGGACGCTGCTGCTGAAATCCAACGTGAATCTGCATCTGGATGCTGCGGCCAGAATTGTGAGCAGCATGGAGGAACAGGATTTCGGAATTCCCCTCTCGGAAGGACCTGACGCGCAGAACTTAAGCGAGGGGCAGGGCGCCAGCGCGCTGATCTGCGCCCGCCATGCGGACAAGGTGTCCATTACCGGCCTGGGAACGATTGACGGTCGCGGAGAGCATTTCCTCGAGCCGGAGGACGGCGTCAGCGATTATGTGCTGCTGCCGCTCGGCGGCTTCCGTCCGAAGCTGATCGACTTCGAGGGCTGCACGGACGTGTTGTTCCGCGATGTGACGCTGTACCGCGCGTCTTCCTGGGGCTTGCATATGACCGGCTGCAGCCGGGTCAACGTGGATGCGATCAAAATTCTCGGCCAGCAGCGCGGCCCGAACAATGACGGTATCGATCCGGACAGCTGCAAGGACGTGCATATTTCGAACTGCCACATTGAAACGGGCGACGACTGCATCGTCGTGAAGACGACGAAATACGGAGCCGAGCGATACGGCGCCTGCGAGAATATTACCGTGACCAACTGCACGCTGACTTCCCACGACTCCGCGATCAAGATCGGAACGGAGACACACGGCGATATCCGCAATATTACGGTGACGAACTGCGTGATCCGCAATTCGAACCGGGGGATGGGGCTGTGGGTGCGCGACGGCGCTACGGTCGAAAATATTTTGTTCTCCAATATCACCGTGGAGACCCGCCTGTTCAGCGACGAAGAGGAGACGAAACGGGAGCTGCGCTGGTGGGGCAAAGGCGAGCCGATCTTCATCACGGCGGAGCGCCGCAAAGGAGCGGAACGGGCGCCGGGCAAGATCCGCAACATCCGCTTCGATCATATTCAGGTGGAATCGGAAGGCGGCGTTTATTTGGAGGGCTCCGAGGAAAGCGTCATCGAAAATATTTCGATCCGCGGCCTGAAGCTTGCGATGCGCCGGATCAGCGGCTATCCCGGCGGCCTGTTTGATACCCAGCCGTCGGAGCGGGGCGTATTTCCGCATCATATCCCGGCTGTATTTTGCCGCTATGCGAAGAACGTCACGCTGGACGATGTCGAGCTGGTATGGGACGGGGAGCCGAACCCGCATTGGTCTAACGCCGTATACGGCGAGCATATCGAGCGACTGGCAGTCAAAAGCTTCCGCGGAGCGCCGTCTCCCGCTCACAGCAGCCGCACTGCTATCGAGTTGAAGCAGGTGCAGGAGCTGTCTGTCGAGCATTGCAAGGCGGAGGCGGGAACCGATGTGTTCCTCGCGCTGGATGCAGTGGACCCGAACGGTCTGTTTATCGTCGGCAACGACTTCTCCAAAGCAAGACGGGCCGTGTCGTTTGCAGACGGCTCGAAGCCGGATTATTTCACGGCGGCTAACCGCCCGCCGGGCCAAGCCTAAGCGTCGGCACTCCGTCCGCAGGGACCGAGCTAAAGTGGCGGTAACCCGTTCGCCAGACGGAGCTAAAGCGGCGGTAACCCGTCTGCCGGGCCAAGTCTAAGCATGGGCAATTATCCGCCTGGCTGAGTTAAAGCGTGAGCAACCTGTCGGCCAGGCTTAGCCTAAGCGTCGGCACTCCGTCCGCAGGGACCGAGCTAAAGTAGCAGCAAACCGCCTGCTGGACCAAGCCAAACCGGCGGCTAGCCGTCCGCTGGCCCGGGTCAAGGCGGTGTCATTGCCGTTCGGACTGCGAAGTCCGAACGGCTTTTTTTCATGCAAGCTTCAAGGGGCCGGATGATCGGCTCCCATGCTGCAGGCTTGATGCTGCGCATAAGAGCCGATTCCGGCCCGGAATAACGCACAAAAGCCGACACTGCCGTGCCGGCTTTTGTGCGTCTTTTTTGAAGCTTCCGCGCCTCCATTAGAAAAGATGTCCGTATGCCGCCGGACTCAAACCGCTGCCCCGGGCCTTGCGGGATTATGGATGATAAATCAGGATGATGATTTAAGTATGACTTGCTTCCGCTCGGACTAGGACGGGCCATGGCGGATCCGGACCGGCTGCTGCCCGGCCCGCAACTTATCTGGGCATCGGCTGCCCCGCATAAGGATAAGAATACTTCAGCTCTTCATCGAAGGTGACATAATCGAGATTCACCATCAGTAACAGATAGCGCATACCCGTATTCGGATCGCTGATAATGATATGATCGCGTCCCGCCGCTTCAATGCGGCCTTTAAATATTTTGGCGTTCCATTCGCTGTTATTCTCGTAGGTCATGTAGAACGTGCCTGTCTTCCCCAGATTGAGGCGCAAAATATTCTCAATGAATGATTGCTCCAGAGGGAGCTGGGACAAGGTGCCGCCCTGCGGAGTAATGTAGGAGCCGCTTGGCACCTGCGGCGGCTGCGTTTGGGGGACGTACTGCTGC
>Ga0182739_1003877_pt1 | contig 12729 bp, 13 predicted proteins | sample eDN5th30CBELigBY_FD_128873 | JGI IMG/M metagenome (GOLD analysis project Ga0182739, IMG submission 128873) | Enriched backyard soil microbial communities from Emeryville, California, USA - eDNA 5th pass 30_C BE-Lig BY (version 2) (version 2) | ecosystem: Environmental > Terrestrial > Soil >... | reverse complement strand
TGGGAGATATCGCCATCGTGACGAACGACTTCGAGCTGTACACGGATTACGGCGTACAGATGAAAGCCCGCAGCCCGGCATTGCAGACATTCGTGATTCAGCTTTGCGGAAACGGCACCTATCTGCCGACGGAACGGGCGGCCCAGGGAGGCGGCTACAGTGCCGTCCCGGAAAGCAACGTCGTCGGGCCAGAAGGAGGCCAGGTGCTTGTCGAAGAGACTGTAAACGCACTCAAAGGACTCTGGGCGGGTTCTCCTTCCAGATGATCCCTCCGCATCCCCTTCTGACAGATCCTTCAGCGCATGCAAAACCCCCGGACAACACTGTGTTGTCCGGGGGTTTTTGTTGTGTGCCGAGCATGTTTGACAGTTTGCGGGGTGGAAGTCCCCGTTCCAGCCTGATGGAGGTGAAGGAAAGCGAGCTGCCAGGGCGTCGTCGTGAGGCGGGGTCTGAAGGCAGCGGGGAGCGAACACGCGAGCCGACGAACAGGAACCGGATCTGAGGCTCTCACGCTCGGACGAACTGGCATGAATCAGCGAAGTCCAACTGCGAACGGATCCTACAAGCCGCTCCCGGTCAAACGGGTGGAGATTCCCAAATCAGGAGGCCCGGCGGTGCCGGTTCGTTCGCTGCAGAATGTTCAGACCATCGCAGACTCTGCCGACAGAGCAAGCGTTCTGAACAGTCCGCCCGCGGCGGTGCGGAAGCTTGGCATTCCTTCGGCACTGGACCGGCTTCTCCAGCAGGCGGTGTTGCAGGTTTTGCAGCCCCACTTCGATCCGACGTTTTCCGATCATCGCTATGGCTTCCGCCCGGGACGCAGTGCCCATCAGGCGGTGGAGAAGGCTCAGGGATATCAGCAGGAAGGCTACCGCTGGGTGGTGGACATGGACCTGGAAAAATTCTTCGACCGTGTGCATCACGACCGGCTGATGGCCTGCCTGGCAGAGCGGATCGACGACAAGTTGCTCTTGAAGTTGATCCGTGCGTTCCTGACCAGTGGCCGCCACGGGCGGTTTGTTCAGGACGCTTGAACTGTCGAGGAAAACTCTCTCATCAGGATTCCCCCCCGTGGCGTTCTGACCGGTCGCACCGGATGGAAAACGGGCTGGTGCAGGCGACGGAAGAAGGGACTCCGCAAGGGGGCCCACTCTCGCCGTTGCTCTCGAACATCGTGCTGGACGAACTCGATCAGGAACTGACCCGGAGAGGCCACTGCTTCGTGAGGTACGCTGACGACTGTCACATTTCTGTTCGCAGTCAGAAGGCGGCCGAGCGAACGCTGGCCAGCGTGACACAATTTGTGGAACGCAAACTCCGGCTCAAGGTCAATCGAAAGAAAATCGCGGTGGATCGCCCTTGGAAGCGAAAGTTCCTGGGCTTCAGCTTTACGATGAACCGGATACCACCGGATGACGAAGCGACGCATCGCTCCGGCCTCGGTGGACCGGTTCAAGCAGAAGATCCGGGAGTTGCCCCATCGGACACGCGGTGATTCACTGGAGGAAGTGATGGGCAGTCTGAGTCGCTACTTGCGTGGCTGGCTGAGCGACTTCCGCTTCTCTCAGACGCCGAGTGTGCTGCGGGATCTGGAAAGCTGGGTTCACCGCAGGCTCCGCAGCCTGCTGTGGAAACGGTGGAAACGAGGACCGGTGCGGTTTGCGGAACTGCGGAAGCGCGGGGCCGGGCACGACCTGGCTGCCCAATCCGCAGGCAGCCGCCACAACGTGTGGCGTCTGAGCCGCAGTCCGGCCCTGAATTTTGCGTTGCCCGGCAAGTTCTGGCAGTCTTTGGGCCTGCCTTCATTTCGCGAACCAGCAACAACTGAACCCGCCGAACCGCCGTGGTACGGACCCGTACGCCCGGTGGTGTGGGAGGGGGATCATCCCCCCTATCCCGATCCCAATTCAGGGAGGGGTTGTGTCCTCAATTCTGGCGAAAAGGTATTTCTCGCTGACATTTGAGCAGTGCATGTTATTATTTCGGAAACGGAGTGCCTGAGTCGCGGTTACCGGGTCATCAGGCGTCGCCTGATGATCTTTGTTTTGGTAGTGAGTCCACCATGAACTATGCAGCCGCATTTGAAACCGCTCTTCCGTATCAGGAATTCCTTTCGAAGTATGGGACTGCTGAACAGCAGCGACGGTGGGCGGATTTTCGTGCGTCGATTTCCCTGACGGAACAGCAACGGGAATTGCTGGGGAAGTTCACGCGGGAAATGAAAGTGCTGGTGATGGCGGGGGCTTGGTGTGGCGACTGCGTCAATCAATGTCCGATGTTCGAACATTTTGCAGCAGCCACGCCGCAGATCCATGTTCGCTACGCGGATCGCGATGACCATCCGGAACTCGCAGCAGCGCTGGCGACTTGCGGGGGAGCACGGGTGCCGGCAGTCGTCTTCCTCAGCGAAGACGGACAATTTTGTGGCCGTTACGGGGATAAAACACTCTCAAAATACCGGCAGACTGTCAGTCGGCTGGAAGGGGCATCCTGTCCGACGGGACTGGGAACAGATCAAGATCTCACGCAGGCAGTTCTGCAGGACTGGCTAAACGAATTCGAACGAATTCAATGGATGCTGCGAACATCCAGCCGGTTGCGTCAGTTGCATGGAGACTGAACAGGGTGTGATGGCGAGGTGTGTCACAGCCAGGTTTTCGTGTCCGCCGTTGCGAAAGGGATGGCGAAGCGCCCTTCGTTGCGGGACCTGATGGTTCCGCCAACGGAATCAGTCTGAATTTTGATCGTTGACAAAACGCGGATTGAGGAAGGCATCGCGACTTGGCAGGAGCCTCGCCCTTGCAAACTTCAGTGAGTTGTCAAGTGAGGGCGATCAGACGAGTTCAATCGGATTGGGCAGTTCGCGGTAAGAAGTGCTGATCGTGCGAAAGCCGATGGATTGATAGAGTTCGACAGCGGGCGTGTTCTCGGCGGTTACGTCCAGAGAAACACGCAGCAGTCCATGCCGTCGAAAGCCAGCGAGGGATTTCAGGACCAGTGCGCGGCCGAGGCCGCGCCCACGCAAGTCTGGGATGATGCCGACGTTCTGGATCGAGCCGAGGGAATTATTAATGGCCAGCCCCTGAATCGTCCCGCAGGGGAGCGGGGCCAGGGGATCGGTTCCCGGGAATTCGATCAACCAGGTGGCCTGCGGCAGAAATCCGGAATGAGAAGTGATTCCGCGCATCAGTTCTTCGCAGCCGGCATAGGTGGACAGGGCGGCAAACAGATGGCTGTCCAGTTCCTGCCGGAAGCTGGCATATTTCACTGCGGCATGCACATACAGGAATTGAGGCTCCCAGGCACGCCAGAGAAATCCATCCGGCAGAACCGCTCTTTCCAGCGTGTGCCGCCGAAAATCGAGTTCCATTCGCAATCGTTTGAGCGAGCGTGTAAGCATGGCACGGTGTGGCGTTGCCACTTTGTTCTGACTGACTCCCGAGTTGTGTCCGCAGGCTCGTGGATCTGCTCACCGCATTCCCCGATGTTCTGTCTATTCAAACTGGAAGCTCAATGATGAACTCCTGTTGACTCGATCTTCGGTTCGAAACAATGTGGATTGGTCGACAATGGAGCGAAGCAGCGAGAAATCGACCCGATCCGCAATCTGCGGGGCAGTACTGAGTGTACTTCCGGTGTGTCCCCGTTTCCAAAGCGGAATCGAGTGATTCGATAAATTTCTCAATCCGGTTTCCATGCAGCGGTTCCGGACTACGGTTCCAGATCATGATCATCGGGATGAATCGTGCTGTCGATGGATGTCGGAAATGGCCTTTTGGGCGGTTTTGAGGAAGGTTCGACGAACGGATGACAGCAGATTCGCTGGGGCCGGGGTTGCCCGCCGTGCTGTCTTCGTGAGTTTTGCTTGCGGGTTGATGACGGGAGCGATCCGGAATCATGGGGCTGGTACTCATGTATTTCGTGTGTTTTGTGTGGCCTCAACCCCAAAATTCTGGAAATTGCGAGGACCGGCAGAATTCGCCTCGACGCATTTTCCCGCTCTCCCTAAACTCCGCAGGAATTGGCAAGGACGCCAATCGCAAAGGAGTGCGCATGTATAAATTTCTGCTCGCCAATCGCTATTTGAGAACACGGTTCATCGCACTGGCCAGCGTGATCAGCGTGACATTGGGCGTGGCGACGATGATCGTCGTGAACAGCGTCATGTCCGGCTTCAGCAGTCAGATGCGGGAACGCATCCATGCCACGCTGGGAGATGTCATGGTGGAGGCGACCAATATGGATGGCACTCCCGATCCCGTGCATCTGCTGGAGCAAGTGGATCAACTGGCTGGAAACTATATCGAAGCGGTCACTCCCACGGTCGAAATCTATGGGATGATGAGTTTCCGCTGGATGGGGCAGGACATCTACCGGCTCGTGACGCTGGTGGGGATTGTTCCGGACAGTAAAAACACGGTCAGCCCGCTGGCCCAGTATCTGCAGAGCCGTCAGCAGATCAAAGAAGACGATGTTGTGGTTCGGGAACCGTTGCGGGATGTGAATTCCCCGCTGGACTGGAGCATGACGGCCGATGCCCGCCGGGATCGGTCGGACTGGATCAAATCCCGTCAACTGGAAGACTTCGAACGGCGCTACCGCGCGGCAGAAGCATCTCCCGACAGTGTGATCGCAAATGCGGCAGGTTCGACGACTCCTGTTCCGCCCACGTCGTTCAACGACAACGGCGTGCAACTGACGACCGCCACTGGAACACCGGATGGGCTGGATGACCCCTTCGGCTCCACATCGGCAATTCCGATGGAACCCGCCAACCCGGAAGACCCGCAACCGGCGCGAATTTACGTAGGATCGGGCCTTGTCAGCTTTCCTTACAAGGATCGGGACAGTGGCAAAACCCGCACCATGTACATGGCCAGCCCCGGCCAGGATGTTGTTCTGACGACGATCAAGGCGGGCCAGCCCGAGCCGGCTCCGTTCAAGGCCACGATTGTCGATGTCTTCAAGAGCGGCATGAGCGAATACGATTCCAATCTCGTCTTCTGCAATCTGGAAGAATTGCAGTATGTGCGTGGAATGCTTTCCGGTCCCGATCCGACTCGTCCTCATCAGAATCTGAACTGGAAAGACGGCGCGATTACGACGCTGCAAATTAAACTCAAGGACTATCAGGACGCCCCGGAAGTGGTGCGTCGCCTCAGCCAGGGACTGGGATATCAATTCCAGGTCCGGACCTGGGAGCAGAAGCAGGGGCCGCTTCTGGAAGCGGTGGCTGTGGAATCAGCCATCCTGAACGTGCTGTTATTCCTGATTATCACGGTGGCCGGCTTCGGCATTCTGGCGATCTTCTACATGATTGTCGTGGAGAAGACGCGGGACATCGGAATTCTTAAAGCTCTGGGGGCGAGCTCCCGCGGGGTGATGATGATCTTTTTGTCGTATGGGTTGTCGCTGGGAGTTGTCGGCAGCGGTGCGGGAGTGGTCATGGGGTTGCTATTTGTGCACTATATTAATGAAATCGAAGACGTTCTCTCCCGGATTACGGGACATAAGGTTTTTGATGAGTCGATTTATTACTTCCATGATATTCCGACAGCGGTCCATCCCATGATGGTCTTCTGGGTGGCCCTGGGAGCCATGATCATTGCGATTCTGGCCAGTGTGCTGCCGGCTCGCCGGGCTGCGGCATTACATCCAGTTCGCGCCCTGCGTTATGAGTAATGCCAGCCGCGCACTCCTGTCACTCTCCACCCGATCCGGAAGCTTTTCGAGCCTGTTATGCTGCATCCGTTTCAGAAGAATTCCGCACCGATCCGCACGCCTCATCTCTGGGCCAAGGCGGTCGACAAGGCGTATCAGAAGGGGGAGCATAAAGTTCCCGTTCTCCGCGGCGTCGACATCTGCGTTGGCAAAGGAGAGTTTCTTTCCATCGTTGGTCAGTCCGGGTCTGGCAAGAGTACGCTGATGCACCTGCTGGGGCTGCTCGATCATCCGGATCAGGGAGAAGTCTGGTTGGACGGGAACCGTATTGACCGTTTGCCGGTGGCGACGCGGGACGAGCTGCGCAATAACGTGTTCGGCTTCGTCTTTCAGTTTTATCATCTTTTGCCCGAACTGAATCTGCTGGAGAATGTCCTGTCTCCATTGATGATTCGCTATTCCATACTGGAGTACTGGCGGAAAAAGCGGGAACTTCGTGAACAGGGAATGGAGATCATCGAAAAAGTAGGGCTGACGCACCGGATTCGGCATCGCCCTTCGGAATTGTCCGGAGGCGAAATGCAGCGGGCGGCCATCGCCCGGGCACTGGCCGGGCGCCCTTCCGTTCTGCTGGCGGACGAGCCGACCGGGAACCTGGATTCCCGCACCGGTCAGGAAATCATGAATGTTTTGCACAAGTTGAATCAGGCCGAGGCGCTGACTATTATCATGGTGACGCACGATGATGCGATTGCCGGACAGGCGGAACGTCTGGTGCGTCTCAGCGAAGGCCGCATTCAATCACTGGAAGAAGCGGCCTGACAAACGCAGCTCTCCCGCCCCGCTTGTCCACTCCGGCCTGGCGGACCGATTCAGGTATCCCGCTCCCCGCACAGACAACACCGTTCACGCCCATGGCCCAAAAGATCTATCTCGACGGACAACTTCTGGATAAAGAGCAGGCTGTCATCAGCGTCTACGATCATGGTCTGCTCTATGGAGATGGCATCTTCGAAGGCATTCGGGTTTATTCCGGACGTGTCTTCCGGCACCAGGATCATCTGGAGCGCCTGTACGAAAGCGCGCGTGCGATTCGCCTCGAGATTCCACTCAGTCTGGACGAAATGCGGGCGGCTGTGGAACAGACCGTGGCTGCCAATCAGCTTGTGGATGGCTATGTTCGTCTGGTGGTGACGCGGGGCGCGGGCTCGCTGGGGCTGGATATCCGCCGCACCAGCCATCCGATGGTCATCATCATCGCGGATACGATTTCCCTGTATCCCGAAGAGATGTATGAAAAAGGGATGGAAATCATCACAGCCAGCACGATCCGGAATCATCCTGGCGCACTCAGCCCGCGAATCAAATCGCTGAACTACCTCAACAATATTTTGGCGAAGATTGAAGGAACGGATGCCGGCTGTGCCGAAGCTCTGATGCTCAACCATCTCGGACAGGTGGCGGAATGCACGGGCGATAATATCTTCATCGTCAAAAATGGCGTGTTGAAAACCCCTCCCACTGATGCCGGCATCCTGGAAGGGGTGACGCGAAACGTGGTCATCGAGCTGGCGCGGGACGCCGGCATCGACGTCAGGGAAATGTCCCTGATCCGTCACGATCTGTATGTGGCGGATGAATGCTTCCTGACCGGAACGGCGGCGGAAGTGATTTCCGTCACCAAACTGGACGGCCGACCCATCGGAGCGGGAGTTCCCGGACCGATCACCCGCCAACTACGGGCAAAATTCCAGGAATACGTCCGCCAGTAGCACTGCTCCGCAGCTTGGTGTTCGGGTCGGTTTCTCGCGATTCCGCTCTGTTGTCGCTCGCTTCACAGTTTTTCGAACCGAAATTTGAGTGGCGACAGACGACGAGTGCCTTATCTACTCTGAAAATCAGGGTGAGCCTTAACGCAAAGTCCGACAATGGAGGACGTTTCGCGATCACGCACCCCAAAATGAAGCCGTGGCACGGTACTACCAGACTTGCAACGGGCCTGCCGGCATCTTGGGGATCGGCGGGACATCTGGGATTCCTCCATCAAACCCCATCCATCGGGACCGGGGAGGAATGTCTGAGCTGGGGGTTGGACGAACCGTTCCATAGTTCTGCCATACCGGCGACGATTGATCTCGCGGCAACCCGGAAGGGGAGCATGTCGGGCAAGGGGCCGGGAGTGCCGACGATGGCGCGGGGAGAGCAGGAACGCGTGCAGCCCCGAATTCCGCAAACTCCGGAGCCATCAACGGAGGCGGCGTCATTCCTCCCGGAAGTCCGTCCCGTGTGATGGGATGTTCCCAAGAGGAACCTCCCGGAAGTGGGCCAGCAGGCTCGACGTATCGGTCTGGCAGGTTGTTGGATGCGATGTGGAACGTGTCATTTGATCCGACGATGTGATCTTCAACAATGATGTCCTGTTCCGATTCCGGTTCGCGCAATGTTTCGTCCAGAAATTTCGAACCCGCTGTCCAGGAGGTCCAACCCGCCAGCGTGCGGCAGCCGCGGATGCCAGCCAACCCGTAGGATTGATCCAGTTGCCGGAACGCATGCGAAAGATCGGTCATCTCCGCACCCAACGAATTGCGAAGACTCACCAGACCGACGGTCAGACCCATGACCAGAACCGTTCCGATCAGGACCAGTTCGGCGGACAGAATAAACCCGGCTTCATCCGCCCATAACGCGATCAACAATGATTTGATCATGATTCTCTCCTGTCAAAGCGAGTTGCTTCTTCGGGCGCATGCAAAAACCTCGGGAAACCGGGAATCCGGCTCTGCAGCGAGCCTCCTTCGCCTTTCGTGGAGACATGCCGACTCCACCCCTTTTCGCTGACGCAGCGACAAGGTTTTCAGACGAATGTCTCCCGGTTTCACGAGGCTTCGGACGGATTGCTCCGCCGGAGGCGATGTCTCAGGTCGCCACACACGCTCTCATGGGTTGCCTCGCCAGGGCGATACAACCACTCTAATCGCTTCAATCCCTTTAATTAGATTTTTTAGTAAAACTGAGCGATTCAGTACAATTGCTGAAATCGCTTTAATCGTTGCAATCGGCACAATCTGTACCACGAGCCTCGGCGATTCGGAGGACTTTTTCATAGAACATTCGCCGGCCGAACGAGTTACAATTTGCCGGCAATCTTCCGAGGTGCGGAGATGCGGAAGGAACCACAAAGCGGATTGTCAAAAATTCGAAACAATTAAGCGAACAGTTTGTTTCGAATGAGAAGCAGCGCTGTCGTGAGGCATGACAGCAGCAGGACATCAACGACGTCGCCCGAGCAGCGGCATGACGAACACACATGATTCCGATGTGTGCAGGAAAAGGGAACCATGGTCTATCTCAATCGAATCTACACACGTTCCGGGGATGCAGGAGAAACGGGGCTGGGCAATGGGACGCGCGTTCCCAAAACCCATCCTCGGGTTGTCGCCTATGGAATGGTGGATGAATTGAACTCCGCTGTCGGAGTCGCACTGGTGCTGGGGAATTTTCCGGAACTGAGACAGCAGCAACTGCAATGGATTCAGAACGACCTGTTCGACGTAGGGGCCGACTTATGCGTGCCCGAATCGGATCAGCCCCCCGAGTTCCCTCCACTCCGGGTTTCTGCAGAACAGGTCGCGACGCTGGAACAGTGGATTGATGATCACACCAGTCGGCTGGAACCGCTCCACAGTTTTATTCTGCCGGGAGGAAGCCCGGGGGCAGCGCTGCTGCATCAGGCCCGGACAATCTGCCGCCGAAGCGAAATCGCTGTTCTCGAACTGGTCGCGATGGAACGTGTCAACGAACAGGTGGCGATCTATTTGAACCGGCTATCGGACCTGCTGTTCGTCATGGCGCGCAGTGCCAACGATGAAGGCCGTGCCGACGTACTCTGGGTTCCCGGCAGCGGCCGCCAGCGTCCCGGGATGAATCCATGATCACAAACAGCAGGAGAATCGAGATTGCGGTGAAGCACAGCCGTCGTCTTCGCTTCGTCGATGGAATTGCTGCGCAGGCTGGATCGGGACATGCTGCATGGAAGCGGGGTTCAACCGGAAGGCGCTCTCAGAATCAGTTGCCCTGTTCGCGCAGGAAGCGGAAAGAGCAATCGTCACAGCCTGTGACAGACTGACTGGTACCGCTTCAGACAGCGGCTTTTCGCATTCCTCCGAAAAGTCGAGTGTCGCCGGACGCCGACATTCGTCTGCCGACGGTTGAGCAGGCGAATGGGGTCAGGTCGATTCCCGGATAATCAGACGCGGATGGACAACGCGCTGTTCAGCAATGGCGGTCTGCGGATGTTTGAGTGAGTTTTCCATCAGGTCGAGGGCCGCGACGGCATAGTCCGCGTGCGACTGATCAATGGTGGTGAGAGCCGGTTCGATAATCTCGCTGATGTCGATGTTATCGTATCCCGTAACCGCGACATTTTGAGGCACCCGGAATCCGCGCCGCCGTAAACCCTGAATCATCCGGGCAGCCCATTCATCGTTGGACGCAATGATGGCATCGACCTTCTGGTGAACCGCGAGGTCCACCACGCAGGCATCGACCGCTTCGCGGGTGGGACGTTGCGACCGTTCCGGGTTTTCCCAGACGAACTCATCTGGAGCGGGGAGGCCGTGGCCCTGCAGGGCTTCTCTCCAGGCATTGCGGCGAACCGCCATCAACTGGTCTGTTTCACTCCACAACTCCAGGCCAATCCGCTGCTTTCCCCGTTCCACCAGATGATCGACCAGCAATTGAATGGCGGATGTGGTATCCACGCGGACGGACGATTGCGATTTCAGAATGGGAGCAGCGTGCAGCACGACACCGGGGCGCCCTTTGAAGATTGGCTGCAAGGCGGTCCGCATGTCCTGCATGACGTCGAACAGGCACAGGACGCCGTCGATCCCGCGATCCGCGAAATCATCCAGATACCCCTGGATGTCGGGCAGGTCATTCTGGACCTGTCCGATCACCATGCGATATCCGCGCCGGGTCGCCTCGATCTCGATTGCAGACAGTCTGGCAGAAAAGACAGCAGTGTTCACGGTGTTCAGAATCACTCCCAGCATGTGCGTCGGCTTGCCACGCAGTTGCTGGGCGGCGCGATTCGGCCGGTAATTCATCTCCTGTGCGATCTTGAGCACACGCTCGCGCGTCTCCGAAGAAACCCGCACATTATTGATTCCGGAGTGATTCAACACATGGCCGACGGCTGCTCGGGAAACTCCCGCTTTCTTAGCGATGTCAACCAGACGCACCTTCTGGATTTCAATTGGCATTGTGAATTTCTGCTGCAGATGTTCGAAAAACGATCTCCGGCAGAGAAACTGCCGAATTCGTGTCGCACAGTCCGGCTGACTGCCACTTGACCCCAATCATGCCGGAAACGTCCAGCTCCAGTAAGAACAAACAGAAAATGAACGCCGCTCCGGGAAGAATTCCCATTGCGAAACCTGACAGGAAGTCCCCCTTCAACGAACAGGAGACAAAGAGCAGGAAAACCTGAAATGGAAACGAATGTCTGATCCTCAGGCTTGCGTTGCGATGACGCAAGTCTGAGTTTCCACAAACCTGAAGCGACCAGCACATTGTCGATCGTAAAAAATTGAATGCAGCCTGACGCCGATTCGCCAACGACGCGAAGTTTCATAACGATACACGCGAAACCAAGTCGGGGCATGGCATTGTCCCTGACTGTAGCATTTCACACAGAAAATTGCATTGTCGGCGAACAGTTGAGTCGGAGCTTTCGCCTGTTTGATTTTGTGTGGGAACAGCGAGGCAGCGGATTAACGTGCGGGGATGATGCGGATTTTGTTTTCCAGAATTGTGTAAGACGTCCCGGCGATCGTGCCAAGCTGATGCAGAATCTCTTCCGCAGTGGTGTCTTGTAATGAGATCGTCACCGGACGTTCGAGGAGGTCTGCCGGCAATTCCGACGTGTCGAACAGGATCCCCATCAACTCCTGAACGTCTCCTAAAAGTTGACCATAGGGAACGGGGCGGATCGTTTCGAATGCGGAGATTTTCTGGGCCAGACGAGGCTTCATCTCAAAGATCGGGACATCCGGAGTCAGTTCGACCAGAATCGGTGCATCGGACAACTGGCCGCCGTGAACTGGAGACGAAGGGGAGATTTCCATTTTCGGAGTCGACGCCAGCGTGAGTGGATCGCCCGGCTGATGCGGGCCCAGGGAAATTCCATCGGCCATGGCGGCCATGTGGCGGACAATCACCGGTTCTGTATTGGCGTTCAGAACTTTGACGCTCCCGTCAGCCATCAGGATCAGCATCCGGTCAGGCTGTCCGGTTCCGAATCCGTCCGGTCCATGCAGGTACGGTTCGCGACTGAAGCTCCGGACGGTCGAGCGTCCGGGACGCGCCCACGATCCCAGTTGGGACTCCACTCCTGCGACCAGAATCGTGTTGCTCAGACCATCTGTGATTTCATCATGGCGAGCCATCCCGCTATTCGAAAAGATGCCCGCCCGGGGATGAGTTCGAGGAAGTTCCGCAGCGTCGGTCCCCACTCCCGACACTCCGACAAAGTGAGTCGTCGGGTAGTTGTCTTCCCCTGCTTTCTGGAGAATGAGCGGGTTATCGAACGGAGGGAATCGGCGCCGCACGAATTCGTCATTGACGGGAGAATTCCAATCCTGTTCTTCATGGAGATGGCCATCCGGGAAGTATGCCGACGCCAGACGGGCAATCCAGCTTGTCCCCGGAGAGCGATCCGCCTGTGACGCTGCTGCCTTTTCCGATTTCCGATCCGCCTCCAGGAGTCGGAAAATCTCGAGGAATTGTCGGCGGACAGGATCTTCCGGTTCCTCAGAGACGGGAACTGTGGCCAACGATTCCGGAGCAGGAAACGGGTCGGGCCGGGGGGCGAGGGGGAGGTCCGGCGAAGGCATTTGCGGCTGATCGCGTTCCTTCGGTTGCCGTCCGTTCATCGTGACGAAGATCACACCGATCAGTATCACACCCGTGATTCCTCCGACCAGAAGGCCCCGGAACCCTCGTTTTGGCATGGGAAAATTCGGATCAGGAGAGTCCGAAGGCGGAAGAAGGGGATCGCCGGCCACT
>Ga0182739_1003876_pt1 | contig 12729 bp, 9 predicted proteins | sample eDN5th30CBELigBY_FD_128873 | JGI IMG/M metagenome (GOLD analysis project Ga0182739, IMG submission 128873) | Enriched backyard soil microbial communities from Emeryville, California, USA - eDNA 5th pass 30_C BE-Lig BY (version 2) (version 2) | ecosystem: Environmental > Terrestrial > Soil >... | reverse complement strand
TACTTATAAAACTGCCCTGCCGGCATTTTAAACAATTTTGATTTATGGAATTTTATAAAATCTGAATATTGAGTACTGTTATTACTCACCCATTTTTGAAATTCAGCAAGATTTGCCGCAGCCCCGAAAACCCAGTAATTATAAGCCTCATAAAGCCCGGATGCCAGTAACTGTTGTTCATATTCAAAAAGATAGAAAGGGAATTTTGTGTTGTAGTTCTCAAACCAGTTAATAATAAAGCGTGACCTTATCATTGTAAGTGCATCTACAGTTAAACCAAATGCAGCTAATTCTTTTTGTTTATCTAATGTTTCAAGAATTGCTTTTTCAAATGGAGATGATGGTTTACTGTCTGCAACTATATCATTTAAGGTAAATATCTTTTTGTAACTCTCTAAAAGCATTTCTTTTATTTCAGGAGTCTTACTGTTAAGTGGATCTATATTTATAAATATTTCTCCATAAATAAGTGTTCTTGTAAAATTGCCGGTTAAATAATAAAATCTGCTGCTGTTGTAATAATTTTTTGCAAAAGAAGGGTCAGCAGCCATACCATTTTCCCATTGATTAATTGCTGAATTATCTTGCAGTCCCCACAACAACTCGCCGTAATCATTATATAGACCGCCTGAAGCCGGGAATTTTTTTAAACCTGTTTTGTAAGTGTTTTCAGCTTCTTTAAAGTTTTGCAATGATAAATATATATTCGCTGCTATCTGAAAACATTGATCATCGGTTTGCGAACTTTCAATAACAGGCTTGATTGTTTGTAAAGCCTTTTGAAAATTTTTCTGGTAATAATAACTCAAAGCAAGATCCTTTGCAACCGACATATTTTCCGGCTCCATTTGAATTGCTTTTGTCAGTACAAGCGTGCTGTTTGCAAAATCTCCTTTTCTCATAAAACTCCTTGCAGTTTCCTGCATTTCGGCTACATCCTGCGAAGCAGCGAATAGTGAGCTGATGATTAGTGCAATAAAGCAAACAGTAAAACGCATCAATAAATTGTTTAGTCAATTATATTTGAAAGCAAACCATCCCTTAGCTTTGGTTCAAACCAGGTGCTTTTTGGAGGCATTACCTTTCCGGCATCGGCAATATCAAGTAACTGATTCATGCTAACAGGATATAAACTGAAGGCCACTTTCATTTCGCCCGAATCTACACGTTTTTCCAACTCTTCAAGGCCGCGGATACCACCTACAAAATCAATTCTTGAATCTGTGCGCTGATCTTTAATTCCTAAAAGTGGTTCCAAAAGGTTTTCTGATAAAACAGTAATATCCAAAATTCCTATCGGGTCATTATCATTAAATGTTTCCGGTAACGAATTTAATTTATACCACGTTTTATTAAGGTACATTCCAAATTCATGAAGACCTGCCGGTTTAACGGCTTTCACACTTTTTTCAACTGCAAACTTACCTTTCAATTTTTCTAAAAATTCTTCTTCAGATAAACCATTTAAATCCTTTACAACCCTGTTGTAGTCCATAATATGAAGCTGATTTGCAGGGAACAAAGTTGTAAGGAAATAATAAGCTCCGTTTGGAGCATTATCGCCTAAAGCTTGCTTTACTTTTGCTGCCGATGCTGCCCTGTGATGGCCGTCTGCTATATAGGAAGCAGGAACAAGGGCATGGAATGAATTAGTTATTGCTGCAATTGTATCATCATCATTTACAATCCAAATGCTGTGTTGAATGCCATCTTCAGCAACAAAATCATACTGAGGCTTTTTCTCTGTTGTCCATTTTTCAACAAGTAAATCAATTGGTTCAACGTTCCGGTAAGTGAGAAATACATTTCCGGTTTGTGCCATTATTGTTTTCATATGATTTATACGGTCAAGCTCTTTTTCAGGTCGGGTAAATTCATGCTTCTTTATTAATCCTTTTTCATAGTCCTCAACTGAACTACCGCAAACAATTCCAATCTGGCTTCTGCCATCCATTATTAACCTGTACAAATAATAGCATGGTTTATTTTCCCGGAACAATACTTTCCTGGCAACAAATGCCTGAAGATTTTCTTTGGCTTTATCATACACTGCCTGTGAATGTATATCTGTATTTTCAGGAAGGTCTATTTCACTTTTGGTAACATGTAAAAAGGAATTGGGGTTTCCCTGTGCAGCTACTTTCGCTTCTTTACTCGACAACACATCATAAGGTTGTGATGCTACATTTTTTGCAAACTGTGCATCAGGCCGCAGGGCTTTAAAAGGTATAACTGTAATCATAATTCTTCTTTAAAAAAGGACTGCAAATATACTTAAGATAAGCTTTCAAAGTCTTGCATTACTCTCACAAGGTATTCTACGCTTTCTAAAGGCAATGCATTATACATTGATGCTCTGAATCCTCCGGCCAGCCGGTGCCCTTTAATGCCATATATATTTTTTTCTTTGCAATATTCTAAAAAACTTTTTTCCGTTTTTTCATCTTTTGCCACAAAACATGCGTTCATCATGCTTCTGTCTTCAATTTCTGTAGTACCTGTAAACATTTTATTACGGTCAATTTCCGCATAAATAAGTTCAGATTTCTTGCGGTTTAATATCTCTTTTTGTTTAACACCGCCGGTATTTTTAAGCCATTTTAAATTTAAATATGCCACATAAATAGCAAAAACAGGTGCGGTATTTAACAGGCTGTTTTCTTTAATGTGCATGCGGTAATCCATCATTGTCGGAATGTCTCGTTCCACTTTACCTAAAATATTTTTTTTAACAACAACAATTGTAACTCCGGCGCAGCCGAGATTTTTTTGTGCGCCTGCATATATAAGGTCAAACTTATTATAATCTATTTCTCGACTTAAAATGTCGCTGCTCATATCTGCCACAATAGGAATATTTGCATCAGGAAACACTTTCCATTGCGTACCATAAATAGTATTGTTGGAAGTTATATGTAAATATTTTGCGTCATCCGGAACTATAAAGTCCTTCGGCAGGTAGTTGTAGTTTTTATCAGCAGAGCTGCAAACAACGTTAATGTTGCCAAACAATTTTGCCTCTTTAATTGCTTTAGCTGCAAACACACCGGTATCAGTGTAAGCGGCGGTTTCAAATCTGTCGAGCAAGTTCATTGGTATTTGAAAAAATTGCGTTGATGCCCCGCCATGCAAGAACAACACTTCATATTCATCATTCAAATTCATGAGTTCTTTTACCAACTGTCTTGCCTCCTGCAAAACGTCAATAAAAGCGGGTGTGCGATGCCCTATTTCTAAAATTGAAAGTCCGCTGTCATTAAAATTTAATACGGCACGTGAAGCTTCCTGAAATACTTCTTCAGAAAGTATGGCCGGGCCTGAATTGAAATTGTGTATTTTTTGTTTCATATAGTTATTCTTCTCTTCCAATCATTTTTCCGGAAATATTGATTGGCTCTTCTTCGTTGATATTATTTTCTGCATTATAAATTAATTGCGAAAGATCAGGCTGGCCGGCATCTACCCATGCGGAATACCAGAATGATGCAGTTGAAAAAATTGATAAACGCATTCTTCGTTCAACCATGCCGTTTAAAAGTTTATTATAAGCTACTGTATATTTTTCAGAGTATTGATGTGCTATTACATTATTTCTTTCTTCAAAAGCATATTTGCGGTCGTTTTTAAAATTTAAATTGAGTTCACGTTCAAATCTTAAAACACTGTCGCTGGCCGCTGCACTTTCCAAAACTCTTTCCCATATATAATCCGAAGGATCGGAAATGTATTGTGCTTTGCCGATAAAAAAATCAAATTGTTTTTCAGCAAGCAATTCAGGTATGCGGCTTTCCCAAAACCCATGAATTCCGTGTTGATTTGTATGCTGGCCATTATGATTATGAGAAGTATGCAATGGCACATGAGCATCAGAAATATAATGTGCAATTTCGGCGCTGTATTTTAAAATTTTAGGTGCATCCTTTTCTTTAAAAGCTTTTTTCAGCCTGTTATACATGTTCATCACATGCCAAGGAACAATGCCACGCGACAATAAAGTATCTTCCGAAAATTTATTAACAGCATCATTCCACTTGCGTGGAAGATTGTTATATGGATACTCGCCATATAAGTCAATGTCAATAAAATGTCTTGGCCCTTCTTCCTTAATTGCATAACGCCTTTTATCAGGGTCAACTGCATGTTCTTCAATATAGGCTATGTTGGTTTTATAAAACAAAAGCATTTCCTGTGGCAACAGAAAAACTGCTGTGTAATTTATTTTTTTATGGCCAAAAAATCCCCAGCAAAATGCATTATAACACATACCGGTTAATATTGCCAATATAGTTAATCGTTTCATAAAACCTCACTTTTCTGTATCCTCCTGAACTGTTGTTACACCTCCGCTTAAAGCAAATTTCATTGTTTGAGCACTGCTTATAATTGTTATTGGTTTTACTTTTGACCTTGGAATTACATAAACATTTCCTGCAACGGAATAAGCCATTGGAATATAAACTGCTACATAATCTGAAAATCCAAATTCATCCATATTATCCTGAGTTATAAAACCCACTCTCCAAACATCTGTATCATCAACGTTTGCAAGCACGTTTTGGGTGAATTTTTTCTTATCGCCCGCAAAAGCTTCAAAAAAATCGCGTGTGGTTCCGTAAATATGTTTAATACCGGGAGCTCTTTGAAAAAACCTGTCCATTAAACTTATTATTCTTCCGGTAATAAAAAATGAAGAAAAGTAACCAATGATAATAATGGTTCCAATAATAGCTAAAAAACCAAGGCCATAGTTCTGAACGTGAATTACACCGTTTTCGTCTTTGCTGCTGAAAATAGGTATCCAACTGTCAATAGTAGTTATGATCCAAAAAATTGCATATATAGTTATTGTAACAGGTGCAAGAATAAGGAGGCCCTGCAAAAAATAACGGAGAATGTTTTTATAGCCGCTCAATTTTTAAAAATTTTAATTAAAGGTAACAAAGCTATTTGGTTAAAGAAGGGTGATTTATGTGGTATAAATTAAAAAAAAAATTTCTGGAAACTTTGGTTGCAAAAAAAGTTTCCTTAGTTTTGCGCCCGCAATGAAAATAGTAGAAAACAAAAACCGCATTAGGGAGTCAGCGTCAAAACTGATACTTAAATATGGGATTATTTCAGTGAGCATGGATGATATTGCACGCCTGCTTGGCATGAGCAAAAAAACGTTGTACACCTTTTACAAAAGTAAAGATGAACTTGTTTTAGATGTTTTGGAAAATCTCATTGATAGAAATCAGGAATACTGCACTTTAGCTTCAATTAGCTCTAAAAATGCTGTTGAAGAATTATTTCAGTCACTTGAAATTCACGACCGTATTTTTCAGCCTCTCCATCCCTCACTGATTTTTGACCTTAAAAAGCATCATCAAAATGCTTACGGCTGTGTTGAATGCTTTAAAAACGAATTTTTAATTGAAAAAATTGAAGCTAATATTTTACGTGGGATTGAGGAAGGTTTATATAGGCCTGAAATAAATGTTGATATCACGGCCAGGCTTCGCCTGGAAAGCATTTTCCTTCCATTTTCAAATGAATATTTTCTTAGGAAATATACTATTAGAGAAGTTCAAAAGGAAATAATGGTTCACTTTTTATATGGACTTGCCACTGATAAAGGCCACAAGCTCATAAATAAATATTTAAAAAAAGATAAAGAAATTAAAAAATGAAATATTACTTAAATGTGCTTGCAATCTTTTGCCTGCCATTCATTTCAAAGGCACAAGTGCATAATTTTTCAGTTTCACAATCTGTTGATTATGCAATGAAAAATGCTACAGAAGTAAAGAACGCTCTTCTTGATATAAAAATTCAAAAACAAAAAAACAGAGAAATAACTTCGGCAGCATTGCCGCAATTAAATGGAAATATCACTATTTCACATAACCTTGATATTCCCGTTCAGTCTATACCGAATTTCATTTCGCCTGCCACATATCAGGTTCTTGTTCAGGAAGGAGTAAAAGACGGAAACGGCAATCCTATTGCATTTCCGGCCGAAGGCTTTGGAAATCTTGCTTTTCCTTTTGGTACTCCATGGACAGCTTCGGCGGGTGCCGATTTATCTCAGCTTCTATTTGATGGGCAGGTTTTTATCGGCCTGCAGGCCAGAAGTGCATCAATAAAATATATTACTGCTCAAAGCGAGGTTACAAAAGAACAAATAGCAGTGAATGTTCAGAAAATATATTTTCAACTGGTAGTTGCAAAACAACAAATGTCATCATTAACTGCAAATATTGATCGTGCAGAAAAATTATTAAATGATACCCGCGAAATTTATAATAACGGCTTTGCCGAAAGGTTGGATGTTGATAAGGTGAATGTGCAGTTGAATAATTTAATAACTGAAAAGCTAAAGCTTGAAAATCAAATTGCTTCAGGTAATGCAGGATTGAAATTTTTGATGAATATGCCTCAATCAGACACACTCAATTTAACCGACACCTTAACCGATGAAAATATTAAGGATGGTTTACTTGATGAAGCTTATGATTATAAAAACAGAAAGGAATTCCAAATGTTTGAGGCAGCAAAAAAACTTGGAAATTTTAATGTTCGCCGATATAAACTAAGTTACCTGCCTACCGTTGCTTTTTTTGGAAACTACAGCAAAAGTGCCCAAAGGGAAGAGTTTGATTTTTTTAATAAAGGAACCTGGTTTACCGGATCAACTATTGGCTTGCAAATTAAGGTGCCGATTTTTGATGGATTTGGCAGGGCAGCCCGTGTAGCACAAGCTAAGCTGGAACTTGAAAAAATAAATAATCAATCAGATCAGTTAAAGGGTTCAATTGATAACGATGTAAAACAGGCAAGATTAAAAATAAAGACAGCCATCCTGACAATGGATAATCAAAAACGCAATATGCAATTGGCTGAAGAAGTTTACAATTCAACTGTATTAAAATATGAACAAGGCCTTGGCAGCAACCAGGAAATTTACAACGCTCAGGCTGAACTTAAAGTAGCGCAAAATAATTATTACAGTTCATTCTACGATGCTATAATAGCAAGGATAGATTATTTAAAAGCAACAGGAAAACTATAAAGCAATATAAAATGAGAATACTAAAAATGGCGTCTGTAGCTACTTTCGCCTTAATTACACTTAATTCTTGCACTAACAACGGCGGCGATTCGCTGGAAGCAAAAAAAAATAAACTTGAAAAATTAAGGTCGGAGAGAGATAAAACCGATATTGAAATAAAAAATCTTGAACAGGAAATTGCTCAGAAAGATACATCTGCCGCAGGCAATGAAACAATAAAACTTGTTTCGGTAGAGCCTGTTAAAGTAGAAGATTTTAAACATTACATTGATCTTCAGGCAAAAGTGGATGCAGAGAATATTTCTTACATTTCGCCAAGGGGAATGGCAGGGCAGGTAAAGGCAATATATGTAAAACAAGGCCAAAAGGTAAACAAAGGGCAGTTGCTTTTAAAACTTGATGATGCTATAGTTTCGCAACAGGTAACCGCCGCCAGGCAACAGTTGCAAGGAATAAAAACCCAACTTAGCTATGCACAAAATATTTATGAAAGGCAAAAAAACCTGTGGAACAAAGGCATCGGCACAGAAGTTCAGTTGTTATCTGCAAAAACAAATGTTGAAAGCCTTGAAGACCAACTGCGTGCCGCAAACGAACAAGTAAAAGTTGCTGTTGCGCAAGCAAATACCTCTAATGTTTACAGCGATGTTTCAGGCGTGGCTGATATTGTTAATATTAAAGTAGGAGAAATATTTTCGGGTATGACTGCCGCCGGCCCTCAAATTAAAATTGTAAACAATTCAAATTTAAAAGTGGTTGCATCTGTTCCTGAAAATTATACTTCAAAAATAAAAGCAGGTGCCCCTGTTATTATAAATATTCCTGACCTTGACAAAACATTTAATTCAACAATTTCTTTTATCGGCCAATCTATTGATCCAAGTAAAAGAGGCTTTACAGCAGAAGCGAAAATTCCTTCAGGGCAATCGCTAAAACCTGACCAGTCTGCCGTTCTTAAAATAATGGATTACTCTGCGTCAAATGCTGTTATCATTCCGGTAAATATTGTTCAAAGTGATGAAACCGGAAAGTATGTTTTTGCAATGGAAACAATAAATGGAAAACAAGTTGCAAAAAAGAAACCTGTAAAACTCGGTGAAGTTTACGGCAATTCAGCCGAAATTCTTGAAGGGTTATCAGGAGGTGAAAAATTAATAACTGAAGGATATCAAAACCTGTATGATGGACAGGTAGTTTCAGACAAAGTGTAATAAAATTATTATGAATTTTTTCGAAAACGTAAAGACCAGGATAAAAGAATTTGGACCCACCAGTTGGGCAATTGATAACAGAACAGCGATTTATATTATCGCATTATTAATATCTGCTTTCGGATATTATAAATTTGTTACTCTTCCTAAAGAGCAGTTTCCGGATATTGTGGTGCCTACAATCAGCATTACAACAGTATATGCAGGTAACTCTCCCAAGGATATTGAAAACCTTGTTACACGCCCAATTGAAAAGCAATTGAAAGGTATAAGCGGCGCAAAGGTTAAAAAAATTACAAGTACTTCTCAGCAAGATTACAGCTTAATAATTGTGGAGTTTGACACAGATGTAAATACAGATGTTGCCAAACAAAAAGTAAAGGATGCCATTGATAAAGCTGAAACCGATTTGCCCAACGACCTAACTTCTCAACCAAATGCACAGGAATTTGCTTTCAGCGAAATGCCTATAATGTTTGTAAATGTTAGCGGCGATTTTGATGGTGCTAAACTTAAATATTTCGCCGATAAAATGCAGGACAGGTTTGAGGAATTACCGGAAATTACCCGTGCTGAAATTGTTGGTGCTCCTGAAAGAGAAATTCAGGTAAATGCCGATCCTTATAAAATGCAGGCTGCTCGTATTAGCTTCACTGATATTGAAAATGCAATTAAATATGAAAATCTTGATGTGTCAGGCGGCCAGGTTGAGGTTGGTTCTATGAAGAGAACTCTTAAGGTGAAAGGACAGTTTGAAAGTGCTAAAAACCTGAACGATATTATAGTGCGTTCTTCATCGCAGGGCGCTACCGTTTACCTTCGTGATATTGCTGAAATTAAAGATACTCTCAAAGAAAAAGATAGTTATGCCAGGCTTGACGGAAAGAATGTTGTGACATTGAATATTGTAAAAAGAGCAGGTGAAAATCTTATCAGCGTAGCTGAAAACATTAAAAGAATAACTGCTGAAATGCAGGCTAGTGAAGAACTCCCGCCAAACTTAAATGTAGTTATAACCGGAGATCAAAGTAAAGCAACAGCCACATCTTTCCGCGAACTTGTGAATACTATTATCATCGGATTTATTCTTGTGTTGGTGGTACTCATGTTTTTTATGGGTGTTACAAACGCCTTCTTTGTTGCATTAAGTGTACCTCTTAGTATTTTTGTTGCATTTATGTTTATGCCGGTGGCAGATGCAATAATCGGCACACCTGTTACTCTTAATTTTATTGTGTTGTTTGCATTGTTATTCGGGCTTGGAATAATTGTAGATGATGCAATAGTTGTAATTGAAAATACCCACAGAATTTACAACAACGGCAGGGTTCCTATTGTAAAAAGCGCAAAAGAAGCAGCCGGCGAAATTTTTATTCCTGTACTTGCCGGTACAGCTACAACTCTGGCTCCATTTTTCCCTCTTCTTTTTTGGAAAGGTATCATTGGTAAATTTATGATTTACCTACCGGTGATGCTTATACTTACATTAGCGGCCTCACTTGTTGTGGCATTTATCTTCAATCCGGTTTTTGCTGTAAGTTTCATGCGCCCCGAAGGCAAGGAGTTTGAAGAAAAGAAATCTCTTGTTTTTAAGAAATGGTGGTTCTGGACGGCAATATGTTTTGGCATTTTATTCCATCTTGCAGGTGTACATGGGTTTGCTAATTTCTTATTATTGCTTGCAATTCTTGCAGTTTTAAACCGGTACGTTTTCCGTGAAATTATTCATGTTTTTCAGAACAGGATACTTCCTTACTTTATGAATAAATATGAGCAGTTGTTAAGATGGATTTTGAAAGGGTACAGGCCTGTAGCGGCTTTGGTTTCACTGTTTGTTTTATTTCCGGTAGCAGTAGTATTGTTGATGGCTCGCGGAAATAAAGCAACTTTTTTTCCTAACGGTGATCCTAATATTATTTATGTGTATTTAAAAATGCCTCCCGGAACGGATGTAAAAGCAACCGACAGCGTAATGCACATTCTTGAAAAACGCGTTTATAATGTTCTCGGAAAAGAAAAGCCCGGAGCTGAAAATAGTATTGTAGAGAGTGTAATTACAAACGTTGCAAGCGGCGCAGGTAAACCTGAAGATATTAACAGGAGTGTTCGTCCCAATCTTGGGAGAATTCAGATTTCATTTGTGGAATTTGAGAAAAGGCATGGCAAAACCACAGGGCAGTATCTCGACCAGCTTCGCAGGGAAATGAAAGGGTTGCCGGGAACTGAGATTGAAGTTGCTCAAGAACAAGGTGGCCCTCCAACAGATCCTCCGGTAAATATTGAAATATCAGGCGATGAATTTGAAGACATAGCCGAAGTTGCTAAAAACCTTTCTAATTTTTTAGACACTAATAAAGTGTATGGTGTTGAAAACCTTCGCATGGATGTTGATTTGCAAAGCCCTGAAATTACTATTAATGTTGACCGTGAAAAGGCAATGATGGAAGGCCTTACCACAGGCCAAATTGGTATGCAGATAAGAACTGCTGTTTTTGGAAAGGAAGTAAGCAAATTGAAGATAGGTGAGGATGAATATAAAATTCAATTACGGTTTAAAGATAATATCCGGAATAACATAACTGATATTTTAAACACCAATATCACGTTTATGGATATGAATACCTTTCAGGTGAAATCATTGCCCATAAGTGCGGTAGCCACGGTAGATTATACAAATTCTTCAGGTGCTATTTCACGTAAAAATGTAAAGCGCACTATTCAGTTACAAAGTAATGTTCTCGATCCTTCAATGACAGCAAAAGTTAATAAGGAACTTGCAGAAAAAATTCAAAGATTTAAATCTACATACCAAATTCCTGCGAATGTAACAATACGCCAAACCGGCCAAGGTGAACAGGAAGCTGAAACAACTTCGTTCCTTGGGTTTGCACTTGCTGTTGCTCTTGGCCTTATATTTTTGATACTTGTGTTACAGTTCAATTCATTAAGTAAACCATTTATCGTATTAACTGAAATTTTCTTCTCAATTATTGGAGTACTGCTCGGTTATGCTTTAACAGGAATGACGATATCAACAATAATGTTAGGCGTAGGTATTATCGGCCTTGCCGGAATAGTTATTAAGAATGGTATATTGTTGATAGAATTTACTGATGAATTAAGAGGCAGAGGAATGAGAACAAGAGAAGCTGCAATTCAGGCAGGAAAAATTCGTATTATACCTGTGATGCTTACAGCTATTGCCACAATTTTGGGATTGCTTCCTTTGGCAGTTGGGTTTAATATAGATTTTGCCGGGCTGTTCAATCATCTCAGTCCGAATATTTTCTTCGGCGGTGAAAGTGTTGTATTCTGGGGGCCGCTAAGCTGGACGATTATTTTCGGTTTGATATTCGCCTTCTTCCTTACTTTGGTAATGGTTCCAAGTATGTATATTATTTCAGAAAGGTTACGCCGGCCTATGGAAAAATTTTATGGAACACGTTATGTTGCACTCTTTGGATTTACAGGCCCTCTGTTTTTTATATTTCCGGGGATTATGTATTTGATAAAGAAACTAAAAGGCAAGAAAGTGTGGAACGGAAAATTAAAAGCATAAAAAAATTGCGGCTCAAAAGGCCGCAATTTTTTTTTAATTTCTACTTGATAATTTACTGAGTAATCTAAGTATTTCGATATACAACCAAACTATTGTAACCATAAGTCCGAATGCACCATACCATTCCATATATTTTGGTGCTCCCATTTCAGAGCCTTTATCAATCATGTCAAAATCTAAAATTAAATTAAGTGCAGCTACCGCAACCACGACTAATGAAAACAAAATACCTATCGGGCTTCCCTCATGTAAAAATGCCATTCCGGTAAATCCAAAAAGCCTTAACGCCAAAACAATCATATAAAAAATAGCAATTCCTACTGTTGCGGAAATTATAATTGATTTAAATTTTTCGGTAGCTTTTATAATTCCTGCTCTATACATAAAAAACATTCCCAAGGCAACACCGAATGTAAGTCCAACAGCGTTAATTATTAAATTGGGAGCTTTTTCTGCGAAAGCAGAACTGAACATTGCTGAAATAGCTCCGATAAAAAGTCCTTCCAAAAGTGCATATAGAGGCGCCAGGTATTGGCCCCATGTTTTTTTAAATGTAAATAAGATAGCAACTCCCAGACCACCTAATGCGCCTATTAAAATTAATGGCATAACATTTCCGCCTTCGGCGAATTCTTTCCAGCTATAAAAGGAACTTCCAACTAACATAATAGTTAAAAATCCAAATTTATTAAGCGTTCCGCGAACGGTCATAACCTCTCCTGAATAAGTTCCTGCGGCAATTTCAGATTCAAACTTTTTTTCTGTTAAAGCCGGATTGCTTGATTTTAATAATGACATTTTAATAAGGTTTTATTTTTAAAAATATAAAATTCAGCCAAGATTTACATGTTAAATATTGTTGTGCTAAAATTTTGTGGCTAAAATGAGGAAATCTAAACTTTTAATTT
>Ga0182739_1003875_pt1 | contig 12733 bp, 17 predicted proteins | sample eDN5th30CBELigBY_FD_128873 | JGI IMG/M metagenome (GOLD analysis project Ga0182739, IMG submission 128873) | Enriched backyard soil microbial communities from Emeryville, California, USA - eDNA 5th pass 30_C BE-Lig BY (version 2) (version 2) | ecosystem: Environmental > Terrestrial > Soil >... | reverse complement strand
TATTTAACTTACTAACACACACATTTCATATCTAGTTTTATAAAAAGCTGCCTCTCCTGACGCTCCGAGGCAGCTTTTTATTTTGTTAATGGTAATAAATATTTTAACATCTTGTAATAGATCAAAATATTTTGTCCGCGAAAGTATACGTTTACGAACTTTTATTTTATATAGAAAACCTATCATTTTTATTGTTCATTTAAGTTTAAAATTAAATTGTGAACGTCTTCTGAAAACTGCACACCTTTACGAACGTTTTTGAGAGAATAAGGGGAAGGGAAATACATAGAGAGGATTGAATTCAGTTCCCTTTCATTAGATTTCCACCTTTGCACCAGGAGCCTTCTTCCAAGGGAGTATCTGCTGTCTTTAGGATTCTAATTTAGTTCAAAAAACGGTCATATCTGGTTATATGACAAATTATAAAGAATAAAAGGATATTAGAAATTTAGAATAAATATTAATTTATCAATTGGCTACAGCAAACAAACAGGTGGCGGCTTCTCCAGACAAAAGAAAATGGGAAGAGCTTCAAACTTAAGCCAGGATATCTTTCCATATTGTTTAACCATACTACATACATTTGATAGTGGGATGCCGATTCGCTCCATTGGCATTTCCTTATCCAACACAAGCATTCAAGAAGAGGAGCAAATGAGCTTATTTGAGGATATCGATCAGCGTGAAAGAGCCTATGCTCTTGCTAAAACGATTGATAACATTCGGCTGCGTTATGGAAAGAATAGTGTACTACGTGCGTCTAGTCACCTTCCTCATTCAACAGCTCGTTATCGAAATGGCCTTATGGGTGGCCATAAAGCGTAAGGAGGAAAAAGAGATGGAACCTAGAGGAATGAAAAAATGGCGTCCATTCGCCACTATGCCAGAGCAATACATAGGATTAAAGGAAATCATAAATAAGCAAGCAGAAGTAGCTCAACCCGTTTTAACAGAAGAGCAAATGGAACAGATGAATTTCATCTTAATTGAAGCCTTACATACAAATAAACAAGTTTATCTTACATACTACAAAAAGGGACAATGTATTACAGAAAAAGGATTCATTCAATTTGTTGATTCCCTGGGGAATTTGTTTGTTTTTATCGATGAAGTATTTGAATTAAAAAACAAAATGAGATTAAGTGAACTAATTGATGTTCGCTTGGCTTAGTTCCTGAAGACGCTGTATATAGAGAGCATTTATTTTGGTGGAGGTACATTTATGTACAATTTTAGAGTATACATGTTACGTGACGGTTCAAAGAGAATCATTAAACTAAAAGAAGGAGAGTCATTTAAAGAGGAACTCCAAAGAGCCGGTATTCAAGAAACACAAATCTTCCAGATGCAACTAGTGGAAAAACCAGAGTAATCTTAACATATACCTTTTATATAGACCTAATTGTGTTAGTCTAATAAAAGCCAAATAGAAAAGAGTGATCAACCTGGAAGAAATAAAAGAGCAAGAAATCGACCTTGATAAAGTGTATGACTATGCTGAATTTCCGGATAAGGTCAGTGGCAGATGCGACAACTGCAATTCATCTTACTTCAAAAGTTCTGTAAAAGGCGGTATTTTCTTACGCGAATGTCGGGAATGCGGCATGAAGAAGAGTATCTAAGTATAGACGATTATATAGTAAAAGGAGAAGGGTTTTTACCTTTCTCCTTTTTATGTAGGTGTAGTTGTGTTTACTCATTTTTAGAATCTGAAATATATACCTTACTACAACACTGCCAATGCCTTTTATTACAATCTACTTTAGAAGTTAAAGCATCCGTTGATTGCTCTTCTATTACCTTCTAATAATCACCTACTACTGCCTGTTCTGTCATCGTGAAAGTACGAAGTTTCCGAGGAATAAAAGCTCTTATCTCTTCTTCTTTATATCCGATTTGCAGTATTTTACGATCTTGTACAATAATAGGACGTTTAAGTATAAAAGGATGGCTCTTTATCAAATCATACAGACCCTGTAACGACAGTGCATCAATCTCTATATTTAACTTTTGAGGGATCTTTGACCTTGTAGAAATAATTTCATCAGTACCCTTTTCTGTCATACTAAGAATATTTTTAATTTCATCTTCTGTAATAGGTTCATACGATAGATTTCTCTCAATATAATCGATTTGATGGTTTTCAAGCCAAGCCTTTGCTTTTCGGCAAGAAACACAGCTGGTTGTCGTATATAGATGAATCATTTTTTACACCTCGTCTGTATGTATTTTTTCTATCTTTATTAATCAATGTAAATAAAAGTATATAGATTTCTAATAAGTAAAAGCCACCTGTTTTATACAGGTGGCTCTTTGCTACGTTGAATACATTAGATGATTCACGTATTATTCCCATCTCTATTATAGCATACCTTATCTATCTGTTTAATATATTCTCGTCTTACTGTGGCTGAAAACAAGAAGCTGTCAATCTATAGTGTCTCTCCTTCTTATTTGATATCCTTGTTTTCTTAACTAAACATCTTGTTCATAGCTTATATGAGTACTTTAAAAATATAATTTATTAAAAATGGGTTTTAAAACAAGAAAAAAGATGACATTCTTGTTTGTCATCCTTTTTCTCCTACATGGCAACCATTTTAGTTTTTAACACAAGGAAATGAAACATCTAATTTCACTTTTTACAGCGTCATCGGTTTCTAACGTTTAGTATGTCGGGAAGGTATAATTCTATCCATCCATTATTTACCACGGATACACTTCTCCTACAATAGGAAACTTAAAAGAAACAAGGAGGTGACACAACATGGCAAACAACAAAAGCAGCAACAACAACGAATTATTAGTATACGGTGCTGAACAAGCAATCGATCAAATGAAATATGAAATCGCGAGCGAATTTGGTGTAAACCTTGGTGCTGACACAACTGCACGTGCAAACGGATCAGTAGGTGGAGAAATCACTAAGCGTCTTGTACAAATGGCTGAGCAACAACTTGGTGGCGGACGTTTCTAATACAAATTTATAATAATGGCTGAAGGAAGAATGAACTTCATTCTTCCTTTTTTTCGGTTATAAGATCCGCCTATTTATTGTATTTCAACACATCTAGAATGCTACTTATGTAAAATTAAGAAGCGAATCTCACTTTTTAGTTGGCTCCCCAGACATCTTGAGCAATTTTAATTATGTGACTAATTTTATTCCATTGTTCCTCTTCTGTTAATACATTTCCTTCTTCTGTACTTGCAAAGCCACATTGCGGACTCAATGACAAGTTAGCTAGAGGAACATACTGACTTGCTTCTTGGATTCTTTGCTTAATGACCTCAGTATCTTCTAGTGTAGGAAATTTAGATGTTACTAACCCTAATACAACAGTTTGATTGTTACCTGTAAAGCTTTTTAATGGTTCAAAATCTCCTGAACGGTTATCATCATATTCAAGGAAAAGCCCATCTACATGTAAGTTAGCAAAGATTGCATCGGATATAGTATCATAGCCACCACTTGTGATATACGTAGATCTAAAGTTTCCACGGCAAATATGCATAGTAATGAGCATATCTTCAGGCTTTTTAGAAATAGCATCATTTAAGCAACTTACTCGAGTATCGATAATGTCTTTTACATCCATACCAAGCTTCTCAACAACCGCATTGATGCGTTCTTCAGAAACGAAATCAATCCAGGAAGTATCATCTAATTGCAGATAACGGCAGCCTGCGTCGTAAAAGGCCTGAATAGCTTTTTGATAAGCAGCCACAGTATCATGATAAAATTGATCTCTGCTTCCCTTGTAATATGTATCTTCTTGAATTCGAGTAAATAACATGTTGGGGCTTGGAATAGAGAATTTAGCAACTTGGCTTCCATCACCATACTGTTCGACAGCTTCTTTTAAGAACGTAAAGTGTTCCAGCATATAATGATGATTGAAGTCTACTTTACCTACTACCCTAATCGCCTTATTTTTTGTTTTTGCACCTTTGAATTGGCTGATATATTCTGTTTCAAACTCCTCTACGCCTTCTAAGCCTGATAAGAAGTCCAAATGCCACCATGAGCGTCTAAATTCACCATCAGTGATGGATTTAAGCCCTACCTCAATTTGTTTCTGGACAAGTTTTTCAATTTCTTTGTCCTCTACCGATTTTAAATCGGCCTTATTAATTTTCCCATTCGCATACGCTTCTCTTGCTTCTTTAAGGGGAGTCGTTCGTAAAAAGCTGCCTACGTGATCAGCTTTAAATGGAGCCTTCACTAATGTCTTCGTCATGGTTTTGTTTCCTTCTTTCTTTTCAAAATAAAAAACCTCTTCTTACAAATAAGAAGAGGTTAATAATCGTTATGGATTCTCTTCTTATCTTCAAGCAAATTGCTACTGGAATTGGCACAGTACTTTAACAGTCTGTTGCCGAGGCTTCCTAGGGCCAGTCCCTCCACCTCTCGAGATAAGAATATTCAATTTATTTAACTAGAAAAAAGGTTACACTTGTTTTCTTAGATTGTCAACAAAAATTCGAAAAATCAGAAACAATACACCTCTTATCTCATTACTTACTGCAGTAAGGGTTCTTTTTTATTTTTCGACTGGACAGGCAAGCTTACCGCAGTAGCTACATAGTATCTAAAGAATTACGACTTCATTACCTAATCAGTATCTAGTTCAGTAACGTTAGTGCGTTAATACAAGCTGTATGCGCCTAGTGAAGCCCTTCATGGAACCTGTAAGGGAGCTGAGCCGAAGAGGCGAAGGGGGCGACCGGATGGGGTGAGTTGAAATAACAGGTACGTAAAAGGCCCAAAAATAAAAAGAATGAAAGAAGGTGCCAATATGAAAAAAACACAAAGGCTTTTTTTTCGAAAGATCTTTCCTTTAACCCTCCAATCATCTCTTGCGAGACCTCGTCCCTTCAAGGCTTATTCCTTTGTTCCGTTTAGTCCACTAGCCATGCTTGACCCCACTATTCTGACCCTAGGAGGCATTGTCTTAGGGGTTGCTATCATCGAACGAATATTAGAGCGATGGGGTGTCATTGATCTCGTTGATCAGTTCTCAAAAGTAATGCGCTTTATCTTGCCTGTCACTTTCTATAGCGCCTTGATTTACTTTTTTGCGAGCTTTATGTTTTGAGGAGGAATGTTCATGTTTGAAAAACTCAAACTGCGTGGCCAATTGATAAAAGCGTTTCGTACGGCAGAGATTTACCGGATGGTGAAGCGAGGGGACCGCACCTCTTATCTGTTTCCAAAAATTCATCAAATCGATAACCATCATACGTACACTCGGTACACTTTTTCCTTACTAAATGGGATTGATCCTGAACTTTTAAATAAAAAAAGATGGGCATTACGACAAGTATTAGGCAGCAATATTGAAGTGAATGGCAGCTTAAAGAACTTTAGTATTACCGTTCATCACAAAAGCCTACCTAAGATGCTCAATTATAAGTATGAAGTCATTCATCCTCATATTGAGAAAATGGAGCTTCCGGTATGCATTGGCCAAGATATCTATGGAAACCCCGTTTCATGGGATTTTGCCGACTTAGAAACCTTATTAATATCTGGCGAAATTGGAGCTGGAAAGAGCAGCCTCATGCGGGTTATCCTCACAACATGGGTGAAGTATACCTCACCTGCTTATTTACGCTTAGTCTTAGTTGATCTCAAACGAGCCGATTTAGGGTTATTTCACGGAATTGAGCATGTGGATGCGCTTTGTTTCGAAGCAAAAGACATGCGAAAACCTTTTGCCTTGTTACGAGCTGAAATGTATCGACGAGGTGATTTACTTTTAGAGCATGGCGTCACACATATCAGCAGGCTTCCTTTTAAGCTCCCTCGTATCGTTGTGGTAATTGATGAAATGTCCATCGTGAAGAGAGAAACGGATCTTGTAGAGATGATTCAACAGTTTGCCAGCCAAGGTCGTGCACTAGGTGTCCACACGATTATTGCCATGCAGCGTCCGGATGCTGATTTATTAAACTCTGCGTTAAAAGCCAATTTAAGGGTGCGGATTTCTGGAAGGCAAGCCGATGCGACGAATGCGAAAGTAGCTGGAGTACTCGGAGCAGAAGAAATTGATGCAGCTGCCAGGGGTCGTATGAAAATTAAGATTGATGACGTGAAAGAGTTTCAAGCCTATTTTTTAGATGAAGAAGCTTGTAAGGAAATGCTTTCCCCTTATAAAACACGTGTGAAAGATCCTGAACCGCAACTAGAGGTTGTGTCACAGTCTATCTTTGGATTATTAGAGAAGGAGGAACAGCGATGAGTTTTCGACTATCTCAGCGTGATAAAGACATCATTGGGTTTATCGATCGGTTTCGGGCTGTGGATCGCGACTCATTAGTAGAACTCTTCTTTAAACAGCTGAAATCGCCTGTAAATGCGTGTAATAGTGTCATGGTGCGTTTGTATCGATTAGGACTCATTGAACGCACACAGCAGTATTCTCCCACGGTTTACTTGCCCGTAGACGCGAAGATTAAAAAGAACTCTCAAAAAATACTACATTTCCTTTCTATCTTGGAAATCTATAAACAAATGTGTACGTATGGTATGCCTCAACAGGTTATTATTGAAGATAAGCCCACTGGACGAAAGGGAGGCATTGAACCCGACCTCTTTTGTATTTTTAAAGGCTCTCCGTTTTGGTTTGAAATTCAACGGAATCAGTACTCAGAACAGAAAATGCAAGCGAAGATCAATCTATACGAGGAGTTTTTCTTTTCAGATGAGTGGAAAACGTTGCAGTGGCAGCCTGAAGATCGAGCAGCTATATTCCCCTCCGTCATCTTAATTACACCTGTTCGTTATGCTGTTAATTCCGACCACATCCGCATTATACAGGTAGCAAGTATTCATGAATTGATGGAGAAATACAAAGGTTCAGCTAAACAGCAAAGAGATGGAAGACCAAAACCATCGGTTTCTTCGGGTGGAATTAAAATTAACTTAACATAGGATACTAAGAAAATATGTCTTTTGATAAAAAAGAAAGCTACCCCATCGTTGCAGGACAGGTAGCTTTTGAGGGAATTCATAAACTAATTTATAAAAAGTCTGAATAATTTTACAATAATTTTATAAATAAATCAATATAAGATGATCTTGAAGACATATATATAACGTGCACTTTTTATACATCCTCCTCCCACTTGGGTATCGAGTAAACGCAGTCATATCAGGGATGTATAAAAAGCTGCATATATGTAAACTAGCTACTTGGTGTCTTGAAATAAAAAAGTCCCATTGATATTACTCAAATTATAGAAGGAGCTCCGTATATCATATACAGCCTGAAAGCAGAAAAAACAACTGGGTCCGTTCAGTTGTTTTTTCTGCTACATTTATTTGATTAAAGGATGGAAACTTTACAGCTTCTTGAGTAGTTTGTTCATAACATGTGAAATTATTCAATCTACTAGACACAACAAAAAATAGACAGAATATTTTAATTAATGAGTTTACTTTGTAACCGCTTTCATTTATAATAAGGGTAGGTTGGATGGCATGAGTGGCTGTCATAGTATTTAGCGTAGGCGGGGCTGATACGAGAGAACAGGGCATAAAAGAAATGTCCTTTTTTATTTTCATGAAAAAGGTAAAAATAACATTTGATAATTTAAGTCAGGAAATATAACAGAATGATGGTTTTTTTATTCTAATTATGTAAAATGAAGTTGTGTAGAATCTACATAAAAAAGAAAGGATTACCTTTGGGGATAAGGTAGTCCTTTTTTTATTGGTTCGAAAATTACACAAATATTTATATTTTCAAAATATTAAGTGATGACATTGATCATCATAGATAGTAAGATATAAGTGGTCAGCCTAACGGTGGGTTCACGTTTGATAACCCAAATCATGCTTATAGGAAAGAGCATTTCTCATTTGAGAGGAATGCTCTTTTCTCTGTATAAGAAAAAGCAGGCTTAAGCCTGCTTTTGTAGCCTTAGAGGCTATTTTATAGTTAAGAAGTACGTATTAGTTCTTGTGAGGATTCTTGATACAAATTCAGAAACTGTTGAACAGCTTCTGTCATACATGATGTATTCCACTTCTTTAAGATACTTCTTTTTTGATTCTTAATCGTGCACTCTTCTTTATGGAAAATGTCTTGTGTTGCTGAAATAGAATGACCATCAAGAGCAAAGACTTCTTGTTCTGCTTGAGTTATTTGATTCATAAATACTTTCTATTCCAGGGTTTTACATTCTTTTTCTGCACTCTTTAGCCCACCAATTAAATCAGACGCTACACTCAAGATATTTTTAATACCCATTAATAGTTTCTCAATAGTTTTTCGCTTTTATCCATAATAAGGCCATTCTACTTTTTGAGGGCAACCTATGTTATAATAAAAGTCCGTTACGTACTAAGTTTTGACATGGGGGTGCTTTCCTAGCCGGGAAAGTGCCCTTTTTCATTTTATTTTGTTTGGACTTGGATTGTTTATAATAATGTTTGATCAAGAATCTTGTATATAACAGGATTTTTTTGTTTGATAGTAAACCCATTTCATTGACTAAGAAATAGCTGAGAAATACACTCGTTGGATTTAATTTATCTAACGAATGCTTTTTCGTTGCAGCTATACTAGGATTCGATGAGTTTTTAACGACTTAAATGTTTATCATGAAGAAGGAGAGAATTGAATGGTTACAACAAAAACCCAAAAAAAGGTTGCAGTAAAAGATCTAGAAACTGATACAACAACTGTTGAACAGCTAGCGTATTATCGAATATTAGCCCCACTAAAAGTTAGATCATTCTTATCTCATCTTAGTTCAAGTGAAAAGAAATCTATTTCCTTTGATTTTAAAAAAATGAAAAATTGGGATTTAGATCCTTTACGTTACACATTTATAGAAGAGGTAGACAAACAGCAAACAGGCTCTACTGAAACATCTGAAAACAAAGAATCTACGCCTTACAAAGTAGATTTTGTTAACATGCAAAAGAAAGTTTTTAATTTATATGAAGGGATAATTCACATATATGGTATCCCAGACGACGGTATTAAGTTACCAGTGGAGGAAGTTAAAATAGATGAGTTGAAAATTGGAAAAAACGAAGTCGTTTATATGAACAATGAATCCACCCTTGTTACTTACCAAATCATTGAAACAGAGAAGGGATTCAAGGTCGTTATAGAAGATACTTTAACGTTGGATTTTGACAGGAGAAAGAAATCTGGTCTATTCCATCTAGAAAGAGTAAAAAGCCTTAGTTCCTATATGAAATGTTTACGATTAATAAACTATTACATACAGCGCAATAAGTTTCCTTTTCAATCTCTACAGTTATCTGGTGGGACATTAAATTTAAAGGGACATCTCCAACAAATTGAGGAAGAGATTGAATCCTACAAAGAACTGATAGATATTTGTACTCAAATTGGAATAAGTGAAAATTATATATTTGATGATAAGGAAGATTTCCCTTCCCTATTCAATGCTATAATCAATATCTTTAAAAATAAACAATATAGCTTACTAAATATTCATCAAGAAAAACTAGAAAAAACGGAGATAATCAATATTGAACTTTCCAAATATGTGAAACTAGCATTAGTATATGCAGATGGATGTTTCCTTAACCTTTATAGTGAAGAAGCGTTAAAAATAACGGGTAGATATTCGTCTATAACAGATGTAGCTAGTAATCACGGGCAGGATACTGTTGAACCTGTTATGTTATCTGATAATCGGGAAAATTATGACCAAAAAGTAAGCATTTTCGCTTCTCGAAAAATTGAAGAAATGGTGAAAGATACAAACTTTGATTTTGACATAGTAAAATTATCTTTTGCCGATGAACATCATGATATACAAGCTGACTTAACAATTACTAGTTCTTTAGAGTATATAGACTTTTATGATAAAACCCTCGATGGAAATTATTTAGAGCTTGCTCTTGATCTAAATCAACGATACTTAGCTAAGTATCCAAAAGATGAAATTGCAAAAGTTAATGTTTATCTTATTAAACTCAAGCAAGGCCATAAATTATCAGAAGATGAACAAAATGATCTTTATAACATACAAGTAAGAGCAGAAATGAATAACGAGCAAACAATATGTTTTGCATGTGAGGTTTTGTTGAAAAATAAGACAAAAGCGAAGAGAATATTTGCTACTCTTCCTGGTGAGGAAAAAGAAGAAATCATGGGATTTCCGATCTACCGTTTTTATCAAAATTTGGAGTAGTATGCTCATTTTCTTCTGTATATAGATTGCTAGTAAACTTTTATAAAGTTTTTTATCCTTAATGCAATAAATAAGCCCTATTTGCCTATGATAGGGCTTATAAGTTAAAAAAGTCCTCTACTTTCGCCTTCGAGTCAAGTTTTTTTAAGATATTCATTACTTTTTTTATGGTTGAGCCAGATGGAATATAATCTGAGTCATTATAAATTTTACTAACTGTATGTCTATTTAAATTAGTTGCTTTAACTAATTTGGTTTGAGTATAGCCCTTGCCCATTAGGTATTTTCCTAACTTACTTTTTTTAGTGATTTTAGGCATACTAACACACTCCTTTTTATAAAGGATGGACGCATTCTAAAAAAACTATACATTTTTGTATAAAAAAACAGGCAAAAATCTTAATTTACAACATATAATAAACTATAAAATAAACAGTATATAAATATTGCTTATGCAGAGTTGGAATAATGTCGATATTTTGGTCATAATCATATAGCATGAATACAGTTAAGACCGCCTTATACACTGATACATATTGGGCGGTCTTTGTTATCAATATTCTTTGAAATTTGAATTCACGCCAAAAACCTTTTCTCTCTAAGAAAAGGTTTTTGGCGTGAATATTAGATAACGAGATACCACCACTATTCTAGCAAATTATTTTTCAAAAAAGGTTTTTAACCACTTATAAAAACTCCTCTTTTGTTGTTGTGCTTTTTTTAACGCTCGGATTTCACGAGCCATTGAGATTAATTGACGTTCGCGTTCCTCAAATTTTGTATCGATATAGCTTTGTATCTCTGTCATTTGCATCTCACGTGGTTCTAGGCTAAGAGTTTGCTTTTCAGTTGAAATGTTAGGTGGAGTGGCCGGTATTTGTAATAGGTTAAATTTTTTTGCAACGGTTATAACGGCTTTTTCTAAGGTCATTTCGGGATGAGCATAAATTCTTTTTAGTTCATGAAAGATGGTAACGTCGTCATTTGTATAAGCTAATCTACCTTGTTTTTTAGTAAATTGCACACCAATTTTGGCAAAATGGAAGTTGTATTTTCGTATAGTTGATATGGGCAAACCAAGTATATCGGCTAATTCTTCGGTGGTATATGCTGCCTCTGCGGTTATAACTCTCAACATATGATCACCTCCTCTTATCAAGAGAACTATTCTAGGTATATACGTGAAAACCTTCAATTCATAAGAGGACGAGATATTATACGTGTAATGCTATGGTTACTATAGTAATCGGTATTTCCAATTGAGGGGATATTAGCATGTTTAGCTATTTAATAACGTCATAGATTAAATAATTACCCTTTTCCCTCATCGTGATGGTTTTTTCTTCTTTAGCGATGCATTTAGCCATATAAACATAAACTATTTAAAGAGATTAATCTAATAAATTATTAACTAGTGTTATCTTAATTTTAAAGTGTAATATCTACTGGATTTGCGTCAGTAATTTAGATATAACAAAGTTGTCACGATACTAGATGAGCTAATTGTGGTATTGATAAATGTTAGAATTTTATTTTTAGAGGATTAAATCTTTTGTTATATAAAATCTATTTTTTAATTCGTGTTTTATTTAGGGAATTGTCAATCTATAAACTCGTAAATAAAACAATAATGATTCATTTCCGGTTTTATTAAATTTAAAACATTTTAGAGGTATATTTGTAAAATAAATAAATAAATTATCTTTTAAATTATTGGTTTTTATACGATGAAATTTTCAACAATTCTTCAACATATTCATTATAATTAAGCAATAAAATTCAGTTAATCATGAAAATAATCCTTAAATGATAATTAAAGCAATCATAAGTAAATTCCGATTTAGATATTTTTATGAAATTGATAAATAATTAAATAAAGATATTATTGTTTTTCTATTATCTATTAGTTGACAAAATAAAAAACCAGGAATGATTTTCCTAGTTTGAGAATAGCTTTTGCCATAATGTCTTCTTTTGATTTTGTTCTTTAATCAACTCTTTTTGAGTATGAGTAAATGCATTTAAAAGGTCTTCATCTCTTTGTTTTAATAACTCTTTTAGATTAGTATTTATTAGTTCTTCAAGATTCTGTTTGCTCTGATTTGAATCTTGTTCAGCTGAATTATCTTTTAGCGTTTCTTGAGTTTTTCTAATGCTTTCAAGAAGAACTTTATCGCGTCTTTTTAGGCTGTTTTCTATGTATGCTTCTAAGTCTTTATTTTCTGTTTTCACTTCAATCATTTGCTGCTTTGTTGCTGCAATTTCTTTATTTGCATTAGCTAACTCTTTTTGAGTAGAAATAAGTTCTTTTGTTAGAAGCTCCAATTTTTCTGAAAGAATCCTGTTAAATTCTATTTGTTGTTTCTGGCCTTCAACTAGGTGATCTATCTTCTTTTCTAAAATAGATCGTTCTTCGTGGTCATTAATAGTCATTTCTTCGCCATTACGCCATTGTTTCACTTGATCCCAGGACCAACCTTGCTCCTGAATTTTCTTCTTTATACTGTTAAGTGTCTCTAGATTCTCTTTTGTAAACCTTCTATGACCT
>Ga0182739_1003873_pt1 | contig 12736 bp, 11 predicted proteins | sample eDN5th30CBELigBY_FD_128873 | JGI IMG/M metagenome (GOLD analysis project Ga0182739, IMG submission 128873) | Enriched backyard soil microbial communities from Emeryville, California, USA - eDNA 5th pass 30_C BE-Lig BY (version 2) (version 2) | ecosystem: Environmental > Terrestrial > Soil >... | reverse complement strand
GTCCGCTCGACTCCTATGGGAGCTGCGAGAAAGTCCGAGACCCCGCAGGAACGTAGTGACGAGGAGGCTTGGCGCTCGCCCCATGGAAAGCGAGCGGACGCCTCGGAAAACAAATCCATCATCATTAACTAGCCAGTTTTTCAGTGCCCTCGATTAGCTCGCGCTGAGACCCTGCAGGCCAAGGACCGAAGCAGCTCAGCGCGAGCTCCACGGAAAGCGAAGTGTATTTAGGTTGCGGGTAAATAGCAACAAACCTCATGAAACATCCTTTTTGAAAACGAATAAAAAAGCCCAAACGACTATACGAGCCCTTCATTAGCATGTTCTTATAATCGTTTGGGTCTATGTTTGACTGGAATAGTTTTTTTATCTTTTAAGATGATCGCTCTCATCTAGGGAAGTCATAATCTCGTCTCTTTTTTCAGAAAAAAATGAAAATGGGAAAAAAATTGCATAATAACGAAGAGATAGGTATAGTATAGATATGAAATAAATTGCACGGATGATAGGAAGTGTGCTAATGATCGATCGAACAATACAGTCAACCTCTTATACCCTTTTTGATGAATTGAAGGAAGGGATTATCCTTGTGGATAATCATGGAGTCATCTGCTATTTCAACCAAAGTGCTGAAAGAATGGTGCAGAAGCAATATCATCTTCAAATAGATCAGCATATTTTATCCATTATTCCTAACAGTGGAATGATGAGAGTTTTACATACAAAAAGAAAAGAAGAACAGAAAATGTTTGCAATTTCTGACACAGATTATCTTTTGATTTCTCGTTATCCACTTAAAGATAAAGAAAATCAAATAATTGGTGCTGTTGCAGTATTGCAAGAAGCTAGTCAAAAAAGAGAATGGTTAGATGATGACAATATTCAAATGTTGCTAACGCTAATTTTGCAAAAAAGTGCAGAGGCTTATGTAATAGTCGATGAGCAAGGTCTTGTTATTATGCAAAATCCATCATATGATGGTTTGATTTCTGTAGTTGACCAAGAACAACATGAATCAGTAATAAAGAATAGAGAAGAAGTTTTTCAAACAAGACGGGATGCGGAGATAACACTTAATACAGACACCTTGTGTCTTTCGATAAAAAGTACACCTATAATAGTCGATGGCAAATTAAAAGGCTGTCTGCAAATTATTGAAAATAAAACAGAAACTGTCTATTTAAAAAAAGAGCTTCAACAAACAAAAGCAATTATCCGAGGGTTGGAACATAACTATCAATTTGACGATTTTATATATCGATCACCGTTTATGAAGTTTGCCATCGAGCAGGCAAAGCTAGCAGCTGCAACTAAACGTGTCATATTTATTAGAGGTGAGGAAGGTACTGGCAAGTTTATGCTTGCCAATGCTATTCACAATTGGAGTGAAAATAAGTTTAAACTTTTTAAACGTATCCACCCAAAAAGAAATCAAGCACAACTGAATAAGTTTCTAAGCACTAATTGTACAAAATATAAAGGAACAATTTACTTAGAAAATGTCACTTATTTATCGATCGATGAACAAACATTGCTTTTAGAAAAACTAAGGGAATTTGGAAAGGGCGAGAAGCAGGCGTCTTTTCGCCTGATCATTTCATCTCCTATCAAGTTAGAAAAAGCCTTAATCGCTGGGGCATTTTTAGAAGAGCTGTATGATGAGTTAATGAAAACGAATATTTATTTACCACCTTTAAGCGAGCGTAAAGAAGATATTTATCCATTATCTAAGTATTTTCTCATGGAGCTAAATCAAGAAAGTGACAGATGGATACAAGAAATCGATTTAGAAGCGCAAAAAGCATTAGAATCTTATTCTTATACGAGCAATGCACTAGAATTAAAAGCAATTTTACAGCTTGCAGTCGTAAGGGTTCAGGAAGAAGAGACAGTGCTAAAATTGGAGCATCTTTTTCATTCAGGAGAAAAAAAGGAACAACCAATCGAACTGGAAGATACCACAGATGATGTGGATCAACCACTATCTGAGTTAGTTGAAAAATACGAGAAAGTAATTATAGAAAAAACGTTAAGAAAGTTAGAGGGAAACAAAACATTAACGGCTAAAACATTAGGGCTTTCTGTCCGAAATTTATATTATAAATTAGATAAGTATCACTTAAATTAATTTTTCTAGGGGTTTTTAAGATGAGTAGATATCGTATATTGGTAATAAACCCAAGGTCATTAGTAACAGAAATCGCTCTATATGAAAACCAGGTTCCAATTATTATAGAAGATTTGCATCATGATTCCGAAAAAATACGAGAATTCTCATCAATTGTTTCTCAATATAAGTTCCGAACAAATGAAATTCTCTTATATCTAGTGGATAAAGGAATTAATCTTTCCAAGCTAGCTGCTGTGTGTGGTAGAGGGGGGTTACTTAAACCAATCGATGGAGGTACCTATATAATCAATGCTGCTATGCGTAATGATTTACTTGGACAAACAAGAGGTGAACATCCATCAAACTTGGGAGCTCTTATTGCTTATGAAATTGCAGAGCATTTAGAAATTCCTTCCTATATAGTTGATCCAGTCGTCGTCGATGAAATGGACAACATTGCTAAAATTTCTGGCTATCCAAAAATTACAAGAAAAAGTGTTTTTCATGCACTTAATCATAAAGCAACTGGCAGACGCGCAGCGATGGAGCTTGGCAAAAAGTATGAGAAAGTGAAGCTAATCATCGCTCATCTTGGGGACGGAATTACGATTGGTGCACATTCAAATGGAAAAGTAATTGATGTGAATAATGGATTAAATGGAGAAGGACCATTTAGTATGGAACGCTCTGGGACACTGCCTCATGGTGATTTAGTAGATTTATGCTACTCTGGAGAATTTACGTATAAAGAGATGAAGCAACAATTGTTGTATCATTCAGGGGTAATGGCTTATCTTGACAAACCACGTTCCCTTCAAATAGAAGAAGAGCTTCAAAATCCAGACAATCCTAACTATCTAATTTTTGAAGCATTGGCCTATCAGGTTGCTAAGGAAATTGGTAGTGCCAGTACAGTGTTATTTGGGAAAGTAGATGCAATTATTTTAACAGGTGAACTTGCGTTTAGTAACCTTTTTGTAAAATTAATTATGGAACGTGTTAGTTGGATTGCAGATATAATGGTATATCCAGGTGAAAATGAGCGACAATCATTGGCAGAAGGAGTTTTACGAGTATTACGTAAGGAAGAAATACCAAAAGAGTATGGAGATAGAGAGGAGTGTGAAGATAATGGCAAAGGAGTATGATCTTGTCATTCTAGGCGGAGGAACTGGTGGTTATGTAGCAGCGATTCGCGCTTCCCAATTAGGTTTAAAAACAGCAGTTGTTGAAAAAGGAAAATTAGGTGGTACATGTTTACATAATGGTTGCATTCCGAGCAAAGCACTATTAAGAAGTGCAGAAGTTTATGCAACAGCAAAAAAAAGTGAAGAATTTGGGATTATTACATCAGATATACGATTGGACTTTAATCGAGTGCAAGAAAGAAAATCAAGCATCATAAGCCAGCTTCATAGCGGTGTGCAATATTTAATGAAAAAAGGGAAAATTGATGTTTATGAAGGAAATGGAAGAATAATGGGACCATCTATTTTTTCTCCAATGCCAGGAACGATCTCCGTTGAAATGAATAATGGAGAAGAAAACGAAATGTTGATCCCGAAAAATGTAATCATCGCAACAGGCTCTAGACCGAAAACCTTACCAGGATTAGAGATTGATGGTTCGACTGTCATTAGTTCTGAGGAAGCATTACAAATGGAAGAACTTCCTAAATCCATTATTATCGTTGGTGGGGGAGTAATAGGGGTTGAATGGGCTTCTATGCTTGCTGATTTTGATGTGAAAGTAACTATTTTAGAATATAGCGATCGATTGGTGCCAACAGAAGATAAGGAAATAAGTAAAGAATTACAACGAATCCTAAAGAAAAAAGGGATCAAGATTGTTACAGGTGCGAAGGTATTAGCAGACACCGTCCAGAAAAATTCATCTAGTGTAACTATTCAAGCAGAAAAAAATGGTGATATACAGACGTTTGAAGGTGATAAACTGCTTGTATCTGTAGGACGCATCGGAAATGTGGAAGGAATTGGTCTTGAAAATACTGAAATTGCAGTTGCTAATAATGTAATTGAAACAAATAAATACTATCAAACAAAAGAATCGCATATTTACGCAATTGGAGATTGTATTGGAGGATTGCAACTAGCACATGTTGCCTCACATGAAGGGATTATTGCCGTAGAACATATTGCAGGCGAAAATCCACAGCCGCTCGATTATAAAACAGTTTCCAAATGCATCTATACAAGTCCAGAGATTTCTAGTGTTGGTTATACAGAAGAGGAAGCTATTGCGCTTGGATTTACGATTAAAAAAGGAAAGTTTTCTTTCAAAGCCATTGGCAAAGCACTTATTTACGGGGAGCAAGATGGCTTTGTAAAAATAATTACAGATCAAGAGACAGATGATCTATTAGGTGTTCACATTATTGGAGCACATGCAACAGACCTTATTGCAGAAGCAGCTCTTGCAAAAGTACTAGATGCAACTGCGTGGGAAATTAGTAATACAATTCATCCTCATCCAAGTTTAACGGAAGCAATTGGGGAAGCAGCCCTTGCAGTTGAGGGCAAAGCCATTCATAGCTAGTAAAAAAGTTGAAAAATGTTCATTTTAATATAGGGGGAACAAAGATGAATCAATTAGGAGGTAATAATATGACAATGGTTCATAATCGCCATTTAGAAGCTGGTTTAACAGATGATCAAGTATTAGAAATGTATGAGCAAATGCTCCTTGCAAGAAGAATTGATGAAAGAATGTGGTTATTAAATCGAGCAGGAAAAATTCCGTTTGTTATATCATGTCAGGGACAAGAAGCGGCACAAGTGGGCGCAGCCTTTGCATTTGATCGGCAAAAAGATTATATGCTTCCCTATTATCGGGATCTGGGAGTTGTGTTAACTTTTGGCATGACAACAAAGGAAATTATGCTGTCAGGCTTTGCGAAAGCGGAAGACCCTAACTCAGGGGGAAGACAAATGCCAGGACATTTCGGTCAAAAGAAAAATCGTATTGTTACAGGTTCTTCTCCGGTAACTACCCAAGTACCTCACGCTGTTGGTGTTGCATTAGCAGGGAAAATAGAAAAGAAAGATATTGTTACATTTGTTAGCTTTGGGGAAGGCTCATCTAACCAAGGAGATTTTCATGAAGGAGCAAACTTCGCTGGTGTTCACAAGCTACCTGTTATTTTTCTATGCGAAAATAATAAATATGCTATTTCCGTTCCAATCGAAAAGCAATTAGGTTGTGCGAATGTCTCCGACCGAGCAATCGGCTACGGTATGCCAGGATATACAGTTGACGGAAATGATCCAATTGAGGTATATCGTGTTACGAAAGAAGCAGTAGATAGAGCGAGAAGAGGAGAAGGACCAACATTAATTGAAACAATTTCTTATCGTTTAACTCCTCATTCTTCTGATGACGATGATAGCAGCTATCGTGCAAGAGAAGAAGTGACAGAGGCAAAAGCAAAGGATCCGTTACTAACATTTAGAGCTTATTTAGTTTCTACTGGTATATTGACAGAAGAAATAGATCAGCAATTAAATAAGAAAATTGCGGAAGAAATAAATGAAGCAACAGATTATGCAGAAAAAGCGCCATATGCACAACCAGAAGATACTTTGAAATATGTATACGGCAATTAAGGGGGAAATGAAAAGATGCCAGTAATATCCTATATAGACGCAGTGACTCAAGCCATTCGGGAAGAAATGGAGAAAGATGATAAAGTATTTATCCTTGGAGAAGATGTTGGGGTAAAAGGTGGAGTTTTCAAAGCAACAACAGGCCTTTACGAACAATTTGGGGCAGAAAGAGTAATTGATGCCCCACTCGCAGAATCTGCAATTGCAGGCGTGGGAATTGGAGCAGCGATGTATGGTTTAAAACCGATTGCAGAAATGCAGTTTGCTGATTTTATTATGCCAGCTGTAAATCAAATCGTTTCCGAAGCAGCAAAAATTAGATATCGATCAAATAATGATTGGACGTGTCCGATTGTTATCCGTGCACCTTACGGAGGCGGTATTCACGGTGCACTTTACCATTCTCAATCAGTAGAAGCAATGTTCGCTAATACGCCAGGATTAAAAATTGTCATGCCTTCAACACCATATGATGTAAAAGGATTGTTAAAGGCAGCTATCCAAGATCCTGATCCGGTTTTATTCTTTGAGCATAAACGTGCTTATCGATTAATTAAAGGTTTTGTTCCAGAAGAGGACTATGTATTGCCGATAGGCAAAGCAGATGTCAAGCGAGAAGGCGAAGATATTACAGTTATAACGTACGGATTATGTGTCCATTTTGCCTTGCAAGCTGCTGAAAAATTAGCGGAAGATGGTATTTCTGCACATATTTTAGATTTGCGAACGGTTTATCCACTTGATAAAGAAGCAATTATTGAAGCTGCTTCCAAAACAGGTAAAGTTCTTTTAATAACAGAAGATAATAAAGAGGGCAGTGTAATCAGTGAAGTTGCAGCAATTATTGCAGAAAATTGTTTGTTTGATTTAGATGCACCAATTATGCGATTAGCAGGGGAAGATGTTCCTGCAATGCCATATGCGCCAACAATGGAAAAATTCTTCTTAGTTACGCCAGAAAAAGTAGAAACAGAAATGCGAAAGCTTGCAGAATTCTAAATCGCATAAGAAGGAGTGAAAAGCGATGCCAATTGAAAAAATAACAATGCCTAAATTAGGTGAAAGTGTAACAGAAGGAACCATAAGCAACTGGATTGTTTCGGTTGGAGATGTTGTAAATAAATATGACCCACTTGCGGAAGTAATGACCGATAAAGTAAATGCCGAAATTCCTTCTTCTTTTTCAGGTAAGGTCAAAGAATTAATAGCAAAAGAGGGACAGACGCTCGAAGTTGGCGAAGTAATTTGCACCATTGAAGTAGAAGGGGACAATTCTCAGGAAGAACAACCTGCCAAAGAAGAGACGGAAGAAAAAGCAGCTGCGTCTATAAATACAGATACAAGTCAAAAAGCAAGATACTCACCAGCAGTATTGCGTCTATCTCAAGAAGCTGGGATTGATTTGACGCTGTTAACTGGAACTGGCGCAGGAGGAAGAATTACGAGAAAAGATGTACAAAAGGCTATACAAGAAGGGGTTCCACAAGGAAAAGAGGATGAGAAAGTGCCAGCAAATGGATCAAGTGTACCTGCTGATCCTATACCTAAAAAAGAAACATCTGTACATAATGTGCAAACACAAGCAGGAGATAAAGAGTTCCCGATAACAGGACTAAGAAAAGCGATTGCTAGCAATATGGTTAAGAGTAAGCATGAGATTCCCCATGCTTGGACAATGATCGAAGTGGATGTAACAAAACTTGTACAATACAGAAATAAAGTGAAAGATTCCTTTAAGAAGGAAGAAGGCTATAACTTAACATTCTTTGCCTTTTTTGTGAAGGCAGTTGCACGTGCATTAAAAGAATTCCCGCAAATTAATTCAACGTGGGCAGGAGACAAAATTATTCAGAAAAAGGATATTAATATCTCCATCGCAGTAGCAACAGAGGGTGCACTATTCGTACCAGTTATCAAAAATGCAGATGAAAAATCGATTAAAGGGATTGCAAGAGAGATTACAGAACTTGCAAATAAAGCAAGAACAGGAAAGCTTACTGTTGATGAAATGCAGGGGGGTACATTCACAGTGAATAACACTGGATCGTTTGGTTCCATTCAGTCAATGGGAATTATCAATCATCCCCAAGCGGCTATCCTTCAAGTGGAGTCAATTGTAAAAAGACCTGTTATAAAGGATAATATGATTGCTATATCAGATATGGTAAATCTCTGCATGTCATTAGATCACCGTGTATTAGACGGATTAGTTTGCGGAAGATTTTTACAAAGGGTAAAGGAAATTCTTGAAAATACTTCTGAGGAAACAACACCAATCTATTAATGCAAACAGATTAATTGAAAATGCATACTTTTTTTATAATAATGTAGTAAGAATATATTTCATAAAAGGAGCGAAATAATGAATATTGATTTTAATTTATTCATGAATGATGTTGTCCGTCAAGCACGCCAAGAAATAGTAGAGGCTGGATATGCTGAACTAACAACAAAAGAAGCAGTAGATGAAGCATTATCAAAAAAAGGTACCACACTAGTAATGGTGAATTCTGTATGTGGATGTGCAGGTGGAATTGCAAGACCAGCTGCAAGTTACTCCTTGCATTATAAAAAAAGACCTGATCAATTAGTAACCGTATTTGCAGGCCAGGATAAAGAGGCAACAGAACAAGCTCGTTCGTATTTTACAGGTTTTCCTCCTTCTTCTCCTTCTTTTGCATTAATGAAAGATGGCGAACTAGTGAAAATGGTCGAGCGCCATGAAATTGAAGGCCACGATCCAATGCAAGTTGTGGAAAAACTACAAAACGCATTTGAAGAATATTGCGAAGAAGTAAAATAAACACTGTATATTGTATAAGAAGGCTCAGGATTCTGAGCCTTCAGTTTGTCGACAAAAAGATTTTCAGAAATTTATATTGAATTTTCATGCGTTGTTTGGAGTGGAAGGGGTGAGACTCCTGTGGGACTAGCGAGACAGCTCAGACCCTGCAGGCTGTAAGCCGAAGCGGCTCAGCGCGAGCCCCTGGAGCGGAAAGCAACATCCCTATTCAAAGGGACTAATAAATATACTATAGACAAACCTCTATATCTAAAATTCAGGGGTTTGTCTACAGTCTGAAGGCTCAGGATTTTGAGTCTTTTTTGATGTTATCTACGAAGTGAATTCATTTCACGGCTTCTTTTATTATTCATATCTTCCTTAAAAGTTTTCGCTTGTAAATTCAAATAAAATTAAAAATTATGTATTGATTTAATTGATAGAAAATTAATTTTTTTCAGAATAGTATTTTATTTAATGGATTTGTATAAATCATATTGCATAATTATAAGTATGTGTTAAAATTCATATTGTTGCATGAATATAAATGAAAAGATCATTTAATAATTTGCAACAAACAAGCAATATTAATAAAGAATGAAAGCTTAAGTAAGTATAGGGGGATAATAATAATATGAAAAAATTACTAGCATTAATGCTGTTGTCTATAGTATTTATTTTAGGCGCATGTGGTACTTCTACTGATGAAAATAGTTCAAATAGTGATAGTGGATCTTCTGATGAAAAAGTACTTGTAATGGGAACTTCTGCAGATTATGCTCCATTTGAATATATCGATACCGCAAAAAGTGATGATATTATCGGCTTTGATATTGATTTAGCTAATGCATTAGGCGAAAAGCTTGGTTACAAAATCCAAGTAAAAGATATGGATTTTAGCGGATTAATTTCTGCATTACAATCTGGAAAAGTAGATTTAGTTTTATCCGGTATGTCTCCAACACCGGAAAGAGCTGAAAATGTTGATTTCAGCGATATATATTTTACTGCAAAAGACTTAGTTGTTACAACAAAAGATAGCAATATTAAAAGTGTTCAGGATCTTGAAGGGAAAAAGGTTGGGGTACAACTAGGGTCTATTCAAGAAGATGCAGCAAAAGAAATTGCTAAAACGGTAAAAGTTACTGTAGAAAACCGTGACCGTATTCCACAATTAATTCAAGAAATTAAAGCAGGTCGATTTGATGCAGCAATTATTGAAGATGTAGTTGCAACTGGTTATTTAAATAAAGAAGATACGCTAACATCTTTCCCAGCAATAGAAGCGAATGAAGACGCTGGTTCTGCTATTGCTTTTCCAAAGAATAGTGACTTAACAGAAAAATTCAATGCTGAATTAAAGAAAATGAAAGATAACGGAGAGATTGACGAGTTAGTTGTAAAATGGTTTGGTAAATAAGATAGGTTTAAGTGGGGGACAGTTTAGGGCAAACATTGCCCTAAACGTTTTCTTGTTTTTAAGCTATATCAATAGGTAAAAACACACCCCGTGTTTAATGAAAGGATTGAGATATTAATGGGCTTAGATTTCCAACAATTTATTCCGTCCCTGCCATATTTATTAAAGGGAATCACAGTGACATTGCAAATTGTCGTAGTGGCTGGAATTATTGGTTTTGTTTTAGGGATAGTACTTTCGATTTTTAAACTTAGTAAGATTCCAGTATTAAGCTGGATTGCTGCTATTTATACATCCGTATTCAGAGGGACACCTCTTGTATTGCAATTAATGATCATCTATTTTGGTGTTCCGCAATTAACAGGAATACAAATAGAACCAGCTGTTGCAGCAATTCTTTCTTTTGGCTTGAATTCAGCTGCTTATATTTCGGAAATTATTCGTGCTGGAATTTTAGCGGTAGATCGTGGGCAGAAAGAAGCAGCTATGGCACTAGGTGTTTCACCTAGACAAGCAATGTTCGATTTAATTTTGCCACAGGCTTTAAAGAATATTTTTCCAGCATTAATTAATGAAGCTGTTTCCTTAACAAAAGAGTCGGCGGTTGTCACGGTTATTGGTGTTACCGATATTATGCGTAGAGCCTATATAATGGGTGGAGAAAAATATGCATATTTGGAGCCAATGATTCTTGCAGGTCTTATTTATTACGTTCTAGTAATGATACTGACAACATTGGCTAAAGCTGTTGAAAGGAGAATGAGAAGAAGTGATTAATGTTGAAAATTTGCATAAATCTTATGGCTCTCTTCAAGTTTTAAAAGGGATAAATACACAGGTAGAAAAAGGCGAAGTAGTGACGATTATCGGTCCTTCTGGTTCGGGAAAATCTACTTTTCTGCGTTGTATTAACTTACTTGAAGTACCAACAAAAGGAAAAGTAATCATTGATGGCACAGATATTACAGAAAAAAACACAAATATAAAAAAAATAAGAGAAAACGTTGGAATGGTATTTCAACATTTTCATCTCTTCCCACACAAAACGGTTTTACAAAACGTGACTTATGCACCGATTAAGGTGAAAGGACTAAGTAAGAGCGAAGCGGAAAAGATGGGGAAAGAGCTTCTTGCTAGAGTTGGTCTTGCCGATAAAGCAAATGTATATCCTAGCCGTCTATCAGGCGGGCAAAAGCAAAGGGTCGCAATTGCTCGTGCCCTTGCAATGAATCCAGAAGTGATTTTATTTGATGAACCAACGTCTGCATTGGATCCTGAAATGGTAAAAGAGGTACTGGAGGTAATGAAATCTCTGGCGCACACTGGAATAACGATGCTTATTGTGACACATGAAATGGGCTTTGCAAGAGAAGCTGCCAATAGAGTATTATTCCTAGATGGTGGAGTAGTGGTTGAGGATGCCCCACCAGCTGAGTTTTTTACCAATCCTAAAACAGACCGTGCAAAAGAGTTTTTAGAGAAAATGCTTTAATAATGGATAGAAGAAGATTTCTTTGTCTTTTAGACGTAGAAATCTTTTTTTGTTTCCACTGTCTTTAGAAGTAGTAGAGAATAGGAGAGGGATTAAAAAACTCTTTTTCCGAAGAGTAGTATTCTTTTCGCATAAAGAAGCAACAATCACACAAACTAAGAAAAAAAGAGAGTGTGATTGGATGTTAAAACTAGCTTTGTCTATTCTCTTAACAATCTCCCCTGTATGGCCATTAGGCATAAATCCATTGCCAGGTGATCCTTTTCTTATTATTAATAAAAAAACGAATCAATTATCTTTAATAGATGAAAATCGCGTACAAACGACAATAAGTGTTTCGACCGGAAAAAAAGAAGACCTAACACCAGAAGGTTTGTTTACAATAACAGTCAAAGCGGCTAATCCCTATTACCGAAAAAAGAATATAGTGGGAGGACATGAGGAAAATCCGTTAGGAACACGATGGATTGGTTTTGATGCAAATAATACAGATGGAAGAATATATGGTGTTCATGGAACCAATAATCCAGGCAGTATCGGGGAATACGTGTCACAAGGCTGTGTTCGCATGCAAAATGAGGCAGTAGAATCAATTTATGATTTCATTCCATTAGGAACGAAAGTGCTGATTACAAACTCAGAGAAAAGCTTTCAGGAGTTAGCTAAGGAGTATGGAGCTATTGAATAAAAGGTTGGGACAAAAGTATTCCAACTAAATATAAACTCGAACAATTATATGGAGATTGCTAATCAAATTTTCGTATCATTGTTGGGTTTTTTATTCATTTTAAATAGGGTTTGTGGTAGTCACCCGCAGACTGAATACACTTCGCTTTCCATGGGGCGAGCGCCGAGCCGCTTCGCCTTCGCTGCAGGGTCTCGGACTTTCTCGCAGCTCCCATAGGAGTCTACGTGTATTCAGTCTGCTCCGTTTTTCCTACTAATTATATTTTCTTAAAAAAAGGATAGAACTAAACAACCTTTTAAAACGGAGTGAAATGAAGCGAGGACACTCAACTCCTGCGGGAAGTAGAGCAAAACCTAAGAGACCCCACAGGCTTTAGCCGAGGAGCTTAGGTTGCTCACCGGCGCATAGAGTGTCTGTAGCGTAATGGAAAGGAGTTGGTTTCGCTACTAAATTAGAGATTGTTCGTCTTTACGCATTATATATTTTGTTTTGTTCCAGCCTATTTCTTATGGAAAATAATCTTCCATTAAAATAACATCCCAATTCCAATTAACAGAGTAGATGCAAGCATAATAAAGATCATTAAATATACAACAATCTTTTGTAATCTATTTTTCTTTT
>Ga0182739_1003872_pt1 | contig 12739 bp, 9 predicted proteins | sample eDN5th30CBELigBY_FD_128873 | JGI IMG/M metagenome (GOLD analysis project Ga0182739, IMG submission 128873) | Enriched backyard soil microbial communities from Emeryville, California, USA - eDNA 5th pass 30_C BE-Lig BY (version 2) (version 2) | ecosystem: Environmental > Terrestrial > Soil >... | reverse complement strand
GGAATTGTTCTCGTCCGCATCCGGATATTTGTGTCCGAACCGGCTGCGGGAAAGCCAGGTCAACATCGCGGGAAGCATGACCAGCGAGATAAACAGGCATGTGGCCACTCCCAGCGTCAGCACGGAGCTCAGCGAAACCAGCCCCTGATGGGACGCAATCATCATGCTGCCGAATCCGATAATGGAGGTCACAGAAGTCAGCGTCACCGAGTTGATGGTACTGGCTCCCACTTCGTACCGCTTCTTCTGCATCCGGTAATCGTGAATGACCAGCACCCCTTCATCGACGCCAATTCCCATGATTAACGGCAGCACGATCAGGTTGGCCGGGTTCAGTTCGATGCCCGCCAGTGCCATAATGCCAAACACCAGCAGTAGCCCCAGCGCGGGAGGAAGCATGGCCACAAAGGTGTTTCTGACGCTGGAAAGATCGAAGACCGCCGCCACCATAAAGGTGATACAGACATACAGGCCCAGCATCCACATCGGCTTGAGCTCAATGCCGGAATTGCGTGCCAGCGTGAACCACAGTCCCAGAACGATCAAGGGGGAAATCAGCGAAATCAGCATCGGTCCCAGTTCCAGACCGTCCATGAGCAGCACCAGCAGAATGGCCGCCAATGCGTACATGGACGCATTCATATAGCTTTCCTGCATCTGTCCGGCAGCTTCGTAGTTCTGCAAAGGAGTTCCGGTGGCTTCCGCATCGACAGTCCGCACATCTTCCACAAAATTTCGCAGCGGAACTTCGTCCCAGATTTGCGAACTGGGATAGACCCGGACCAGCCATTCCCCGGTCTTGGAGACGAATCGTGATCGCAGTGCTTCGGGAAAATCCTGGGGAGAGACCGGACGTGGATTGGAAATGGCAGCCAACATCTGGAACTGACGGTGCAACGACATCAGCAATCCCTGCTGATACCCGCCGAAGACCTGCATCTGCTGCTCCAGGGACAATTGTTCCAGGATGTCCAGCACAGCATTCAGCGTTCCCGCAGCAACCTGGGCTTCCCGTTCCGGACGGGACAGCAATGACTGGTATAACGATTCCAGTCCCTGTCCGAGTGTCAGGGGATTGAGCTGGGGAAATTCCCGGGGAAGGTCTGAGAGTCCGCTTAATCGGGCATGAATGGCCTGCACAAGCAGACCGGTCTCGGAAGCGGGATAAGCAGGGAGATAGGAGGCGAGCTCTTCCACGCGAGAGACGGTCGGAAGCTCAAGAAACTTTTCCTTCAGCAGCCGGGCATCCTGAGGAGAGTTGGCGATCGAGACGGCAAACAGCAAGGAACCATTGGATTCGTCGAAGATCCGTTCCTGCAGATCGACGGCTTCCAGGCCGCGTGCCTGCAGGTTCAGCAGGTTATAATCGTATTTGACTTTGCATTGGATGCGGCCGTCTTTCCATTCGAACGCCTGCAGCCCGATGCCGAACACCAGCAGCAGCGCCAGGCAGGTGACCAGCCGTGGACACCTGTTGATGACTTTGCGGAGCAGGACACCTTCGAAAGGATTGGGCATCTGCTTTGTCAGCAGATTCTTGTCGGAAATGGCGATCATGGCTGGCAGGGCGGTCAGGGTCGCCAATGCACACAGCAGAATGCCCCCGCCAGCAATAATCCCTAATTCGGAAACTCCCAGAAAGTTTGTAAAGGTCGCACAGAAGAACGACAGCGACGTCGATATCGCAGCCGTTACCGAGCCGGTTCCCACATCCCGGACGGTATGAATAATGGCATCGTGCAGGCTGTACCCTGAACGGCGCAGCTCCACGTAATGTGTCAGGTAGTGAATCGAATAATCGCAGCCCAGTCCGATCAGAATGGCGGCGAAAGAGACAGACAGAATATTGAGATGGCCCACCGCCAGCGTGATATATCCCAGCGTCCACGAGAAGCCGATTCCCAGCATCAGCATACTGAGAATGGGGTGGCGGAATCCGCGAAAGCCCGCCAGCATGATCAGCGCCACGCCAATCGTGGAGATGAGTGAGGAAGCAGTCATGTCAAACTGGGAACGTGACATCTCTTCCGCTTCCAGAATCGGAATACCAGTCGCGCCGATCTGGACCTGCGAGAATTCCAGGCGGGCGTCCGCCAGGATCTGATCCAGCTTCTTGAGGGATTTCGAATTGCCCGAAAAATTGTCTGCACCCACTCGTGGCAGTGCCAGCACGAATCCCATTTTGCCGTTGGGAGTCAACTGGTAACGAGGCTCGAGTGATCCCCGCTCGGGAAATGCGTTTTCCGAAACGACTTCCGGCCAGGGAGACGTGAAGTCCTGGGGATTGCGGAGAAACGTGGCCAGGCTCGAGACAAGTGCTTCGGATTGGGAAATGGCTCCCGTGAGATCCTGTTCCGCGCCATGATCGGCACTGTTCTTGATATAATCCGCCAGTCGACGACTGTACGACTCCAATCCCGCCCGGCTCCAGTGGCCTGCCAGAATGGGGCCATACATTTCCAGCCGTGCATTGGCTTTTTCCAGGTCGGCGGGGGTCAGATACTGAAGTGCCCGGGACTGCAGCGCGCTGGGATCAACCTTGTACAACACCCGAGTGAACAGATCGGGTTCTGCTTCAAGTCGTTGACCGATCCAGTCCATGACCGGCCGGACCTGTTGCTCCCCTTCGCCTTCCACCACGACGACCACATCGGAATCGTCACCAAATAGCTGCTGAAAGCGAAGCCAGCGCTGATGAAAATCCGCATTGGAATCAATCAGATCCGCACGATTGGTTTTGAAAGTGAGGAACCGGGCCGTAATCCCCAGCGAGACAATTCCCAGAACAACAGAAAAAGCGAGCGTGACGGCGGGCCGTCGAATCACGGCGCGGGTCAGGCAGAGAATCAGCTCCGTCAGCAGCCCCTCTTCCTTGGCATTCTCTGTAGAACGTTCCATGTCCCGTCTCTCGTCCCTCATCCTGAGGGGTGATCTGATTGGCTGACTACGGACCTTATCCTAGTACAGGCAAAACTTTTGCCTCAAGGCCGATTCTGATGTTTCGTGACCGAACTTCGTTTCCCTGCTGAAGATGAAAAAAATTCGTTCACATCTGCTGCTCTTTTGACTCAAAAACAGGCGGCTTTCCCCGGTCCGACCGGGTCAGGGATGTTCCGGCAGAAAACGCTCGCAGTCAAATCGATTCAGAATGTCGACGAGCAAGGCCGACTTCTCCTGATCGTTGAACCCGCACGAAACCCCCAGCACGATGCTGCCAAGGACAACAGTCGCCACTTCCACCACCCGCATGGGAAGACGAAATTCCTGCATATCTGCAAAAATCTCCCCCGCACTGCAAATTTCTCCAAATTTGACGCCCTGATACAGCAATTCCATCCCTCGCAGATCGGCACTCCAGTCATAATCGAACGGACCATATTCCCGACGCCGATGAGTGACCCAGAACCGGGTTTGCTCGAAGCGAATTCCATGAGATGAATTCATTCAATCGTTCCAGGTCTGATCACGGGAAGTGGGGCCTCAATGGATTTGTCCCGGGGCGGGCACTCCTGCTGGGAACTTGTCCTCGCCCTGATGTGCTTTCTGTCGTGCTGATTCAGGCTTTCAAACTCGAAACGACGGGGGATCGTTTCCGTTCCCCCAAGCCGACGATAGAGCAGAATTCCTATCGGTGGAAAGGACGATTTTGAATTATCATTCGCCGACAGTGAGGATTCCGGCAAAAACCGACGCCTGACCCGGTTTGTGCTCTACCTAAATTTTACATTGGCCCTATTTTCTCTTCGCCCCTACACTTGAGAAAGCCGCTGCGCGACAAACGGCCCGGGTGCCCTCTCCAGATCATGAAGATTTCGAAGTGCAGGGATCGCCGGGCGGGTGCTGCATCGCAGCTTGAGGTTCGGGATGGTTTCTCGCGATTCCGCTCCGTTGTCGCTCGCTTCACATTTTTCCAATCGAAATTTGAGTTGCGAGAGACGACTCGTGGAAATCAACCCGCCCCTATGGATCGTTCGACGACCATGATGGGCTGAGAAATTTTCCCTGAACGGGAACCGGGCCCGGAAGGAATCGTGCTGAGATGAATGGAGCAGCCCCCGCCACCGATCTCTCCTCTGGAAAAACGTTCAACTGGGTGATGATCCCCAGTTGGCTGGGCTCGATTTTTTGCCATCTGATTCTCGCAACGGCAGTCTTCTTTCTGGCGCAGCTTCCCGCCTGCCAACAGCAGCGGGACCGGGCTGGTGAGGGAGAGGGATCGTTTCGACAGGCGGGGATTCGACTGCTTCCCCCCGGACCACCGGGAGGAACCGGAGGAGGAAGTCCGTCCGCTACGTCGACGGACTCTGCTGCGGAAAGTTCTTCGGCAAGCAGACAGACAACAACTCTGGCATCACCGGAAACGCTCAGCCCGCCGCAGCTTTCGAGTGCTCCGCCCATGGCCTTGAACCTGCCCCAGTCGCCTCAGACAACGGGTATTCTGGGACCGGGGCCGTCCGCGGGGCTGGGAAGAATGGTTCCTTCGGGAATCGGGGATCTTGTGCGTTCGACACTCCCGGGCGGAAATGGCGGTCTGGGAAGTTCAGGCACCGGGGGTGGCACGGGAGGCGGGAGCGGTTCGGGAGGTGGAGGTGGGACATCGTTCATGGGGGTGAAAGGGACCGGCAAGAAGTTTATTTATGTGATTGATCGTTCCTTCAGCATGGCCAATGATCATGCTCTGCAAGCAGCCAAGCTCGAACTCCTTGCCAGTCTGCAGCGACTCAACGAAACACAGCAATTCCAGATCATCTTCTATAATAATGAGTATCTGGTGTTGAACGCCCGGGGGGGCCGGTTTGATTTCTTCCGAGGGACGGATGCCCAGCGGCTGCTGGTGACCGAACAGATCCGGGAGATCACACCCGCTGCCGGGACACGTCATTTGCCGGCACTTCTGGAAGCTCTGAATTTCAAGCCGGATGTGATTTTCCTGCTGACAGACGGGGCTGCGGAGTCGGCACTGGATCGGAAGGATCTGGAGCAGATCCGCCGTCAGAATCGCAATGGCACCCATATCCACTGCATTGAATTCGGGCGGGGAGAAAACTCGCCGCTGGCGGGTGGTGGGAACTTTCTCAAGGTTCTCTCACAGGAAAATGGAGGAGAGTATCTCTATCGAAACCTGAAAGCGGGCTTTTGAGAATCCCCCCGTTCGGTGTACCCTGACAGGACGAACATTCCCGGCAGCGGACCCGCTGGGGTCGTCGCAGTTCCCTATTCAATCAACGTATTCAATCAACGTATTTTCGGACCCGGCATGCCTGCTTCATCTGTTCGTCCAATGTCTCGAAAGTCCCGCCTGGTCTGGCTTCTGGGGGTGACATTCCTGGCCCTGGTTCTGGATCAGGCCAGTAAAATCTACGCGATGAACTGGCTGACCCAGACAGCGAATGATCCCATCTCCTGTCTGGCGGATACACTTCGGGTGCAGTATGCCCACAACGATGGGGCGTTTCTGAGCCTGATGTCCAGTTTATCCAATGACGTGCGGTTCTGGGTTCTCACGGTAATTAACGGTGTCGTGCTGATCGGACTGGCAGTCTATCTGCTGCTGGCCCGGGAAGTCACCGCTGCCAATTTTGTCCCACTAATGCTGGTCGTTGCGGGAGGGCTGGGCAATCTGATCGACCGGATCCGATTTGGGTATGTCATCGACTTTCTGAATGTGGGGATCGGCGGCCTGCGGACCGGGATTTTCAATATTGCGGACATGTTCATCACTGCCGGGTTCATTGTGATGGCTGTGGTGTTGATCCGGGGGGAAAAGGAGCAGGCTGCTGTGAAGAAAACTCTCAATTCCCACGAATCGCCCGATCCGGTTCACGTTCCCCGCGAAGGACAGATCTGATGCTGGCGGCCTCTTCGTCCGGTCGAATGATTGCACGGCACTGGATGTCGCCTGTCTTCTCGACAGGAGCAGGTTCCCTTCACGGAACGCATGGGCTTCTGACTGGACTGGCTGTCTGTGTGCTTTCACAGGCCGTCTTTTCACAGGCTGTCTTTGCACAGGACCGGGTGACGTTCACTCCACCGGGATCAAACGGCCCCGTGACGGAGATCGGTGAAATTCTGGATTACACCGGACGGGAACTCGTCCTTCGCACGCTGAATGGAACTCAACATCTTTCCTCAGCCAGTGTGACACAGATCGAAACCCGTTACGAACCGGCCTGTCAGCAGGGGCTGGTTGCGTTTCAGGCCCAGCAGACGGAGGAGGCCCTGCAACTGTTTCGCACTGCTCTGCAGGCGGAACGGCGTCCCTGGGTGCAGCGGGAAATCCGTTCTTCGTTGATGAAATGTTCACTGCGGATGGGAGACTTTTCCGGAGCGCTCCGGGAGTTTCGGGAGATCACACGCACCGATCCGGAAACGCGGTTCTGGGGCATTGCTCCGCTGGTCTGGGCTCCAACAGCAATCAGCGCGACAGTCCGTGCAGAACTGGAACCCTGGTTGACGTCGACGGATGTCTCGGAGCGGATGCTGGCTGCCAGCAGCCTGCTGCTCGATCCGGTGCTGGGGGAGGCTGCGGAAGGGGCGCTCCTGCAACTCTCGAGGGGAACGAACCCCGTTCTCTCCGCGTACAGCCGGATGCAACTCTGGCGGCTTTCCATTGGAAGTCGAAACGTCTCGGAGACAATGCTCGACGGTTGGCGCAGCGACATTGCCCGTCTGCGTCCAGAACTCAGAAGCGGCCCGCAATATCTGCTGGCTCGCGGATACGAAGTCCAAGGGGAATTTCGACAGGCAGCCGCCGAAGCCATGTGGCTGCCCATGATCTATTCCGACCACGAATTACTGGCGGCCCGGGCCCTATTTGATGCGTCGGATGGTCTGGCCCGATCCGGCCTGGTGTTGGAAGCAGACGTTCTGAAACAGGAATTGCTGGCCCGGTATCCCTGGTCCCGGGAAGCTTCAGCGGTCCGGTCACAAAGCCGGCAGCCGATGCCCACCGTCAGTCCAGGAGACAGATGATTTCGCCGAAACGTCTCGGTCTGTTCTCGTGCTACCGGTGAATTCCGATTGCCATCGAGTCGTGCCTGTTGCGGAACGAAGAGCGAAAGCTTGTTGACTCATTGATGAAGGAAGTCACGTGTTGGATGTTCAGGAGGAACGATTGCCATCCCGGAAACGCCGATTCGCTCAATCCGTTTACACAGGCAGTCTGGCGCTGATCCTGTTCTGGGGACAGTGTTCGAACCTGCTGGCTGACGAAGGGGGACACATCTTCAATCAGGGCCAGTTGGATCTGGGAGCATTGCTGCGCGCGGGTGGCCTGATCGGCTATCTCATCATCGGTCTGAGCATCGCACTGCTGGCGGCGGTCATCGAGCACCTGCTGACGATTCGCCGGGGAGCGATCATGCCCCGCCCGGTTGCCGAAGAACTGCAGAAACAGATCGCCTCTGGCCATGTGCAACAGGCGGAACAGATCTGCCGGCAACATCCCAGCTACCTGGCAGATGTTGTCCGATCCGGACTTTTGGAGGCGTCGTTTGGGTACGAGGCGATGGAAAAGGCAATGGAAGATACCGCGCTGGAGCACTCCGGACGGCTGATGCGCAAGATCGAATATCTCTCGCTGATCGGGGCACTGGGGCCGCTGCTGGGCCTGATGGGAACGGTCTGGGGAATGATCAAGGCATTCGCGGAATTCGCCGAGCGGGCCAACCCCGCGCCGTCGGATTTTGCCCCGGCGATTTCCGAAGCATTGGTGACGACGTTCTTCGGGCTCTGCGTCGCGGTTCCGGCGCTGGCTGCCTATGCCTGGTTTCGAAACAAGATTGACGAGATGTCCTCCGAAACCGCCTTGATGTGCGAGTATCTGATGTCTCCGTTGCGAAAGTCGTTGCGGGAAAAACGGCGGACGGCCGCACCGGCGCCGGTGCCCACAGTCTCGCCTCGGAATCCGGGGTGAACGATGCGCCGACCAGTCCACGCGCGGCAGCGCGGATTTGAATTGAACCTGACTCCCCTGATTGATGTGGTGTTCAATCTGGTGATCTTCTTTCTGGTGGTCTCACACTTCGCGGGGACCGAACCTGCCGAAGCGGTCAACCTGCCCAGAGCCTCCCAGCATCAGGACGACCCGATTCCCCGCAGATTATCCATTACCGTGAAAGCAGACGGAACCTACCTGATCGGGGCAAAGCCGGTGAGTCTGCAAGAAGTGGAAAACGCCATCGAACTGGAAGCTGGCCCCGACCCGCAGCGATGCGCGATTCGCGTCCGGGGTGATCGGGCCGCCCCTTTTCAGCTCATCGAACCGATCATGGTCTCCTGTGCCCGAAACGGCGTGCAGGATTTTGGATTCAACGTGATGAAGGAGGAATGACAACGCAGGGCACGGGAAATCTTCTGATAATGTCGTTCTCGTTGTCCGCCTTCTTTCTCCGTCTTCTTTTTCTGCGTCCTTTCGTCATGTTGGGCTCAAAGCGATTTTTCAAGGAGTTCCCATTCGATGCGACGTCCTCCGCTGCCACGGCGTGACAACAATCCGGTCGCGATGACATCGATGATCGACGTGGTCTTTCTGCTGCTCATTTTTTTCGCGGTGACGGGCGGAAGCGGCATGCGGGAATTTCTCCTGCCAACCCGGCTCTCTGCATCAGGCAACGTGGAATCCGTGGCGGCTCCGGAAGCGCCGCGTCCGCAACAGGTGGAGATCTGGTTGAAGCTCTCTCGCGATCTCCAGACGGACCAGACCGTTGTCGACATGAACGGGACCAGCTATACCGATCTGGCGGAACTCAAAGAGCATTTGCGGGTGCTTGCGGAACTGGAACCGGGAAACCCGGTCGTTCTGGATGTCCGCCCGGACGTACCGCTGGGGGATCTGGTCGATCTGTACGACACCTGCCGGTCGGCGGGGTTTCAGTCGATCAATTTTGCTGCCAAGTCCGCCATGCCACCGGCGACTCCCTGAAACGGGTTACGGAGCAGGGCGTTCCGCCAGCTTTTTCAGATACTCTTCCACCGCCTGCCGGTAATGGGCAGGGAACTGCTGGTCGAGCATGTTCTTGGCGGCTTCGCGGGCCTTGGGGGGGAGATCACCCCAATGGTCTTTATGGCCGATATGCTTCTGGTCCGTTTCTCCCGGAGCCTTCATACCGCCCAGGTAGCTGTCTCCCGCAGGGTTGGACGGGGCTCCTGCTGAACCTCCTCCGCCTGCGGAAGAAGAGTTCTGCTTCTGCTGGTCCTCCATTTTCTTGATGAGTTCGTCCAGCGTGGCGATGATTTTCTCTTCGACTTCCTGCACTCCCTCGTCCGCCTGATGCAGGGAAAGCCGGCGTTGAACGTCTTTCATCTGCCGGGCCACTTCGCCCAGCGTCTTTTCCTCCACCCCCTGCAGATCTGCCTCCATCAGTTCGGCCAGCTTACGATAACGGGTCGGAACGTCCTGTGTCTGGTTCATCAGCATTTGCAGTGTTTTGAGTCCCTGCTGTTTCATGAGCAGGTGATGTTCGCAGACGGCGCGGTGAAACAGATATCCCGCCGGATCGACAACAGACTTCGGATCGATCGTGTCGAAAATCGGCAACGCATCCTGATAGGCCGTCAGCAGTGTGAGATGCCGGGCCAGGAAGTAACGGACGTTATTCGTCAACAGCGGTTCGTTGTGATTGCGGCTGGTGGAAGGGAGCTGCAGATGCAGCAAAGTCGGGGAATACATCCAGTTCCGGCAGGCATCAACCAGTACCCGGGTGTCATTGTCCGCCAGGTAAAAGGTCCGCATGAGGACGTCGAAAAGTTGCTCCGGACTGGGCTTGTGTTCAAACTCCCAACTGGAGGCGATGGCATCCATCACTGGAGATTTTTCCAGTTGATGTCGCTGAATCCAGCTCAAGACAGCGGCTTTCAGGTCGGCAACGGACGGGGGGGCCAGAACTTCCGTGGAGGGCATGTGCGGGCTGGCGGAGTTCTGTTGCGCGGGGGCGGCCCGGAGTGGAGCGCTTCCCAGGCAGAGCAGGCTGATCGCGAGCAGAAACCTGTTCACACTGACTGGAAATCTTCGCATTATTGATTCCTGCCGACGGAAAGGTCGTATGTGGCTTCCTGAAGCCGTTCCTGGCGGACACGTAAATCCTGAAGCAAGTGCAGTTGCTCCGGCGTGCGACCAGAATCTGTAACAACTTCCGTGCCAATCTGTTGAGTCAGCACGTTGATTTGATTCTGCAGGGACCGGATCAATTTCAATTCCGCAATCTGATTGACGAGGGTGGGATCTTGCGGTTCTCCCTGTCCTCCTTGCTGTCCCTGCTGCTTTTGCTCCTGCTGTTTTTGCAATTCGTCACGAAGGGCTGCGATCATCTCATTGAGTGTATCGGCAATCAATTGCTCGACCACCTGCGTTGTTGACCCGGTTTCCTGCCGGGAGAGCCGACTGACGACCAGCAGCATGTTCTGGTGCATCTGCTGAACGGCTTCCGGAAACGCCACGGACGACCCTTCTTCCTTCAATAGATGTAAGGCTTTGGCCGCTTCTAAAGCATTGTCATCCTGTTCTTTACGTAAAGTGTCGGCCTGGGAGGCGAAATTCTGCTGGCTGCGTGAGCCGGCTTCGATTTTATCGATGCGGACGGTTTCGGTATTAATATGCTGCTGCCGCTTGAGCATGTTCTGAAAACGGGCCTCCAGCATTGTCAGATAGGATTCCCGCTCATCTTCACGTAATTGGCGCAGGATCTCTTCGAGCTGGGCTTTGAGTTCTTCCAGCCGGTTGACCGCCTGATCCTGATTTTCAACGGCCTGTTCCTTCTCCTGTTTCTCCAGCTTTTCGATGGCCTGCTGCATTTCTTCGCGGGCCTGCTCCAATTGTTCGCGTCCGGGGGTTTTCCGGGAATCCTCGGGAGGGGACTGCTGAGGCTTTTTCTGCTGATCCGCTCCCTTTTGTTGTTGATCCTGTTTTTGACCCTGCTGTTGCTGGCCGGGCTGGGATTGTTCCGGAGACGACTGCCCCTGCTGATCCGAAGGCTTCTGGTCTCCGGATTTCTGCTCGCCAGACTTCTGGCCTTTCTGTGGATCTCCAGACTTCGAATCGGATTTTTTATTTTGTGATTCGGGCGAATCGGACTTGTTGGAATCCTGGGGCGAATCGGAGGGGTCGGATGGTCGTTCCGGCGAATTCTGATTCTCCGGAGTGGCTGAAGGAGAAGAGGAGGGTTGTTCGGACTGGGCGCGGTCTTCGTCCTGCTGTTCGATTTTTTGGCTGAGTTTTTTGGCTTCGTCAGCGACACGCTGCTGAGCGTCGCGACTTTTTTGCGGTTCTTTGCTCCGCTGGGTATCGGCCCGGACGTCTTTCTGCCGGGCGATGATTTTGTTGGTGTCCTTGAGCAGTTCTTGAATACGGGCGATTTCCGCAGTAACACGTTCCCGTTCGTCCTGACTTTGCAGCAGCCGCAGGACGGCTTTCATGCGGGTGAGGACTTCCTTCTGGTGGTCAGCGGCAGGTCCGAATTGCGGATCGACGGTTGCCCCGGTTGCACTGGTGCTGCGGAGCAGTTCCGAAATCGTCTGCATCTGAGAGAGGATATTCTGTTCCTGACTCTGACTGCGGGCGCGGTAAAGCAGTTCTGCCCGCTCCGGGTCTTTCCGCCGCAACTGTTCCGCGACGTCGAACAACGATTTTTCAAACCGCTCGTAGTCCCGGTAGATTTGCAGTTCCGACGTGGAGAGATCGCGGGCAGGGGCGGTCGGCGGGGCGGGGGGCTGAGACGACTGATCCTGCGCGGAGACTGTTGTCAGCCCCAGCGGAAACAGGAAGCAGACGCTCCATGTCAGGGTTCTGAACAGATGTGTCATATCCCCTTCTCCCGATTCCATTCCGCTGCACTGCAATTGACCAAAGTTCACTCAGCGTGCGAGAGTTATTGGAAAACGCGAATCTCTTTGGCTGCGGCGGGAACAAGCCGACCGCACTGGGTGTTTCGTCTCAAACTTGTTGTTTCGATCATTTTCAAGGCTTGTGTGCAGCCGAGTCAGGCAAACCTGACGCTGCTCCCGTGGGCGGAATCTCTCCATCTTGCCCCTGATTCCAATTGTTTGCAAGCTCTTCTGTGAGGACTCTCCGCGCGTAACGAGACCCGGCATCGACCAATCAGGGGGATGCCGGCCGGTGCTGCGAGTGCGTGTTTCGATTCATAAAATTGCTCCCGCTGCGTGATAAAACGGAGTTCACGCGGGGTGAATTGCGTCATTTCAACGGAGTGAAGAAGCTGTCTTCGATTCGTTTATTTTCGGTTTCTTCCAGAAGTTTCTCCTGGGCTTCGATCATCTTCTGGAGGTTTTGAATCACGTCGTTAAGGGTGCCCCGGTCCTGCATTTCGGCAATGACCGCATCCATCCGGGCCAAAAGGCGTTCGATGGCGGGCATGACTTCTTCAGCGGCGCCGCTCATGTTCTGCTGCTGGTCGATCGCCAGTCGCAGGATTCCCAGCAACTGGTCGACGCTGAGAAAGTCCTGGCTGTTGATGAGCGAAAGTGGTTCAATGATCCGATGTTCGATCCGTTCGAGAAGTTCGGTCGTCGCGACCTGATTATTCACCATTTCATCCCGCAAGTCTCGAAAAGAAGTCTCGACCGAGCGGGATTCCGTATGATTTTTTCGGATTTGATGCAGTCCGCGGTCGACATAAGCGGCGACCACGCTGACTGCCAGCCCTGTTTTTTCCGTGGCGGCTTCCAGTTCGGTGATCTGGGTCTGCATTTTGGTAAGTGCCTGCTGCAAGTCGGCGACTTCGCT
>Ga0182739_1003871_pt1 | contig 12740 bp, 7 predicted proteins | sample eDN5th30CBELigBY_FD_128873 | JGI IMG/M metagenome (GOLD analysis project Ga0182739, IMG submission 128873) | Enriched backyard soil microbial communities from Emeryville, California, USA - eDNA 5th pass 30_C BE-Lig BY (version 2) (version 2) | ecosystem: Environmental > Terrestrial > Soil >... | reverse complement strand
TGAGACGATGCCGAGATCCTTTTTGGCGCGGCGGATGGTGATTTCGGAGAAGCCGAGGTCTTTGGCCTGCTTGAGCACGGTGACGGCGTTGACGCTTTTCTCACGAAGATATTCCTGCAGGAACTCGGCGGCATCGGCACGCTCGGAACTGGTGAGTCGGCGATCGGTGGTGGTTGCGGCGAGATCGTCGATCCCGGTGCTGGCGGCGCCATGCCAGTGGACGGTGCTGTCCGCCGCGAGATGCAGGGCGACGGGGTGCGGTGGCCGGGCGTAGTTGCTTTTGACGACCTCAAGGATAACGTGTCCGGCGGGGTCATCCTCTTCCGCCGGGGCGTTGGCGACCATGATGACGGAGCGGGCGATGCCGGGAACGGCGGAGGAACCGACGAGCCGCTGGGCAGAGCGGCCGTGACCGGTTTTGCCGATGCGCATGACCCCGAGAACGGCGACCCCGGTGTGGGCGACGACATCCATGAGGGGATGGAGAGCCTGACGGATGGCGCCCTCGCTGGCGCGATCTGAACTGTGGAGGAAGCTGCCGAGGGGATCGATGACGAGAAGCTGGATGTTGTGGGTCTCGATAACGGTGCGGAGATACCCGGCATCGCGGCGGAGATCGATGCCGCTGGTGGCTCCTTCCAGGATGAAGACGCGATCGAGATCGGCGTGGTTGGCGGTGAGGCGGGGCCGGATGACGCGGGCGGGATCGTCCTCGGCGCTGAGGATGAGGACGTTGGTGAGCGGGGCGATGGCGCCATCCGGGAGAGGTTTGCCGGTGGTGAGGGCGGCAACGATGGCCGCGATGACGGTCGATTTTCCGTCGCCGACGTGACCGCCGAGGATGGTGAGCATGCCAGCGGGAATCCAGCCGGGCCAGAGCCAGGTGAGGGGTGCGGCGGGAATGTCGGTGAGACGGGTGGCGGTGGGGGAGGTTGGGCGATCCTCGTCATCGCCTGGACGAACAAGTGCGGCGTTTGCGAAGCCGGTGGAGATGAGGTCGCTGAGTTCGGTGATGTCCATGGGTGGTCCTCGTTCGTGTGGGATTGCGGTGGGAATCGGGAGGTGGGCATGCGTGGGGTGCGTATGCCTCTACCCTATATACGCATTGAGGAAGGCAAAGTGCGCCATGTTTGGGTGAAATTGGAGCGGAAGACGGGATTCTGACCCACCGGAAGCCGCTGCTACGCGGCGAAGGCGATGACAGGCATCGCCCGGACGAATGGAAGCGATGGGAGGCGATGACGGGAATCGCCTGGACGAGGGAAAGGGGCGAATGCGGCGGAGATTATCGACGCCTGCGGCGCCGATTGGGCGATGACGGGCATCGCCCTCATCTGCGGAAATCGCCCATGCGGAACGAGGGTTGGCGAGAGAGTCGATCGAAGATCGACCGGGCGGACACCGCTGCGGCGGGTACCGCCCCTACAAGGAGAGGTGGCCGTTGAGGCGGGTTGCGAGAACGCGATTATCGACGCCAGAGGCGCCGATCGGGCAAACAAACAGCGTCTGCGTTCATTCGGGTTGATGTCCATGCCCGTAGGGAACGTGCAAGACTATGATTTTCCGCCCAGCATGTGTGTTTTGTAGAGTTCAAAGACCATGCTTTCGAGCTGTTGCTCGAAGCTCGGATTATCCTGCTTGGTCGTGAACATCTTTGTATTATTGCTGATATTGGAGATAAGGGCTTTTTCGAAGACATCGCGGAACCGGACCATCGTGTTCTGGGTATCGGAGTTCCGCAGGGTGGCCTCCAGCAGGTCATCTCCGGCCAGCATCTGCATGATCGGGCCACGGATGTTATCCAGCGCCTGGATGCGATCCTCATCGGAAAAGTTTGCATCCGCAAACATATCGTTGAACGATTCCAGAATGGAACTCAGGCGATCCAGTTCCGGCTCGGGTTGGAACCCGCCCTGCCCGGTTGGCGATGGTGCAATCTCACCATCGTCGTCTTCCAACGTCAGCGCTATGGTCTGCCGAGCCTCGACCCGGTAACTCTCCATATCGATGGCTTCGAGAATGCCCTTGGCGAGGTCCGGATCATCTGGTGCCGGAAGTTTCGGGGTGAGGAAACGCAGGAAGATGGAGAGCTGCTCCCATTCGGTATTGTTGTAGGGGATGATCGAGGAGAGGAAGTTGTACGAGCGAACGAATGCCTTGGCATTCCCCTTGAACTCGATGCGGTCGTCGTTGTCGAAGGCATCGCTTTCGTAGCGATCCCGGCAGAGATCGAGCACTGGATCGAGCTGCTCCCGGCTGGCACCGGCGAGGTATTGCTGGACGAACGCGGTCACCTCGGACCAGGCATAGACGCCCTTGCCGTCCAGCATGGCCTTCAGGTCGTGCAACTTATTCGGGTCGGTCACGCCGCTGAGCAAGGTGGTGCGATAGAACGGCTGGAAAGCGTCAATGATGTCGTCCGGCGTGTTGAAGAAATCGAGGATGAACGTATCGTTCTTCGCGGGATGGGCCCGGTTCAACCGCGACAGCGTCTGCACGGCTTTAACTGACGTCAACCGCTTGTCGACGTACATCGTGTGGAGCAGCGGCTCGTCGTAGCCAGTCTGGAACTTGTCCGCCACCACCAGAAAACGATATGGATCTTCCCTGAAGCGATCGGGAATCTGGCTGCCGGGAAAGCCGTTCAGACTGGACTCTGTCACCTTTTCGCCATCGATCTCCTGATCGACAGAGAACGCGGCGATAGCCTTGCAGGGGCTCCTGCGCTCGGCCAACTCGGCATTGATGGCCGTGTAGTAGTCGATCGCACGGGCGATGCTATCGGTAACAACCATTGCCCGGGCCTCGCCCCCGATCTTGCGCGGCTTAAGTACATGCTCGTGGAAGTGCTCGACGATAATTGCCGCCTTTTGACGAACCGTCGCCTCGTGCGATTCAACATAGTGGTGCAGCTTGCGTTTGGCTCGCTTGCGGTCGAACTCGGGATCGTCCTCCACCGTCTTGATCAGGCGGTAGTAACTGAGATAGGGCGTGTAGTTCTGGAGCACATCAAGGATGAATTTCTCGTCGATCGCCTGCTTCATGGTGTAGGTGTGGAAGGGCCGTCGTTTTATCTGACCGTTGTCGTCGTACCGCTCCCCAAACATCTCCAGCGTCTTGTTCTTTGGGGTCGCGGTGAAGGCGAAATAGCTGGCGTTGTCCAGCATCTTGCGCCCCCGCATCTGGATCAGCAACTGATCCTCGAACGAGAGCTCCTCGGTATCAGGATCGATCTCCAGCTTCTTCGCGAGCGTGGCGTTCAGCTGACCAGCGGCGCGACCGCCCTGGCTGCTGTGCGCCTCATCAATGATGATGCCGAACGAACGTTCCCGATGATCGTTGCCGATGCTGTTGGTGATATAGGCGAACTTCTGCACCGTTGTCAGGATGATGCGTTGCCCCTTGCGGATCAGCTCGCCCAGCTCGGAGGAGTTCTCTGCCCGTTTGGTGGTCCAGCCGCTGGCTCCCATCTGCCTGACCGTCGCACTGAGCTGGGTATCCAGCGCCCGGCGATCGGTGACGATAAGCACGGTATCGAAGATGGGTTTGTTGTCCTGCTTCAACTCGATCAACTGGTGCGCCAGCCAGGCGATGCTGTTGCTCTTGCCGGAACCGGCAGAATGCTGGATGAGATAGCGCTGCCCCACACCATTGCGGGTGGCATCGGCCAACAACTTTTCCACGACATCAAGCTGGTGATAGCGCGGAAAGATGAGTTTGCGAGACTTCCGGCCGTTGTCCCGCTTCTCTTCCACGAGCTGAATGTAGTTCTCGATCAGGTTGGCAGTGTTGTCGCGGGAAAGCACGACCTTCCACAAGTAATCGGTCTTGATGCCGTTGGGATTGGGCGGGTTGCCTGCGCCGTCATTGTACCCCTTGTTGAACGGCAGGAACTGGGTGTTGGCGTCATCCAGTTTGGTCGTGAACCAGACCTCGCTGTCGTCTACGGCGAAGTGGACGGCGCAAACGCCAAACTGGAAGAGCTTTTCCTTTGGGCTGCGATCACGGCGGTACTGGACGATGGCGTCCTGAACCGTCTGGTTCGTGATGGCGTTCTTCAGCTCCATGGTGGCGAAAGGTAGCCCGTTAATGAAAAGTGCGAGATCGAGCGAGCGTTGCGTCTCATCCAGGCTGTACCTGAGCTGGCGGGTGACGCTGAAGATATTGGCCCGATAGCGTTGGGCGGCGGTCGGATTGCCCGGGGTGGGTGTCGGAAAGTAAAGTCGAATCGTCTCCGGAATGAGGTGCTTGATACCGTTGCGCAGGACATCGACCACGCCACGCCGGGTGACCTCACCCTGGAGCCGGTTCAGGAAATTCGTTCGCGCCGCGCCCGACGAGCCTATCCCTAACTCCTCGACGATCTTCGGCTGCGTGCGCTGCAGGAAGATAAAGAGCTGGCGGGTATCGACGACATGAGCGCGGTCGAAATCGAGCGACAGGCCGGGAATCCACTCGGCATCATAGACGGCGGGCAGGTCATTTATCGCAGACCCTTGACGCAGCCTCTCCACCGGAACCCCGGTGAGATCCGACATGATCAGGAACTCGAGGCTGGCTTCATTGAGGCTAGTGGGGGTCATGGCACTTGCTCTCCTGTATTTGTATTGATAGCCGTGTCAAGCCGCCGATGCAGAAAGCTTACAGTTGTAAGAGCGTCAATCACGTCCTGCTCCTGAAGGTCATAGGTAGCACGGAGTTCATGCGCCGTCGGGTTCCTCCAAACTCCATACGCGCCTCGTAGGAGATTCCCAAAGCCCTTCTGTTCAGAGATATCTGATTCTGATTCGCACTGATTAATGGCAATGACCGGAGCACCCTTATTGGTTGAGAACAGGAGATCTATCAACTCACCACCATCCTTCGTCTCAAGAGTTGCCTGACGTAACCGCTCAAAGAGGCTTTTGGTAGCTTCCTGAAGCCCGTGATAGAGATTCTTTTGAAGTAACTCCCGATCACAATACGTCATGATTTGAGGATGGACGTCTCGCCGACGAAGCTCCGTGATCACACGATCAGCTCGTTCTGCAGCTTCACTGAGAGTCTTTACTTGCACCCCTTGTACGAGGCAGCCAGAGTCATCTATCGATAGCCCCTCGAAGGCCAGCGTTTCATTCAAGTCTGAGCGGAATCGGTGGAAGAGATGAGGCTGGGTGCGGTGCCGCGACGGTCGCATACACTCCTCAAGGAAGGCAGCGACGATATTGCCCGACCTGGCTTTTCGTTGATGATTTAGAAGAGAGCCATAGACCTTCCTCCATTTTGTGCTCTGCCCGGATGTCTCCTTCAGGCCAATCGCATCCATTATCCGTTCGAGATCCTTGTTTGAGAACGCATTATCCGTGGCTGCAAGCACCTTGGAAATGCCTTCGATACACGACTCTCGAAACGGTGCCCAGGTCATGGCTCAAGTGCCTCCTGTGTATCGATTCTCTCTTCTTCAATCGCCGCCTCGATCTCCTCACCGATAACCGCCTCTACCTGCGGCAACTGCACCCCGCGCACGTCCAACTTCCCGGTGACAACGTCGCTGATGAGCCGCGTCCGATACTCCTGCATCAGTTCGATCTCGCTCCGATGCCTGTCGATGAGCTTGTCAATGCGAGAGGTCTCATGGTCAATGTGGTCGGCGATATCTTGTTGCTCTTCCATCGGTGGTACTGCCAATTGGTAATTGCGGATAGTGCTGATGTTCACATGGGGAACGGTGGATCCGTCTGCATCAATAGACGCTTGCGCTAGCGTGTGTGATGAGTTGAGCTGCCACATCAAGAACTGGCTGTTCATCCACCTCATGGATCTAAAAACCATCATTCGCTGAGAAATACATAGTTCGACATTGGCAGGAACCGGTGCGGCAATCCCGTAGTCACCTTCTCGACTGTATAGAATGTCGCCTTTTCGAGGCCGAAGGCGGGCCGTCCAGCGCTCGTATTCGGTCGAGGCAATTCGACGCGCCCTCTTGTACAACACTTTTCCTGGAATGATGTCCGAAGTTCTGATCGCCGGAAAATCGCCGTCTAGCTCATAGACGGGAGTTGCGTGCAGGCAATCAACGATGTGAGAGGTAAGGTGCTTTAGCGTGCGCACCTCCCAATGCTCCGGAATCTCCCCCAGCCAGTCGACGCCGGATCCCTTCAGCGGAACGTCCGGATCGAGGCCACGGGTGACCGCCTGATTGATAAGGGCCTGCTTCTTTTCCTCCAGCAACGCGATCATCTTTCGCCGCGCGTCGATGAAGCGGGTGATTCGGGCGTCCATGCTGTCGAGGAAGTCGGCGATAGCGCGTTGCTCGTCGAGGGGTGGGAGCGGAATCGAGACAGCGCCAAGAATTCGCCCACTCAAATTGGCGAGACCCGTTGTGGTGCTGCTTAGGTACACCAGTTGATCGCGTGCAATGGGATTGTTGAGGAGGTACCAGAGTAATTGGGAGAGAAGTCGATGATTTGGGCGAAGACGTTGCATAAAATTGGAGAACGAATAACCTCTTCCTTCCATTGCACTAGTTACAACGCTTGTCTTGCCGATGTGAGCCGGACTTCCACTAGAAGTAGTGACAACTAAGTCACCTTCAATCAATCGAGTTCTAGCAAAATCGCGAGCGTTCAACGATCGAAACGCTGGTGATACGATCCGCCAAGTGCCATTCACAGTTTGTTCTGTGGAACGCAAGACGGGGACATCATCTTCTGAACCGTCGTCGCCCCACGCGCCACTATCATTCCTAGTCAGGATCTTTCCGAGACGATGTTTGGACCAATGATCTGGCAGCTCGCCTAGCCACTCGATGCCGGAGTCCTTGTAGGCTGAGTAAGGCTTGAGGGTAATCATGAGCTAACTCCGGCAAATGTATTGACCTGTTCGATTACTGTAGTCATTTCGTCGGCGTCAAAAGGCAAACCGGTAAGCAGCGACGACCATTCATCGATTGACCCAATTTCATCTCTGGAACATCGTTCAAATAGCCAAGAAAGCAATGTGGATAAGCCTGTGGCTCGACTAACTTGGTCATTAGATCTGATTATTGAGCTTAGGTCATCAAAACGTGAACGATTCCACTCTGACGGTTTGGTGTGGCGGAGCAGGCGAAAAATCCGACGCGACTGGATAAAAGAATCAGACCCCTCTAGATGATGAAGTAACACATCGATTAATAAAGGCTCTCCAATAAATGCACGGTAGTCTAGAAGTAAAGGTATTTCAATTTCGTTTAGCCGGTTAATTGCAATGGGAATCAACTGGTCTATCTGCATAGCAGTGGCCCAGCACATGAGATCTGTTTCATCGCGCAGGGAAACAGATCGGAGATGCTCCTCAATGTCGTGCTGAGTCCGTTGCGGCAGCCTGCTCCACATCCACGGCATGAACCTCGTGTAGAGGAGAATCCGGGCAAAATCGACTGAATCTATTGCATCAGTAAATCTCTGTACAGCGGTCTCAAGGATGGGTTGAAGCCGATTGCCGCCATGAAATTCTATTGCCGAGAGGGCCGAGATACGTTGAAGGGAAACTAGCGCATCGATATCATCAGAGAAAAGGTCCGTAAACAGGGCACTCGCCACAATCTCCAGAGCTTCTTCATCCATTTCAAGAAGATCTTGTCGGCTGATATGCATGCGAGCAGCGATCGGCTGCGCTGGGAACTCTTCGTTTTTCAACGTCTCTAGCAATTTGGAAGCGGCAATTTGCCCCCGGAAAGCTGGGCGCGAGAGTATTGCTTCTACTGCATTGCGCACATGCAATCGCGCCAATTCTGGTGACGGAGTGAATAACTTCTTGGGATCGTGGTAGCTAATGTGTTCGCATCTGTTCCGATCCTGCCGGAGCCGTTCGAGGTCCATTCGCTCATAGCCGCTCAGAAGCTGGTACCCACCACAAAGCACATCCAGGAGCCGCTTTTCCAAGTCCATCATGGCTTTATCGGCTGTTATCTCATCTGTTCTGCGAAGTTCGATATTACTGTCAAAGTCCTTGACGAATATTTGAGCTTTATCTTCGCCCCTAGCGGCTAGCTTTCTTATCTTGGAGACACCGTCAATAAGCACGGCTTGCCAGGTCTTCGCTATACACGAGCCATAGGCGCCCGCCCGCAGTGTAGTAATGGCTTCTTCAAGAAGTAGCTTTGCTTCGGAGGGTCTGCAAGAAAGCAGCAATTCATCAGGGTCAGCTAGTGAGGTGCGGACTGTATGAGGCATGCTAATTTACCTCAACCAATATCTCTTCGAGCAACCCGTCTGTCTCCTGCTCCAGCGCGCGGATGTCGGCCTCGATCTCGGCGAGGGTGCGGAGTCTCTGCGGCTTGTAGAAGTAGCGGGTAAAGCTGATCTCGTAGCCGATCTTCTCGGAGCCGTCGGCGACCCAGGCGTCCGGCGAGTAGGGCAGGACCTCACGTGCCATGAAATCCTCGACGGATTCGGTGAGGGGGATTTGCTCGGTGTCGCGCAATTCGGGGTCGGGTTCGTACTCAACGGTGTCGTAGGCGCGCTTTTTGACGATCGGTTTGGCGGTTTCATCACGCTCGGCGATGGCGGCCTGAATCTGCTTCTTCAGGGTGGCGGTGAGGCGGACGCCGCGTTGTTTGGCGATGCGGGTGAGGGCGGCCCCGAAGACGGCATAGTCGTCGCAGGTCCAGGGGCGATGCCCGTCATCGCCCGTACGAGTCTCCGTGGCGACGGCTTGCAGAACCTCGCGGACGGGTGCGGGGAGGGCGAGGTAGGCCATTGAATCGGCTTCGCCGGTGTGTCGACCTCCGGTCGACCGGGAGGACACAAGGGCCTCCCCTACAAGAGACGTTTCGGTGGGAATCGTGACCCGTAGGCGTAACGGTCGGTCGACGGTGACCTTGCGGTAGCCGAAGGCGTCGTTAGGAAAGATCCTCGACGTCTCAGTCTCCTCGAAGGCGAGGAATTCGTTCAGGATCGCTTGCTGATCGGATTCACTGAGGTCGGCGTTCTTGGCGCCGAGGTTCTTGCGGCGCGGGGTAAAGCGTTTGGTCGCGTCGATCAGCTGTACCTTGCCCTTGCGGTGTTCCGGTTTGCGGTTGGTGAGCACCCAGATATAGGTGGCGATGCCGGTGTTGTAAAACATATTGTTCGGGAGGGCGATGATGGCCTCCAGCCAGTCGTTCTCGATGATCCAGCGGCGAATGTTACTTTCGCCGCTCCCGGCATCACCTGTGAAGAGAGACGATCCGTTGTGCACTTCGGCGATGCGGCTGCCGAGCGTCGTATCGTGCTTCATCTTGGAGAGCTTGTTGACCAGGAACATGAGCTGACCGTCGCTGGACCGCGTCATCATGCTGTATTCCGCATCGCCTGCATGCGTGGTGACAAAGCGGGGATCCTTGACACCCTTCTTACCGCCCTCGCCTCCGAGCCGGGTGAGATCGGCCACCCAGCTTTTGCCATAGGGAGGGTTCGAGAGCATGAAATCAAAGGTCATCGCAGGGAAGGCATCGTCCGCCAGTGTCGAGCCATGGGCGATGTTGTCGGCATCGTCGCCCTTGATCAACTGGTCCGCCCGGCTGATGGCCCACGTCTCGCCGTTCACTTCCTGGCCGTAGAGATCGACGCCGATCTTCTTGCCATGCTCTTTGGCGATCTCCTGCAGACGATCATCGGCGACGGTGAGCATGCCACCGGTGCCGCAGGCGCCGTCATAGATGAGATAGGTGCCGTCCTGGATGCTGTCGGCGACGGGTTTCAGGATGAGATCGGCCATGAGGGTAACGACATCGCGCGGGGTGAAATGCTCTCCCGCCTCCTCGTTATTCTCCTCGTTGAACTTGCGGATCAACTCCTCGAACACCGTGCCCATGGCGTGGTTGTCCAGGCCGGGCTTGCCGCCTGCCGGACTCGGCGAGAGGTTGATATCGGGGTCTGTAAACGTCTTGATCAGGAGCCCGAGGCGGTCTTCCTTGTCCAGTTTGTTGATCTGGTTGCGGAATTCAAACTGATCGAGGATGGCGCGCACATTCGGTGAAAAGCTGTCCAGATACTCGATGAAGTTGGCGCGGAGCTGGCTGGGGCTATTGAGAAGGGATCGCAATGTGAAGCTGGAGAGGTTATAGAAGGGGTGACCGGCAGCGCCGCGCAGAAGCGGGTCGGCATTGGAGATGTTGTTGGCCTCGGCCCAGCGTTTTCGCTCCAGCACGGCGTCCTTCGAGGGTTCCAGCACGGCATCGAGACGGCGGATCACCGTCATTGGCAGGATGACATCGCGGTACTTGCCGCGCACGAAGACATCACGGAGGACGTCGTCGGCGATCTTCCAGATAAAGTTGACAATCGCAGTATTTTGTCGGGCATCCATGCGGGCGCGGGCTCCTCGGTAGCTGTTAGATGAGTCTCCCTTCTATTAGACCAGATTGCCGCAGGTTAGGCACCCTTTTGATGTGGCGCGTTCAAGACTTGGATGAGCCTGCAAGGGCAGGCGAAAAGCGGGAACCGCCCTTCCCTACGAGGGTTTGCGGCGGGCGGGGCCGGGCACAAAGATCTCTCGACTTCGCTCGAGATGACGGTTTTTTTGCGGGGGTGTGGTATCCGGGCGGGTTCCCGGAAATCGTCGCCTGCGGCGCCGATCGGGACGACACGAGGTCGTCCCCTACCTGAATGACGTGAGGATTAGGTGTTGGTGTGGAACTTGCCAGTGGGATGATAATTGAGAAGATACGTCATTCATGACGGCCCCCGCACGTGATCAGGACGATTCGATTTATGAACAATCCATTCCGCAAGCACCATCGTCGCGAGGTTGAGATTTCTCCAGCGGAGACGTCGGCCAGTGAGGTGATTCACAACCTGCCAGATCCTTCGATGTACCTGGACGAGTTCGGGATCGAAGGTCCCACCATCTATAAGGAAGAGAATGCGGCGCGGCCGGTCCGGATTCTGGGGATCGGGGGGACGACGAGCGAGAAATCGTGGAGCCTGGTGCCACTGGAGGCGGCGTTGCACCGGCTGCGGGATCGGGGCTGCGAGGTGTCGCTGGCGTCGGTGTACGATCTCGATTTGCCGATGTTCCGGACGGACTGGAAGCTGGAGGATTATCCGGAGAGCCTGGCGTGGCTGCTGGATGAGGTGCGCCGGGCGGATGGGCTGATTATTTGCTCGCCAACGTACCATGGGACGATTTCGGGGGCGATCAAGAATGTGCTGGATGCGCTGATCTTCCTGGGGTGGGACCAGCCGCCGTATCTCGGGGGGAAACCGGTGGGGATTATGGCGTATGGCGGGATGACCTCGATGGGGGTGCTGCAGGCACTGACGATGTGCGTGCGCGGCCTGAAGGGGATCACGATTCCGACGCATATCGCGGTGCCGGAGAAGGCGATCGACAAGTCGACGGCGAGGATCGTGGACGAGCGGATCGATGCGCGGATGGATGGGATGCTGGATGAGCTGATCTCGTTCAGCGCGCGGTTGCGGGTGCCGCACAAGGCGCCGCGGGTGCGGAAGACCGCCGGGGTGTGATTGTCACGATTGAGATGGCATACGTCTGTTTGTACCGACAACGTCACGTTGGCTGCTGTTTACGTACGGTGCGGATTAAGCACGATATGCGATCTCCGAGCCTCTGAAGTGGCAGCTCTCAACCAAAACTTGATGGTTGGATCTGATCGGATCACGTGCAGTAACTACGAACGAACCCCTGAGTATTCTTATATGGAATCCGGTTGATGCATTGGGGTTTGCCGGGATCGACCGGGCTGATACAACGCCGAGTGTTCATCCGGATTCGGTATCACGCGTCAAACAGGGAGTAGAGTCGACAGCGTCTGGTGAAGGCCTGAGCCGGAGGACCCTAGTGCGGGGTGACGCAAGGATGTCTCGACTTCGCTCGACATGACGGGATTTTTGTCGAGGGTGGGGAGATGCGCGAGGCAATCCGGGTCTCCCTGGCGACGGCGTTCAATACGCAACCCCGCCCTGACCACCCGGTCGGCGGGGTTGTGTTCCCGGAATGTGGAATGGGGGGATTACATGCCACCCATGGACATGAAGTCCATGTCGGTGGATGGCTGGAGACCGGCTGTGAGGTCGGTGTCGTCTGCGGTGGGCATGAGGTCAAAGACGCCGCCGGTGGAGGTGCCGTCGTCATTGAGGGTGACGTCTTCGTCACCGGGCTCGCCATCGATCATGAACTGACCGATGTTTTGCGCGGTGTCGATCCCTTCGTCCGCGGTGCCGCCGGTGACCATGATCATGTGAACCATGCTGCCGTCCTGGATCAGGATGGTGGTGGAGTGCACGGTGGTGCCGCTCTCTTCTGCCTCACTGGTGTAGGAGACGGCCTTGTCGCCGAGGTCATCAACATCGTTTTTCTCGATGTTGTCGTCACCGGACAGGCTTTCCGCCATGCCATCACCAAAGGTGTCGAGCGCGTTGCTGGCGTTGTCGTCGCTGTCGAAGGTGAAGACGCTGGTCATGATCATCATGATGCCGTCTTCGTCAAAGGACACATCGGCACCGGGGGTTTGGGCCGCTTCCATCATGGCCTCGAAATCAGGCATGAACATACGTGCGTAGCCTGATTCCAACCCTTCGATGTCGGCCTGTTCGGGCAGGGGTGGGGAATCCTGGGCGGAGACTGAGGCCGATGCGGCGAAGCCCAGGGTGAGCACAAGCGAGAGGAAAAGGGTGAATTTCCGGATCATGAACTGTTCTACTCCTTGATTGAGTGCCATTCCGGGCCTCTGATCAGTGGACGCGTTTCGCGCCCACAGTTCAGGAACGTCAACC
>Ga0182739_1003870_pt1 | contig 12740 bp, 14 predicted proteins | sample eDN5th30CBELigBY_FD_128873 | JGI IMG/M metagenome (GOLD analysis project Ga0182739, IMG submission 128873) | Enriched backyard soil microbial communities from Emeryville, California, USA - eDNA 5th pass 30_C BE-Lig BY (version 2) (version 2) | ecosystem: Environmental > Terrestrial > Soil >... | reverse complement strand
CATTATAAATCTTAATGCGCCAATGGGCGGATTTCTTTTCCCTAGCTTCACAGACAATGCCGCAGATGTTAACCATATTCTCTATGCTGCTGGCAAGATTCATGAACCAGATTACCAATTTATCGAAGAAGTGCTAAACGGCGAAGAAATGATGACTGCTCAAGATGATAAGATCGTGTTTGAAGAAATTATTAAAGATGTTACAGGAGATCAATTAAGCACTTCCACTCTTTCCAATGTTTACGAAGAAATTAACCGAATGATAGTCGAAAATGAAGAGGAAGAAGTCCCAAAATTGGATTCCAAGGACGTAGAACAAGTCTTAAAAATGAGTGGCGTGGAGGATATTAGTACAGAAAAGGTTGAATTTGCCTTCAAGAAGATTATTGATGATGATAAATACGAGTTAAAAGCAAGTAATATCTTACCAAAATTCACATCAAAGTCGATAAAAATCAGCACAAAAATTGCCAATATCGCCATCAGCCCACCAGATTTACGATATGTGAAACAAATTGAATTTAGCGGAAAACGGTACTTGATGATAGAGGTTGAAGAGGATACTGTTATTGAAGGATTTACGATGATTCCCGAAGCATTTGGTGGAGGTTCAGGAGAATAAGTGATAAAGAAGACTTCCATCAGTGGTGGTTTTTCTTTTCCTCACTGAGGGCTGGTTCTACTTATCGAACCGTTACGGGTAGTAAGAGTGGGATAAAAATAGAGGTTTCTCCATATTAGATGGAAAAGGAGAAACCTTTTTCTAGTATAATTCAACCATTAATCTAAATAGAATAGATTTAAGCTATACTTCCCCTTATAAAGAGATACAGGAAATCGATTTTGATGTATATCCATTTGGTATTCATCTTTTACATTAACCTTGTTCCATTCAACATGCGTAAAGGGGGATTTTTTTTCCTTGTTTATAACCGTGGTATCATCGGTTATTTTTATTATTTCATCCTTATCCTCCATTTGAACAAGCAATTGATATTTTTCCTCTGTCATACTTTTTCCAACAACCTTAAATTTCCCAAAATAAGATTCATAACTATACATATTGTTAATTGTCATTACGAATAAAACTATAAGGGCTACTATTATATAAAAATTTTTCTTCAATATCATCTTCCCTTTTTAATTTTCTATTAGAATACGATATCATGTTCCCAGTTTATTGAAAATATATAAACTGAAAAAACAGCAATTAGCAAGAATACTTTTTATTGAGCAAAATGCAAATCCCCCCATTAATTTTTAGGTTTTACGGTAACACTAAAGGGGAAAAGATAAATTTTCTATTAATTAATACCCTATAGCGATTATCGAAAGGAAAAAACAAATGAAGATTAGGTTTGGCTTTGTGGCAAATGCATTAGGATTATGGGATGCAAGCCCTTCAAAAACATTAACTTTTTCCCGTTATTCAGCCCTTCCTAAACAGGAAGCAGAGGAAAAACTACTAGAAGTTACAGCACAAAACTTACAAAACACAAAAAGAATACTTTATTATAATGCGGCCCACGAGATTCCTTTATATCGTTTATCAAGTTCACTAGTACCTTTAGCAACCCATCCAGAAGTCAACTGGGATTTCATTACTCCTTTTAAAGAACAGTGGGAAGAAATCGGTCAATTAATAAAACAATTTAAACTTCGAGTCAGCTTTCATCCAAATCAATTTACACTTTTCACTAGTCCCAGGGAAGAAGTGACGATAAATGCTGTAAAGGATATGGAATTTCATTATAAAATGCTAAAAGCCATGGATGTGCTCGACACCAGTATCATTAATATTCATATTGGTGGAGCATATGGAGATAAAGTGACTTCTTTAAATCGGTTTCATCAAAATATAAAACAATTGCCTGTAGAAATCAAAAATCAAATGACGCTTGAAAACGACGATAAAACGTATAACGTTAAGGAAACACTGTTGACTTGTGAACAGGAAAATATTCCGATGATTCTTGATTATCATCATCATATGGCAAATAAAGAGGATATAGATTTATCTCTTTATTTAGAGCGTATTTTCCTTACGTGGACTAACCATAAAATGGTTCCAAAAGTACATATTTCTTCACCAAAATCGATCCAAGCCTTTCGCTCTCATGCTGACTTTGTTTCCCTTGATTTTGTTCTCCCCTTTTTAAAAATGGCTAAACATCTTAATCAAGACTTTGACATTATGATAGAGGCTAAGCAAAAGAACCTCGCAATGCTTAAGCTTATTGAAGATATAGTCTCTATTAGAGGAGTAAAAAGAATTTCAGGTGCAACTATAGAATGGTAGAAAGAACTTCTGCAATTATATGATAATGAGGTGTAATAAATGACCATTGTTAGGCTTGGATATGTTGCAATGAGCATGATTGTAAAAAACGCATCCCCCTCAAAAACGATGACATATACTCAATTTCAGAAAATCGATGATCGGGAAGCTGCCCTCCGTAAGTTAGAACGACTTGCCTTGCTGAATTTACAGAATACCCTTCGACTCTTAAGGCATACTGTTGCTTCCGATATACATTTTTATCGTTTAACTTCAAGGCTTATTCCGTTGGCAAACCATGAAGAACTTCTTGATTGGGATTATATGAAACCATTAAAGGAACCTTTAAGTGAAATAGGGGCATTTGCAAGAACACATAAAGTTAGAATCGATTTTCATCCTGATCACTTTGTTCTCCTTAATTCAACTCAGAAGCATGTTTTGAAAAACTCAATTAAAACGTTGAAATTGCACTATTTATTATTAAAAGGAATGGGCATAGATACAACTCATCGATGTGTCATGCATGTTGGAGGAAATTATAAGGAAACGGAAGAATCTTTAGAACGCTTTATCGATAATTGGATGCTAGTTCCAAAATCTATTCAAAACATGATTATGCTTGAAAATGATGATACCTCCTTCACCTTGGAGGATACACTTTACTTGTGTGAAAAAGTAGGAATTCCGCTTGTATTTGATTATCACCATCATCTTGCCCACCATCATCATTCCAATTGGGAAGATAACTGGGATCGGGTCATCCAAACTTGGAAAGGATCACCTTTGCCCATTAAAATGCATATTTCGAGTCCAAAAAATGAAAAGCATTTTCGTCATCATGCCGATTATATTGATATAAATATGTTCTTCGATTTTCTAAAAAGGATGAACGGAAGTATAAGCCAAATCGACTGTATGATTGAAGCAAAAAAGAAGGATGAGGCACTTTTTAAACTTATGGAAGAAGTTAAATTACGAGGGGACGTGGAGATTATTGATAGCTCTTCTTTCCGACTAAAGTAAAAGGAAAGAAGAGTCTGTTGAGTGATTCATTCATTTTCTAACGATAACTCTTGGGGCGGTTCACCGTGCATGTTTAAAATCCGAACCACTTCAGGTGTTATTTGGAGATACACATAGTTTGGATCTTCAGGCCCTTCAAACCATTGATGAAAGGAGTCATCCCAAAACTGTTTTTTCAATGTTTCTGTATTGTTAATAACGGACTTCCCAGTTATTTCAATATACGTATCACTTTGTCCCTTTTCTTCATATCCTAACAATACAGAAACGTGCGGATTTTTTTCGATTTCCTCTATCTTTTCTGTATCCATTTGAGTGGGTGTATATAAGGTTAAATCCTCATTGTAAAATGTCATATATCGTGAGTGAGGTCTATTATTTTCAACAGATGAAAGTATTCCTGTTCTATGATCTGAGATAATTTTAATAGCTTGATTTTTTATGTCTTGATTTGTCATATTCTGTTCTGCTCCTATGTTTATTATTAATTTTCAACGTCTATTAATGTTCTAATCGATTTAATTCTTGAATGCATTCTTGAACTAGTGTAACCCCTTGACTCATGGTTGCTCCGCCTCCAAATGCAGCCGTTACGCCTACAGCTTCTAAGATTTCCTGTTCTGAACAGCCTTGATCCAAACATCCCTTTGTATGATAAATAATACAGTACTCGTCCTGAGCATGAAGGCTGATTCCTAAAGCAATTAATTGCTTTTGTTTTTGAGATAAAGCTCCTTCTCCAAAACAAACTTCTGTAAAAGCATTAAATTTACTTGCAAATTCAGGCATCTTCCCAGTAAAATCACCAAGCCCCTTTTTATACGTTAACAGTGTAGTTTCGATTGAATTTCTAGCTTCCATTTCTTAAACGCTCCTTTTTATATCATGGTGTACATCAGCATTATTATGAGCAAAAGTAGAACGATTTAATAAGCGGATTTCATTTCCCATCACTTCCAAAAAAAGTAATACATACTTAAAGAACCCGAGGTGAAAAATCTTAATAGAATGAATTTAGAAGGTGAGTGAATAACACTGTATAACGAAAACCAAACTTTTCAAGCCGGAGACATCGTCTATGTGTTTTATCGAAACCCACATACCCAAGATGTAGCAAATATTCAAGCTGCAGCTATAGTTAAAAATCCTGACGATTCCAACCAATTATCTTTATTTTTGTACGAAAATTACTATCCTCTTTCAAACGAAGTTGCTGTATATACGACAGAAGAAGAAGCTCAGCAAGCTTACTATTACTATTATGGAGATGACTCGGAAGGGAGATTGGAATGATTAAACCCTTTACTCCGAAGCTTGTTTATTTTGAACCAGAGGCACTAAACTATCCATTAGGGAAAGAGCTCCTTGAGAAGTTTGAAAAAATGGATGTAGAAATTCGGCACACTACTTCCCATAATCAAGTTAGAAACCTTCCTGGAGACAATGATTTTCAGCGTTACCGCGTAGCAAAATCAACCCTTGTCGTCGGCATTCGGAAGACGCTCAAATTCGATACCTCGAAGCCTTCTGCTGAATACGCAATTCCTTTTGCAACTGGCTGTATGGGGCATTGTCATTATTGCTATTTGCAAACAACGATGGGAAGTAAGCCTTATATTCGTACCTATGTAAATGTCGAAGAAATATTAGAAGCTGCCGATCATTACATGCAGGAACGCGCTCCAGAATTTACCCGATTTGAAGCATCCTGTACATCTGATATTGTCGGTATTGATCATTTAACCCATACCCTTAAACGTGCGATTGAGCATTTTGGACAATCAGAGTACGGAAAACTAAGGTTTGTAACAAAGTTTCATCATGTTGATCACTTACTTGATGCCAAACATAATGGAAAAACCCGCTTTCGTTTTAGTGTAAATGCTGATTACGTCATCAAACATTTTGAGCCTGGGACTTCTCCTCTAGCCAAAAGAATTGAGGCTGCTGGAAAAGTCGCAAGAGCTGGATATCCCCTTGGATTTATTGTGGCACCAATTTATCTTCATGAAGGCTGGGAAGAAGGATACTTTCATATGTTCGAACGACTAGACGCTGAATTGCCTGCCGAAGCAAAAAAAGATTTAACATTCGAGTTTATCCAGCACCGTTTTACTAAGCCAGCCAAAAGAGTCATTCAAAAAAATTATCCGATGACAAAATTAGAGCTGGATGAAGAAAAACGAAGGTATAAATGGGGAAAATATGGGATTGGAAAATATATTTATCAAAAAGAGGAAGAAGAAGATATTAAAGATCATCTTCATTCCTATATGAAAAAATTCTTTCCTGATGCTAAACTAGAATATTTCACGTGAACAAAAAAGAAAAGGTCTTATGTATTAGACCTTTTTCTCTTTTCTATTTCTTGTTTCCATCAAAGTTTTAACACTGCAAATTCATTACACCATGCTATTTCTTGAGTGTATGCCATCTCCACACTTCCAATCGGAAAAGGATTTCGAGATTGTGGTCCATGAAAATCACTTCCTCCAGAAATAAAGAGATTATAATCTTTTGCTATTCTGCACCAATCGTTTTGTTCCTTCTCGGAATGTTTAGAGTGATATACTTCAATACCGTCCAAGCCTGAAACGATTAGTTGCTTTAGATTAACATCCTGCTTATAAATTCCGGGATGGGCTAGAAATGCAAGACCACCAGCTTCATGGATTAGTTTAATCGCATCTTCTGCCGAAAAGCTACCTCTTTCTTCAAAGCTTGGCTTTCCCTTTTTCAATAATTCTTCATATGCCTGTTTACTACTTTGAAAATAACCTGCTGCAACTAGTTCATCTGCAATATGTGTGCGAACAAGTACACCTTTCCCTACACGGTCAAGGCAATTGTTAAAAGAAATGTTAAACCCAAGTATATTCAATTTGGCTGCAATTCTTTTCCCCCATTGTATACGATCCTCTACTCTCCAAGAGATATGTTCTCTTAATTTTGGATGCTGGGGGTCAAATCGGTAACCTAAAATATGCAATTCTCCTAATGGGCCATCCGTATTAAGTTCAATACCTGAAATAATTTTCAAATCACTTTCGCAATAGGCTACAGCTTCTTCATATCCTGCCAACACATCATGATCTGTAATCGAAATAATTTTTAGTCCCTTTTTCATACTATCTTCTACTATTTCTCTGGGAGACCAACTACCATCAGAATATTCAGAGTGAATATGCAAATCAATCATTCTTTTCCCCCTTTTTTATCTGCTGCTGGCTAACAGAACTCTTTCCTCTACACCGGTATAGATTTTTAATGAAACAGCGTCTCCTGGTAAGAATCGTTTTTCAAAAACAGAAGCATAAACATTAATCGTCTCTTCGCCCGACTGAATACTATAATGAATTTCATTTCCTTGGAACTGGGCAAATTGAACAATTCCCGACATTTGATTCTGTTCTGCCTCACCGAGTTTCCATTGTTCCGGACGGACAGGGTATAGATTTTGAGCTTTTATTTCTTTTGATATTCCAATGTCTTGCCAAGACACAGAAGGAAAATTCGCTGGAATAAATCGGTTCTCTCCAACCCACTCCCCTTTTATCAGATTACTTTTCCCTACAAAGGTGGACACAAATACTGACTGCGGAGCGTTATAAATACTTTCTGGAGTACCAATCTGCTCTATTTTTCCGTCATTCATCACGACAATTCTATCAGCCATCGCCAAGGCTTCTCCTTGATCATGAGTAACATAAATAATGGTAGTCCCTAGTTTCCGGTGAATCGTCCCTATCTCTCTTCTCATCTCCATGCGAAGCTCTGCATCAAGCGCACTTAATGGTTCATCCATCAAAAGTAGCGATGGCTTCGAGACGATAGCACGAGCAAGGGCAACACGTTGTTTTTGACCTCCAGAAAGTTCAGCAGGATAACGGTCTTTTAAATGAGAAAGCCCCACCATTTCCAATGCTTCCACAACTTTTATTGCTTGTTCTTCCTTACCCTTTGTTTTGCCAAATCGATGATGTTTTAGAGGGAACCGAATATGTTCTTCCACCGTCATATGCGGCCATAATGCAAAGGACTGAAATACCATACTAATATTCCTTTTTTCAGGTGGAACAAGTTTATTAGAGCTTGCTGCCAGTTCATTATCTATGGTAATCGTTCCTTCTGTCGGCTTCATAAACCCTGCCAAAAGCCGTAACAATGTCGTCTTCCCACATCCAGAAGGACCAAGAATAGCGATAAATTCTCCATTCAGAAGTTCTAAATTAATATTATCCAAGGCTGTAAAGTTCCCATAGTTCTTTTTTAACCCATCGATACTAATCACTCTTTATCACCTTCTGCTTCCATATTTTTTCTAATAGAACAAACATAATTCCCATTATCAGTACAGCTCCGACGATTAAGGTTGAAAATGCGGTGGAGTAAGTGGTGTATCCTGCTTGCTCAAAGCTAAAGATAACTACACCAATCGTTTCAGAACCACTCGACCATAAAAGACTGGAAACAGTAAGCTCTGTCAAGGCAGTCAAAAACACAAGAGCTGCCCCGCTTAATACACCAGGCATTAGCAGCGGAAAAAGGATACTTCTCCATTTAGCCACAGCTCTTGCACCTGAAATTCTTGCTGCTTCCTCCATGGTAGGATCAATTTGTGAAAAGGCAGTCAGGCTTCCTCGCATTTGCAATACAGTAAAGCGAGTTATATAAGCAATAAGTAAAATCCATATCGTTCCATAAATACCTGGTTGTACTCCCGGTAAAGGCTGAAGCCACATTAATATAATAGCCAAAGCAAAAACAGTTCCTGGCAAAGCATACGGAATCGTTACGATAATCTCCGAAGCTTTCACAAACAACGATGGCTTTTTAAAGCGAAGATAGGCAATAGCTGTTCCAATTACCATACAAATTAACATCGTTGCCAAAGCAAGGGTTATACTATTTCCTATTGCGGCTCCAGTTTTAGCATCCTCGAATAATAGATACATATAGTTTTTTAAAGAAAGATTTTCCCATGATAGAGATAATCCATATGCTTTAATAAAGGATGTCGACGCCATAACAATCAAAGGCACAAGCGTTGTAAGCAATAGAAAAATCCATAGTACCAACTCCGCTAAATTCCGCCAGCCTCTTGAAAGGAAATACCTTGGCTCCATATCTCTTGCCGCGGTTTCACTGACATTGCTTTTTCTAATTATCGCCCATTGGACTAATGTACCAATAAGAGCAATCACGCCCAAAATAACGGAAAGCACGGCAGCCCTCGAAAAGGCAGACGGACCATATCCAATGATCTGTTCATAAATATAAGTGCTCAAAACACGAATATTGGCTGGAATACCAAGGAAAGCTGGAATACCGAAGTTATCAATATTAGATAAAAAAGCAAGAATACCACCACTTGCAATTCCTGGGAGCGCCATCGGAAAAATAACTTTTCGAAAAACAACTCTCCCAGATGCTCCAGAAGTGCTGGCAGCATCTTTCAATTCTCTAGGTATCCGGCGGAGTACCTCTACACTCATCAAATAAACAAGTGGATAATGGGAAAGTCCAAGAACAAAAATGATTCCTCCCGTGCTGTACAAATTGATGGATTTATTAAAAAGAAACTGAATTGGACCATTTCCACCAAAAAATTGCACCCAAGCAAGTGTTGCTACATACGACGGGATTAAAAAGGGTAAAAAGATGAGCAATTGCAGCCACTTTTTTGCCCTAATATTTAAATAGGCCATTACAAATGCAAGCCCTACTCCTAATACTAAAGCGAGTAATGTACTTGAAATAGTAATAACAATCGTATTCTGTATTGTTTTCCACGTTGCCTTTTCTAACAGTACTTCCTGATAAAGCTGAAGACCAACGCCCTCACTAGAGGACAAACTCAGCCAGACGAGCCGACAAACCGGAAGCAAAAATACAAATATTAGTAATAGAAAACCTGGAACTCCCCACCAATTTCGGGAAAAATGAGAAAAGGAGAACGGCAATAAAGCTTCCGTCTTCCTTTCTGAACGCTGAAGATGTGAGTTCATTATGTCCACTCCTTCTTAAAAAGTGTTCTATTCACTGATTACTGTTTCAAATTCCTTCTTATCCGCCTCTCTAGCCTTGAATAACGCTTGAACATCTGCAGAAATAACCTTCATTTCATCAATTGTTTTAAGTCCCTCTGGAGCTTCTACTCCTTTACGAATTGGTGTATAACCAAGCTCAGAAGCAAGCTTTTGTCCTTCCTCAGAAAGAACGAAATCTACGAAAGCTTTAGCTGCATTCATATGTTCCGCATCCTTCATAATTCCAATCGGTTCTGTAATAACTGGTACACCTTCTTCAGGATAAACCAACTCTACTGGAGATCCTTCTGCCTTAGCTCGTGTCACGAGATAGTCAACAATCATACCGTAGTCTTTTTCCCCACCAGCTACTCCTTTAAGTACATCACCATTCCCTTTTGTAACTGTTACATCATTTGTAGCAATATTTTTGTAGAAATCCCAACCAAAGTTATCTTGGCGAGTGAACACACCTAAATTATAAGCAGCAGCCCCGGAATATAATGGACTTGGCATGATAATTTTTCCTTTTGTATCTTTAGAAGCAAGCACATTCCAGCTTGTTGGCATTTCTTTTACATTTTGCGTGTTGACAACCAATCCAGTAGCCATTACTTTCGTTCCATAGTAAGTATGATCTGGATCGACCAATTCTGATGGAATTTCAGCAGCTTCTTCCGATTCATATGTTTGAAGCATATCTTCTTCTTTTAGACTTTCAAATGTTACCGCATCCGCTACTAGCAGTACATCTGCCTGAATCTTTCCAGCCATTTTTTCTGCTTTAATTTTTGAAATTACTTCTTCTGTTCCAGAACGGAACGTTTCCACCTTCACATCCGGATATTTAGCATGAAATGCTTCTACTAATTTAGCAGCATCTGCATCCGGCTGAGAGGTATAGAAATTAAGTGTTCCCTCTAGCTTTGACTCTGCCGAATCAGTATTTTCAGAAGCATTACTTGTTTCTTCTTTACTTCCACATCCTGCAGCAAATACCATCAATATTCCCATTATTAATACAAGCAACCATTTACGCATAATCAATTTCCTCCTCATCTGTACTGCCAAAATTTAAATGAGCAAACCATCGTTCAATTTGTTCTTTTTTTCTTCTATGAAATGTTCTAAACTCAATCGGTGATATTGTCACAAAGCCCTCTCTCAGTAGATAGTAATCACTATCTTTATCCAAATCTTTCATATTATGAAGCTGATCCTTCAGCCAGTAATAAACTTGTCCATGTGGATCATTTAAGCCAACATATGAATACCTTGCTACATTCATATCTAGAGGAACAATACGGACCCCCTTATAAACTTCTCTTGATAAATAAGGTAAGTTCACATTTAGGAAAACACCTTTTGGAAGCTTATTCTGTAACAGTACCTCCATAATGGGATAAAAAAGCTTTTTTACTTTTTCATAATTAATATCCATGTCAGAAAAGGCATTTAATGATACTGCTACAGCAGGAATTCCATAAAGCAAACCTTCCACTGCTCCAGCCATAGTGCCTGAGTAATAAAGATCGCGGCCTAGATTTGGTCCAAGATTTATTCCTGAGATAACAAAGTTTGGTGGTTCTTTCATCAGTACTTCGATTCCGAGCTTCACACAATCTGCTGGTGTTCCATTAACTGCCCAGCACCCTTTCGCACCAGGAAAAAGCGGCAGTGGCTTTGCCTTTAAGGGGACTCTTAAGGTAATGGAATGACTGACTGCACTTCTTTCCTGATCTGGACAAGCCACATAAACATCCGCAAAATGTTGCAATACTTCCACTAACGCCTGAAGGCCAGGAGCAAAAATACCATCGTCGTTCGTCACCAGAACTTTCATTGATGCACCCCCTTAATCATTTCCAGGCTTTTTAAATAGTGAAGATTATGATTCCACCAGTTCAAGCTTTCCAATGCATCAAAGCCCTCGACTACAACAGGGAGATGAGAGATAGATAGAAATTCTTCTAATACATAGCTGTCTAGTATTCCTGTCCCAAGTGGAACATGTAGCTGGCTTACAGAATTATCACTTATATGAATTTTGTCCACGTTTAGTAATTGGGCAAACGCACGCCGAGGAATATCCTCCGAAATATGAGCGACATCAAAAGTTGTTTTTAATTCCGGTAAAAAATCCGCAATCAATCGGTTCATCGTATCAGGATTTGTCACAAATTCCTTTGGCTTTACCTCCATTAATTCCATACTAAGGCTTTTCTTGTATTGCTTTGCTGTTTCCATTAAGGTAAAAATAGATTCCTTCATTAGCGTTTCGTATATTTCTTGTTTAATCTGTGGTAGCGTCAACCTCCCGGGGTGAAATGTTATCGAGTCTGCACCTATCTCATCTGCTAACTTAATGGAATGCTGGATTTGTCTTACCGAGCTTTCTCTTATTTCTCTTTCTAAAGAACAAATATTTAAATCCCAGCTAGCCGCATGTACGGTCAGGTTGAGAGAGCCATCCTGATTTGCTTCACGGATTTTTTTTGGATTTGTTCCATGAAACCAAACATGTTCTGCCCAAACTTCCAATCCTGATAATTCGCTCTGCTTGGCAAGCTGGACCACTTTGTCTACTGGATACGCCCAAGCTAACGTGGAAGCAAAATGCATAAAAGTACTTCACTCCTTTTGATAGAATTTAATTTATATAGGTTATTTTCTCTACTAATTAAATTTTAGAAAAGAAATATAAAGCTACTTTGGGGGCGAATGTAAAGATATTATGAAGAAAATTCAGATAACTCTCAAAGAGATAATTGTTTTTGCAATGAAAGTACGACTTTTTGTAAAAGTAGAGTAAATTATTTACACTTTGTTAAAATACATTGCTGTTTAAGGGGAAAATTTGTCTGAGGCTGAAATCCTTTTATAAAGTGAAACTTCCATCAGTGGGGGTTTTCCTTCATCCCCCACTGATGGTTAGTTGAACCAATCGGACCTTTACGGACAGTTGATCTCCCACCTAGCTTCCTCGTATTCTCATAAGCTGACGGTTGAGTCTTACTGTCCGTTAAGAGTGGGATAAATCGTAAAGACAAAAATAAATTCCCCTTCTATTTAGAAGAGAAATTTATTTATCAAATATAATACTCATAATGTATGGACTTCTAAAAAAACTGTCACCATATAAGTATTTTTCTCCTTTGAAATTTGAGATTTTACTTCAATGGAACGGCATTTTTTGTTTTCAGGAAAAATACTATATGCTCTCTTAGAAATTCAACATAACGGTCAACCTCTTCTACCGTTGAATACGGTGAGATCGTGAAAAATTTATGTGCATATACAGGGATTCGCTTGCTTGAATTTGCTGATTCTACGAGACGCTGCTTTTTTGTATTTCCATAGAAGACCGTATCTCGTTCGGCACCAATTACTTCTGCAAACTCATCATT
>Ga0182739_1003868_pt1 | contig 12744 bp, 12 predicted proteins | sample eDN5th30CBELigBY_FD_128873 | JGI IMG/M metagenome (GOLD analysis project Ga0182739, IMG submission 128873) | Enriched backyard soil microbial communities from Emeryville, California, USA - eDNA 5th pass 30_C BE-Lig BY (version 2) (version 2) | ecosystem: Environmental > Terrestrial > Soil >... | reverse complement strand
CCACCAAGCCCCTCGCCGCGGGATAGCCCGGTTTGTCTGTACTGATTGTTGGGGCCGGCCCAGCCGGTTCGACCGCAGCCCATTACCTGGCCCGCGCCGGCGTCGAGGTCACCGTCCTGGAGAAGACCGCGTTCCCGCGGGAAAAGGTCTGCGGCGACGGCCTCACCCCGCGCGCGGTGCGCGAGATGCGCCTCCTCGGCCTGCCCCACGAGGAGGCCGAGGGCTGGCGCCGGAACAAGGGCCTGCGCCTGGTCGCCGGCGGCCGCACCATCGAGATGCCCTGGCCGGAACTGTCCGACTTCCCGGACTACGGGCTGATCCGCACCCGGCTCGGCTTCGACGAGGCGCTGGCCCTGCACGCCCGCGCCGCCGGCGCCACCATCCTCGAGCGCCACTCCGTCACCGACGCCCTCCGCGACGCCACCGGACGCGTCATCGGCGTCCGCGCGAACCTGCTCGACGAGCGCGGACGCAAGACGGGGGAGGCCCGGGACTTCCACGCCGACGTCGTGCTGGCCGCGGACGGAAACTCCACCCGCACCGCGCTGAGCCTGGGCTACGAGAAGCGCGACGACCGCCCGCTGGGCGTGGCCTACCGCACCTACTTCACCAGCCCCCGCCACGAGGACGACTGGATGGAGGGGTGGCTGGAGCTGCCGGACAAGGCCGGCAACCCGCTGCCCGGCTATGGCTGGGTCTTCGGTGTCGGCGACGGTACCTCCAACGTCGGCCTGGGCATCCTGAACTCCTCCAGGCAGTTCGGCAAGCTCGACTACCGCCAGGTGCTGCGCGACTGGACCGCCGGGATGCCCGCCGAGTGGGGGTTCACCGCCGAAAACCAGGTCGGGGAGATCCGCGGCGCCGCGCTGCCGATGGGCTTCAACCGCACCCCGCACTATTCGCCCGGGCTGTTGCTGCTCGGAGACGCCGCCGGCATGGTGTCCCCGTTCAACGGCGAGGGCATCAGCTACGCGATGGAATCGGGCCGCTACGCGGCCGAGCTGGCCATCGACGCGCACTCCGGGGCCCGGGGCACGACGCCGGCCGCCCGCGACGCGCTGTATGCCTCCTACGCGGACGTGGTGCGCGGCAAGTGGGGCAGCCACTTCACGCTGGGCCGCTCTTTCGCCACGCTCATCGGCAAGCCGGCGGTCATGCGGCTGGCCCTGCGCACCGGCATGGGAGCGCCGCCGCTGATGCGCTTCGTGGTGCGGATGCTGGCCAACCTCACCGACGAGGGCGGCAGCGCGTTTGAGGATAGAGTGATCCATGTATTGGAGAGGCTGGCTCCCCCCACCAGCAACCAGCGTGCTCCCCGCGCGCTGGCCGCCACCAACGACGGATAGTAAGCGCTAGAACGTGACTGATTCCCAGACCAACTGGACCGCAGCCGGACACGGCGTGCCGGCCTCCGTGGACCTGAACCCGGAGACGAGCGCCCTGGCTGCCGTGGTGAACCTCCCGCCGGGCTTCGCGTCGGTGGCCGGGGACCCGGAGTTCGGGCCCGCCATCGCGACGGGCATGGCCCGGGTCGAAAAGCTGCTGCGCGACGCGATCGCCAACTCCGACCCGCTGATCGACGCCACCAGCCGCCACCTGGTGGAGGCCGGCGGCAAGCGCATCCGGCCGCTGCTGGTGGTGCTGTCCTCGCTGCTGGGCGGCGGGGTGAACGATGACGTCCTCAAGGCCGCGACCATCGTGGAGCTGACCCACCTGGCCACGCTGTACCACGACGACGTCATGGATTCGGCGCCGTACCGCCGCGGCGCCCCCACCGCCCACGAGGTGTGGGGCAACTCGGTGGCCATCCTCACCGGCGACCTGATCTTCGCCCGCGCCTCCATCCTGGGCGCGGAGTTGGGGCCGGAGGCCGTGATGCTCCAGGCCCAGACGTTCGAGCGGCTGTGCCTGGGCCAGCTGCACGAATCCGTCGGCCCGCGCGAGGACGAGGACGCGGTGGGTCACTACCTGCAGGTCATCGCGGACAAGACCGCGTCCCTGCTGGCGACGTCCGGCATCTTCGGCGTCCTGTTCGGCGGCGCCGCGCAGTACACGGAGACGATGCGCGAGTACGGGGAGAAGGTCGGCGTCGCGTTCCAGCTGGCCGACGACGTCATTGACGTCACCGGCGCCAAGGTGCGCTCGGGCAAGACGCCCGGGACCGACCTGCGCGAGGGCGTTCCGACGCTGCCGGTGCTGCTGCTGCGCGACGCCGCCGCCGCCGGCGACGCCTCCGCTGCCGCCGTGCTGGAACTGGTGGACGCGGACCTGAGCGGGGACGAGGCGCTGGCCGAGGCCGTGCGCGCCGTGGCCGGACACCCGTGCACCCAGCAGGCCTGGGCCGTGGCCCGCGAATGGGCCGACGAGGCCCGCGCCGTGCTGGCCCCGCTGCCGGAAGGGCCGGTCAAGGCCTCCCTGGCGGCCTTCGCCGACGCGGTCGTCACCCGCGAACTCTAGGCGCCGGACCCGGGGCCGAACGCAGATCCGCCAGGCCGCGGCGGCGGGGTCAGAGGAATTCGGGCAGGACCGCCCGCAGCTCCGCGGCCTTGCGGGCCCGGACCTCCACCGGGACCCGGTGGCGCAGCTGCTTGTAGAGTTCGTCGCCGTGGAAGCGCGGAAACACGTGCAGGTGGTAGTGCCACACGTGCTGGTTCCCGGCGGGCTCGTTGTGCTGGCGCACGCTGGTGCCGTCGGGGGCCCAGGCCCGCTTCATGGCCAGGGCGATCTTGCGCGACATCACCATGATCGCCGCCGCGGTGCCGTCCGGCAGGTCGTAGAGCGTCTCGTGGTGCTCGGTGGGAACCACCATCACATGGCCGCCGTGGTTGCCGAAGCCGTCGCAGGCCATGAACGCCATGACGGTTCCGTCCCGGTGGACCAGGTCGCTGAGGGCGCAGAGATTCTCGGGGGAGCGGATCTCGCCGTCGCGCAGTTCGCAAAACGGGCAGGCGTAGTTTTCCGGGGCATGGCTGGACCAGAGCCGCTGCCCGGCCCGGTGTTGCCCCGCGTCCATCCGGCTAGTCCCCAAGCTCCGGCTCGAGCTCCTCGAAGACCCACTCGAACATGTCCAGCACGTATTCGCTGAAGGTGCCTTCCTCGCTCTTCCAGGTCCCGCGCGCGTTCAGGCGGCGGTGCACGATCGGGTCGGGAACGTCCAGCTGGTCGGCCCGCACGCCCCAGACGTACTTCTCCTCCTCGTCCTCCATGAAGAGCAGGTAGCCGTCCTCGATCTCGAGTTCCTCGGGGTCCCAGATGTAGTAGTAGGCCTCCATGAGGTCCTCGCACCCGCCCAGGGCCAGGTAGAACTCGCGCAGCGCCAGCGGGATCTCCACGCCGGAGACCTCCAGGGCCTCGTCCAGTTCCCGGGAGGTCAGGCCGTCCTCGGGCTGCCACGCGTCGTCCAGGTACTGCGGGACCAGGGAACGGAACTTCTCGAGGAACATCTCAGCCATGCCCCAAATCCTATCCTCCCGAGCCGTCACTGGATGTCCCGCGCGGCCAGCGCCAGCCACAGCTGGACCCGGTCGGCCGTGTTGGAGGGGTCGTAGCCGCTCAGGTCGCTGACCTGCTGCAAGCGGTAGCGCACCGTGTTGCGGTGCAGGCCCATCCGGTCCGCGACGGCCCCCACGCTGCCGTCCAGTTCCAGGTAGGTGCGCAGCGTGGCCATCAGGTCCGCCGAATGGACGGAATCGAACTCCTCCAGCGGGTGCAGCGCCTCCTTGGCGAGCGCGGCCAGCGGCACGTCGTGGGCCGCCAGCAGCAGGGAAGTCAGCGAGAGCCGGGAGGGGCGGTTCACCCGTTCCCCGTGGCGCAGGGCCTCCAGCGCCTCGAAGTAGCTCCAGCGCAGTCCCTTGGCCTGGACGTAGGAGCCGCCGAACGCGACGCGGGAGGGCACCCCGGCCCCGTGCAGGAAGGCGTCCAGTTCCCGGGCCACCGGCTCGGCGTCTTCCGTGGCCAGCACCACCGCCAGCCGGTCCTCCACCAGGGCCCCCGCGGCGGAGGCCAGCGCCGGGGGCAGCGGCAGCGTGCGCAGCGCGCGCGGGTGGCCGACGGCCTCGACCAGCAGCACCGCCAGCGGCGCCGAGGTCCCGATCCCCACGCTGGTCAGCCGCAGCGCCGCGTCCTGGCCCTCCAGGCTGCCGCGGGCGAGGTCCTGGAGCACCTGCCCGGCCGCGATGCGCCGGGATTCGCGCAGCCGGGCCTGGCCGGCCAGTTCCACGCCGAGCAGGCCCTGGGCGTAGTCCACCAGCCCGTCGTGGGCGTAGGGTTCGGCGATGGAGAGCACGCAGCGGTCGGTGAATCCGGTGGCGATCGCGACCTCGTGCCAGCGCCCCTGGCCCGGTTCCGGGCCGTAGATGCGCGCCCCGTACTGGTCCAGGGCCACGGCCGTGCCGAGCAGGCGGGAGAGTTCGTGCAGCAGGCCGTGCAGCCCGCCCCCGCCGAGCAGCGCGGCGGCCAGCTGCTGGTGGCCGTGCAGCAGCCGTTCCAGCCGCCCCAGGTGGTCCGCGGCGATCGCCTCGGCGATCATCCGCGTGATCGCGACGAAGGGGGTCTCGTAGGGGACCTCGAAGACCGGCAGGCCCAGCTCCCCGGCCCGGCGCACGACGGCGGCCGGAACCTTCGCGTGGGTCAGCCCGGTCCCGTAGCCCAGCGCCAGCGCGCCGGCGTCGCGCACGCGGTCCACGAACGCCGCCTGCGTGGCCGCGGTCTTCTGCCGCAGCCCGGTGGTGAGCACCACCTCGCCGCCGCCCAGGAACGGGGCGGGATCCTCCAGCTCGGTCACCGCCGCCCATTGGATGGGCTTTTCGGCGGCGGGGCCCATGGCCGTGAGCGGATGCAGGTGCAGCGGGGCGGATTCCATCAGCTCGGAAAGGGTTATGGCCATGCACATAAGTCTAGGGATGTTGTTGTGCGTTTCTCCGACGCCTACCGTGGAGCCATGACCACTCCATCCGACGGCGCGGCTGCTGCGCCAACTGGCCAGCGGGAAACGTTTTCCTCGCGCCGGCTGTTCATCCTCTCGGCCATCGGCTCCGCCGTCGGCCTCGGCAACATCTGGCGCTTTCCGTACATCGCCTACGAAAACGGCGGCGGCGCCTTCCTGATTCCCTACCTGGCGGCCCTGCTGACGGCCGGCATTCCGCTGCTGTTCCTGGACTACGCGATCGGCCACAAGTTCCGCGGCTCCGCCCCGCTGGCCTACCGCCGGCTGCACCGCGCGGCCGAACCGCTGGGCTGGTGGCAGGTACTGGTCTGCTTCGTCATCGCCGTGTACTACGCGGTGATCATCGCCTGGGCCGTCATGTACACCGGCTTTTCGGTGACCAACGCCTGGGGCGCTGACGCGTCCGGCTTCTTCACCGGCCAGTTCCTGCAGGTTTCAGACACCGTGGGCGTCGGATTCAACTACGTGCCCGGCGTCGTCTGGCCGCTGCTCGCCGTCTGGGTGGTGTCCGTCGTCATCATGGTCGCCGGCGTCAACAAGGGCATCGCCCGCGCCAACAGCATCTTCTTTCCGCTGCTGCTGGTGATGTTCGTGATCCTGGTGGTCCAGTCGCTGTTCCTGCCCGGCGCCGTCGACGGGCTGAACGCCTTCTTCACCCCGGACTGGGCGGCGCTGGCCGATCCCGGCGTCTGGGCCGCCGCCTACGGGCACATCTTCTTCTCCCTCTCCGTGGCCTTCGGCATCATGGTCACCTACTCCTCCTACCTCAAGCGCCGCACCGACCTGACCGGCTCCGGCATGGTCGTGGCGTTCTCCAACTCCGGCTTCGAGATCCTGGCCGGCATCGGCGTTTTTGCCGCGCTGGGGTTCATGGCCTTCACCGCCGGCACCTCCGTCTCCGAGGTGGCGGTATCCGGCATCGGCCTGGCCTTCATCGCGTTCCCGACCATCGTCTCCGCGGCCCCGTTCGGCTCCCTGATCGGCGTCCTGTTCTTCGGGTCGCTGGTGTTCGCCGGGATGACCTCGCTGATCTCGATCCTCGAGGTCATCATCGCCGCGGTGCAGGACAAGACCGGCTGGGGCCGGGTGCCGGCGACCCTGGCGGTGAGCATCCCGACCGCGGTGGTGTCCCTGGTGCTGTTCCCGACGGCCACCGGCCTGTACGTGCTGGATGTTTCCGACGCGTTCGTCAACGTCTTCGGCATCCTCGCCGGCGCCCTGGTCACGGTCATCATGATCGCCTGGGTGCTGCGCAGGCTGCCGATGCTGTCCCGGCACCTGAACCTGGTGTCCTCGGTGAAGATGGGGCGGACCTGGATCGCACTGGTCGCGGTCCTGGCACCCATCGTGCTCGGCTACATCCTGGTCAACGAGGTCATTGCCAAGGCGTCCTCGCCCTACGAGGGCTACCCGCTGGACTTCCTGGCCGTCTTCGGGTGGGGCATGTCCGGGCTGCTCCTGGTGCTGGGAATCCTGATGGCCTTTATCCCGTGGGGCGCCAGGTCCAAGCTCAACGATCCCGAATACGAAGCCCACGCGGCCGCGCTTGAAAAGGAGGCCGGACGATGAGCGGCATTGCCATCGCCCTGATGATCGTGGCCATGTTGACCGTGTGGGGCGGGCTGGTCCTGGCCATCCTGAACCTGGCCCGGCACCCCGAGGACGAGGGCCACCTGCCCGAGGAGCAGGCCCCGGAGCTCTAGGGCAGCGGGTCCGGGGCCCGGCGGCCGCCGGGCCCCGGCGGGAGGCTGTGCACTTGCACGGTGGAGCGGCACCCTGGCTGTGCCGTTTCCACTGGTGGAGCGGGCCCGGTGGGCATAGGCTCGCCGCACGACCCCCATCCATCCTCCGAGGCAACCTGCCGGAAAAGGAACGCGCCCATGGACATTCAGTACCGCCTTGAGCAGAAGCGACGCATCGAGGGAGCCTTCCCCGGCCCCAAGTCCGCGGCGCTGGCCGAGCGCCGCAGCTCCGCCGTCGCCGCCGGCGTGGCCTCCTCGGTGCCGGTGTACGCGGTGGACGCCGACGGCGGCGTGATCGTGGACGTGGACGGCAACTCCCTGGTGGACCTGGGCTCCGGCATCGCGGTGACCACCGTGGGCGCCTCCAACCCCAAGGTCGCCGCCGCGGTGGCCGAGCAGGCGGCCCGCTTCACCCACACCTGCTTCATGGTCACCCCCTACGAGGGCTACGTGGAGCTGGCGGAGAAGCTGGCCGAGCTGACCCCCGGAAACCACGCCAAGAAGGCCGTGTTCTTCAACTCCGGCTCCGAGGCCGTGGAAAACGCCGTCAAGGTCGCCCGCATCGCCACCGGCCGCCAGGCCGTGGTCGCCTTCGACCACGCCTACCACGGCCGCACCAACCTCACCATGGGGCTGACCGCCAAGGCCGCCCCGTACAAGCGCGGCTTCGGCCCGCTGGCCCCGGAGATCTACCGGATGCCGATGAGCTACCCGTTCCGTGAGGAGAACCCGGGCATCTCCGGCAAGGAAGCCGCCGAGCGCGCCATCCTGGCCATGGAGAAGCAGATCGGCGGGGACCAGATCGCCGCGATCATCATCGAGCCGATCCAGGGCGAGGGCGGCTTCATCGTCCCGGCCGAGGGCTTCCTGCCGCGCCTGGCCGAGTGGGCCAAGGAGCAGGGCATCGTCTTCGTGGCCGACGAGGTCCAGGCCGGCTTCTGCCGCACCGGCGCCTGGTTCGCCTCCGAGCACGAGGGCGTGGTGCCGGACATCGTCACCCTTGCCAAGGGCATCGCCGGCGGCATGCCGCTGTCCGGCATCGTGGGCCGCGCCGACCTGCTCGATTCCGTGCACCCGGGAGGCCTCGGCGGTACCTACGGCGGCAACCCGGTCGCCGTCGCCGGCGCACTGGCCGCCATCGAGTACATGGAGGAGCAGGACCTCAACGGCCGCGCCCGCGAGATCGAGTCCGCGTTCTACGCCTGGGCCCGCCCGCTGCAGGAGCAGGTCCCGGCCCTGGGCGAGGTCCGCGGCCGCGGCGCCATGCTGGCGCTTGAGTTCGTCAAGCCCGGCGGCAAGGAGCCGGACGCCGACCTGACCAAGAAGATCGCCGCCGACTGCCTGGCGCAGGGCGTGGTCATCCTCACCTGCGGCACCTACGGCAACGTCATCCGCCTGCTGCCGCCGCTGGTCATCGGCGACGAGCTGCTGGCCGACTCGCTCGGTGTCCTCGAGGCCGCCATCCGCGCCAACGCGTAGCCTCAGGCAGCGGCGCAGCGTCAGGCAGCGGCGCATGGCGGCCGGCGCCCTCCTTCGCGGAGGGCGCCGGCCGCCTCCGTTTTGGGCCGCCTCCATTTTGGGCAGGGTCCAAGCGGCGTGCCCTAATATGTGAACAACGCCTAAGGAGCCGCTGGCCATGACAGCAAAGCCTGAAGAACGCGAGGTTGTCCTCGCAGACGCCACCGTGCACATCCACACCTCCGGTGCGGGTGCGACGACGTATGTGCTGATCCACGGCATTGGGGTTTCCTCGCGCTACTTCCGCCCGCTGGCGGAGGAGCTGTCCCGGGACGCGCTGGTGCACAGCGTGGACCTGCCGGGCCACGGACGGGTGCCCAAGCCGGCCCGCCCCCTGTCGATCCCGGACTACGCCCGCGTGCTCTGGACCGCGCTGGATCGCATCGGCGTGCAGGCCCCCGTGCTCGTAGGACATTCGATGGGCGCCCAGATCGCCGCGGAAATGGCCCTGGACGGGCGGCAGTTGGCCGGCGTCGTGCTGTTGGGGCCGACGAACTACGCGGCCGAGCGCGGCTTCTGGCGCCAGGCGCTCCGCCTGGGACAGGACAGCCTGCGCGAGCCGCCGGCCGTGGACGCCGTCGTGGCCGCGGACTACGCCTTCCGCTGCGGCCCGTCCTGGTACCTGAAGACCACCCCAGCCATGTTGGAGCACCACATCGAGGACGCCGTCGGCTGCATCCAGGCGCCCCTGCTGATCGTCCGCGGCGCCAAGGATCCGCTGGTGCCCCGGCGCTGGGTCGAGGAACTGGCGGCACTGAGGCCGGGCGCGGAGATCGCGGAAGTCGCGGGCGAGGCGCATGCGCTGATGGCGAAGTCCGCGCCGGAGGTCGCCAGGCTCTGCCGCGCCCTGGCGGCGCGCCGATGATCCGGCTCCGCGAACTCCTGCGGCGCGGCGGCGCCTGGCTCCTGGACTACCTCTACGTGGCCCGCTGGCAGATCCACGCGTTCCTGTTTCCGGCCGACCACCGCCGCTTCCTCAAGGGCACGCGGCCGGGCGCGGCGCCGGTGGTGCTCATCCCCGGCATCTGGGAGACGTGGCAGTTCCTGCATCCCCTCGCCGAACGGCTGCACGCGGCCGGACATCCGGTCCACCGGGTCAAGGGCTTCGGCTACAACCACGGCAGCGTGCCGGACATGGCCCACATGGTGGCGCGGTACCTGGAGGAACACGACCTGCGCGGCGTGTTGCTGGTGGCACACAGCAAGGGCGGCCTGATCGGCAAGTACGTGATGAGCGCTTCGGACCAGGCCTGGCGGGTGGAGCGGATGACGGCCATCAACACCCCGTTTTCGGGTTCGGCCTACGCGCGCTTCGCCCCGCTGCGCAGGCTGCGGGACTTCTCCCCGCGCAACGCCGGGCTCCTCAAGCTGGCCAGGAACCTGAAGATCAATCACCGCATCGCTTCCGTGTACAGCGCCTTCGACCCGCACATCCCGGGGGGCAGCTACCTGGAGGGCGCCATGAACGTGAGGCTTGAGGCCATGGGCCATTTCCGGCCGATCAGCGACCCGCGCCTGCTTGCGGTGGTCGAGGCGCACGTGGCGGGCCTGTCCTTCGGCTCCCTCAGGGCGGCCCGGGGCGGCCACCCCGCCGGCCGGGGCCGCTAGGCCGAGGAGGCGCGGCCGGCGGTGACGGACTCCCTGCGCCGGCGCGGACGCGCGCTGGCCCGGACGCCGCGGACCATGTCCACCGAGAGCAGCACCAGGGCCATCCAGATCAGGCCAAAGCCGGCCCAGCGCTCCGGGGGCATCTCCTCGTGGAAGACCAGCAGCGCCAGCAGGAACTGCATCACCGGCGCCAGGTACTGGAGCATGCCCACCACGCTCAGCGGCAGGCGCCGGGCGGCCCCGCTGAAGAGGATCAGCGGCAGCGCCGTGATGACGCCGCCGGCGGCCAGCAGCCAGAAGTGGGCAGGCCCGTGCGTGGCGGCCGTGGCCGTGCCGGTCGTGGCCAGCCACGCCATGGCGACCGCGGCCAGAGGGGCCAGCGCGGCCGTCTCCACGGTCAGTCCGGTCAGGGCCCCCACGTTCGCGCCCACCTTCTTCTTGACCAGCCCATAGAGGCCGAACGTGCCGGCCAGGACCAGGGCGATCCACGGCGGGGAGCCGTAGGCGAAGGTCAGCACCAGCACCGCGGCCAGGCCGACGCCCATGGCGGTCCACTGCAGCCGGTTCAGCCGCTCCTTCAGGAAAGCCACGCCCAGCAGCACCGCGATGAGCGGATTGATGAAGTACCCCAGCGACGCCTCGAGGGCGTGCCCGGCCAGGACCGCGAAGGTGAAGGCCAGCCAGTTGCCCGCGATCAGCAGGGCCGCCAGGGCGAGCTTGAGCATGGCCGCGCGATCGCGCAGGACCGCGCCCAGCGCGCGCCACTGGCGGCCCGCCACGATCAACAGGGCGCAGAACGCCAGCGACCACAGCACGCGCACGGCCACGATCTCCACCGGCCCGGCCGGAGCCAGCAGCGCGAAGTACAGCGGCAGCAGGCCCCACATCCCGTAGGCGCCCAGTCCCAGGAGCAGTCCGGCCTTGCGCTCGGACGCTGCCTCCCCGGAGGCGGGTGCGGAGACAGCTGCGTGATCCGGAGCGGGGGAGAAGGCCATAATGGTGCCAACACCCCGGGCACCGTTCCCCATTCCCGAACCGCGCGCAGCGTGAGGCAGCCCACGCCGGTTGGTGCCGCCGTCGTGCTGGCAATTAGACTAGTGAGCCGTGCGCTAATTTGCGCGCGCGCGATTCCCGTCCGGAAGGAAACCCCCGTGTCCAACCCAGCCGCCGACCGTCCGCTCCGCGTCGCCATCATCGGCGCCGGTCCCGCAGGCGTCTACGCCGCGGACATCCTGACCAAGGCGGAGCGCGAGTTCGCGGTCAGCATCGACCTCTTCGACGCCTATCCGGCCCCCTACGGGCTGATCCGCTACGGCGTGGCCCCGGACCACCCGCGGATCAAGGGCATCGTCAACGCCCTGCACAAGGTCCTGGACCGCGGGGACATCCGCTTCCTGGGCAACATCACCTACGGCCGGGACCTGACGCTGAGCGACATCCGCAGCATGTACGACGCCGTCATCTTCGCCACCGGCGCCATCAAGGACGCGGACCTGGACATTCCCGGCATCGGCCTGGAGGGCTCCTTCGGGGCCGCCGACTTCGTCTCCTGGTACGACGGGCACCCGGACGTGCCGCGCGACTGGCCGCTGGAGGCGAAGGAAATCGCCGTCATCGGCAACGGCAACGTGGCCCTGGACGTGGCCCGGGTGCTCTCCAAGCACGCCGAGGACCTGCTGGTCACCGAGATTCCGGAGAACGTCTACCAGGGGCTCAAGGCGTCCCCGGTCACCGACGTGCACGTCTTCGGCCGCCGCGGCCCGGCGCAGGTGAAGTTCACCCCGCTGGAGCTGCGCGAGCTGAGCCACTCCCGCGACGTGGACATCGTGCTCTACCCGGAGGATTTCGAGTTCGACGAGGCCTCCGACCAGGCGATCAAGACCAACAACCAGACCAAGACCATGGTCAACACGCTGACCAACTGGCTGGTCGAGGAGCAGGACACCGGCGCCTCCCGCCGCCTGCACCTGCACTTCCTGCACCAGCCGGTGGAGGTCTTCGGCGAGGACGGCAAGGTCTCCGGGATCCGGTTCGAGCGCCAGGAACTGGACGGCACCGGCAACGCCAAGGGTACCGGCGAGTTCGAGGAATACGACGTCCAGGCCGTGTACCGCGCCATCGGCTACTTCGGTTCCGAACTTCCCGAGGTCGGCTTCGACGCCCGCCGCGGAGTCATCCCCAACGACGGCGGCCGGGTGCTGGACGGGGCCGGGACCCCCGTGCCGGGCATCTACGCGACCGGGTGGATCAAGCGCGGGCCCGTGGGCCTGATCGGGCACACCAAGGGCGATGCCCTGGAAACCATCGGCAACCTGCTCGAGGACCGCCTGGACCTTCCCGCGGCCGAGCATCCGGAAGAGGACGCCATCCTCGAGCTGCTGGCCGAGCGCGGCATCGAATACACCACCTGGGAAGGCTGGCTGAAACTGGACGCGCACGAGCGCGCCCTCGGGGCGGCCGCCAGCCCGGTGCAGACTGCCAACGGCCCGGTCGAGCGCGAGCGCGTCAAGGTCGTCTCCCGTGAGGAAATGGTCCAGATCTCCACCAAGTAGGCCCGGCAGCACTGCCGTTAACGCGCCGAAGGCCGGCCCCCGCGGTGCGGGGACCGGCCTTCGTGGTTTCCTTGCGGAATCCCTGCCGTCCGGAACGGCTAGGCGGGCAGGCCGGCCATCTCGGAGGCGGCGTCCGTCCGGCCCTGGTCGCCGGCGGCGAAGCGCTCGCGCAGCAGCGAGCCCAGGGTAGCGTCGACGTTCGTCCAGTACTGGAAGAAGCGCTCGCGGATGTCCGGGCGGGTGATGCCGTTGGCCTGGCCCAGCAGGTTCTCCTGCAGGTAGGCGCGCTGGGCGTCGGAGAACACCTCGCGGTAGAGGGTGCCCGGCTGGCCGAAGTCGCTGTCCTCGGAGTGCAGGGTCGCCGCGGCACGGACCAGCT
>Ga0182739_1003866_pt1 | contig 12746 bp, 9 predicted proteins | sample eDN5th30CBELigBY_FD_128873 | JGI IMG/M metagenome (GOLD analysis project Ga0182739, IMG submission 128873) | Enriched backyard soil microbial communities from Emeryville, California, USA - eDNA 5th pass 30_C BE-Lig BY (version 2) (version 2) | ecosystem: Environmental > Terrestrial > Soil >... | reverse complement strand
GCGTGGGCGTGGGCGCGGGAGATGGGCGCGGGAGATGGGCGCGGGAGATGGGCGCGGGCGCGTGGGCGCGGGCGGGCGAGCGGCAGACCCAAATGAAAAAAGGGGTGCCGGGACAGCCCGAACACCCCTTTTCCTTGGCGCCTTGGCGTTCCGAACGAATCAGAACCCGCAGGTCTCGCCGCGGTTCGCCTCGTCCAGCCACTTGCGCAGCGGCTCGAAGTACTCGAGCAGGGCGCTCGCGTCGGCCTCGGTTTCGCCGTCGAGCACGCTCATCGCCTCCTGCCACGGACGGCTCGCGCCCAAGGCCAGCATCGCCTGGAGCTTCTCGCCCGCGTTCTTGTTTCCAAAGATCGAGCAGGTCGTGAGCGGGCCCTGGTGGCCTGCGGCCTTGCACAGCGCGCGGTGGAACTGGAACTGGTAGATGTGCGCGAGGAAGTACCGCACGTAGGGCGTGCTCGCCGGCACGTGGTACTTCGCGCCCGGATCGAAATCCGCCTCCGTCCGCTGCACCGGCGGCTCGATGCCCTGGTAGGCGCGACGCAGCTCCCACCAGGCCGCGTTGTAGCGATCCTTCGCGACCTTCCCGCTCTGCACGTCCCACCGCCATTTGTCGATGAGCAGGCCGAAGGGCAAGAACGCGACCTTCTGCAGCGCGAGCCGCATCTGCTGATTGAGCTCGGCGTGGTCGTTCTTGGGGACTTCGTCGAGCAGGCCGACCTGCTTCAGGTACGCAGGCGTCACGCTGAGCGCGATCGTATCGCCAATCCCCTCGTGGAAGCCGTCATTGGCGCTGTTTTGAAAGAGGATCGGCAGCTTTCCGTACTTCTGGAAATAGTAGTTGTGCCCGAGCTCGTGGTGGATGGTGACGAGGTCTTCCTCGTTCGGCTGGATGCACATCTTGATGCGCAAATCACCGGACGAGCCGACGTCCCACGCGCTCGCGTGGCAGACGACGGCGCGATCGCGCGGGCGCAGGAAGAGCGAGCGCTCCCAGAAGGTCTCGGGAAGCGGATCGAAGCCGAGCGAGGTGAAGAACTGCTCACCCAGCTTGACCATGCGGACGGCGTCCCACTTTCCTTCCTCGAGCTTTTTGGTGACATCGAAGGAGGGCTCGTTCGGATAGGGCGCGACGAAGTCGTAGACGTAGCTCCAATCCTGCGCCCACATATTGCCGAGCAGATGGGCGGGGATGGGGCCGGAGGCGGGGACCTTCTCGGGCCCATAAGCCTTGCGAAGCCGGCCGCGGACGTAGCAGTGCAGCTGGTCGTAGAGCGGCTTGACCTGTTGCCAGAGGCGCTCGACGTCGGCCTCGAAGGCGTCCGGCGCCATGTCGTAACCCGAGCGCCAGAGCGCCCCCATGTCGTCGAAGCCGATCTCGCGCGCGCCCTCGTTGCCGAGCTCGATGTAGCGGGCGTAGGCGTCCTTCATCTCGGCGCCGATCGCGTGCCAGCCGATCCAGGCTTCCTTCAGCTCGTCGTAGTCGCGGCTCGAGCGCAGCACCTTGGACAGGTCGTCGAGCGTGAGGCAGCCGCCTTCCTTGGCGTGCTTCGCCAGCGGGGACGAGCTCGGGGGGCAGTACTTCCCCTTGCCGTACGCGCCGGTCATCCAGGTCTGAAGTCGCGCGAGCTCGCCGCGCTTCGCGGCGTCCGAAGGCGCGGGGACGATCTGCGCGAGCTTGAGCAGGTGGAGCTTGCGCGCGACGTCCTCGGGCAGGTCCATGCCGGCGAAGCGGTTCGAGCGCTCGATGGCCTGCCGGACGTACTCGGCCGTGGCCTCCTCGGCCTCGGCGGCGAGGGCCTCGGTGTCGTCGGTGATGAAGTTCTGGTTGATCCAGGCGGCGCGGTCGCGCGTGGCCCAGATGCGGCGGAGCTCCTCCTCGATCTCGGCCACGAACTCGCGGGCCTCTTCCACGGTGGGAGGCGTTTCGACCGAGGCGGGCGAGTTGACGGGCGAGGTGCCGACGTTGGAGCAGGCGAGGGGCGCGCTCGCGACGATGGCGAAGAGCGCGCTACGAAGCGTTCGTCCAGACATGGCGCCCTCTTTAGTCCGACGCCGAGCCTTCGATAAACCTCGAACGCACACGGGCTCGCGAGTGGGCCCCTTGCCCCGGGACGGTCGGACGCCATCGCCGAGCTGCTAGAGTCGCTCGGTGGCGCGCTCGAAGGCCCCCTCGGCACGAAGCGTCACGCCGGCCCCGTCGGCGTGCAGTAGGCAGCGCCGCATTTGCAAACCGTGGACGGGTCCGTCCCAGTCGGCCCATTGGATGTTGGCCGATATCGCGCACGCGCTCGACGTGCTGTTGTCGATACGCCACCTTTCTACATACCGATCATGAGCCTCAGGATTGATCAGGACCATTCGCGCTTCCGCAACATCGTTCGCGGCAAAATTCGCCAGAACTTGCGGAGGTACATTTCCCATGGCGAGCTCCTGGGCCGTAAAGGAAAGGACGTCGTTTCCGTCCCCATTCCTCAGATCGACATTCCGCGTTTCCGTTTTGCGGATCGCCAACAAGGCGGCGTAGGTCAGGGTGATGGCGAGATCGGTGATCCCGTCGGCGGGCAGGAAGGGGATCGCTCGGGGCAGGGGAAGGCCGGCAAGGACGCCGGGGACCACATCCTCGAGGTCGACGTCACCCTCGACGAGTTGGCGCAAATCCTCGGCGAGGAGCTCGAGCTCCCGGACATCGAGGACAAGGGCAAGAGCAAGATCGCGAGCACCAAGGATCGCTACACGGGCATCCGCCGCGTCGGGCCCGAGTCCTTGCGGCATTTCAAGCGGACCTATCGCGAAGCCCTCAAGCGCATGATCGCGTCGGGGACGTTCAGCCCCGAACGTCCCGTCGTCGTCCCCATTCCGGACGACAAGCGTTATCGATCGTGGAAGACGGACGTCGAGCCCGTCGCCAATGCCGTCATCATCTACATGATGGACGTCTCCGGCTCGATGGGCGACGAGCAGAAGGAAATCGTCCGCATCGAGAGCTTCTGGATCGATACGTGGCTCAAGAGCCAATACAAGGGCCTCGAGAGCCGCTACATCATCCACGACGCCGTCGCCCGCGAGGTGGATCGCGACACCTTCTTCTACACGCGCGAGTCGGGCGGCACGATGATCTCGAGCGCGTACAAGCTCTGTTTGAAGATCATCGAGGAGAACTATCCGGCGGACGAGTGGAACATCTATCCCTTCCACTTCTCCGACGGCGACAACTGGTCGATGGACGACACGCTCACCTGCGTGGAGCTGCTCAAGCAGAAGATCCTGCCGAAGGTGAACATGTTCGGCTACGGGCAGGTCGAGAGCCCGTACGGATCCGGGCAGTTCATCAAGGATCTGCGCGAGCTCTTCTCGAAGGAGGAGAAGCTCGTGACGAGCGAGATCCGCGACAAGGACGCCATCGTGAACAGCATCAAGGAGTTCCTTGGCAAGGGGAAGTGAGCGGGAATCATCATGAGCGACGTCGCACTCAAAACGCATCTCCCGTCCTACCTCCGCGAGTGGCAACACCGGATCGAAGAGGTGGCGCGCGGGCATGGGCTCGACTTCTTCCCGGTCGTCTTCGAGATCCTCAGCTACGACCAGATGAACGAGATCGCGGCGTATGGCGGCTTCCCGAACCGCTATCCGCATTGGCGATTCGGCATGGAGTACGAGCAGCTCAGCAAGAGCTACGAGTACGGCCTCTCGAAGATCTACGAGATGGTCATCAACTCGAACCCCTCCTATGCGTATCTGTTGGAGGGGAACTCGGTGACCGAGCAGAAGCTCGTCATGGCGCACGTCATCGCGCACGTCGACTTCTTCAAGAACAACTTCGCCTTCCGCGCGACGGACCTCGACGCCTCGGGCCGCGTCGATCCGGTGCGCAAGCTCGAGAACTACGATCCCAACCGCAAGTGGATCGACAAGATGGCCAACCACGGCCAGCGCGTCCGCCGCATCATCGAGCGGCACGGGATCCACAAGGTCGAGGAGTTCATCGACGAGTGCCTCTCGCTCGAGAACCTCATCGATCCGCATTTGCCCTTCGCCGGCACGCACGTGGCCGAGGTCGAGGACGAGAACGCCGCCATCGAGGTGCCTCGCCTTCGTTCGAAGGACTACATGGATCCCTTCATCAATCCCGAGGACTACCTCGACGCGCAGCGGAGGAAGATCGAAGAGGCGCGCGAGCGGCAAAAGCGCTTCCCCGAGCGGCCGGAGCGCGACGTCCTCCTCTTCCTCTTGAACCACGCGCCCCTCGAGCGCTGGGAGAGGGACGTCCTCGAGATCATCCGGACGGAGGCGTACTACTTCCTTCCGCAGATGCAGACGAAGATCATGAACGAGGGATGGGCCAGCTATTGGCATTCCAAGATCATGACGGAGGGCGTCCTCGATGCGTCCGAGATCATCGATTACGCGGACAGGAACGCGGGCGTGCTCGCCACCTCGGGGGGGCGGCTCAATCCCTACAAGCTCGGCGTCGAGCTCTTCCGCCACATCGAGGAGCGCTGGAACAAGGGCCAATTCGGCCGCGAGTGGGAAGAGTGCGACTCGCTCGAGATGAAGCGCCACTGGGACATGCGTCTCGGCTTGGGGCGCAAGAAGATCTTCGAGGTGCGTGCGCTCTACAACGACGTGACCTTCATCGACGAGTTCCTGACGCCGGAGTTCTGCCACGAGCACAAGCTCTTCAGCTTCGGCTGGTCGAATCGCAACGAGCGGTACGAGATCGAGTCGCGCGAGTTCAAGCAGGTGAAGGACAAGCTGCTCTTCCAGCTCACGAATGCGGGTAATCCCTTCATCTACGTCGAGGACGCGAACTTCGAGAACCGCGGCGAGCTCCTGCTCCGTCACGAGCACCAAGGGATCGACCTGCGTGCCGATTGGGCCCGTGAGACCTTGCGGGCGCTCGTCCGCGTCTGGAAGCGGCCGGTGAGCGTGCAGACGATCTTCGACGGCAAGGGAACGATGCTCCGCTACGACGGTCGCGAGCACACGTCGCGCTTGTTCAAATCGTCGTAGTTCCCATCGCGGAATCGACGGGTATCTGGCGAAAAAGCGATCCGTCCCCACGATTGGCTGCGGTACAACGCTTGGCATTTGGGAGGGCCCAAAGCCATGCAGACGATCGCTCGCATGTTTCTCGATCGGGTCGAGGCAACGCCGACCCGCCGCGCCTACTCGGCTTGGACGCAGGGAGCCTTTCGGGACTACAGCTTTCGCGATTACGAAGAGCAGGCGCGCAACGTCGGTTTGGGCCTGCTGCGTCATGGCCTCGCTCCGGGCGACAAGGTGGCCATCCTCGGGCAGACGCGCGCGGAGTGGGCCTATTGCGACATCGGCGCCATCTGCGTCGGCGGCGTGACGGTCGGGCTCTATCCGACGCTGCTCCCGGAGGGGATTGGCTCGATGGAGTACATCCTCAACCACTCCGGAACGCGTTTTCTCTTCGTCGAGAACGCGGCCGTCCTCCGCGAGAAGATCGCGCCCATCCTTCGGAAGATTCCGGAGGTCTCGAACATCTTCCTCTGGGATGCCGACGACGAAGCACGCGACCTCGATCCGCGCATCTCGTCGCTCGGTGAGCTCATGCGGCTCGGCGCCTCCGCGCATGCCGACGACCGCGAGCTCTTCCGGCGGGAGGCGCTATCGCGAAAGCCGTCGGAGCTCGCCCTCCTCATCTACACCTCGGGCACGACGGGCCAGCCGAAGGGGGCGATGCTCTCGCACGGCAACGTGTGGGCATTGCAGGATTCGCTATCGCAAATCCTCCCGCCGCCTGAGCCAGGCGGGGGCCATACGGTGAGCTTCCTTCCGATGGCGCATGCGGCGGAGCGGTGCGTTGCGCACTACGGGCGCATCAAGTGGGGGACGGCGACGCACTTCGCGCGCTCGATGGAGAGCTTGCTCGAGGACATCGCCGTGGCTCGACCGACGCGCTTCGGCTCGGTGCCGCGCATCTTCGAGAAGGTGTACGCGGCGGTGCAGGGCGAGATTGCGAAGCAGGTCGGCTACAAGGGCGCCCTGGCGCGCGCCATCTACCAGGCAGGGCTCGAGGTGGGGGCGGCCAAGCGCAATGGGGGCAACGTCGGCTTCTCGACGCGGGCTCTGGGCTGGCTCTTCGAAAAGAAGATCGGCGAGCCGCTGCGCCAGCGCTTCGGCGGTCAGTGCGAGTGGTTCATCAGCGGCGCGGCGCCGATTGCCGTCGAGATCCTTGAGTTCTTCGACGCGTGCGGTTTCAAGACCTACGAGGCCTATGGCCTGACGGAGGCGACGGGCATTCTCACGGCCAATCATCCGGGGAGCCTCAAGTACGGAACGGTGGGGAAGGCCATTCCGAACGTCGAAATCGCGATTGCGTCCGACGGCGAGATCCTCGCGAAGGGGCTCACGGTCTTCCAAGGCTATTTCAAGGACGACGACGCCACGAAGGATGCCCTCGACGACGGCTGGCTGAGGACGGGCGACATCGGCTTCCTCGATGACCAAGGCTTTCTGCGCATCACCGATCGCAAGAAGAACATCCTCGTCACCGCCGCCGGCAAGAACATCACGCCCTCGAACATCGAGAACGAGGTCAAGAACCACCCGCTCATCGCCTATTGCCACCTGCACGCCGACCGCCGCCCGTTCCCGACCGCCTTGATCTGCCTCGATCACGAGCAGCTCGCGGCCTTCGCCAAGGAGCGGAACCTGCCCGGTCGGACGGTGGCGGAGCTCAAGGATCATCCCGCGGTGCTGGCGGAGGTGCAGGGGGCCATCGACCGCGCGAATGCCGCCTTCGCGAGCTACGAGCGCATCAAGAAGTTCGCGATCGTGCCGACGGAGTTTTCAATCGACGGCGGCGAGCTCACGCCGACGCTCAAGGTCAAGCGACGCGAGGTCGAGCAGAAGTACGCCTCGGTCCTCGACCGGCTCTATCAGTGAGCCCATCCGCGACGTGCTTCGACCTTCGCTGCACTTGACGGAATACTTCGCCTGCGCCGATAGTTCGCACGCTAAACATCGGAGCGAACCTTGGCCCTCATTCGCCCGGAAATGAAGCGTGAGGTGGACGCGATCGTCGAATCGATCATCTACCTGTACACGGAATCGCGCCGCCTCACGAAAGGGCTCGCCGCGGAATATGGCCTGACGGGCCCGCAGCTCACTGTTCTCAAAATCCTCGACTCGCTCGACGACCTCTCCCTGTCGGAGCTCTCCGAGCGGATTCGCGCCAAGAACAGCACCGTGACGGGCATCGTCGATCGCATGGAGCGCGAGGGGCTCGTTCTCCGCGTTCGCTCCCAAGAGGATCGCCGCGTCGTCCACATCCGCCTCTCGCCACGCGGAAGGCAGCTCGCGCGGACCATCGCGGTCGAGCCGATGGAGATTTTCGAAGAAGCGTTGGCGAGCTTGCCCGAGCGCGATGCGAGCGAGCTCGTCCGAATCCTGATGAACCTCGCCGAGCGAGTGAAGCGCATCGTCGATGCCCGAGAGCCCAAGGAGGAAACATGAGCGCAAATCAATCGCGTGACCCCGATCTCTGCGTCATCACCTGCGCGCTGACGGGTGTTCTCGCCAATCGCAAGCAGTGCCCGAACATTCCGTATACGCCCGTCGAGATCGCCGAAGAGGCCAAGCGGGCCTATGACGCGGGTGCCGCCGTCGTCCACATCCACGCGCGCAACGACGATGGCTCGCCGACGTTCTCGCCGGCCGTCTTCGCCAAGATCAAAGAGGAAGTGCGCAAGAGGTGCCCGGTCATCCTCAACTTCTCGACCGGCACCATCCTCGACGACGTGAGCGAGCAGGAGACGTACATCCGCGAGTCACGTCCCGAGATCGCCGCGCTCAACATGGGCACGATGAACTATGCGAAGTACTCGGAGCGGCAGAAGCGCTTCGTCTTCGACATGGTCTTTCCGAATACGTACGAGAAGATCATCAAGCTGCTCACCGCGATGAACGAAGCCGGCGTGAAGCCGGAGCTCGAGTGCTTCGACACCGGCCACACGCACGGCATCTGGCCGCTCCTCGACATGGGCGTCCTCAAGCAGCCGTTGCAGTTCTCGTTCATCGTCAACGTCCTCGGCGGCATCCCGCCGCTCGTCGAATCGCTCCAGCTCCAGGCCAAGCTCATCCCGCCCGGCTCGGAGTGGGAGGTCATCGGCATCTCGCATTGCCAATGGCGCATGCTCGCAACCGCGCTCGTCCTCGGAGGTAACGTCCGCGTCGGGCTCGAGGACCACTTCTATCTGCCCAATGGCGAGATGGCGAAGTCGAACGGCGAGCTCGTCGAGGTGGCGGCGCGTCTTGTTCGGGACGTGGGCCGCAAGGTCGCAACCGTCGAAGAGGCGCGGAAGATCCTCTCGCTGAGGGAGGCGCCGTGAGCGAGCGGAGGTTCCGAACGATTCGCCTGGAGAAGAGCGGCGGCGTCCTCACCCTCGTACTCAATCGACCCGAGCGCCGTAATGCCATCGGAGTCGAGATGGTGAACGAGCTCCTCTACGCGCTCGACGACGCGCATCGCGACGAGGGGACGCGCGTCATCGTCCTGGCAGGGGAGGGCAAGACCTTCTGCGCGGGCGGCGACTTCGGGCAGATGAGCTCGGGCCCCGAGGAAGACTCGCTTCCGAGCAAAGGCGATTACGCGGATCTCCTCCTCGCGATGGTGCGCAGCCCGAAGCCCATCGTTGCCCGCGTCCATGGTCATGCGCTTGGGGGAGGGCTCGGCCTCGTCGCCGCATCGACCTTCGCCGTCGCCTCCGAGGAGGCGGAGCTCGGCACCCCCGAGATCAACGTCGGCCTCTTTCCGATGATGATCATGGCCGTGCTCGCGCGCCTCGTGCCGCGGCGGAAGCTGCTCTCGATGATGCTCTTCGGCGAGCGGATGAAGGCTTCGGAAGCCGAGCGGATCGGCCTCGTCGATCGAGCCGTTCCCGCAGCGGAGCTCGATGCCGCCGTCGAGGCGATCACCTCGAAGCTCCTCGCGAAGAGCCCCCTCGCCATCCGCCTCGGCCTCGAGGCCTTCGCGGCGCAGGACGACCTCGATCTCGAAAAGGCCCTTCCCATGTTGCGCGAGCGGCTCGGCGGGATTTTGGCCACGAACGACGCGCGCGAAGGCCTCATGGCCTTCTTCGAAAAGCGAAGTCCGAAATGGACGGGGACCTGAACCACGTTTTGCGGAAAGTGAAGAACGACCATGAACATGCGTGAGCTCGTCCGGGAACTCGAGACCCGCAGGGAGGCGATTCGCCAGATGGGCGGCGCCGAGCGCGTCGCGAAGCAGCATTCGAGGGGGAAGCTGACGGCGCGGGAGCGGCTCGCGGCCTTCTTCGACGACGGCGCCTTCTTCGAAGTGGGCATGCACGGTACGCAGATGGGTCTCTCCGCAGGGCCCGACGGGAACGACAAGCCCCCCGCCGACGCCGTCGTCTGCGGATTCGGCAAGGTGGACGGCCGCATGGTCTGCGCCGCCGCGTACGACTTCACGGTCAAGGGCGGCAGCATTGGCCATACCGGCGAGGAGAAGGTCACGCGTTTGCGGCAGATGGCGCTCCGCGGCCGCTGGCCGATGGTCTGGTTCATCGACTCGGCCGGCGCGCGCATCGATCCGGGCTCGAGCCACCCCGACAGCATCTCGCTCTTCGCGGGCTCGGGGCATCTCTTCCGCGAGCAGGTCGTCATGTCCGGCGTCGTCCCGCAGGTCGCCGCGATGGTCGGCCCTGGCGCGGCGGGGACTGCGTACATCCCCGGACTTGCCGACTATGTGCCCATGGTCAAAGGCGTAGGCTCTCTGGCCTTGGGCGGCCCGCCTCTCGTCAAAGCGGTGACGGGGCAGGACATCGGCGAACAGGAGCTCGGCGGCTCCAAGGTGCATTGCGAGACGAGCGGCGTCGGCGACGGCGAGTTCGCAAGCGACGCCGAGTGCATCGCTGCCATCAAGAAGTACCTCTCGTTCTTCCCCTCGAGCTGCGACGAGCTGCCGCCTCGGAAGGAGAGCTCGGATCCGGTGGACCGACGCGAGGACTCGCTCCTCGACCTGCTCCCGGATTCGACGCGCAAGGCCTACGACATGTACAAGCTCATCCGCGCCATCGTGGATGACGGCGACATCCTCGACATCAAGCCGCGCTTCGGCCGCAGCATCATCACCTGCCTCGCGCGCTTCGGCGGACGCCCCGTCGGCATCGTCGCCAATCAGCCGAATTGGCTTGGCGGCATTCTCGAGAACGACTCCGCCGACAAGGCCGCGCACTTCATCCAGATCTGCGACGCCTTCAACCTGCCCCTCGTCTTTTTGCAAGACGTCCCCGGCTTCATGGTCGGCTCGAAGGTCGAGCACGCGGGCATCATCCGCCACGGCGCGAAGATGCTGCACGTCATGAGCGCGGCGACGGTTCCGAAGATCACCGTCGTCGTCCGCAAAGCCTACGGCGCCGGCTACTACGTCATGTGCGGCCGCGCCTACGAGCCGGACCTGCTCGTCTCCTGGCCCACCGGCGAAATCAGCGTGATGGGCGCCGAGGGCATGGTCGGCATCGCCGCGCGCAAGCTCTTCGGCGACGCGGAGCCCCCCGCCGAGGTCAAGCGCAGCATCGTCGAGCAGATTCAAAAGAACATCGACATCTACAAAGTCGCCGGCTGGGGCCTCGTGGACGACGTCATCGATCCCCGCGATACGCGCAAAGCCATTTGCCTCGGGCTCGAGCTATCGGAGAAGCGCGAGGTGGAGAGGCCGCGGAAGAAGAGGGGGATCATTCCCGTTTGATTTGGAACCGCAACGACGCAAAGGCGCAAAGATGATTCGGGTTGAGCGCGCGTTTGGTTCCTCGACCTCATTCTCTTCTTCGCGTCTTCGTGTCTTTGCGGTTCAAAAACGAATCTCGGTTCCCTTGGCGCCTGACATGAAAGGAGCGCGCCGGGCCGTGAAAGGGTTTCATCCCGACGAATCGCGTCGTCCCTAAAAAATCTCTTGGCGCCTTGGCGTCTTGGCGGTTCAAAAATCATTCGTTTCCGGTGGGTCTACCGCGCCGTTGGTGCCGAACTTGGCGGTTCCTTCCGAGCCCGCATACGTCCCCACCGTCCTCCTAGGCCGTCCGGGGCTGCCAAGGCAGTGGCCGGCACAAGCCGTGCTAGGGTGGCCGGCGTGTGGGTTCGTCGTGCTGCCATCCGGCCGGTTCCGCTTTATGCGCGCCTTCCGGGCTACGTCCTCTCGGAGATCGAAAGCGAGCTCGTCGATGACGAGGAGCTGGCCCGCGAGCGGCTCGACGGCGCCTTTTCCCGATTCGAGCAGACCCAGCCCGCGCTCGGCGAGAAGGTCGCCGAGGCCCTGAGCCGTCCGCTCGAGGAGACCGCCCTCGCGCTCGGCTACTTCCTCACGCTCTCCGTCTGGCTCGCCTTCGAGCGCAACTTCGAAGGGCGCCTCACGGAGGTCACGTCCGACGAGCTCGAGGCCGCCGAGCAATCGATCGAGCTCGACGAAGAGCTCCGACGTCTCGACCCCGCCGAGGCCGTCGATACCGAGGACGTCATCGCGATGGAGCAGCCCGACGCGATCGCCTTCGTGCAGGAGCACCTCGATACGGCCTTGGGCGCGCACGGCGGCCTCGTGGACGTGGACGACGTCGATGTCATCTATCGCGTCGTGCTCATCGAGATCCTGGCGCTGTCCTATGCCGTGAGGCCGCCGGAGCATTACACGCTGCCGAAGACCGAATACACGGCTTGAGGATTTGAACCGCCAAGACACGAAGACGCGAAGAAGTAGAGACTGAGGCGCTGAGCGATCGCTCGACCAAAATCGTCTTTGCTTCTTTGCTGTCGTCAAATTCCTTGGCGCCTGACATGGAGGAGCCGCCGCGACACGAAACGAGGGTCGGTCCCGACGAATCTCGGCCCCCCAATTCCAAAGCTCTTGGCGTCTTGGCGCCTTGGCGGTTCCAAATATCGAGCGTCATCGTCCCCCTCGACTTCGCCGGTGAATGCGGCTAACCGAGTCCGCCATGCAAGCGATGGTGTTGCGCCGCCATGGCGGCCCCGAGGTCCTCGAGCGCGAAGAAATCGAGCTGCCCGATCCCGGGCCCCGCGAAGTGCAGGTCCGCGTCCACGCGGTCGCGATGAACCACATGGACCTCTGGGTCCGGCGAGGTCTGCCCCATCTCAAGCTCGAGTATCCGCATCGGCTCGGCTGCGACATCGCCGGCGTCGTCGAGAAGCTCGGCCCCGGTGCCCGCGCCGGCAAGGTCGGCGAGCGCGTCATGCTCCAGCCCGCGATCTCGTGCGGCGTCTGCCAGTCCTGCCTCTCGGGGCGCGACAACCTCTGTCGCGGCTACCACATCCTCGGCGAGAGCACCCAGGGCGGCTACGGCGAGCTCGTCAACGTTCCCGACACGAACCTGCTCCCGGTTCCCGAGGGCATGTCGCTGACCGATGCCGCGGCTTTGCCGCTATGCACGCTCACGGCGTGGCAGATGGTCTTCCGCAAGGCGAGGGTGCAGCCCGGCGAGACGGTCCTCGTCCACGCGGCCGGCAGCGGCGTGTCCAGCATCGCCATCCAGCTCGTCAAAATCGCGGGCGGCTACGTCATCGCGACGACCGGCAGTGACGAGAAGGCGGAGCGGGCCCGCGAGCTCGGCGCCGATCACGTCATCAACTATTCGAAACAAGACTTCGTCGCCGAGGTCAAAGCATTGACCAAGAAGCGCGGTGTCGATGTCGTCTTGGACCACGTCGGCGGTGAGGTCTTTGCCAAGAGCGTCTTCGCCGCGACCTGG
>Ga0182739_1003864_pt1 | contig 12755 bp, 9 predicted proteins | sample eDN5th30CBELigBY_FD_128873 | JGI IMG/M metagenome (GOLD analysis project Ga0182739, IMG submission 128873) | Enriched backyard soil microbial communities from Emeryville, California, USA - eDNA 5th pass 30_C BE-Lig BY (version 2) (version 2) | ecosystem: Environmental > Terrestrial > Soil >... | reverse complement strand
GGTTGCCGGCCCACGCGCCCACCCTAGGGACGACGGCGCACGGGGTCACGGTCGACCTCACCCCTGCCGGATGAGACCCGAGCATCCGCGGGGTGCCGGCGCGACCGCTCACTAGACTTGAGCGCATGTCGAAGGTCCTCCAATCCCTGCCCGTCGGCGAACGCGTCGGCATCGCCTTCTCCGGAGGGCTGGACACGTCCGTCGCGGTCGCGTGGATGCGGGACAAGGGCGCCGTGCCGTGCACCTACACCGGCGATCTCGGGCAGTACGACGAGGACGACATCGCGTCGATCCCGGGCCGCGCCCTCGAGTACGGCGCGGAGGTCTCGCGCCTCGTCGATTGCAAGACCGCGCTCGTGGAGGAGGGGTTCGTCGCCCTCGCGTGCGGCGCCTTCCACATCCGTTCGGGCGGACGCACGTACTTCAACACGACGCCGCTGGGGCGTGCCGTCACCGGCACGCTGCTCGTGCGCGCGATGAAGGACGACGGCGTCGACATCTGGGGCGACGGGTCCACCTACAAGGGCAATGACATCGAGCGCTTCTACCGCTACGGGCTGCTCGCGAACCCCGCCCTGCGGATCTACAAGCCGTGGCTCGACGCCGACTTCGTCACGGAACTCGGCGGACGCCAGGAGATGAGCGAATGGCTCGTCGCGCACGGCTTCCCGTACCGCGACTCCGCCGAGAAGGCCTACTCGACCGACGCGAACATCTGGGGTGCGACGCACGAGGCGAAGACGCTCGAGCACCTGGATGTGTCGCTCGAGACCGTCGACCCGATCATGGGTGTGCGGTTCTGGGACGAGTCGGTGCAGATCCCGACCGAAGACGTCACGATCACGTTCGCCGGTGGGCGACCGGTCGCGATCGACGGTGTCGAGTTCGACGACCCGGTCGCGCTCGTGCGCGAGGCGAACGCGATCGGCGGACGCCACGGCCTGGGCATGAGCGATCAGATCGAGAACCGCATCATCGAGGCGAAGTCTCGCGGCATCTACGAGGCGCCGGGCATGGCGCTGCTGTTCATCGCGTACGAGCGCCTCGTGAACGCGATCCTGAACGAAGACACGCTGGCCACCTACCACGAGCAGGGTCGGCGGCTGGGTCGGCTGATGTACGAGGGTCGCTGGCTCGAGCCGCAGTCGCTCATGCTGCGCGAGTCGATCCAGAAGTGGGTCGGATCCACGATCACGGGCTCCGTCACGCTGCGCCTGCGCCGCGGTGAGGACTACACCGTGCTCGACACGACGGCGCCGGTCATGTCGTATGGACCCGAGAAGCTCTCGATGGAACGCGTCGGCGACGCCGCGTTCGGCCCCACCGACCGCATCGGCCAGCTCACGATGCGCAACCTCGACATCGCCGACTCGCGCACGCGACTCGAGCAGTACGCCGCAATGGGCCTGATCGGCGGCCCCACCGGCGAGCTCGTCGGACGCGTGACCGCCGGCGAGGCCGAGGAGATCACCGAGCACGCCGCCGCCCTCTCCCCCGAGCGTGAGGCGATCGCGGAGGCCGTCGACGAAGCATCCGAGTCCGCCTCCTTCGACTTCGGCGCCGACTGACCCCTCGCGACGTCCCCGGCCGCCGGGGTGTGCCGCGTCCCGGGCCGCCGGGCCGTGCCGCGTGCCGGGCCGGGCCTCGCGCCCGGTCCGCCGGGCCGCGCTGCGTCCCGGTCCGCGAGCGTGCTTCTGATGGACGAGAGTGCGGAGTGCACCCACCATCTCGTCCGTCAGAAGCACGCTCGCGGTTCGGCGCGCTCGCGGTTCGACGCGCTCGCGGTTCGGCGCGCTCGCGCGCGGGCGCCGAACCGGCGGGAATACACACGCACAGGCTGCGTTCACCTTGATGTGAGTACACTCAAGTTTGGATACTTGATGTGTAACGACTCAACTTTAAGGAGAACGGATGCCTGAGAACGCCACCCCGCCCGTCGGCGACGACGGCCACTCGTTCGACGAGTTCCTCGCCCGCTACCTCGCCGGCGAGCGCGCCCGCGCGCAACACTCGATCGACCTCAGCCGCTTCCTGAGCGCCCGCACGCAGCAGATGCTCCAGCGCTCCGGACGCTTCGCCCTCGAGCGCGGCCAGCACGAACTCGACGCACTGCACGTGTTGCGCGTCCTCGTCGACGAGGATGTCGTCGCCGACGCGGTGCGCGGCATCGGCGCCGATCCGGTCGCCATCGCGACAGCCGCCGAGGACCGCCTTCCCGCACCGACGGCAACCGCCAAGGCGGAGGCGGCGGTCATCGCGCCCTCCGTGCAACGCGCCCTGTTCCACGCGTTCCAGGTCGCGCGGTCGTCGGGCTCGACCTACGTCGACCCCGAACATCTCTTCTTCGCCCTCGTGCTCGCGCAGGACACGCCCGCCGGGCAGGTGCTCGCGCGCGCGGGCGTGACGGCAGAGGCGCTCACGCAGGGCGCACGCGAAGCCGTCACCCCCGCCGGCGAACCCGTCGCTCCCGGCGAGAAGACCGGTGCGGCCTCGGAGACGCCGATGCTCGACCGTTTCGGCACCGACCTGACCGCGCTCGCGCGCGACGGGCGGCTCGATCCCGTGATCGGCCGCGCCGACGAGATCGAGCAGACGATCGAGATCCTGAGCCGACGCACCAAGAACAACCCGGTGCTCGTCGGCGAAGCCGGTGTGGGCAAGACGGCGGTCGTCGAGGGCCTCGCACAGGCGATCGTCGCCGCCGAGGTGCCCGAGCAGCTCCGCGACAAGCGTGTCATCGCGCTCGACCTGCCGGCCATGCTCGCCGGCACCCGGTACCGCGGCGACTTCGAAGAACGGCTCACCAAGACGATGGACGAGATCGCCGAACGCTCCGACCAGATCATCGTCTTCGTCGACGAAGTGCACACCGTCGTCGGCGCCGGTGCGGGCGGCGAAGGGGCGATGGATGCGGGAAACATCCTCAAGCCCCGATTGGCCCGCGGCGAGCTGCACCTCGTGGGCGCGACGACGCTCAAGGAGTACCGCACGATCGAGAAGGACCCGGCCCTGGAGCGCCGTTTCCAGCCCGTGCGCGTGGGTGAGCCCTCGATCGAGGACGCCGTGCGCATCCTGCACGGGCTCAAGCCCGCGTACGAGCAGCACCACGCCGTCACCTACACCGACGACGCGCTGCGCGCCGCGGTCGAGCTCAGTGACCGCTACCTGCCGGATCGCGTGCTGCCCGACAAGGCGATCGACCTGATCGACCAGGCGGGCGCGCGACTGCGCCTCTCGCTCGGCGCGCGCATCGACACGTCCGCGCTCGTGAGCCGCCTCGCCGAACTGGAGGCCGCCAAGAACGCCGCCGTCGGCGCGGAGCACTACGAGGAAGCCTCCCGCCTCCGCGACGAGATCGCCGGTGTGCAGGATCAGCTCGACGCCGCGACCCGCGCGCGCACCGGTGCCCCGAGCGAGACCGGCACCGTTGGTACCGACGAGGCCGCCGTCGACGAGGCCCAGATCGCGGCGGTCATCAGTCGCGCGACGGGCATCCCCGCATCCCGCATCACCGAGACCGAGCGGGAACGGCTGGCCGCTCTCGAGGACGAACTGCACGCCCGCGTCATCGGCCAGGACGACGCGGTCGCCGCCGTTGCAAAGGCCGTCCGCCGCAACCGCACGGGGATGGGGGATGCGCGCCGCCCGATCGGCTCGTTCCTGTTCCTGGGGCCCACCGGCGTCGGCAAGACCGAGCTCGCGAAGGCGCTCGCGCAGTCGCTGTACGGTCAGGCGTCGGATGCGGGAGATGCGGTCATCCGCTTCGACATGAGCGAGTTCGGTGAGAAGCACACGGTGTCGCGTCTCGTGGGCGCCCCTCCGGGATACGTCGGATACGACGAGGCGGGTCAGCTCACCGAGCGCGTCCGCCGCAACCCGTACTCGGTCATCCTCTTCGACGAGATCGAGAAGGCGCATCCGGATGTGTTCAACCTGCTCCTGCAGGTGCTCGACGACGGTCGCCTGACCGACGGGCAGGGCCGCACGGTCGACTTCCGGCACGCCGTCATCGTGATGACCTCGAACCTCGGCAGCGAGTTCCTCGCGTCGCGCAGCGGTGCGATCGGCTTCATCGCCGACGGCGGTGGCGCGACGGGTTTCGGCAGCGAGAAGGATCTGCGCGATCGGGTGTTCGCCCGGCTGCGCGAGGCGATGCGTCCCGAGTTCCTCAACCGCATCGACGACATCGTGCTGTTCCGCAAGTTGGATCAGCCTCAGCTGCGCGAGATCGTCCGACTGCTACTGAACGCCACGGCGGCGCGGCTTGCGGGTCGCGGGATCGCACTGACGGTGACGGATGCGGCGGTCGACCGCCTCGCCGTGGACGGCTACGAGCCCGAGTACGGCGCGCGCCCGCTGCGGCGCCTGATCCAGCGCGAGGTCGATGACCGTATCGCCGACCTGTTCGTCGCCGGAGCACTCGGCGATGGCGGGACCGTCGCGGTCGACGCGGACGAGGCGGGTCTGCGCGTCGCCGCGGACGGCACGATCGCCGCACTCGCGGCCGCGTAGCGCCCGCCGGTCGCGCGGCACACGCCGACCGGGCCAGACGCCGGGAGTCGGGTCAGACGCGGGGGTCGCGGGATCCGGGTCCGCCCGATTCCCCGGCCTCCGCGAGCTCGTCGACGAACAGGTTCTCCTCGTCGATCGTGCCGTTGCGGTAGGCGGCGCGTCCGACCATGTGCGCCGACAGTGGCGCGGTCGCGAGCTGGATGAGGAAGACCGGCACGAGGAACGCGACCGCGGGCCACGTGCGCAGCGACAGCGCGATCGCGATGCAGATCAGGAGCAGGCCCAGCACTTGCGGCTTGGTCGCCGCGTGCAGCCGCGTGGGCACGTCGCGGAAGCGGAGCAGGCCGATGGATGCGATCAGGCACAGCAACGCGCCGATCAGGACCAGCACGAGGGCGACCGTGTCGAGCACGGCGGCGGTGTCGGAGGGAGTCATCGGGGCGTGTTGTCCCTTCTCGCGACGAAGCGGGCGACCGAGATCGATCCGAACACGCCGATCGCCGCGATCACGAGCAGCAGCGGCAGCGTGCGGGTGTGCTGGTTGATGACCATCTCGGCGCCGAGCATGCACAGCACCTCGGTCATCAGCACGTCGGTCGCCACGACGCGGTCGAGGATCGACGGCCCGCGGACGATCCGCACGAGGGCGAGCAGTGCGGCGACGGCGAAGACGACGAAGATCACCGCGATCAGGATGCTCATGCCGACGCACCTCCGCTGTTTCCGACCCCGTGTCCGGGCCTGTGTTCCGCGGTCTCCGCGCGGCGCACCCGTTCGACCTGGGCGCGGGAGCCGACCGCGCGCGCGATCCGCGCTTCCCATCGAAGGACCGCGGCGCGCTGCGCCTCGACGTCTTCCGCCGAGTGCACGCCGATCACGTGCAGATACAGGATGCGGCGGTCGCGGTCGTCCTCGAGGATGATCGATCCCGGAATGAGTGACGCGGTGACGGCCACGTGCGTCTGGATGAGGTCGTCGTCCGTGCGCAGCGCCACGGCGATGACGGCCGTCCCCGGCTGGCGACGCGGATCCAGCACCTGCCACGCGACCAGCAGCGAACCGCGCACGACCGCCGCAAGGAACGTCGAGACGAACACGAGGCCGCGCCAGAGGTTCACGCGCCCGGACAGCTCGACGGGCGGCAACCGGAACACGCGCGTCACGACGACCGCGACGACGACGCCCGTGAGGAAGGCGAGCCAGGTGAACTGGCCCCACAACAGCATCCACAGGGCGATGAGCCAGACGAAGAACGGCAGCTGGACCCACAGCTGCTGCAGCGCACTCTGACGGTGCTGGCTCACGGCGCCGCCTCCTCATCGAGCTGCACGGATTCAAGCTGCACGATCGTGACACCCTGCGAGATGGATTCCCCAGCGCGCATACACAGATCCAGCAGCGGTCCGGCGAAGATCGTCAGCGCGAGGGTCACGGCCACCATGCCCGCGGTCGTCGTCGTCATGATGCGGGGGATCACGCGGCGCTCGGTCGCGATCGCCGCGGCGGGTGCGTTGCCCAGGTACGACATGCGCTCGGCGGTCTCGGCCGCGTACTCGTCGTCCTCACGCCAGAACGCGAGGTTCCAGGCGCGCATGAGGGCGTACAGCGTGAGCAGCGACGTGACGATTCCGCCGACGATGAGCACCATCATGATGGGTGTGCCGACGCTCGCCGCCGTCTCGAAGAGCGCGATCTTGCCGATGAAGCCGGAAAGGGGCGGGATTCCGCCGAGGTTGATCGCGGGGATGAAGTACAGCACGGCGATCAGCGGTGCCGCGCGCATGAGTCCCTTCACGCGCAGGATCGACGTGCTCCCGGCGCGACGCTCGATGAGTCCCACGGCAAGGAACAGGGTCGTCTGCACGACGATGTGGTGGACCATGTAGTAGATGGTCGCCCCCACCGCGGCGGGGGTGCCTATCGCGAGGCCGAACACCATGTAGCCGACGTGGCTGACCAGGGTGAACGAGAGGATCCGCTTCAGCTCCGCCTGTGCGACAGCACCGAGGATGCCCACGATCATCGTCGCGAGCGCCACGATCATCAGCAGCAGATTCACATCGTTGTCAGCGAAGAGCTGCGTCTCCGTGCGGATGATCGCGTACACGCCGACCTTCGTCAGCAAACCCGCGAACACCGCCGTGACCGGCGCCGGCGCCGTCGGGTAGGAGTCGGGCAGCCAGAACGAGAGCGGGAAGATCGCCGCCTTGATCGAGAATGCCACCAGCAGCATGAGGTGCAGGACGAGCTGGACCTCCTGCGGCAGCTCGCCCATCCGCTCGGAGATCTGGGCCATGTTGACGGTGCCGAGCGCCGCATAGATCATGGCGATCGCCGCGAGGAAGAGGATCGACGAGACGAGCGAGACGACGATGTAGACGACGCCCGTGCGGATGCGGGACTCCGTGCTGCCGAGCGTGATGAGCACGTAGGAGGCGACCAGGAGGATCTCGAAGCCGACGTAGAGATTGAACAGGTCACCGGCGATGAAGGCGTTGAAGATGCCCGCCGCGAGGATCAGATACGACGGGTAGAAGATCGAGACGGGTGTGTCCTCACCCTTGTCGGCCGCCCCCTGACCGACCGAGAAGAGCAGAACCGCGATCAGGACGATGCTCGACACGAGCACCAGCAGGGCCGCGAGGCGGTCGACGTACAGGACGATGCCGAACGGTATCGGCCAACCGCCCACCGAGACCGCGAGGGGCGTCCCCTCGTCCACCGTGATGAGCAGGACGGTCGCGATCACGAACACGATCGCGAGCGCGGCGACCGAGATCGTGATCTGCAGGCGTGGCCGCCGCACGAGCACGAGAGTGAGGCCCGCGCCCAGCAGCGGGAGCGTGACCAGCAGGGGAACGAGCGCGTTCACGAGCGATCACCGTCCTCTCCGTGCCGGTCGCGCAGGGCGTCGCCCGGGGGTTTGCGGGGAGCGTCGGTCGGGGCGTCATCCCGGAGCGCGTCGAAGTCGCGGTGGTGCAGCACCGTGATCGGCGAGGTCTCGAGTCCCACGAAGTCGGTCGTGAACTCGTCGTCGTCCTCGACGCCCTCGTCCTCGATCTCATCGACCTCGGCGGCCTGTTCGCGCAACGTCATGTCGGTCTCGTCGTCCTCGACTGTGTCGGCTTGACCGAGCTGCCAGGAACGGTAGATGAGGGCGAGCAGGAACGCGGAGACCGCGAACGTGATAACGATCGCCGTCAGCGTGAGCGCCTGCGGCAACGGGTCGGAGATCGCGTCACCGCCCGTCTCGTCGTCGAAGAACGGGGCGCGCCCGGGTACCCCCATCACGATCAGCAGCAGCAGATTGGCGGCGTTGCCCAGCAGCAGGAACCCGATCAGCACACGCGTCAGGCTCCGCTCGAGCATCGCGAAGACACCGCACGCGAAAAGCACGGCCATGATCACGATGAGGGTGGCGCTGACGTTCACGAGACACCCACCCCCCGCGCATGCAGGTCCTGCATCTGACGGTCGACCTCGGCACCGAGACTGCGCAGCACGTCGAGCACGAGGCCGATGACGACGAGGTAGACGCCGATGTCGAAGATCGTCGAGGTGACGAACTCGATGTGACCGAGGACCGGCACCTCGGTCTCGAAGAACCAGCTCGTCAACGGTGCCTGACCGAAGAACACGGGCACGATCGCGCAGCCGACGGCGAGGATCATCCCCGAGCCCAGCAGGAGTCCCGCATCCGTCGGCGCGGCCGCGCCCAGCTCATACCGACCCCCCGCGATGTAGCGCATGACCATCGCCATACCCGCGATGAGTCCGCCCGCGAAGCCGCCGCCGGGCAGATTGTGCCCGGCGAAGAGCACGTAGATCGACACGATGATGATCGTGTGGAACAGGATGCGCACGATGACCTCGAGCATGAGCGAGCGCGTCTCGGGCCGCATCCGCTGCCCGCCGATGAGCCACGCGCGCCGCGCGCCGGTGTTCTCCGCCGTCTGCGGACGCAGACCCTCGCTCGTCTCCACGAGCGGGCGTCGACCCGCGGGGCGACGGCGTGAGGCCAGGGTGGGTGCGAGCCGCTGCAGGTTGTCGGCACGGTCGGTGACGAACACGAGTGAGGCAACACCCGTGGCCGCGAGGATGAGCACGGACAGCTCGCCCATCGTGTCCCATCCACGCAGGTCGACAAGCGCGACATTGACCACATTGCGTCCATGCCCGAGCTCGTATGCGAGGGCCGGCCACGCCTCCGAGATCGGCGCCTCCACGCGCGCACCGGTCGCGACGATCGCCACGACCGCCATCGTGATGCCGACGGCGGCGCCCAGGACGGCGCGCGCGATCGGAGCGACGGATGCGTTGTGGTCGCCCATCCGCGCGGGAAGGCGCCGCAGCACGAGCGCGAAGGCGACGAGCGTCACGGTCTCCACGAGGATCTGGGTGAGGGCGAGATCGGGTGCCCCGCTCGTCGCGAAGAGGAGCACCATACCCAGTCCCGTGACCGAGACGAGCACGACACCCGTGTAGCGCTTCTGCGCGCGCACCGCGAGGATCCCCGCCGCGATCATGAGCGGCGCGGCGAGCAGTTGCATGGGCGACTGCCACGCATCCAGGTGCGCACGCCACTGGGACGAGGACAGCAGCGCCGTGCTCTCGGCCGCGACCAGCACGACGAACACCGTCCCGACATAGATCGGCAGCGACCCACGCTGCGTCAACGTCGTGGTCGCCACCGAGAGCCGGTCCACGAGTCGCAGGGCGCCGTTGTAGACGTCGGCGGCCGTGAAAGGAAGTATGCGCGAACGGGAATGCCAGTCGGTGACGCGGACGAACCAGAACACCAGAGCGCCGCCGACCAGGGTCAGGACGGAGAGCCCGAGGGCCGGTTCGAGTCCGTGCCACATTGCCAGGTGGTAGGCGTGCTCGGGAGCGGGAACGCCCGGGGTCGCCTCGGGTGCCGTGCGTGCATACCCCTGCAACGCGGTGTCGACCCACGGTGCGGCGATGCCGCCGACGACCGTGAGACCGGCCAGCACGACGGGTGCCGCGAGGAATCCGAGGGGAGGATCGGGCCACTCCGTGCGCGGAGTGTCCCGCTTCGTCCAGAAGGCACCCCACAGGAAGCGAACACCGTATGCCATGGTGAGAATGGATCCGAGGACGATGCCGATGAGGGCGACGATCCCCCACGCGGCACCCCCGAACGCCTCGTGCAGGAAGGCCGTGAACGCCCCCTCCTTCGCGACGAAGCCCAGCGTCGGGATGATGCCCGCCATCGAGGCGACCGCGATGAAGGCGAACGTCGCCATGACCGGCGCCTGTCGGCCGACACCCGAGAGCTCCCCGATATCACGCGTGGACAACTGCCGGTCGATGACGCCGACGACGAGGAAGAGGCTCGACTTGAACAGCGCGTGGCTGATCAGCAATGCGAGCCCCGCGAGCGCCGCATCCCGCGTGCCGTAACCGAGCACGGCCGTCAGCAGTCCGAGTTGGCTGACCGTCCCGAACGCGAGGATGCGCTTGAGGTCGCGTTCGCGCAGCGCCTGCACACCGCCGAGGAGCATCGTGAAGATGCCGAGCGAGATGACGATGGGCCGCCACGGCGCAGCATCCGCGAACACCGGTGCGAGCCGGGCGATCAGGTAGATACCCGCCTTGACCATCGCGGCCGCGTGCAGGTACGCGCTGACCGGCGTGGGCGCGGCCATCGCTCCGGGCAGCCAGAAGTGGAACGGGAAGATCGCCGACTTCGACAGTGCCCCCACGAGCATCATGACGAGCGCGGCATCGACGACCGGGCCCACCGGATGCAGTTCGAGGATCGTCGACAGGCTCGACGTGCCCGTGTCCACGACGAGCAGCACGACGCCGATGAGCATGACCAGGCCACCGAGGGTCGTCACGAGCAGTGCCTGCAGCGCGGCGCGGCGGCTCGCGGGACGCGCATGGTAGTAGCCGATCAGCAGGTAGGAGAGCACGCTCGTGAGCTCCCAGAACATCACGAGCATGATGAGGTCGTCCGTGAGCACGAGGCCGTACATCGCCCCGGCGAACGCGAGGAGCACGGCCGAGAACTGTCCGAGTCCCTCGCTGTCGCCCCGGAAGTACCACCGGCAGTACAGCAGCACGAGCGCACCGACTCCCGTGACGATGAGCGCCAGGATCCAACTCAGCGTGTCCATCCGCATCGACAGCGAGATGCCGAGAGCGGGAATCCACTCGAACGACTCGAACGGCGTGTCGCCGGACAGCACATCGGGCGCCCGCAGCAGAGCATCCACGAACGCCGCGGTCGCGACGAGCGCCGCCACATAGAACGCCCGCGCCCCGATACGTTTCACCAGCACCGGCATGATCAGCGGCACGAGGGCGAACGCAGCGAGGAGCAGCAGCATGGGCGGCTCCTCGGGCTCGTGGCCCTCCTCTGCACAGCTCGCGAGGCCTCGGAGGAGACTCGGTGCCGATCCATCGACGGTCGGTCGGCGATCGGGAGCGGGGCGGGATCAGGCGGGACGGGCAGGCTGGCTCGTCCATTCTACCGGGACGCGGCGACCCCCGCGGGCGGGTTCACGGCGACAGGGCGGTCACCGTCGCGGCACGGGCCCCGTCGTGTCACCGTCGCGGAAGTCGCACGTGAAGCGGATCGACGCCGCCGGCTCGTTCGCGAGCATCCGCGCGACGGCTTCCCCCGCGGCACGCCCCTTCTGCGCGGCCGGCTGCACGAGCGTCGTGAGCCGCCGCGGCGCGAAGCCGTCCACGGCGACGCCGTCGAACCCCGTGACGCTGAGCTGACCGGGCACGTCGATGCCGAGCTCCTCGGCGGCGCGCACGACTCCCGCCGCGAGCAGGTCGCTCTGCGCGATCACCGCCGTGGGTCGGACACGAGCATCCGTCGCGGCGAGGATCGCCCGGCCCGCCGCGACGCCCTCGTCGATGAGGCTCGCGGTCGCGCGATACACCGGCGCCTGCGGGTAGATCTCGCGCGCCCCCTCGAGGCGGTGGCGGGTCACCTCGATGACCGGGACCTCGTCGTCGGTCACCCAGCCGCGGGAGTCCTCCGCACGGAAGGGCAGCGTGAGGAGTACGACATCGGTGTGCCCGAGCCCGCGCACGTGACTCGCCGCCTGACGCTGTGCCTCCCTGTTGTCGAGCTCGATGCGCGGGATGCCCTCGCCCGCGTCACCCTCGATGACGACGACGGGGATCCCGCGCGCACGCATGACCTCGAGAGACTCGGCGAGGCGGCCGCTGCATCCTACGAGCACGACGGCATCGACGGGAGCCGACTGCAGGCTCAGCGCGCCCGCCGTCGTGGGCTCAGCGCCGGGTTCAGCGCCGGGCTGGTCCTGCACGGCGCCGGGTTCATCCCGCAGCAGGAGCAGTCCCGCATCCATCGGCGCGACCGCCTCGGCGAGGCCGTCCATCATGAGCGTCTTGACCGGGTCGAGGAACGCGGCACCGAGCCGCTCCTCGAACACGACGCCGACGATGCCCGACCGTCCCCGTCGCAGCGAGGCCGCGCGCGGATCGGGTCCGGCGTAGCCGAGGCGCGCGGCGGCCTCGAGTACGCGCCGACGCGTGGCCTCGCTCACCCCGGCGCGGCCGCTGAAGACGACGGATGCGGTCGACGGGGCCACCGACGCCGCCCGCGCGACATCGGCGATCGTCGCGCGGTCACCGGCCATCCCCCGAGACTACCCCGGGGCGCGCCGCCCGAGACGACGGGGATCGAATCGATTCGATACACTCGCCGGATGAACGCATCCCCCACCATCGTCGACCGCCGCACCCTGCGGCGCTGGCGCAACGCGATCTTTGCGATCTTCCTCGCCAGCGGACTGTCGGTCGCGACATGGGCCTCCCGCGTGCCCGACATCAAGACGGCGCTCGATGTCGACCGCACCACGATCGGGATGATGCTGCTCATCGGCGGCATCGCCTCGATCACGGGCCTGTCGCTCTCCTCGATCGTGCTCGCACGGTTCGGTGCCCGGCGGGCGATGCTCACGATGATGATCATGTTCGGTGTCGGCGTGTGTGTCATCGGAGTGGGCGCCGACGTCCTGCACTCGCTGCCCGTCACGATCGTCGGAATGGTGCTTTGGGGCTTCGGCAACGGGTGCCTCGACGTCATGATGAACGTCGAGGGCGCCGCGATCGAGACCCAGACGGGTCGGACGCTGCTGCCGCTGTTCCACGCCTTCTTCTCCTTCGGCACGGTGTTCGGCGCGGGTCTCGGATTCCTCGCGATCGCGTCCGGCCTCGGGGTCGCCGCGCACCTC
>Ga0182739_1003863_pt1 | contig 12758 bp, 11 predicted proteins | sample eDN5th30CBELigBY_FD_128873 | JGI IMG/M metagenome (GOLD analysis project Ga0182739, IMG submission 128873) | Enriched backyard soil microbial communities from Emeryville, California, USA - eDNA 5th pass 30_C BE-Lig BY (version 2) (version 2) | ecosystem: Environmental > Terrestrial > Soil >... | reverse complement strand
CAGAGCACGAAGCAGACAGTATTTTTGAAGTGGTGAAAAGACCGAACCAAGTGAATACAAGCTGGGAAAATCCAACGAATCCGCAGCATCAGCATGCCTTTGTCAATTTAAATGATGAACTTCGCGGTGTAACGGTTGCGAATTATGGATTAAATGAGTATGAAATAATCGATGATGTTATCGCGGTAACGCTGATGCGAGCGGTTGGAGAATTGGGGGATTGGGGGTATTTCCCGACACCAGAAGCCCAGTGTTTGGGAGAGCAGATAGTGAAATTTGCAGTAGGGTTTCACGGTAGTATGGATAAACTAGAATCCTATCATGCAGCTATTAACTTTCAAATTCCTCTTTCTAGTGTCCAAACAGATATCCATCAAGGGGATTATCCGGCAGAATATGAGTTTATTCAATTAGAAGGGAATGCCTTCCGATTAACGGCGTTCAAGCAGAAGGAAAATAGTAATGAAATAGTTCTGCGTGGCTATAATTTAACAGCTGAAAAACAGCCTTTATCTGTATTATATAAAGGAAAATGTCCGAAAAGAGGAAATTTATTAGAAGAAATAGAGAAAGAAGTATTTGATTCCAAGCAAATAACAGAAGCGGAAATTTGTACATTTATTTGGGAATGAAAGTGCAAGGAGTGTTTTACCGTTTGTAATACGGGAAACACTCCTTTTTATTTTGTTTTTTAGAGGAATAATTTACCTTTTTTTGAAGTCTACAAAAAATAGGTCAAGCAATTATTCTAGACTTTTCCATTGCAAGTAATTATATTATATAACATCTGGTCTCTTGGGAGGGATGTTAGACAAATGAAGAACAAAACAGATTTTCTCATCTTGTTATTGGCAGTAAGCTGTGGAGCTTTAGTCGCTAATATTTATTATACCCAGCCGATTATTCAATATATTTCTGATGATTTACATATTCCGTCAAATGTTTCTGGATTGTTAACTACTTTAACGCAAATTGGTTATGGGGCTGGATTATTTTTCTTAGTGCCTATGGCAGACCTGTATAAAAGTAAGCGAATAATTATTTTATTATTGGGTGTGACAATTCTTTCTTTGGTAGGTGCTTTATTTTCGACAAACGGTATGCTCTTTTTGTTCGTTGTCACTATCATCGGTATTGGCGCAAGTGCTGCCCAAATGTTGGTGCCGCTAACGATGAAAATGGTACCTAAAGAACAAGTGGGGAATTATATTGGAAAAGTGATGAGCGGTCTTTTGATTGGAATTATGGTGGCACGGCCCTTTTCTATCGCCGTTACGGATTGGCTGGGCTGGCGAATAGTATTTCTTTTTTCGTTATTTTTCCTAGTTTCTATATTGCTATTATTATTAAAATTTTTACCGAATTTTGAAGTAGAATCTAATCTTGGGATAACCTATCCAGCTTTATTGCGTTCGATGGTAAGGGTTCTGAAAGAAACGCAGCCTTTACAACAAAGAGCATTTTATCATGCTTGTATTTTTGCTACTTTTAGTCTGTATTGGACGGTTATGCCGATTCTATTAAGATCCGAATCTTTGCATTTCTCTAATAATGAAATTGCGCTAATCGGCTTTGTTGCCATTGCTGGTGCGTTATTGACCCCATATATTGGGAAGTTAGCAGATAAAGGGTATATTTTTTTTATGACAAATGTATCAATGGGATTAGTAATCTTATCTATCTTTCTCTTATTTTTTGTAAGGGATCACTCTGTTATAAGCATTGCCCTTATTGTAATCTCTGGACTCGTCTTAGATATCGGGGTAGCAGGAAATATGCTATTAGGACAAAAGGTGATTTTTAGCTTAAACCCGGCTATTAGAAATAGATTAAATGGGCTGTATATGACTATTTTCTTCTTAGGGGGAGCTTTTGGTTCTTGGATAGGAAGCTATAGTTATTATCAATTCAGTCCAGAGACAGCTTTATTGTTTGCGATTGCTTTTCCGTTTCTCGCTCTCATTGTTCATATTTGGAAAGGAAACCGAGCATTTACGAAAGCGATTGGGTAACTTTCAAGCCTCCTTTTTATTAGAGAACTTGACCTATTTTTGATGGTCAAGTTTTTTTATGGGCTTTTTCTTTCCTTATCCAAATTATGTGAAGTTTATAAACCTTTTGAAACAATCTTTGTGAATTTTTATCATATATTTTCAAAAAAATGGTACATTAGCGCTATAATAATTGTAATATCAATACATAGAGAAATGGAAATAACAGGAGAGAAGGGAGATAAAATGGTAGGTGAAAGAATAAGACAACTGCGCATACATAAACAGCTGACGCAAAAGGAATTAACGGAAGGAATATGTTCTATCACTTATTTAAGTAGGATTGAAAATGGGCAAATCAATCCATCAGCAGAATTTTTAAGGAAAGTATCGAAAAGACTTGGCTATGATTTAACGGAATTAAGTGTTCCGAATAGAGATGAAAAGACATTAGAAATTGTGGAAAACTATAAACAAAGTGAAAAAATATCGGAGGAAGATCTTTCCTATCTGCTTGTTCAGACATATGAATTAAATTCTACAAAAATTAATCTACATCTTTATGGAGTTTTGTTGAGATACTATACGACAAAAGGAGAAATAGAGCAGGCTAGAAGCATTTTTAATTTATCTAAAAGATTTATTTCTGGAGAAATAAGTGAGGGTTTAGAGGAAGAATATTTTTATTATTTTTTGGCGTGTGGTAACTATTTTTATTACTTCCAAGATTTTGAACGTGCAAATCACTATTATTCAAAAGGCGAAAGTTTACTAATTGATCGAGATAATTTAGATGCTGCGAAACTATACTATAATCTCAGCTTGGTTAAGCAAAGAACGTATGATAACCAGGAAGTAAGTCTTTATTATTCCCAAAAGGCTTATGATATTTTTAAAAATTATGGGGAGAAAAAATACATTATTACTGTATTAATTACACTTGGTGTTCAATATCAATTAAATAACGAATTAGATACTTCGATGGATTGTTTGAAGAAGGCAGAAGCTATTATAGTGGAGGATAAAGAGAGTGAGAAGTTTGTGAACTATATTGCAATGATTCAACATAATATGGGAAGAATCTTTGAAAGAAAGAGGGATTATCAGGGGGCTGTCACATATTATTTAAAAAGTATAGAATTATTTGAAAGTCATTCGTCAGAGCAACAAAATGTTTATCCATTAAAAAGATTAGTAGAAATTTATATAGAGCTAAAGGATTGGGTTTTAGTAGATAAATATTTAGAAAAGGCAATTTTTATTACAGAAAAACATGGGTTAAAGTATGATTATATTCTACTTAATATCATAAAGTTTTCGGTGAAAAAATTGCAAGGAAATGAAAGTTCTTATGAAAAGGGAATGCAGAAACTTCTTGATACAGCTATGCAATTAAATCAAGGTGCACTAATTCGAAGAATTACGAAAGAGCTTGGAAGTCATTTTTATGAAAAAAAAGCCTATAAAAAGGCCGCAGATCTATTAATGAAAGCACTTGATTACGAAAATTAACAAAGAAGTACTCCGTCGTGATAACTAGTTTGTTAAATAGTAGAGGAAAAAAACTATTTAAATACTAGAAAATTTAATAGAATTTTACTTCTTTCACTAAACAATTCCTTTGCGTTAAATTAATAGTAATAAAATATTATGAATTGGAGTTGTTTACATTGAAAAAAGTAGTATTCGCTATTCTAGCTCTTGTAATCTTAACTTTTGGGACTAATTTAGATAAAGCATTTGCTGAGGCTGAGGCACAACCAGGTCCGTTAAGTATTATTAAGGTAACCACGGAGTAAATTGTAAATGGTGGAGATGAATAATCAGTTGATGCAACGGATATTTGTAACTTATCAAGATCAAATGAATTGTGATTATTTACAGCCATCAACTTCTCATATCGTAGCATGTTCAATTGAAAAACACCAAAAAAGTATGTTGAAAACAAGAGATTCACTTTTTCATAAAAATACGCTCGCACAAATTTTATTCGAAGTATTTGATAAGTTTGATTCAGAACTTATTAATGACATTTCTCCTTTGATTATAAAGCTAAATCAAGATGTTGTTACAGGGATACCTAAAAATGGAATTTATAAGTTAGATGCTGAAAATGAAATTTTTGTTCAATTAGATCAGCTTGGAAGTAATCATTACCAAGAGATTTCAATCCATCAAAAGCAACTTGGAATAAAGTCAAATCTAGGGATATCGTATAAACTTTTAAGAAAAGATAAAGAGACATTGGATATGTTAATTAAGGTAATGAAAAAGCTAAATTATTACCTTTCCTTACATGGAGGCGTGGAATCGACGATCGCAATTGCTGATTTATTATCGGAACAACAAGAGAGAAAACTATTGTTGCCGCCTTATATTTTCGTTCAGTGGTTGTATCCCACAGATAGTTTTAGAGATTCATTAATTTCATAGTGTAGAAAATCAGTGATTATGAGGGCGAGTTTGCAATATAGGCATACCGCCTTTTTACTATGGAGGATATTATGAAAAAGAAACTTGGTATAGCTCTGCTTATAATTATCGTTCTAATGATTACTGTAACTACTAAAATTGGCCATTCGGAAAATGAACTTACTATTGATACTATCAATCATCCAGATTTTTTAAAGGATAAACAAGCGGTAGTCTATTTATCGACAACAGCTGATCAAGATATGAATAATAAAGGGATTAGCTATGCAGTTTTTATCGATGACCAAGGAAAAGCATGTGGCTTTCAAATGGCTGGCTTAGAATTAGGAAGCATGGCAATAAGTGATAAACAACTGTTAATAGAAGACAAGCATACAATGAGGTTGATTGGAGAAAAGAATGCTGTAATCGATAGGAAATATCAACATACAGGAGAAAGAACAGGTTATTTAGCAAAACAGGATATCTTTTTCTCTATATATAATTCCGGAACTAATAGCACGGATGGCTATAATTCCAATATTTATTGGGGAAATGACGAAGGATTTCGAGGGGGGAATCTTCCTTATTATATATTGTCATCTGGTTCAACAGAGGAGGAAATTTTTCTTTTAACTGCTGATTTAGAAAAAAATGAATATACGTTAAGGAAAGTGGTTTTGAAAAATAATCAATTAGAAAAAAATGATATAAAAAAATTAGAAATAAAGAAAGGATATCAGTATGCTCCATTAGCGCCTATTTTGAGTGATAATCTCCATTATTATATATTGCTTTCTGAAGTTTCAAATGATAATAGAGAAAATACCGTTTTATTTCTACTTAATAAGAAAACGTTGGAACAAACGAAAGTGGAGTTAAATACGGGGTACATGACAAATGATCCAGCAGCTTTTTCAATTAATTCTAAAAATGGAGCTTATTTGTGGAGAGATGTCTTTTTCTATGTAAATGGCATAGGGGAAGTATTTGCTGTAAGTAAAGATGGACAAGAACAGAATAAATTCCTACTTGAGGATTTTCCGCAAGATGGAATCAGACATAATGAAGAAGTTTATTTTGTAGGTGATCAATTGTTTGTCTTAAGATATGACGATTCCAAAAAAGATAAGTATTATCTAGAAAGTTATTCCTTGGAAAATGGAGAGAAGGTAGAAGAGCAAGGGATAGAAGGACTAGATAAAATCCTATCATCTGTAAAAGGAACCTCTATTTATTCTTATGATTTTAAAATATTGAAATGAAGCATAGGAAATCCTTATGCTTTTTCTAATATAGCAGGTTTTAAAACGGATTCACTTTAATAGAGTCTGAACTTAGTAGCTAGCGATCTCTGTATTTCTATCTCATTTTCACGTATACTAGGAAAAACTAGACGTGTTGGAGGTTGAATAGTGGATTTACATGATTTTATATTAATTGTTAAGTATTTTATTTTAGGCGCAATCCAAGGGATTGCTGAGCCAATCCCTATTTCTTCAAGTGGTCATTTGATTATCGGTCAAAGGTTACTTGGAATTGAGCAGAGAGGATTATCGTTTGAGATTATTACGAATACGGCGTCTTTAATTGCGATTGTCTTCATTTATCGTAAGGATATAAAGCAACTAATAACGCATAGTTTCTTGTATATAAAAACTCGAAAGGAAAGTTATCGAGCCGATTTCCGATTCTCCCTTTATGTTATTATTGGAACCATTCCTGCCGGTGTCGTTGGTGTACTTTTTGGCGATTATATTGCTGATTATTTTACTTCCTTTTATACTATTTCCATTACACTACTAATTACAGGTGTTGCTTTATGGATCATTAGAAATATGCGAGGTGTAAAAAGAGATGGCGATTTATCCTTGAAAGATGCCATTATTGTTGGGTGTGCCCAAGTGATTGCTCTTATACCAGGTATCAGCCGCTCAGGATCGACTGTTATAGCATCAATTGGATTGGGAATGAAACAAAGCACGGCATTGCGTTTTTCCTTTATGCTCTATATTCCTGTAAGTGTTGGAGGAGCAATTCTTGGAGTAACGGATATGATTAACAGCCCTGATATGAAAACTTTGGCATTGCCTTATTTCATTGCTTTTATCACAGCTTTAGTTTTCACATATTTCTCCATGAAATGGTTAATGGGTATTATGGAAAAAGGAAACTTAAAATATTTTGCTTATTACTGCTTTATTGTTGGTTCGATACTGTTGGTGGTTGCTTATTTACTTTAAACTTTTAGAAAATAATAGATTGCTTGAGGAGTACAATAGGATAGCTATTGTGCTTTTTTAGTGCCAATAAACGATTACTGCTAAGAAAAATCTTATAAGAGAAAATTAACTATAATCGACGATGATTAAACAGCTCTTATATTCGTTTATAAATTTTTTAGTATTTAACAAAACAGGAGAATCCGCTTCAATAGGGACATAAAATTAAATATAATTTTGTAATTGTGTATCCGTTTTCAATTGGATAAGATATTACCATAGAGTTAAGAAAAGAGGTGAAGTAATTTGTGAGTCAGGTCATAAATGAGCGTCATCAAAATATTCTTACTATCTTACGAAAGGAGAAGCGGTACGTGACAGCTGCTGAGTTAGCAGCCTCACTAAAAGTTTCGAAAAAAACGATATATAGAGATATCCAACAAATAATAGAAGCCAATTTAATGCCGTTTCGGATCATTAAAAAGGAGAGTTTTGGTTATTATTTAGAAAAAATCGAGGAAACCACCCTTGAAAGTGAAACGATAGTATTTGATTCACCAGATGAACGACGTTTAAATCTATTATTATACCTTCTATCGATTGCACCCTGTAAGACCTCAATTCAGAAAATAGCAGAGAAGTACATCGTAAGCCAAAGTTCTATCCTCAATGATTTTAAACATATTGAAAAAGAATTAAAGTTCTATAACTTAAGGTTAGTAAGAACAAATGAAGGAACCTTTTTAAGGGGAGATAAACTATCCATTTATCGTTTGATGGCAGTGATTATCGAGAATTACTTAACTCAAATGGGAGATCCTTTTAGTCAATATGATATTCCTGATTCCATAAAAAAAGTGAAAGTGAAAAATAGTAATTTATTAAAAATTAAGAAATTGCTCCATGAAATTCAAGTGAAACACGATCTAAGTTTAGATCAACCATATTATTTAACATTATTTTGTTCTCTTCTTTCCATAATAGAAAAACAATATAATAAGCTATCGTTAGAAGAAGAAATAGTATTTGAAGAGATAGATAACAGTTCTAATATTTACTGTATATGTAAAGATTTAATTGATGAATTGAAAAAACAGTTTTCTATTCCATTGAAGTTATTTGATATCTCTTCTCTCTATTATATTTTGAAAGCGTATAAACTTAATTCTCGGTTTTTATTGAATCAAGATACTGAACAGTATGAGAATGAACAGGTGATTCTTTTAACTAATAGATTAATAGCAAGAGTTACAGAAAATAGCGGGTATCGGTTTGATACAGATGATGAGTTATTAGAAAGATTAACCTTGCATATGCACGCGATGATATATCGATTAAGTCATCGAATCTATATAATTAATCCAATTATAAAGTCCATAAAAGCGAACTTTGCCAATATATTTAGTTTAGTGAAGGTTAGCGTAAAACAGTTAATAGAAGAGGGGCATTGTGAAAAGTATATAACAGATGAAGAAATTGGTTATATGACTTTATATTTTCAAATTTCATATGATGATCATTTTGCTAATCAAATTCCTATATTAATTGAATGTACAAGTGGAATTGGCACTTCTCATTTGTTAAGTGAAAAAATAAGAAGAACTTTTCCTAACATCCATATAAAGAAAATAATTGCTCAGCAACGAATAAAACACACTGATTACGAAGATATAGAACTAGTAATTTCTACTGTGAAAACACATAGTATCATTGGTAAGCCTACTATACTTGTGAGCCCCATTCTAAACCAAGAGGATAAATTTAAAATAGACCAATTTATTAAGGACTACTACAATCAACAGCCTATAATCGATGAAAAATGAACAGATAGGAGAGTGTAAAGTGAATATGAGAATAGAAGAATTAGATTTTAATAAGGTCGTAACCGAAGACCTTATAGAGTTAAATTTACAAGGTACTACAAAGGAAGAAGTACTTAATGAGTTAACCAACTTATTATTTGAAAATGGTTGTATTTCAAATAAGGAGGGATTTATAAGGGATGTGATGTTTCGCGAAAACGAAGGTGTTACAGGTCTAGAAAAGGGGGTAGCCATCCCCCATGGGAAATCGAAGCATGTATTAAAGACTTCAATTGCAATTGGGAGAACAAACAAATTTGTAGAATGGGAATCACTAGACGGGAATCCTATTAATATTATTATCTTATTTGCAGTTAAAGATACTGATAAAACAACTATCCATATTAAACTATTACAAAAAGTTGCTGTCTTATTAGCAGATGAAGAGACAATTAGTAAGTTTCAAACACTTCAAACAAAGAAAGAGTTTTTAAAGATATTAACTGAAAAAGATTAAGGTGAATCTTACTGAAAACTTATTAATTTGGAGGGAATTGTTATGAATATTGTTGGTATTTCAGCGTGTACTTCTGGAATTGCTCATACTTATATTGCAAAAGAAAAATTGATTAAAGCTGGTCAAGAACTAGGACATAAGGTTCGTATTGAAACACAGGGAACGATTGGAATTGAGGATGAATTAACGACTAAAGAGATAGCGGAAGCAGATTTGGTCATAATTGCGGCAGATATTAAGGTAAGTGGTAAAGAACGTTTTTTAGGCAAAAAAATTGTAGAGGTACCAACTCATATTGCGATAAAGGCTCCGAAACAACTTTATCAAAAGATTGACGCTGAGTTAAATAAACAGTGAGGAGGTTTAATATATGCTAAAGAAAATGCAAATAAAAAAGCATGCTTTAACAGCTATTAGTTACATGCTGCCACTTGTTGTAGCATCAGGACTTCTAATTGCGATTGGCAATCTTACTGGTGGTTCAGTTATTGAAGATTATAAAACTTCATTCGATATTCCATCGGCACTTGTTTCGTTAGGGGTGCTTGGAATGGGCTTATTAGCACCAGTTATTTCGGGAGCAATAGCGTATTCGATAGCAGATCGCCCAGGTATTGCTCCCGGACTATTAATGGGATTAATAGCAAATGCAATTGGAGCAGGATTTTTAGGTGGGATGCTAGGTGGATTTATTGTCGGTTACTTTGTCTTATTTTTAAGAAAGAAATTAAAAGTACCAAAGTGGGCAGAGGGTTTAATGCCAATGATGATTATACCTTTAATTTCTAGTTTAGTTATCGGATTACTTATGTTTTTTGTGCTTGGAGTTCCGATTGTTTGGGCAACAGAAGGATTAACCTCCTTTTTAACAAGTATGCAAGGTTCCATGCGATTTGTTTTTGGTGCGATTTTAGGGGGAATGGCAGCATTCGATTTTGGTGGACCAGTTAATAAAGTGGCTTCTTTGTTTGCAGATGGTTTGCTATTAGAAGGCATATACGAGCCAGAGGCTGTAAAAATATTAGCATCAATGGTTCCTCCATTTGGTGTGGCTATCTCATGGGGACTTTCGAAATTATTCCGTAAGAAAAGATATACAAAATCAGAAGAAGATAATATTAAAATTGCTCTTCCAATGGGAATATGCATGATTACGGAAGGAGTTATTCCTATTGCAGCGGTTGATATTGTTAGAGTTGTTGCTTCCTGCACAATTGGAGCAGCAATTGGAGGAGGGTTCTCTATGATGTGGGGAGTGGGATCTCCTGTACCATCGGGAGGGATGTTTATTGTTCCTGCAATGACACATCCAATTCTATTTTGCCTGGCATTACTCATCGGCTCATTCATTACAGGAATTATGCTGTTTTTATGGAAAAAGGAACCTGTTGCAGAAATGGAAGAAACATCTAGTGAAGAGGAAGAAGTAGATTTATCAGATATTAAAATTTCATTTTAAAGATGAATGTAAAAAATTCTATTTTTGATAGAGAAGTATGAAAGGAGGAAAAACGGAATGTATGTTTCAATGAAGGGTATGCTTGCTCGGGCCAATCAGGGAAATTACGCAGTAATGGCAATTAATTGCTTTAACTTGGAAACAGCAAAGGCGGTGATTGGAGCAGCACAAGAATTAAAAGCACCTATTATTATTGATTTATTACAAGACCATTTAATTCAGCATTTGGGAAGTAAACTGCTGACACGACCCATTATAGAAATGGCAAATGCAGCGAGTGTAGAAGTTGCCATTAATTTAGACCATGGGCAGGATATTGGGTTTGTGAAGAGATGTTTAAAAGATGGGTTTTCTAGTGTAATGATGGATGCCTCTGCTTATCCAATTGATGACAATATTAGAATAACAAAAGAAATGGTAGAGTTCGCACAAATATATGATGCAAGTGTGGAAGGAGAAATAGGCAATATTGGTTCTATTTCTAGTAATCATATGACGGATGATGAAATGTATACCAATCCTGATTTAGCGATTAAATATGCTAAAGAAACAAATGTTGATGCACTGGCTATTTCTTACGGTTCCAGTCATGGGGATTACCCAGCTGGTTATGTTCCAGCTTTCCGTTTTGATATTTTAGAAAAAATTAAAGGGGAAACTGGTATCCCTCTTGTGCTGCACGGCGGTTCCGGATGTGGGGAGGAAAACATAAAAAAATCTATTTCACTTGGTATTAATAAGATTAATGTAGGTTCTGATTTTTTTAAAGCGCAGTTAAATAGTATAAAAGAAAACTTGAATTCTAATGAACTGGATTACTTTGATATTATTCATCAAACCATCACGGCAGGGAAAGCGTTAGTTCAATATTATATTGAATTGGCAGGCTCTAAAGGAAAGTCTTTATAAATTTAAGGAAAAGAGGAGTATATTATGTTATTAAATATGAAGCAATTATTAGAAGTTGCACAAAAGCATCAATTCGCAGTAGGAGCATTTAATGTAGCGGATAGTAATTTTCTTAGAGTTGTAGTAGAAGAAGCGGAGAATAATAATTCACCAGCTATTATTGCTGTACATCCAACTGAATTAGACTTTGTAAAGGATGATTTTTTTTCCTATGTGCTATCAAGAATAAAAAATAGTCATGTTCCGTTTGTGTTGCATTTAGATCATGGTGGGAATCTGGAAGATATTATGCGAGCGATTCATGTAGGATTTAGTTCTGTAATGATCGATGGTTCATTACTCCCACTAGAAGAAAACATCCAGTTGACGAAACAAATAGTGGAAGTTAGTCATGCGCTAGGAGTATCAGTTGAAGGAGAATTAGGAACAATTGGTAATACAGGCACATCTGTTGAAGGAGGGGTATCAGAAGTAATTTATACAAGACCAGAAGATGCCCAAGAATTTGTAGAAAGAACTGGTGTCGATACGTTGGCTATTGCGATTGGAACATGTCACGGTATTTATCCAAAAGATAGGAAGCCAAAGCTTAGAATAGATATTTTAAAGGAAATTAAAGAAACAGTCGATATTCCGTTAGTATTGCATGGCGGCTCGGCTAATCCAGATCAAGAGATTGCAGAAGCTGTTCAAATTGGTATTCAAAAAGTAAATATTTCGTCGGATTATAAGTACGCTTTTTATAAAAAATGCCGTGAAATTTTGGCTGAAACTGAGCTATGGGATCCAAACGCTATTTATCCAGCGTGCATTGATGCAGCCAAAGAGATAGTAAAATATAAAATGAATTTATTTCAATCTATTGGAAAGGAAGAAATTTACAGAGCAGAAAATGTAACTGCATGGCGTAAGGAATTAGTATAAGTAGAAGAAAGAAAGAGAGGGAGGAATCCTCTCTTTTTTTTGCATTGCTAAACTTCAAATAAATCCTTCTCATTCGTCCCCCAAAAAATAGTTATAAAATGATAATATTTAGCTTTTTCGATCAATTTCCTTATAATATAGTTAAATAGAAGTAGGATAAAAGAAATACTTCCATAAATTGCTTGGCTACAAACTGTTTGTAATTTACAAATTTTATGCTATCTTACAATAAAGAATTGGTAATGGTGTAAGAAGAGGAGGAAAAAAGTGAGCGGGTTTAAGGATTTTATGCAGAAATTTAAAAAGGATGAAAAAAATCATCCGGATTTTACTAATTATGACCATGCATCTGCCCTTAATGCTGATACTTTTAGAGCTCTTTATGATAATCATCCAGACGCTGTATTTATGTTAGATGTTAATGGAAATGTCCTTGATTATAATAATTCAGTCAAAAGAATCTTTGGATACAATGATAAAGAGCTTTCGGAAAGTTTTCTTCCTTTTTTTGAGAAAAAAGAT
>Ga0182739_1003862_pt1 | contig 12767 bp, 15 predicted proteins | sample eDN5th30CBELigBY_FD_128873 | JGI IMG/M metagenome (GOLD analysis project Ga0182739, IMG submission 128873) | Enriched backyard soil microbial communities from Emeryville, California, USA - eDNA 5th pass 30_C BE-Lig BY (version 2) (version 2) | ecosystem: Environmental > Terrestrial > Soil >... | reverse complement strand
CGAAGTATGAATATCCGCCTCATTGCCTTTGCCCTCGCCTTCTGGCCCGGGCTTGCTGCCGCCGAGGGCTGTCTCGATCAGGTGCGCGAGCTGGCCGCGACCCACAACATCGCCACCGACCCGCCCACGGCCTCGCCCGACAAGGCGCCGAGCGTCACCTCGCGCGAGCTCGGCCGGTCGGGTGGCGTGATCGAGCCGCCCGCCACCTCGGACCGTTCCGTCATCGCCCCGCCCGCCACGACCGGGAGCCGCATGCCCACGATGCCGGACGTGACGCCGAAACCGGGCACCCCGCCGCCCCAGCAGGCGACCCCGAACGCAGCCATGAAGGACAGGGCGGCCGACCGGACGGCGCTACAGGCGCTTCTGGTCGCGGCGCGCGCCGAAGCCGAGCGTGGCCAGGAGGCCAATTGCGTCGACACGCTGAAAAAGGCCCGGGAACTCCTCGAGCGCTCGAAATAGCGAGGCGATCCAGCTCACATCCTCGAGATCGATCGGCCCCAGCAGGACGAAAAGACCGATCGAGGCGACCACGACGGTTGCCGCCATCGCGACGCGCCGCGCGACGGGCGGGCGCCGAACGGGCTGCACGCGGTAGAGCGTGCGCCCGCCGCGCAGTTCGACCCTCTGGGCGACGCGCGGCCGGCGGCGCAGCTCCGGTTCGCGCGGCAAGGCGATCTGTCGGACCGAAAGCGCATCGGGCGAGCTTTTCTTCAGCCGGTCGTCGACATCCAGCTTCGGTGCGGTCGCCAGCGCCGCCAGGGGATCACGAATACGGACCTGTTCTTCGCCTCTCCAGGCGTCAGGCAACACGCGCCCCAGCCGAACCAGCGTGAACGCCAGCCAGGCGGTCGCCAGCGGCAGGCCCATCCGGAACGCAATGTGCGTCTCCGCCGTGTTCCACGCCCACACGCTCATCGAGGCGCCGGCCACGGCCATGACGAGGCCCGCGGCGAGGACGGCGACGGCGGTCAGACGGAAAAGCAGACGCGACGACATGGTGATCACGTAAACCGGTGTCGCTTCACGGCGTCAACAGCGACAGGATCGCCGCGTAGTGGATAGAAGCCGCGATGAGCACCGAGGCATGCCACAACGCCTGCTGATACGGCAGCCGGCTCGACAGATGGAAGATCGTTCCCAGCGAATAGACCACGCCGCCTGCAAGAAGCAGGATCAGGGTCTCCCGCTCCACCGAAGCCAGCAACTCGTCGATCGCGAACAGGCCGATCCAGCCCATCAGCAGATAGAGCAGCACCGAGATCTGCTCGATGCGCCGCGGCTGCAGGAACTTCGCGGCGATGCCAAGCGCCGCCGCCGCCCACATCACCGCCGTAAGCCCGCTCGACCAGGGTTCGCGCAGCTTCAGCAGGGTGAGCGGTGTGTAGGTCCCGGCGATCATGACGAAGATCGCGGCATGGTCGAGCCTGCGCAGCCACTCGCGCCGCGGACTGGCGAGGCGCAGATTATAGGCTGCCGAGCAACCGAGCATCGCCAGCAGCCCCACGACATAGACGAGGATCGGCAAGATCTGTCCCGGCTGTGGCGCGCGCGCAGCGACGATCAGGATCGCGATTGCACCGACGACTCCCAGGACGAGGCCAAGCGCATGGATCGCTGCATCGGCGCGCAGGTAACGGTCGAACTTAGGATCAGCCATGCGGGTCACGATGCGGACACCGGCCCTCTCGCGCAACCCGCGCGACGACGCGCCCGTTATCATGGGCCCGGACAAGGAGAAAGAAGTGAAGTCTGTCGTCGCCGGCCTCGCCATGGGCCTCGGACTTGCCACCTCCTCGATCGCCTTCGCGGCGGCGCCCTGGGACGGGATCTATGTCTATGAGCAGGCACTGGGACCCGGTGCCGGCGGTACGCAGAACTTCGTGACCCACACGCTCACCATCGACGGACCCGAAGGCTGCCGTCTGGTGGCTCAGGGCTTCCAGACCGACGAGACCATCCGCTGCAAGGCAATGCCGGACGGCGATCGCCTGCTCGTCTCCTTCGTGAGCTTCGGCAACGGCAAGGTCGAGAACAAGTACGGCGTGAAACTCTACAGTCCCGGCCAACCGCTGTTCGCGATTTCGCAGGCGCCGAACGGTTTCGTCACCACGTGGCAGGGCTATTCCAAGGCGGCCGGCGACGGCGCCTCCAGCACCGCCTTCAAGAAGGTGGGACGCTAACAGGGCAGCGGATAGAGTGGCTCCAACCGAAACGGAGGAGACACGAGACATGTCCGACATCGCCTATACGCCGATCCTGCCCGAAGGCTGGCCACGCCCCCGCGGCTTCTCCCATGCCGTCGTCGCCACCGGCACGCGCAGCGTCCGCATCGCCGGCCAGATCGGACGCGAGCCGGCGCAAGCGCACATTCCCGCCGACGCCGATGCCGGCATGCAATGGCACATTGCCCTCTCCAATCTCGTCACCGTGCTCAAGGCCGCAGGCGGCCAGCCGCAGCATCTCGTGGCGTTGCGCGCGTACGTGACCGACATCGCCGAATTCAACGCCGCCGGCGCAGCGGTCGGCGCCGCCTGGGGCGCCACGCTCGGCCGCCACTTCCCGGCGATGACGCTGGTGCAGGTGTCGGCTCTGATCGATCCCAACGCCAAGGTGGAGATCGAGGGCGAAGCGATCCTGCCCTAAGGCCTGCTGCCTCCGGTGCCGGAGCCACCCACGCTGATGGTGCCGCTGCCCGAGCCCGGATTGGTGCCGGTTCCACCGCCCCCGGTCTGGGAGCCGGTGGAACCGCCGGACGGGCTGGGCGCGCCGCCGATCGGACGCGAGGCGTTGTTGATCGTGATGGCCTGCGTCGCGACGAGTTGCAGATAGGCGAGCCACGGCGCCAGCTTCGACGAGGGATCGGCGTAGGGCAGTGCCTGGGCGTTGAGCGTCTTCAGCACCGACTCGATCAGCACCTTGTCGCCCGGGCCGATGACGTTGCCGATCGTCTGGGTCTGCTCGAACAGCGCCAGATAGGCCTGCAGCGTATTGGGCGGCAGGATCACCGGTTCGAGCGGCGCGGCGCCCCCGGCCGGCACGAAAATCTGCGAGCCGTAGCGCACCGCGCGCTGCGTGCCTGCGGCGTTCGACACGGTCATGCGGTCGCCGAACAGGAAGGTCGCGGTGGTCGAGCCATCGGCCCCCACGGTCACGGTCGCGATGCCGCCGCGCACGCCGATATGGGCGCTTGGCGTACGGATGATGACGTCGCCCTTCTTGCTGATCGCGCCGCCGACGAAACGCAAGGCTCCCTTGGTCGCGTTGACCACCAGCTCGCCGACGTTGCGGTTGGCATCGAAGACGAACTTGTCGATCACGAGTTCGCTGTTTGCGCCGACCGTCAAGCCGGAGCCGTCGAGGAAGACGAGGTGCGCGCGATCTGCCGATCCCGTGACCACGCGCTCGTTGCCGAACACGTCGATGCCGACGCGGAGGGTTCGGGTGGGCAGCGAGGGTGGCGTACCCCGCGGGTCGCCGCTCGCCGCCGAGGTGACGCCCACCTGCTGCGCCGGGGCCACCGACGGGAGCGCCAGAGGGAACACGACCGACAGAAAGATCGCGCATGATTTCCGCAAGGTCATCGTAACGCTCCCTCAGAACCGCCAGCCGAGGCCCAGAAGGCTGCTGAACGAATTGAAGCTGTAGTTGTTGATCGAGGCGGAACGTTGAAAATAGGTGGTCTGGGCCACCACGGTCAGGCGATCGTCGAGCGGGACCGACAGCAGCAACCCCAGATTGACGTCGGTCTGGGTTCGCACCGTGCCCGGCTGGATGAACGGGTCGGGCTGGTCGTAGGTCGCGAACGCCAGTGCGGCATTGCCGGCGAGAGTCCACTTGCGGCCGTTGATGCCGGCGGGATCCTCGAAGCGCCAGGTCAGCGCCCCGCCAAATCCCGCTTCGCCGTAGCTCTGGAAACCGGTCATCGCGATGTAGCGCGTATAGTTGCCGCCCAAAGAGGCTTCCACGCTGTGCGTCAGGTCGGCACGGATGTTCGCGGCCACCGTGGCATTGTTGCCCGAGTTCTGGGAATTGAAGGGCACGGCGGCGTTGTCGACGAAGTCCCGCCGCTGGCCCAGGACGACGGCACCCGCCCTCACCTTGTCGGCCAGCGGGACGGAGGCTTCCAGCCCGGCGCCCCACGCCCAGTAGGTCGGCAGGTTACCCACCGTGATGTAGCGGCCGCTGACGAAGGGCTTGAGTTGCACGCCACTCAGGGGACCGTCGATCAGCTCCATGCGAGGACCGACGCCGAGGTCGATCAGCATCACGTCGGCATTGGTCACCTGGAACTGCTTGGCCGTGTAGAACGAGAAATCGGTCTCAAGGGTGCCGCTGTCCTGACGCCCGAAATCGTAGCGGTGACTGAGCGACGCGGCACCGACGAAGGCGAAGTCACCCTGAGGCTGGAAGGTGGGGTTGGGCACGACCGTCGCGCCGTAGGATTGCAATGTGCCGGTAGGAAGGCTGGCCGGATTGTCGGAATAGCGGATGCCCGCCACGAACTCGCCCGTCAGCCGCGACGTGCCCCAGCGCCTGTCGATGTCGCGGATGAACTCCGACGAGCGCTCGGCGACTTCCTTGCTTGTCTTCCCCGAAGCGCGCGCCTGCTCGAAATAGGTCCGCGCCGCATCGTAGGACTTGAGCTTGTAGTAGAGGACGCCCAACTCGAACTTCACCCGCGGCTGGTCGGCATCGAGGACCAGAAAGCGCTCGTAGGCGGTGATCGCGCCCTCGTAATCCTCGGCCGCGGCAGCGGCCTGCGCATACTTCAGCAGGACTTCCGCATTGTCGGGCTGGCGCAGCGTCTCCTCGAAGGCCACGCGGTAGGAGGCACGCTTCGCGTCGGTAACCTGCGCAAATGACGGAGGCGAGATGGCAAGCGTCGCCAACAGGAACGACGCAAATGCAGGGCGGCGCGTCGACAATGGCGATACTCCCCGAACTGTCCCTCTCCCCCATTGCATTGTGGACGGCAGAATGGTCCACGGAAAGCCCGCAAGGCGCTGTTTGTGCGGGACGAACGCCCAGACCGCGCTACTTCACGCCGCCGGCCGACAGGCCCTGCACGATCTCCTTCTGGATGATGATCGTCAGCACGATGACCGGCAGCATCACAATGATGGCCGCCGCGGCCAGCGGTCCCCAGGCGAAGCTTTCGAAGGTCAGCATGTTGTAGACCGCGACCGGCATCGTGCGCGTGGTCCGGCCGGCGAAGACCGCGCCAAAGATGAAATTGTTCCACGAGGAGATGAAGGCCAGGATCGCGCCGACCACGATTCCTGGCCTCGCCAGCGGCAGCGCGACGTAGCGGAAGGCCTGCCACAGCGTGGCCCCATCGATGCGGGCCGCCTCCTCGAGCTCGTGCGGCTGCGTTTCGAAGAAGCCGATCATGATCCAGACCACGATCGGCAGGGTGATCACCATGTGGGTGAGCGCGATCGGCCAGATCGTGCCGATCAGGCCCAGCACCTGGAACAGCGTGAAGAGCGGGATCAGGTAGGACAGGCCCGGCGTCATGCGGCTGAGCAGCAACACCGCCGCCATCTTGTGCGCGCGTGCCTTGGCGATGCCGTAGCCCGCCGGCACGCCCAGCAGCAGAGCGACCAGGGTCGCCGAGCCCGTGACCTGCACCGAGTTCCAGAAGTAGAGGAACATCGGGCTTTCCTCGAACACCTTGGCGAAGTTCTCGAGGGTCGGTTCGGTCGGCCAGAAGACCGGCGGCCAGGCCGTGTTGTCGATGTCGTATTTGAGCGACAGCGACAGCATCCAGAAGAACACGAAGAGGCACGGCGCCAGCAGCACCGCGACCGAGACCGCGAGCGCCGCCTTGTCGACCGCCCTACGGATCCTGCGCTTGGTGTGGAGGGAAATGGCCATCGTCAGTTCCATTTGGCCTTCTGGCGCGCCCACAGCAGCACCAGGGAGAGGGCGACGATGATGGCGAAGAACACCACGACGACGGCGGATGCGGTGCCGACCTGGTTGTAGGCGAAGGCCTGGGCATAGAGGTAGACGTTGAGCACCTCCGACGATGTGCCCGGCCCGCCGTTGGAAATCACCCAGATCGTCTCGAAGACCTTCAGCGCGTCGATGGTGCGCATGATCAGCGCGACGACCAGGAACGGCAGGACCAGCGGATAGGTGATCTTCCAGAACATCTGCCACTGGCTGGCGCCGTCGATCAGCGCGGCTTCGTAGGGCTCGGTCGGCAGCGAGGCGAGCCCCCCCAGCACGATGATCATGACGAATGGCGTCCACAGCCAGATCTCGACCAGGATCAGGCTCGGGATCACCGTGTTCGGCGAATAGACCCATTCCGACGGTGGCAGGCCGACGAGGCTGAGGAATAGTTCAGCACGCCGAGCTGCGGATGGAACATCATGGTCCAGATCAGCGACACGGCCACCGGAGTCGCCATCATCGGCATGATGAACAGGGTGCGGAAGAAGCCGCGCCCGCGGAACTTCTTGTGGAACACCAGGGCCGAGATCGTGCCCAGCACCATCGGCAGGGCGACCGCCAGGATGGTGAAGTAGATCGTGTGCCCGATCGATTCGAGGAAGCGCCGGTTGGTCGCCAGCGCCACGTAGTTGTCGAGACCGATGAAGACCTGCTTGCTGCCGATGTGCCAGTCGTTGAGGCTCATCCAGATCGTGAATATCCACGGGAAAATGATCACCGCGGAACTGACGATCAGGGCCGGCCATATGAACAGCAGGTAGGGACGCAAGCGTCGTTCACCCGCCGCCCGCGTCCCTGCCGCTATCGTTACGTCTGCGCCCGCCATACGCTACGCCCGTCCCGCTCGCGTTTTCCGGTCAGCTCGCCTCGCTCTTGTCGAGGACCGGCTTGAACTCGGCCGTGGCGCGCTTCATCTCGGTCGCCGCGTCAGCGCCGCCCAGCAGGTTGGTCAGCGCGGTGCCGATGACGTCGCGGAACTCGGTCACCGGCACGATCACCGGCAGGCCCGGCATGCTGATCGGCGCGCAGCCGGCCGCGCAGTCCGCCCATTCGCGCGGAACGGTGAGCGTCGAGAGGACCGCAGGGTCCTTCAGCGGCGCCGTACGGAACGGAATGCCGCCGCCGACCTGCAGCATGCGGCCGGCCATCTTCGGGCCGGTCATCCACAGCATCGTGTAGTAGGCGGCTTCCTTGTGAGCGGCGTTCTTCGGAATCGCCATGCCAGTGCCGAAGGTCACCGAACCATGACCCTTGGGCCCGCTCGGCGGCACACCATAGCCCACCTTGCCGACGACGCGGCTCTTGGTCTTGTCCTCGACGGGCGCGGCGAAGCCGGTGGCGTCGATCCACATTGCGGCCTTGCCCTGCATGAACAGGCCCTGCGCCTCGTTCCAGTTGAAACCGGCGATGCCGGCCGGCCCATAGGAGGAGAGCAGTTTCTTGTAGTATTCCGCGGAGGCGATGGCGTCGGGCGTGTCCGTGATGAGGCGCAGGGGCTTGCCCGTCACCGTCTCCTGGCCCCAGCCGGAGAGGAGCTGCGTCCACAACACGACGTTGGCATTGCGCACGCCGCGGCCGACAAAGCCGGAGATGCCGGCCGACGGATCGTTGAGCGCGGCCGCGGCGGCCATCATCTCGTCGAGCGTCTTGGGGAAGGCCACGCCCTTCTTGGCGAACAGCTCCTTGTTGTAATAGACCATGAAGTAGTCGCAGAGGATCGGCAGCGCATTGACTTTGCCGTCCGACGTGGTCGCGAAGCTCATACCGAGCTTGGAAACGTCGCCGAGCTCGTACTCGGCCGGCATCATCTGTGGATCCTTGAGCCAATCCGTGATCTCGAGCAGCCAGCCGGCCTTCTCGAACTGGCGCTTCTGGACATGGAAGGCGAAGTTGAACAGGTCGAAGCTCGGCTTGCCGGAGTTCAGCTCGATCGCCACCTTCTGCCGGGCCTGCTGCTCGGGAATGACCTCGATGCCGAGCTTGATGCCGGTCTGGTCGAGAAACTCCTTCTGGTATTTCTTCATGAGATCGGCGCGCGGGCCGGTCTCCATCAGCACCTCGACCGTCTGGCCCTTGAAGCGCTGCCAGTTGAAGGCGCCGCTCTGCGCGTAGGCAGTGACGGTGTTGAGCATCGGGACGGCAAGACCACCCAAGGCAACGCCCTGCAACGCACGACGACGCGTGATCGAACGAACCATGCTGTTTCCTCCAGACGCTTTTCAGTCGCGGGCTTTTACCCTGCGTTGAGCGAAGCCTAGAGGAACATGCGCGCGGCGTCATCGGGAGAAAAGCGCCGGTGTGACCTGCGGCGACGCACTTCAGGAGTCGTGCGATTGCGGCAGGGCTGCTCTTCGCGGCCGCAGCATCAACAGGATCAGATCAGAAGCCGAGCGCGTTGAGCCCCGGGTGATCGTCGGGCCGGCGGCCGAGCGGCCAATGGAACTTGCGGTCCGCGCCGGCGATCGGATGCTCGTTGATGCTGGCGATTCGGCGCCGCATCAGCCCATTGGCATCGAACTCCCAGTTCTCGTTGCCATAGGCCCGAAACCAGGTGCCGCTGTCGTCGTGGAACTCGTAGGCGAAGCGCACGGCGATCCGGTTTCCCGCGAAGGTCCAGAGTTCCTTGATCAGACGATAGTCGAGTTCGCGCGCCCACTTGCGCTTGAGGAAGGCTTCTATGGCTTCTCGGCCCTGGAGGAACTCGGCGCGATTGCGCCACTGGCTGTCCGGCGTATAGGCGAGCGCGACCTTGGCCGGATCGCGGCCGTTCCAGCCATCCTCGGCGAGACGAACCTTCTCGATCGCGCTCTGCTCGGTGAAAGGCGGCAAAGGCGGACGGGACATGGCAGGCCTCCTCCCTCGTATCAGATGATCTTGCGCGCACGCAGGTCGGCCAGGTCGGCCGCCCCATAGCCCAGTTCGCCCAGCACCGCGTCGTTGTGTTCGCCGAGTTCCGGCGCGATGCCGGGCCTCGCCGGCGTCTCGGAGAACTTCCACGGCGTGCCGTGCACCTTCTGCTTCTTGCCGAGCTTTGGATACTCGACCTCAGTGACGTAGCCGTTGGCCATCACGTCGGGATCATTCGACGCTTCGAGGAGCGTATTGATCGGCGCTGAGACGATGTCCGCGGCGCGCAGTCGTGCGACCCAGTCCTCGCGCGGACCCGTGGCGAAGAGGCCGTCGAGCACGCCCAGCAGTTCGGTGCGCTTGGCGTCGTTGTCAATGATCACCCCGAGATCGGCGAAGCCCGCCTTTTCCAGATGCTCGTGGAAACCGAGCGATGACATCGCGTCCTTCCAATCCTCCGGGCCGGTGATCTGGAAGACCAATGGCTTGCCGTCCCGATCGTCGAAGCTCGCGCTGATACCCGGCCGCTCGCGCGTGCCGGTGACGCGGGCCTGCCCTGTGACCGGATTGCGGTCGCGCCACATCGCGGTCTGCAAGGTCCAGCCCATCAGCCGGATCTGCCCGCCCAGCAACGACAGATCGATCTTCTGGCCGACGCCGGTGGTGCGGGCATGTGTGAGTGCCGCCAGCGCGCCACCGAAAGCCAGAATGGCGCACGTCTCGTCGGCCACCGACACGACACCGGTCTTCATCTTCTGCCCTCCCGAGGAATAGGCCTCGGCGATGCCGCCCAGCGCCTGTGCCATCGAATCCGTCCCCGGCAGGTGGGCGTGCGGACCGTCGGGGCCGTAGCCCGAGATCGAAACGTAGACGAGCTTCGGATTGACCTTGCGCAGCGCCTCCCAGCCAAAGCCGTTCTTCTCGGCGGCGCCGGGGCGGAAGTTCTGGCCAAAGATGTCGGCCTTCGCGACGAGCTTGCGCAGAATCTCGCGCCCCTCTTCGCTCTTGAGGTTCAAGGTCACGCTTTTCACGCCGCGATTGTTGGCCTCGAAGAAGGTGCTGCCCATGCCCGGCAGCACGGTCATGCGACGTGACGGGTCGCCACCTTGTGGAGATTCGATCTTGATCACGTCGGCGCCGAGATCGGCCATCAGCATCCAGGGTACCGTACCGGCCTGCGCCGTCGAGCAGGAGACGACCTTGACGCCCTGAAGCGGGCCGTGGGGAACAGACATCGACAGGGCTCCTCTGTGAGGGCCCCACGCTAGAGCAAGATCAGGCGGGCGTCTCCAGTCGCGCCACGTCGCAGAAGCGAACGAGGCGGCCGGATGTTTCGTCCCACAACGTGAGCCGCGGCGCAGCGAGGCCTGCACGCAGGCCGAGAGGCGAAACGGCGCGCACCTTCTGGGCGGCTTCGTGAGCCTGCGGCAGCCGATAGTTCGGAATGCGCTGGTTGAGATGATGAACGTGATGGAAGCCGATATTGCCGGTGAACCAACGCAGGACAAGTGGCAGATCGAACCAGGACGAACCGTCCATCGCGGCATCGACATAGCGCCAGGCACCGCGACCGCTCCACTGAGCGCCCGGAAAGCGATGCTGCAAGGTGAACAGCCAGACGCCGAGGATCGACGCCACGACCATGATCGACAAATGCACCAGCAGCACATCGCGCCAGCCCAGCAGGAGAACAAGTGTCGCGAACAAGGCCACGAGGCTCGCGTTGGTGAATAGGACCGAGCGGCGCTCCCTTACCCACGCGCGCGGCGTGTCGAACGGAACGCGGTAGAGCAACACGAAGACCAGCGGCGGCAGCAGGAAGTTGGCGATCAGCGGATGACGGACGAGGCGGTGGGCGAATCTCCGGCGAGGCGACAAAGCGAGATAGGCGCGCACGGTGAGGCACGATGAATAGATATCGCTGCCGCGGTCGCCGCGATCGAGATTGTTCCATTCGGCATGATGCTGCGCGTGCTGGCGTCGCCAGTTCGCGAAGGGCGTGAAGGTGCACAGGCTGCAGAGCCGCCCGACGATCGTGTTGGCGCGGCGTGAGGCGAAGAACGAGCCGTGCCCGCAATCGTGCTGAACGATGAACACGCGCACCATGAACGCGCCCGTCGGCATGGCGAGGGCAAGCACGAGCCACGGAGAAATGCCGCACGCAACGTACATGGCCGTGCAACCCGCGAGGAACGGTCCGAACGACGTCGCGAGTTGCAGGAGGCTTCGCCTCCCGGAAGGGCGGGCAAACGAGGCGGCGGCAGCACGCAACTCGGAATCGATGGGATCGGGGGTAGAACGAGGCTCCATGAGCACCTCCGTCCTTCGCCACGATGCAAGGACCAGCTGTATTTGGCCCTTGATAGTGTCGGAACAAGGGACCATATGAAGCTCGTCGATACACGGACATCTGATTTGGTCCGCGCCCGCTGGCATTGTTCAGCGGCCCCGCTCCACGACACTTGATCCCGAAAGCCAGTGCAATTTCGACGGGCTCCAGCGCGCTTCCGTTTGTTCAAACACGGAACGAGCGTAGGGGCTCGCATATCCAAAATAGAAAAGGGGTCTCCCATGACGACGACGGGAACCGTGAAGTGGTTCAATATTCAGAAGGGCTTCGGCTTCATTCAGCCGGACAATGGCGGCAGCGATGCCTTCGTACACATCAGCGCGGTCGAACGCGCTGGCATGAGCATGCTGAGCGAGGGTCAGAAGCTCGAGTTCGAGCTGGTCGCCGATCGCAAGAGCGGCAAGATGGCGGCAGAGAATCTCAAGGCCGCCGCCTGATCACTGGTCGCCGGTAACGGCGACCGCCTTCCTTCCTGCGCGCTACCACGGATGTACTGGGGCGCGGAGCTGGAATGGCAACGTGATACGGCCCCGTTCCTGAGAAGGGACGGGGCCTTTCGCGTTCACGGGCGCGTCAGCCCGGCTTGAAAACCTTGTCCATCGCGGACATCAGGTCCTTGGGGCCCCTGTCCATCATCATTGCCTTCGGCAACTCGTCGAAGCGCTCCCGGCCTCGCGCCGTGAGACAGGGACCGTCCTTTCCATCCTGGATCAGGCCCAGTTTGCGCAGCCGGGTCAGATCCTCGGCACGCATGGCGCGCACGGTGGACTGGCCGAAGGCCACGCGCCGGAGAGTGACCTCTTCGTCGGGCGTGAGTAGCGTGGCGGTCGGACGGGGAGTGTCAGCTTTTCGTTGTACGGTCATGTCGCATCCTTGCATTGCACTTCGATGCATCTCCAGATGCTTCGGAATCAGGAGGCGCCGACGCAGACGTCGCCGATATCCTGCTTTAAATGGGCGTTTAGCGGCGCGGCGGCAAGCGCTCATTCCCAGCAAAGGATGTGCGCGCCTCAGGGGGCCGAAAGCATCTCCTGGGCGAGGCCCGCGCACGGCACGTCCTTGGCGTTTCCGAAGACCGGCGTGGGGATCGGGATCACGCGCCCGAGCGAAATCTGCGGTGCGCGCAGCTTGCCTTCGATCATGACTGCACCGTGAAGGTCGAGGAGGTCGAAGCTCTTGGGATCGGCGTCGATCTCCGCCTTGAGCGCCTGGCTCTTCAGCGAAAGCTGGCCCTTCACACGCAGGACGGATTTCTGTGTATCGAGCAGGGTGCGGTCGAAGACGACGTTGCCCTGCTGGAAATTCAGCCGTCCCACCGCACACTTGATCGGAATGCGATTATCGCCCGTCACATACAGCACAAGCGCATCGAATACCTGCAGCCCGGCGAGACTGACCATCAGGCTGCTGACCGAGCCGCCGCCCAGCGCGAACGCCATGTAGCCGTTCGCCGATCCCATGACATTTGCGAGTGAACGGCCGGTGCCGGCCAGCGCCACGCGCCCTTGGATCCTGCCCTGCGTCGCATCGAAGTAGCGCGACTGGCGGAAGAAGTTCTTCAACTCGATGTCGGTCGCCCTGAGATTGGCCGTCATCTTCGGGTTCT
>Ga0182739_1003860_pt1 | contig 12770 bp, 11 predicted proteins | sample eDN5th30CBELigBY_FD_128873 | JGI IMG/M metagenome (GOLD analysis project Ga0182739, IMG submission 128873) | Enriched backyard soil microbial communities from Emeryville, California, USA - eDNA 5th pass 30_C BE-Lig BY (version 2) (version 2) | ecosystem: Environmental > Terrestrial > Soil >... | reverse complement strand
TCCCACACCGGCCACGAGATCCATGGCGCCGCCCATGCCCTTGATCATCTTGCCGGGAATCATCCAGTTCGCCAGATCGCCCTTTTCCGACACTTGCATGGCGCCCAGTATGGCGAGATTGATCTTGCCGCCGCGTATCATGCCGAAGGAATCGGCCGAGGCAAAGATGGACGAGCCCGGGAGCGTCGTGATGGTTTGCTTGCCGGCATTGATCAGGTCGGCGTCGATTTCCTCTTCGGTGGGGAAGGGTCCGATGCCCAGCAGCCCGTTCTCGGACTGCAGCCAAACCTCCACCCCTGCAGGCACATGGTTGGCAACCAGCGTGGGCAGGCCTATACCGAGGTTCACATAGAATCCGTCTTGGAGTTCACGGGCAGCACGCGCTGCCATTTCGTCACGGGTCCAGGCCATTATTTTGCTCCTTGTGCGTTGCGGACGGTGCGCTGTTCGATACGTTTTTCCGGATGGGCATTCAGTACGATGCGATGCACGAATATGCCCGGCAGGTGAACGTGATCCGGATCGATCGCGCCGAGTTCGACGATTTCCTCGACCTCGACGATGGTGACCTTGCCGGCCTGCGCCACGTTGGGATTGAAGTTGCGCGCTGTCTTGCGGAACACCAGATTGCCGCTGCGATCGGCCTTCCAGGCCTTGACCAGCGAGACATCCGGCACGATCGAGCGCTCCATGACATATTTTTCGCCATCGAACTCACGCACTTCCTTGCCGTCGGCCACGATGGTACCTACTCCGGTGCGCGTGAAGAAGGCGGGAATCCCCGCGCCGCCCGCGCGCAGCTTTTCCGCCAGCGTGCCCTGCGGCGTGAATTCCAGTTCGAGCTCTCCGGCCAGGAACTGACGCTCGAATTCCTTGTTCTCGCCCACGTACGAAGCGATCATCTTCTTGACTTGGCGCGTGTTCAGCAATTGCCCAAGCCCGAAGCCATCGACGCCCGCATTGTTGCTGACGCAAGTCAGGTTCTGCACGCCCGAATCCCGCAATGCGGCGATCAGGGCCTCCGGGATGCCGCAAAGACCGAAGCCACCGACGGCAATGGTCTGGCCGTCGGCAACGACGCCTTTCAGTGCTTCCGCGGCACTCGCATAGACTTTATTCATTACTCCTGTCCTTATTCGAATACTTCATACGGTGGCGCTGACCTTGCGGCGTGCGCCGGAACAATTTCAAACAACCAAAGAACCAACATCAGTCATACAAAACAGATACGGCGCGCGTTCAGCCGGAAAGGACCGCTGATAGCTGTGAGAGCTCTTGTGCCGTCCAGGGCGACGACTTGCCGGTAGCGGCATCCGTGCCGACCACGACATAAGCCCCCTTCGCGTAGATCACGTCGGGCTCGCCTTCGCGCTCGATGAGCGTTTCCATTTCCATGCTCGATCGCCCAAGGCGCCGGAGAATCAGGCTGACCACAACGGTCGCCGGATAGGCGATGGGTTTGAGGAAGTCACAGGAAGCACTGGCGAGCACGGCAACCTTGCTTGCGGGCAAGTCGATGCCGGCATGCGCGAACAACTGGACGCGCGCTTCCTCGACATAGCGGAAGTACAGGGTGTTGTTCACATGGTTTTGCGCATCGAGGTCGCCCCAGCGGACGGGCACTGCCCAGCGGAAAATGCCGCCGATGGGAGGAACGGTTTGTGTATCGCCAACCTGCATGAGCAAAATGCCTTTACGCCTAGTCGAGATGTTGCCACAAGTATACCGTCTGGAACCAGGCGCAACGTGGCCGACAGCCTGCGCGTACTGCAATACAATTGCCCCAATTAATCAAAGATCCCAGCGGCGCAGGCGCCCAGGCACGACATACCGGAGAGTAAATACATGGCTGAACGTGAATCAATGGAATACGACGTCGTCGTGGTCGGCGCAGGCCCGGCCGGCCTCGCAACGGCCATCCGGCTCAAGCAACTGGCGACGCAGCGCAACCACGAGGTCAGCGTCTGCGTCCTCGAAAAAGGCGCTGAAGTAGGTGCCCACATATTGTCCGGCGCGGTCATGGACCCTCGCGCCCTGACCGAACTCATCCCCGACTGGAAAGAGAAAGGTGCGCCGCTGGACACGGCCGTCACCGAGGACAAGTTCCTGTTCCTGACCGAGAAAGGCGCGCGTTCGACGCCCAATTGGCTGCTGCCTGATTGCTTCCAGAATCATGGCAACTACATCGTCCAGCTGGGCAACGTGGTGCGCTGGATGGGCGAGCAGGCCGAAGCCTTGGGCGTCGACTTGTTCCCCGGCTTTGCGGCAGCAGAAATCCTTTACGACGAGACGGGCGCGGTCAAGGGCGTTGCCACGGGCGACATGGGCGTCGCGCGCGATGGCAGCCATACCGATCACTACCAGCCCGGCATGGAACTGCACGCGCGATATACGGTCTTTGCAGAAGGATCCCGCGGCCAATTGGGACGCGAACTGATACAGCGCTACAAGCTGGACGCCGGACGCGATCCACAGAGCTACGGCATCGGCATCAAGGAGCTCTGGGAGGTCGACCCGTCCCAATCCCAGCCGGGTCTCGTGGTTCATACCGCGGGTTGGCCGCTGGACGCCGACACCTACGGCGGCTCCTTCCTGTATCACCTGTCGAACAACCTTGTCGCGGTCGGCCTGGTGGTGGGCCTGGACTATGCCAACCCATGGCTGTCGCCCTTCGAGGAATTCCAGCGCTACAAGACGCATCCGGCCATACGCCCGACTTTCGAAGGCGGCAAGCGCATCGCCTATGGCGCGCGCTCACTGACTGCAGGCGGGCTGCTGTCCCTACCCAAGATGTGCTTCCCGGGCGGCGTCATGGTCGGCTGCGAAGCGGGCGTGCTGAACGCATCGCGCATCAAGGGTAGCCATTCCGCCATCAAGACGGGCGCACTCGCGGCGGAAGCGGCCTTCGACGCCATCGTGGCCGACCGTCGGCATGACGAACTCGTCGCCTATCCGGCCGCGTTCGAGAATTCGTGGCTGCATGTCGAACTGAACAAGGCTCGCAACTTCAAGCAATGGTTCAAGAAGGGTCGTACCATCGGCACGCTCATGACCGGCATCGAACAGTGGCTGCTCAAGGGCCGGATGCCCTGGACCCTGCACCACAGCAAGCCCGATCACGCCTGTCTGCAGCCGGCGGCCGACTGCCCGCGCATCGACTATCCGAAGCCGGACGGCAAGCTGACGTTCGACCGGCTCAGCTCCGTCTTCATTTCCAACACGAATCACGACGAGAACGAGCCCGTTCACCTGACATTGAAAGACCCGTCGATACCGGTTTCCGTGAATCTGGCCAAGTACGGCGGTCCCGAATCGCGCTATTGCCCGGCGGGCGTCTACGAGTTCGTCAAGACCGATACCGGCGAAGACCGTCTGCAGATCAATGCGCAGAACTGCGTGCATTGCAAGACCTGCGACATCAAGGATCCGACGCAGAACATCGTATGGGTCGCGCCACAAGGCGGCGAAGGTCCGGTCTACATCGGCATGTAGGCCTGCCTTGGCCTTAGGGCGCCATGCAAGCCTGCATCAGGCCGGCGCCGGTCCGCGCACGGGCATCGTTCGCGGACCGCTACCGCGCGGTCAGCGCGGCCGCGATCGGGCAGACTGCGCGCTCGCCGTGGTCACGACGACCAGCCCGGCCATGATGAAAACGATGCCGGCGATCTCCAGTAGCGTCGGCCTCTCGCCAAGCAGGGCCCAGGCCAGGATCACCGTCAACACCGGCACGCCCAAGCTGGACATCCCCGCCACCGTGGCGCTGACGCGCCGGACGACGGACAGCCACAACCACCACCCCAGCGCCGAGGCCAGGATGGACATATACGCCAGGCCCCATATCACTTCCGCCGTCCAGACGACGTCCGGCTGCGGAAAAACCAGGGTGAAAGGCCAGGTGAGCATGGCGCCCAGCAGCATCTGCCAGGCCGTCACGCTGAGCACATTGGGCGTGTGCCGTTGAAACAGCCTTTTGGCCAGCAGCGTTCCCACGCCCCACCCCATCCCGCCGGCCAGCGCCAGCAAGGAGCCCGTCAGCGAGCCGAGTCCCCGCCACGGCGCGATGACGGCGACCAGACCGACGGCCGCCAATGCCAGCGCGACCATCTGCTGGCGGCCAGGACGCTCTCCCAGGAATGCCCAGGCAAAGAGCACGACCCAAAACGGCATGGTGTACGCCAGCATCACGACATGGCCAGCGCCACCCTGAAGCAGGGCGAGCTGTGACAGACACTGAAACGCGGTGGTCTGGAAGACGGCAATGCCGAGGGTCAGCCAGAAGGGCGGGAACGTCAGGCGCTGGCGCGATGCCAGCAGCATGATGAAGACAATGACGAAGGCGACTCCGTAGCGCAGCATCACCAGGTCGAAGGGGCCGATCAAGGTGGCCAGATGCTTCATCACGATCCAGCTGAAGCCCCACAGTGTGACCGTTATGGCCATGAGTATCAACGCGCCGTGGTCGGTCTGGCTGGACTTCAACATAAACTCCGCAAAAGAGAAAGGCATGAAAAACTCAGGCCGCAGCCTGAGTCTTCATGCCAATGTAACACCGGGCATTCGATAACGGGTTGTTCAAAGTCCACCCCGTGCAGGGGCCGGGCTTCGAACAACGCGGCCACGATCGACCCGCCCGAAAAAGTTCAGCGTGCCTGGGACAGCTGGTCCAGAATCGCCGGATTCTCGAGCGTCGACACATCCTGAGTGATGGGCTCACCCTTCGCCACGACGCGCAGCAACCGACGCATGATCTTGCCCGAGCGGGTCTTTGGCAGGTTTTCCCCGAACCGGATGTCCTTGGGCTTGGCGATGGGGCCGATCTCCTGGGACACCCAGGCGCGCAGCTCCTTGGCGATGCGAATGGCGTCGTCGCCGTCCGGCAGCGGCCGCTTCAACACGACGAAGGCCACCACAGCCTCGCCCGTGGTCGCATCCGGCCGTCCTACGACGGCCGCCTCGGCCACCATGTCGTGTGCGACCAGGGCGGACTCGACTTCCATCGTTCCCAGGCGATGCCCGGACACATTCAGGACGTCATCGATGCGGCCCATGATCCAGAAGTAGCCGTCCTGGTCGCGCTGGGCGCCGTCGCCGGCCAGGTAATACCCCTTGAGTTCAGGCGGGAAGTAGCTTTTCTTGAAGCGTTCCGGATCGTTCCAGATGGTCCGTATCATGCCGGGCCAAGGCTTCTTCATGACCAGAAAACCGCCCTTGCCCCGTTCGACTTCCTCGCCCGCCTCGTCGACCACGGCAGCCTCGATGCCAGGCAGCGGCAAGGTGCACGAACCGGGCTTGAGCGGTGTCACGCCCGGCAAGGGCGTAATCATGTGGGCGCCCGTTTCGGTCTGCCACCATGTATCCAGGACCGGGCATTTTTCACGTCCGACATTCGTGTAGTACCACATCCACGCTTCCGGATTGATCGGCTCACCGACGGAACCGATGATGCGCAGGCTGCTGAGATCGTATTCACGAGGATGGTATTCGGGAGCCGCCTCGGCGGCCTTGGTCAGCGAGCGGATGGCGGTCGGAGCGGTGTAGAAGACAGTGACTTTGTGCCGCTGGATCATTTCCCAGAAGCGACCCACCGTCGGGTAGGTCGGCACGCCTTCGAAGACGACCTGCGTCAGGCCGGCGGCCAGCGGTCCGTACGTAATGTAGGTGTGGCCCGTTACCCAGCCGACGTCGGCCGTGCACCAGAAGACATCGGCATTCTTGGCATCGAACGTCCATTTGACCGTCAGCAGCGACCAAAGCAGGAAGCCTGCCGCGGCATGCTGAACGCCCTTGGGCTTGCCGGTGGACCCCGAGGTATAGAGGATGAAGAGAGGATGTTCGGCGTTCAGCGCCACCGCATCGCAATCGTCGGGCTGATTGGCGCTGACGTCATGCATCCAGCGATCGCGTTCCGGATTCCATTGGACATCGCCGCCCGTACGGCGATAGACGATGACATTGCGCACGGCTTCGCAGCCGCCCATGGCGAGGGCATCATCCACCGCACTCTTCAGGGGAATCGACTTGCCGCCGCGTACCTGCTCGTCGGCCGTGATGACCAGTGTCGCGCCCACGTCGACCGTACGTTCGTGCAGGCTCTTGGATGAAAATCCGCCGAATACCACCGAGTGGATGATGCCCAGTCGCGCACATGCCTGCATGGCCACGACCGCCTCGATCGACATCGGCATGTAGATGATGGCCCGCTCGCCCGTCTTGTGACCCAGTGCCTTGATGCCGTTCGCAAACCGGCAGACCAGCGTGTGTAATTCCTTGTAGGTGACGGAAGTCACCTTCCCGTCGTCCGATTCAAAGATAAGCGCCGTTTTATTGGCGGTTGGGGTGTTGAGGTGCTTGTCCAGGCAATTCGCCGAGACATTCAGCTCACCATCACCAAACCAACGATAGAACGGCGCTTCGGATGCATCGACGACTTTGCTGAATGGTTTCGTCCAATCGAGATTCTCGCGTGCCAGCCTGCCCCAGAACTCGTCCGGAGACTTTGCGGCTTCGTCGCACATGGCCTGATAGCCCTCCATGCCGGATATGGCGGCATCCTTCACCAAATTGGGAAAAGGCGGAAAAACGCGGTTCTCTATCAGTATCGATTCGATTTCATTCGTCATGCCCTTGGCTCCTTTTTTCGACGTATGTTGTGGATATTATCTGCCCACCGTAGCCCACGAGGCTTACGGGATCCTGACAACGCCGGAAAAATTTACCTATTTTTTGATACAGGCAGCGCGATGCTGAGCGAGCATGCCCCTGGCGAAATCCAGACGCATGAGCACCACCAGGCCGGCGACGAAGAAAACGCCGGTAAACAGAAGGGCCAGACGATGGTTGCCCTCGGTCGCCCACGTGACGAGTCCGTAGCATAGCGGCCCCACGACAGCCGCCAATTGCGTGGCAAAGCTCCATAAGGAATAAAACTCGGCCAGTCGGCGCGGGGGCGCCAGCGCGCCCACCATGGCGCGCCCGGCGCTCTGGCTGGTTCCCATGCAGAGGCCCGCCACCGTGGCGGCCAGCCAGAACACCCACAGCTCGACCGCGGCATACGCAAGGCCGATCATGACGATCCAGCCAAGGAGGGTCACGGACAGCGCCGGCTTGTGGCCGATCCTGTCCTGCACGTAGCCGAACAGGAAGGCGCCCGCCGCCGCTGCAATGTTCACCGTGAACACCAGCATCATGGTCTGCGCCATGGTAAATCCCATGGCCTCGGTCGCGTAGACGGCGGAAAGCGTGATGACGACCGAAATGCCTGCGTGATAGCACGCTCCGCATAACAGCAGCAAACGGAAGTCATGGAAGTCTCGACGGGTTTCAAGCCATGCCAGGCGCAGACGGGCAAACATGCCTTCGGGCGCCCGTCCCGACGCCGGCGACCGTTCACGCAGGAAAAGGAAGGAGGGAATGGCCGCGACGGCAAAGACCACGGCGGTCAATACCATGACATAGGGGACATATTCGCTCGCGGGCGCCTCGTGAGCCGTCGCCCAGGACACCAGTGCCAGGGACAGGCCAAGCGTCAGCATGCCGCCGAAGTACCCGAAGCTCCATCCCCACCCGGACACCCGGCCCAGCGCGTGCGGCCGGGCGATTTCGGGAAGGAAGGCCGCCACGATGGCTTCGCCCACGCAATAGCAATAATTGGACAAGGCGATGACCAGCAACCCCCAGGCAATGTCGCCCGGTCCCGTGAAGGAAAGGAGGCCGGTCGCCACGACGCAACCGACGGTACTGGTAAACAGCAACCTGCGCTTGCCTGCCCGGGCATCAGCACGAGCGCCCAGGCCGGGCATGGTCAGCATGACAAGCAGGTACGACGTGGACAGCGCGGCGGTCAACGCAAGCGTTCCCCACGTCTTTCCCTCGGCCACCACGCCGACGAAGTAAGCGCTGAAGACCGTGGTCAGTACGACAGTGGTGTAACCGGAGTTGGCGAAGTCGTACATCGCCCATGCCCAGACCTCGCGCCGGGATACGCCCGGGTTCAGCGACGAGCCGGCCGGCAATGAGGCGTCGCCCGGGGCGGCCTTGTCGTCCCCCGAACCTATGCCCCTGAGGCTGGAGTCACTCCGGCTTTCTTTCATGCGCCGAGCGCGGCAATCCCTGCACGGGCGATCTCGACGTCCTGGTTGGACTTGACGCCCGACACCCCCACCGCGCCGACGATGTGCCCATCGACCGTAATCGGCACACCGCCTTCCAGCATGCCTTCAAGTCCCGGCGCCGAGAGAAAGGCGTGGCGGCCCTGATTGATGGCGTCCTCGTAGGATTTCGACTCGCGCTGCCCCAAGGCGGCAGTGCGGGCCTTGGCCGGAGAAATCTGGGCCGAAATGGGCGCCGCGCCATCGAGACGGTTCAGGCCCAGCAGGTGGCCGCCATCGTCGACGACGGAAATCGTGACTGCCCACTGATGTTCGGTGGCATAGCGTCCGGATGCGGCCAGGATGGCTTGTACGTCGGTAAGGGAGAGTACGGGCTTGGTTTTCATGAATCGTCCTGATAAATTTTGTAATGAAACACGATGAAACAATCGGTCTTAGTGCGGAAGTGGCGTTTTAGGCCATTCGGCCAATAGACTATCTCGGGGAAGACCCGGAGTAAAGCGCAAAAAACTGAAATAAGCCTTTACCTCGCCCGCTTCATTCGCTAAACTTCAAGCCTTGTTCTTACCCCTTCCCAGCAAGGCTGCGCCTCTTTTATGGCGTTTTGCCGCCCCATTATGCCGATTTAGCTGCTAATTGACACAAAATCGCACATTTGCCGCGGCGGCCTTGCGTGAACGAACACCCGACCATTATGCCGCCGCATCGACTATCCCGCTTATTCCCGTACATTACTGTTCCCAATCTGTGCCACGGCGCCAAATTTCTGCTTCTGGCTTCTGTCCTCGCCCTCGCCGGGTGTGCCAGCAACGCCAAAAACCAAACCGCACACAGTCCGCTCATCCACGCTGAACGCGACTACTTCCTCTCCCACACGCAATCCGATCCGCTCGGCGCCTACCTCGCAACACGCGACTACCCATCTTCCCAAGTCCCGACCGGCACGCGCACCCTGGCAACGACTGCGCTGGGCTTTCTGGGCATCAAGTACCGCTATGGCGGTGAAGCGCCCAACACTGGCTTCGATTGCAGTGGCCTGGTGGCCTACGCTGCCGAAAAATCACTGGGCCTGAAACTGCCGCGGCGTTCGGCTGAAATTGCCCGGGAAGGCCAGTCGGTACGCCGCAGCGAACTGCGCAAGGGCGACCTGGTGTTCTTCAATACCCGCGGCCACCGCAACTCCCACGTCGGCATTTATGTAGGCAATAAAAAATTCGTCCATGCCCCCCGAACGGGCTCCGTGGTCCGCGTGGAAGACATGGACGCCACCTACTGGAAGAAGCGCTATAACGGCGCGCGACGGCTCGCTTCCAACAACGCGCCCGACGCACTCGCCGCGCGCTGAGGACAGTTCTCGCAATACCCGCACTGGTTCAGGGCCTGCTTCATGCTGCACACAGAGCGGCGGCAGGCCAATACCCGTATGCCTGCCCGTTGCGCAGCGGCGCGAAACGTCTTCATGACGTTATGGCCCAGAAAGTCCGTCAATAATATCAGCAGCTCCGTGCCCGAGGGCAATTGCAGCGTTTTCTTCTGGTGCGCGGGATCACGGCCGCTGATATGCTGCCTGATCGCGATATTGTGGCCTTTCAGCAGGTCGGGGATATTGCCAAGGCGATCGGCGCCCACGACAACGGCATTGACGAATTGAGACATGGCGGCTCCGGTTGCGAAGTGGTTCCGTAACGATAATCATTCTTATTCTCAATGTCAATTAAGTTCTATACCACTTCTCGCGGCCGGCCTGCGACTGCCCTGCTTACCGATCGTCTGCTGATCAGGCCGCCTTGGCCGTCCTCTCTATGGCTTCCTGAACCACGTCACGGGTAAGATCCGACGCCAGCATTTCGAGCAATACGTAGACATAATCGCGAAGAAAAATACCGGACTTGACCGCGACGCTGGTCACGTGCGTGCCAAACAGATGCCCTGCCGGCAAGCCGACCAGACCCTTGTCCCGGCGCGGATCAAAGGCCATGCCGGCGATGATGCCTATGCCCAGTCCAACGTCGACGTAGGTCTTGATCACATCGGCGTCGATCGCTTCGAGCACGATGTCGGGCGTAATGCGATTTTCGGCGAAAACGCGATCGATCGCCCCCCGGCCCGAAAACGCGTGATCATACGTGACGATCGGGTACTGGGCGATTTGCTCGAGCGATACTTCCTTGGCCGCGCTGGATGTCAGCTCGGCCAGGGGGTGGTCCGGGCGTACCACAATGGTGTGCTCCCAGGAATACACGGGCATGGCCGCCAGCCCCGGCGTATGCGCCAGCGTCTCGGTGGCGATGGCGACGTCGGCCTGCTCGTGCAGCACCATGCGGGCCAGATGCGGCGGATTGCCCTCGGCCAGCGAAACGTGGACTTTGGGGAAGCGCTCGCAGAACGCCGGTATGACCTTGGGCAATATGTAGCGGGCCTGTGCGTGCGTGCACGCAATGACCAGGCTGCCCTCGTCGCGGCGGGCGAATTCATCGCTGACCTTCTTCAGGTTGTCGACTTCGCGCATGATGCGATCGATGACCTGGGCCACCACGTGGCCGGGCTTGGTCAGTCCCTTGATGCGCTTTCCATGCCGCTCGAAAATTTTGACGCCTAACTCGTCTTCGAATTCGATGATCGCTTTCGACACCCCGGGCTGGGACGTGTACAACGTCCTGGCGGCTTCGGTGAGATTGAAATTTCGGCGTATGGTTTCGCGGACGAAGCGAAATTGCTGGAGATTCATAGAAAATGGCCCTATAAGAAGGGCCATTATAAGTAATAAAGCAAATTGTTAATATGGTTTTGGGTTATAAGCTTACTTCCTGCCTTCAGCCGGCGGGCTGCTGCGACGCCGGCGGGCGAGGCGCCTTGACGCGGAGTTTGCGCCACAGCATGAACATCATGAGCCCGGTGAAGACAGCGTGCACCAGCCACACGCCCACGCCAAACGGCAGTTGCCCGTTTCCTATCCAGCCTCGCGACAGGTTGATGAGGTTCATGTACAGCAAGCCCACCAGGCCGGCGATGAGAAAGTCGCCCGAGCGACCCAGGCGCGGATTGACTGCCCCCAACGGTATGGCCAGCAGCGCCAGGTTCAGCGCAGCCAGCGGAAGCGCGATCCGCCACATGATCTGAGACCAGGCATCGAGCGTGTTGTCGCTGAACAATTGCAGCGTGGGCCGGGCCTTGATTTGCTGCTCGGCCAATTGCCTGACCGCCTGCGCATCCGCATTGCTCTTGCTTTCCAGACGGAATCCGTAGCGGTCGAAGTCGATCAGGCGGAAGTCCGGCTTGCCTGGCTGAAGATCGTAGCGATGCCCCTCGCTCAAGACGAGGAAGCGATCGCCGTTGGCTTCGTTCTGAATCTTCGCGCTTTCGGCCGTGATCACACTGAGCCAGGGTTCGTCGATGACGCGGGCCACGACCTTGCCCATTTCCTCTTGGGGGCTCGTCGGCTCTTCAGCAAAGAAAACGCGCGCGCCATTCTCGGTCTCGATGAACTGTCCCGCCGTCACCTTGGACAGGTCGGATCGCTGTTCGTAGCGCTGCCTGTACTCGCCGATCTGGCGATAGGCCCAGGGCGAGGCGAGCAGGGTCAGAATGGCAATCACCACCGCGATGGGAACCGCGCAACGCAATACCGGGCCGACCCAGTCCTTCAGGGACAAACCGCTGGCGAACCAGACGACCATTTCGGATTCCCGAAAGTTGCGCGTCACCGTCGTCAGGACCGCAATGAATACGGAGACGGCCAAAATGACGGGCAGCGCGGTGATGCTGGAGAAGGTGGCCAGGCCGAAGACGACGTCCGCGCCAATCGTGCCATTAGCCGCCTCGCCCAGGAGCCGGACCAGCAGGACACTGAGCCAGACGACCAGCAGCGTTGAAAACACGACGCCGGCGTGGCTCATGATTTCGGAGACAACGGAACGCTTGAATAGTGACATGAGAGAATTTGAGGGATAATCGTCAGCATTCTATGGACACTAACGGGAAACTTGAATGGAATTTAGCACACAGACCACCGCTTCCTTGCATCAAATCAAAACGTCGGCCCTCGCCGTCGGTGTTTTTGCCGATGGCATCCTCAGTCCGGCGGCAGATGTCGTCGATCGCGCCGGCGGTGGCGCGCTCCGTGCTGTGCTGAAAAGCGAGTTCAAGGCTAAGCCCAATACACATCTGGTCCTGCGCAATGTACCGGGTGTCACGGCGGCACGCGTCGTCCTCATCGGTCTGGGTAAGCAGGAAGCCTATGGCGCGACCGTCCATGCCGGCGCAGAACTCGCTTTTGCCACTTATTGTGTCGGCGCCGATCTGACGGAAGGCGTATCGGCGCTGGCAGCTACCGAATGCCCCGATACAACGCTGCGCTCGCGCACCCGGGCCGCCGCCGTTGCGGGCGGCCGCGCCACGTATCAGTACAAGGCGACGGTCACCCGCGACGCACCCGCGGCGCCGCGCCTGAAAAAAATCGGCATCTGGGTGGCCCGCACCCAAGCGACCGAGGCGCAGAACGGCTTGCGCGAAGGCCAGGCCGTCGCCAACGGCATGAACCTTACCCGCATGCTGGGTGACCTCCCTCCCAACGTCTGCACGCCCACGTACCTGGGCAATACCGCCAAGAAGCTTGCCAAAGAGTTCAAGAGCCTGAAGGCCGAGATCCTGGATCGCAAGCAG
>Ga0182739_1003859_pt1 | contig 12772 bp, 8 predicted proteins | sample eDN5th30CBELigBY_FD_128873 | JGI IMG/M metagenome (GOLD analysis project Ga0182739, IMG submission 128873) | Enriched backyard soil microbial communities from Emeryville, California, USA - eDNA 5th pass 30_C BE-Lig BY (version 2) (version 2) | ecosystem: Environmental > Terrestrial > Soil >... | reverse complement strand
GCATCGGTTTCAAGAGTGACGCGCTGGCTGCGATTGGTCGGCGCACCATGGAAGCGCTTGGCCAGCGTGAAGCGGCCCTGCCCCGCCAGCTTGCGCATCAGCGGCAGCGGGAACCAGGTGTTGCTGTCGGTCGCCGTCGTATGCTTGCGATCGTAGCCGATGTGGCTGATGCGCATGTCGTGGTCGACCGCCGTGTCGCCCGAGAGCACGGTGTAATACTTGGCGGCGGCGTTGTAGAGCGCGCCCGGCCCCTGATCGCCCTTGTCGGGCTGATAGGGCGCCGACGTGGTGATCAGCGTCACCGTGCTGTCCTTCAGCGGCTTCTTCAACGGCGTGAAGGGCGCATCGACATAGTGGGCCCAGCGGTAGGGATTGTCGTACCCCAGGGCGAGGTAATACTCGCGGGTGCGGCGCATGTATTCGAGGGGCGTGTCGAAGTCAGGCGCAAAATTCATGGTGTCGGTCATGGAAGAAAGTTGAGCGCTGGGGCGTGCGAAGTCAAACGAGCAGACGCCGGTGTTCGCAGGACGATATGTCGGGCAGGCAGGACAGGTCCGACGTTCCAGCCGTTGGGAAACCTGACCCCGATGTAACCGCCCGGCCATAGTGCCGCCCAACTCCCTCGCGCTATATATGAAACGACACCGGACAGGTTGGGGAGCGCACCGCATGGCGATCAAACGGCGCAGCATATTGGCAGGCGGCGCGGCCCTTTGGGTCGGCGCGCCGGCGATTCTGCGGGCCCAGAGCCCGGCGGCTCCCGCTGCGGGCGGCAAGGCTGCGGCGGACACGATCCATGTCAGTCATGGTTTCGCCATGCACGGCGAGCCCAAGTACAAGGCCGATGCCGGCCCGCCCGACTATGTGAATCCGGACGCGCCCAAGGGCGGCAGCGTCCGGCTGGGCGCCCGCGGCACCTTCGATTCCCTGCACCCTTTCATCATCAAGAGCGTGCCGGCCGCCGGCATCAGCCAGCTCTGGGACACGCTGTGCTTCAATTCACGGGACGAGGCCTCGACCGAATACGGGCTGATCGCCGAAACGATCGAATGGCCCGAGAACCGGTCGTGGGCGGCCTTCACGCTCCGGCCGCAGGCGCGCTGGCACGACGGCAGCCCGATCACGGTCGAGGACGTGATCTTCTCGCTCGACATCCTGAAGTCGAAGGGCCTGCCGAACTACGCCTTCTATTACAACGACGTGCTGAAGGCGGAGAAGGTCGGCGACCGCAAGGTGAAGTTCACCTTCCGCGACGACACCAACAAGGAGCTGCCGCTCATCATCGGCCAACTCCCGATCCTGCCGTCCAAGTGGTGGGCGAGCCGCGACTTCGAGAAGGTGTCGCTCGAGCCGGCGCTCGGCAGCGGCCCCTACAAGGTCGAGTCCTTCGATGTCGGCCGCTCCATCGCCTATCGCCGAGTCGACGACTGGTGGGCGAAGGATCTCTGGATGAATCGCGGCCGCAACAACTTCGACGTGATCCGCTACGAGTACTATCGCGACGTCACCGTCCAGTTCGAGGCCTTCAAGGCTGGCGATCTCGACATGCGCCAGGAGAACATCGCGCGCAACTGGGCGACCGCCTATGACATCCCGGCGGTGCGCGACGGCCGCATCCAGCGCGCCGAGATCCCGCATGAGCTGCCGACCGGCATGCAGTGCTTCGCCTTCAACACGCGCCGCGACTACTTCAAGGACAAGCGCGTGCGCGAGGCGATCTCGACGATGTTCGACTTCGCCTGGGCGAACAAGAACCTGTTCTACGGCATGTACAAGCGGAACATCTCGTTCTTCGGGAACTCGGAGCTCGCCTCGTCGGGCCTGCCGACCGCTGCCGAGCTGAAGTACCTCGAACCGTTGCGCGGCAAGATCCCCGAGGAAGTCTTCACCAAGGAATTCAAGCTGCCGGAGACCGACGGCACCGGCAATGTCCGCGACCTGGCGCGAAAGGCGCTGGCCCTCCTCAAGGAAGCCGGCTGGGAGATCAAGGACGGCAAGATGACAGAGACGAAGACGGGCCGGAAGCTCGCCTTCGAGATGCTCCTGGGCGACGCCAGCTTCGAGAGGGTCGTTCTTCCCTACAAGCAGAACCTCGAGCGCATCGGCATCGACATGACCGTCCGCACGGTCGACACCGCGCAGTTCAAACGACGCGAGGACGAGTTCGACTTCGACATGATGGTCGACGGCTTCGGCCAGTCGCTGTCCCCGGGCAACGAGCAACGCGATTTCTGGGGGTCGAACGCCGCCGACAGCAAGGGCAGTCGCAATACGATCGGCATCAAGGATGCCGCCATCGACTCCCTCATCGAGACCCTGATTGGCGCGCCCGATCGCGAAAGCCTGATCAACGTCACGCGCGCGCTCGACCGCGTGCTCCTGTGGAGCAGCTTCGTGGTGCCCAACTGGCACAGCAACACCGCCTACGTCGCCTACTGGAACCGGTTCGGCCGGCCGGCCAAGAATGCGAAATACGCCCCGGTCGCCTTCGACACCTGGTGGATCGACGAGGCCAAGGACCGCGCCCTGCAGCGCGACAGGAAGTAGGCGTCCGGCCCCTCCATGATCGCCTATATCCTGCGACGCCTGATGCTGGTGGTGCCGACCCTGTTCGGCATCATGGTGGTCAACTTCTTCATCATCCAGGCGGCGCCCGGCGGCCCGGTGGAGCAGATGCTGTCCCAGATCCAGGGCACGGCGGTCGACGCGACGGAGCGCTTCTCCGGCAGCTCGAGTGGCGGCGAGACGCTGCGCAAGGGCGGCCAGGACTCGGGCAGCGGCACCTATCGCGGCGCCCGCGGCCTGCCGCGCGACCTGATCGAGCGCATCGAGAAAATGTACGGCTTCGACAAGCCGATGGGCGAGCGCTTCGTGCTGATGATGAAGAACTACCTCGTCTTCGATTTCGGCGAGAGCTTCTTCCGCAACAAGCGGGTCGTCGATCTCATCATCGACAAAATGCCTGTGTCGATCTCGCTGGGCCTCTGGACGACTCTGCTGATCTACTTCGTGTCGATCCCGCTCGGCATCGCCAAGGCGGTACGCGATGGCTCGCGCTTCGACGTCTCGACCTCGACCGTCCTCATCGTGCTGAACGCCATCCCGGGGTTCCTGTTCGCGCTCCTGCTCGTCGTGCTGTTCGCTGGCGGCGGCTATTTCAAGTGGTTCCCCCTGCGCGGCCTCGTCTCCGACGACTGGAGTTCGCTCGGCCCCATCGACAAGGTGCTCGACTATTTCTGGCACATGGCCCTGCCGATCGGCGCCATGGTGATCGGCGGCTTCGCGACGCTTACTTTCCTCACGAAGAACTCCTTCCTCGAGGAGATCCACAAGCAATATGTGCTGACCGCCCGCGCCAAGGGCCTGGTCGAGCGCCGCGTGCTCTACGGCCACGTCTTCCGCAACGCCATGCTGATCGTGATCGCGGGCTTTCCCGCCGCCTTCATCGGCGTGCTGTTCACCGGCTCGCTGCTGATCGAGGTGATCTTCTCGCTCGACGGCATCGGCCTGCTGGGCTTTGAGGCGGCGCTCAACCGCGACTATCCGATCATGTTCGGAACGCTCTACTTCTTCGGACTGATCGGCCTCGTCATGGGGATCCTGGGCGACATCATGTACACCGTGGTCGACCCCCGGATCGATTTCGAGGGACGTTCCTGATGAACCCGATGAACAGTCGCCGGCTCGCGGCCTTCCGCTCCAGCAAGCGCGGCATGATCTCGCTCGCGGTCTTCGGGCTGCTGTTCTTCGTCTCGCTGTTCGCCGAGCTGCTGGCCAACGACAAGCCGATCCTCATCCGCTACGATGGCGCCTTCTACTCGCCGATGGTGAGGGACTATCCCGAGACGACGTTCGGCGGCGATTTCCCGACCAACACCGTCTATTCCGACCCGGAGGTCCAGAAGCTGATCGAGGACAAGGGCTGGATCCTCTGGCCGCCGATCCCCTACAGCTATGACACGGTGCTGAAGGGTGAGGGGCGCACGACCCTGCAGCCGCCCTCGCCCCAGCACTGGTTGGGTACCGACGACAGCGGCCGCGACGTGATGGCCCGTCTCATCTACGGGTTCCGCATCTCCGTCCTGTTCGGCCTGGTCCTCACCCTGGCCAGCACGGTCATCGGCATCGCCGCCGGCGCGGTGCAGGGCTATTTCGGCGGCGTGGTCGACCTCCTGATGCAGCGTTTCCTCGAAATCTGGTCGAGCATGCCGACCCTCTATCTCCTGATCATCCTGGCGAGCTTCATCCAGCCGGGCTTCTGGGTGCTGCTGGGCATCATGCTGCTGTTCAGCTGGATGGCGCTGGTCGGGCTGGTGCGCGCCGAGTTCCTGCGCGGCCGCAACTTCGACTATGTGCGGGCGGCCCGGGCGCTGGGTATGATGGATGCGCGCATCATGTTCCGGCACATCCTTCCCAACGCAATGACGGCGAGCCTCACCTTCCTGCCCTTCATCCTGGCGGGTTCGGTCACGACGCTGACTTCGCTCGACTTCCTGGGCTTCGGCCTGCCGGTGGGCTCGCCCTCGCTCGGCGAGCTGCTGCTGCAGGGCAAGAACAACCTCACCGCCCCGTGGCTCGCCTTCACCGGCTTCTTCGTCATCGCGCTGATGCTGTCGCTGCTGGTGTTCATCGGCGAGGCGGTGCGCGACGCCTTCAACCCGCGCAAGGTGCTGGCGTGAGCGACCCCCTCTTGCTCGAGGTCAAGGACCTCTCCGTCAACTTCGGCACCGGCGACAAGGCGGTACGCGCGGTGCGCGGCGTCAGCTTCGACATCAAGCGCGGCGAAACCGTCGCGCTGGTGGGCGAATCGGGTTCCGGCAAGTCTGTGACGGCGCTGTCGGTACTGCAGCTCCTGGCCTATCCGTCCGCCAGCCATCCCACCGGCAGCATCCGCTTCCAGGGCAAGGAGCTGGTCGGTGCCTCGACGCGCGAGCTGCTGGCAGTGCGCGGCAACCGGATCTCGATGATCTTCCAGGAGCCGATGACCTCGCTCAACCCGCTGCACACGATCGAGCGGCAGGTGAACGAGGTCCTGATCCTGCACAAGGGCCTGTCGCGCGAGGCGGCGCGCAAGCGCACGCTCGAACTGCTCGAACAGGTCGGCATCCCCGATGCCGCCAACCGGCTCGACGCCTATCCGCACCAGCTCTCCGGCGGCCAGCGCCAGAGGGTGATGATCGCCATGGCACTCGCCAACGAGCCCGACCTGCTGATCGCGGACGAGCCCACGACGGCGCTCGACGTCACCATCCAGGCCCAGATCCTGAAACTGCTGAAATCGCTGCAGGCGCGCTACGGCATGGCGCTGCTGTTCATCACCCACGACCTCGGCATCGTGCGCAAGATGGCCGACCGGGTGTGCGTGATGACCCAGGGCCGGATCGTCGAGCAGGGCCCGGTGGAAGAGGTCTTCGACCGGCCGCAGCACAGCTATACGCAACATCTTCTCTCGGCCGAACCCAAGGGCCGGCCGGCGGCGGCCGATCCCGCCGCGCCCGAGATCCTGCGGCTCGACGATCTCAAGGTGCACTTTCCGATCCGGCGCGGCGTGATGCGCCGGACGGTCGGCCACGTGAAGGCGGTCGACGGGGTCAGCCTCGCGCTGCGTGAGGGCCACACGATCGGCCTGGTCGGCGAATCGGGATCGGGCAAGACGACGCTCGGTCTCGCCCTGCTCCGACTCGAGCGCAGCGAGGGCGGCATCCGGTTCGACGGCCGCGACCTGCAGGGGCTCGGACAACGCGAGCTGCGGCCGATGCGCCGCGAGATGCAGATCGTCTTCCAGGATCCGTTCAGCTCGCTCAGCCCGCGCATGTCGGTCGGTGAGATCGTGGGCGAAGGGCTGGAAGTCCACGGCATCGGCACGAAGGAGGAGCGCAACGTCCTGATCGACCAGGTCCTGCGCGAAGTCGGCCTCGACCCGTCGAGCCGCGAACGCTATCCGCACGAATTCTCCGGCGGCCAGCGCCAGCGCATCTCGATCGCCCGCGCCCTGGTCCTGAAGCCGCGGCTGATGGTGCTCGACGAGCCGACCTCGGCGCTCGACATGAGCGTCCAGGCCCAGATCGTCGATTTGCTGCGTGACCTCCAGCAGTGGCACAAGCTTGCCTATCTTTTCATCAGCCACGACCTCAAGGTCGTGCGGGCGCTGGCCGACGAAGTCGTGGTGCTGCGTCACGGCAAGGTGGTCGAACGCGGACCGGCGACGCAGATTTTCGAGGCGCCGCAGACGCCTTACACCCAGGCGCTGATCGCCGCGGCCTTCAATCTCGAAGCGATCGGCGGCGACAGCCGGATCGTCGCTTCCTGATCGACAAGAAAAAGCGAACGGGGCTCGACCCGGCGAGTCCGCCTCATTACAAAGACTGAATGACCGCCGCTATTGCCTATATCAGCCGCGATACCGACGGCATCCTCTGGAAGAAGGTCCTCGAAGCGGGCCTCGGTCCGCTCGATTTCCGCACACGGGACAATCTCGGCAACAAGGATGAGATCGACGTCGTCCTCGCCTGGAAGCCCGATCGCGGCCTGATCGCTTCCTTCCCCAACGTGAAACTGATCGTGTCGCTGGGCATGGGTGTCGATCACCTGCTGGCCGACGACCAGCTTCCCGCCGGCGTGCCGATCACGCGCATCATGGACGACGGGCTGGTCGGCCAGATGAGCGAATACGCCATCTACTGGGCGCTGCGTCACCATCGCGACATCGACAAATATGCCGAGAGTCAGCGGGCGAAGCGGTGGAAACCCGAGGACTTCGTCGACACCATCGATCGCCGCATCGGCATCACCGGCCTCGGCACCATCGGCCAGGACACGGCGAAGAAGTTTGCTGCACTCGGCTTCCCGACCGCCGGCTGGAGCCGCACGCAGAAAAGCCTGCCTGGCGTCGAGACATTCCACGGCCCCGACGGGCTGGCGGCCTTCCTCGCCCGCACCGACATCCTGGTGAACGTGCTGCCGCTCACGCGCGACACCAAGGGCCTGCTCGACGCCAAGCTGTTCGCGGCGCTGCCCAAGGGCGCCTACCTAATCAACATGGGCCGAGGCGGACACGTGATCGACGACGACCTCCTCGCCGCGATCGATTCGGGCCATCTCTCCGGCGCCGCACTCGACGTGTTCAACACCGAGCCACTGCCCGAGAACCATCCCTACTGGACACACCCGAAGGTCAAGGTGACGCCGCACATCGCCGGCGCCACCAACCCGCGCACCGCCTCGCCCGGCGTGATCGAGAACATCAAGCGCATGCGGGCGGGCCAACCGCTGGTCAACACGGTCGACCCGGTCACGGGGTACTGAGCAGCCTCCAGATAAAGCCGTCGTCTGTTTTCTGGGCTCGGAAGCCTCTCGACTACTTGCCGAACCTATCCGCGATCGTGCGGTAGATCGCGCGGGCGACCTGGGCTTCGCCGCCCTCGGGCCGGCCCGGCCGGCTGGTATTGTTCCAGGCCATCATGTCGAAATGCGCCCACGGCACATCGTCGGCCACGAACTCCTTTAGATAAAGCGCCGCGGTGATCGCGCCACCGAAGGCGCCGGCCGAGACATTGTTGATGTCGGCCACCTTGCTGTCGAGCATCCGGCGGTAGGCCGGGAAGAGCGGCATCCGCCACATCGGATCGGTCACCTCTTCACCGGCGGCGACGAGCGAATTCGCGAGCTTGTCGTCGTTGCAGAACAGCGCCGGCAGATCGGGTCCCAGCGCCACACGCGCCGCGCCGGTGAGGGTCGCGCAATCGATCATCATCGCGGGCTTCTCCGACGCGCCTTCGTGCAGGGCATCGCACAGGATCAGGCGACCTTCGGCATCGGTGTTACCGATCTCGACGGTGATGCCCTTGCGCGTCGTGATCACGTCCATCGGCCGGAAGGCGTTGCCCGAAACCGAATTCTCGACCGCCGGGATGAGCACGCGCAGCCGCACCGGCAGGCCCGTCGCCATGATCATCGAGGCCACCGCGAGCACGGTCGCCGCGCCGCCCATGTCCTTCTTCATCATCAGCATGCCGGCCGCCGGCTTGAGGTCGAGGCCACCGGTGTCGAAGCACACCCCCTTGCCGACCAAGGTCACCTTGGGGTGGCTCGCCTTGCCCCAGGTGAGATCGATGAGCCGCGGTGCGCGGGCCGATGCCCGGCCGACCGCATGGATCGTCGGATAATTCTGCTTCAGCAGCTCGTCGCCCGCGATGACCTTCATCCTGGCTTTGTGCGCCTTGGCGAGAGCCTGCGCCGCCGCCGCCAGTTCGGCCGGGCCCATGTCGGAAGACGGCGTGGTGATGAGGTTCCGCGCCATCGAGATCGCCTCGACGGTCGCCGTCGCGCGCTTCTTGTCGGCATTGGCCGGCCACACGAAGCGCGGGCCGGGCTTGGCCTTGGTCGCGCGATAGCGATCGAAGGTCCAGGCGCCCAGTCCGATGGCCACGACCACGTCGGTCATCGAAACCGGTCCAGTCTCGCCCTCGAGCCGCCAGGTCCCTACCGGGAGCTTCGAGCTCAGGGCGCCGAAATCCCACAGCGTCGGCGCGTTCGGAATCACAGACACTGCACCCGATGCCTTGCCGTCGTCGCCCGGCAATACCGCGATATCTCCGGGCGATCCCGAGATACCGAGCGATTCGACCCAACCCCGCTGCACCGCGGACTGCGCCTTCAACCAGGCACCCCACTTCGAATGACCCACAAACTGCAGGGGCAAGGAGGAAGAAGAACGGTCGACGAACGGCAGCGACATGGCCATGCTCACAATCATCATAGAGAATGGTTAACATTGCCGGCCAAACTGCATGGCTGGCAAGGAGGGCGTATATGGCCGAGTTCACCGTCGTGATCGGCAACAAGAACTACTCGTCGTGGTCGATGCGCGGCTGGCTGATGGCGAGGATCGCCGGCATCGAGTTCGACGAGATCGTGGTGCCGCTCGACAGGCCGGAGACGCAGGCGGCGATCCGCAAGCACTCACCCTCCGGGCGCGTGCCGGTCCTGCTGCATCGCGGCCTGGCCGTCTGGGATTCGCTCGCCATCGCCGAATACCTGAACGACCTCAAGCCCGAGGCCGGCCTGTGGCCGCCGTCGGCCGCCGCGCGCGCTCATGCCCGCTCGATCTCGGCCGAAATGCATTCGAGCTTCAGCGATCTGCGCGACAACATGCCGATGAACATCCGCGCGTCCCTGCCCGGCAAGGGGATGACGCCCGGCGTGCGCGCGGACATCGAGCGGATCACCTTCCTGTGGCGCGACTGCCGCAAGCGCTTCTCTGGCGCGTTCCAGAAGGACGACGGCTTCCTGTTCGGTACCTTTGGCGCCGCCGACGCGATGTTCGCGCCCGTCGTGACTCGCTTCAAGACCTACAGCGCCACTCTCGACAGCGACGCCGATGCCTACTGCACGGCCGTGCTCGGCCATCCTGCCGTGAAGGAGTGGGTTGATGCCGCCGAACACGAGCCATGGCTGATCGACAAATACGAGTTCAAGTAGTCGACGCGGGCGCTCGCGAAGCCTGTTCATCCAGCTTCTCCTCTGGCGTCATGAACATGCGCCAGCGGCGGGCGGCGACGCCGAGGTCGCGGCGGCTGGAATAGACCGCAAGCAGCGGCGCGAGCACCAGGCCAGCGACCACCGGCAGCAGCCAGTAGAGAAACGCCGGCGCCCAGTAGCCCATCACCACGACGGCGGCCGCGCCCAGCGCGACCTGCCCGCCGTGTCTGCCCAGGGCCAGAGCCCAAGGCATGCCGCGCTCGCCCCGCGCCTGCGGCGGCCAGCCGACGGCGCGACCGGCCAGGATGCCCAACATGAACAGCGAGTGGAAAAGCATCATCACCGGCGCCAGCAGCGCGGAAAACAGCGTCTCCAGCACCACGCTGGTCGTCAGCGCGAGGCGTCCGCCGTAAGCCGGTGCCGGCGCGCGCAGGGACAGGACCAGCGCCAGCAGCTTGGGCAGGAACAGCAGCAGGGTGGTCACCAGCAGCAGCGCGTGCACGTGGCCGGTATTGTATTGCGGCCAGTTGGGAAACAGCGACGGAGCGTTGCCGAAATAAACCGGTCCGACGATCTCGTGCTCGAGCACGATGGCCGCGCTGAGCAGCAGCGACCCCAGCCAGAGCGGCGAGGCGAGATAGCCCATGATGCCCATCACCAGATGCAGACGGCTCATCCAGTGCAGGCCGCGCCTGAAGACGAGGCGGGCATGCTGCAGGTTGCCCTGCATCCAGCGGCGGTCGCGCACGGCGTAATCGACGACGTTGGTGGGCAGCTCCTCGAAGCTGCCGCCCAGGTTGGGTAGGCTCCAGACATTGAAGCCGGCTCGGCGGATGAAGGCGGCCTCGACGAAGTCATGGCTCAGGATCTCGCCGCCGAACGGCGCGCGTCCCTTCAGCACCGGCAGGCGGCAGTGTGCGGAAAAGGCCGCGACACGGATAATCGCATTGTGGCCGTAGTAGTTGGCCTCGCCCATGTTCCAGAAGGAATGACCCGTCGCGACCATGCTGCCGTAGACTCGCGAGGAGAACTGCAGGATGCGCGCGAACAGGGTTTCGCGTCCCATCGCCACCGCATGGGTCTGGATGATACCGGTGCGCGGGCTCGCTTCCATCAGCGCGGCCAATTTCACCATCGTATCGCCTGACATCAGGCTGTCGGCATCGAACACGACCATGTGGTCGAAGCGCGCGCCGTGGGTGTCGAGCCAGTCGGCGATGTTGCCGGCCTTACGCCCGACATTCCGGGTGCGCCGGCGCCAATGCAGACGCTCGCCGATGCCCAGACGCGCGCGAAGCTGCTCGATGCCAACTTCTTCTTCAGCCGCGATCGCGTCGTTCGTCGTGTCGCTCAGCACGAACAGTTCGAAAGCCTGCGACCGGCCGGTGGTTTCGAGCGAGACCCACGTGGTTTCCAGCCGGGCAAAGACCTCGTCGGGTGCCTCGTTGTAGACGGGCACCAGGATGGCCGTGCGTCCGCGCAGCGTCGGAAGGCTGCCATCGACCGCGCCATCCCCTGGTCCGCGCCGACGAAGCGAGAGTGGATTCAGGCCGAAGCTCTTCAACACGAAACCGACGATGGCCGTCCAGAAGGAGAGCGATATCCAGCCGAAGCTCAGAGCGAAAACCGCGAGGAGCGCGATGGCCAATCCATACGGAACCTGAGGTCCCAGCGCCGTCGCCAGAAGATGAAGGCCAGCCGCCGTCGTCACGCCGACGAGGACGAACAGGGAAAACCGCCGCCAACCTGCCCTGCCGGCATGGCGATCGAGATTCCACACTGCATCGGTCTCTTTCATGGGCGCCGTGCTCCGCGTGCTAACTGACATCAGGGGCGAACCTGACTTGCGAAAGTCTCGCTCACCCGCTTCTCGTCGACGGTGAGATAAGCCCGCACATCAGCCGCGCGTTTCCCCTCCAGCTCGACGTCGATAAACAGGCGACGATTTGAAGAACCGGGGGGCTGATCAATCTCGGTCCGCAATAGCTTGCCGCCGCTGACCTCTACGTTGGATTCGACGAGCCGTTCCTCTGCCAGACTGGGCAAAGTGTCGCCCTCGAACTCCACGACAAGTCGGCGCGCCCGAGTATTGCCTTCGATCGGTGCCTGGCGCATTGCCACCACGCGCGCATCGGACGCGAGGGCCGCTTCGTCGCTCAGCGCGGAAAGCCGGTAGCGGTATTCGAGCGCCTGGCCCTTGGCGATCGGCCAGCGAGACACCCAGAAGGCTACGATATTGTCGTGATATTCCGAGGGTGTCGGGATTTCGACGAGGCGGACCTCGCCCTCGCCCCAATCCCCCTTCGGTTCGACCCACAGGCTGGGACGTGTCTGGTATTTCGCGACGCCGTCCTGGTAACGATCGAAACGGCGCTCGCGCTGCTGCAGGCCGAAGCCACGCGGATTGTTGTCGACGAACGAGGAAACCTGAAGCGACCCCGGATTGGCGAGCGGGCGCCAGATCCGCTCGCCCTCGCCGGTCACCATTGCGAGCCCGTCGGAATCGTGAACCTCGGGTCGAAAGTCGTCGCGCCAGGGGCCGGACTTGCCGGACAGGAACATGCTGGTGAGAGGCGCGACGCCCAACATCGACACGCCGTGGCGCATGAAGAGACGGGCGTCGACATCGACCGTGGTGCGCACGCCCGGAGTCACGGTGAAGGCATAAGCGCCGCTGGCGCCCGGCGATTCGAGCAAGGCGTAGACCGTCAGCGTCTTGTCGCCGGGCGCCGGTTCGACCAGCCAGAATTCACGAAACTCGGGAAATTCCTCCGATCGCGGCTGGGCCGTGTCGATCGCCAGTCCACGCGCCGACGCGCCATAGGCCTGGCCCTTGCCGATGGGGCGGAAATAGCTGGCGCCCAGGAAGGAGACGATCTCGTCGAGCTTCTCGCCGTTCAGCGGGTAGGTGACCTTGAAGCCGGCGAAGCCCACCTGGGCCGGAGGCTTGGCCGTGCCGAAATCGAACGTCTCGGGCGAGGCCGACAACGCCGTCGCCATCCCTGCCGCCTCTGGCGTGCCACTGCGCGTGATGACGTACATCTTCACGGGCGTCTGATAGAGGAAACCCGTCGGAAAGAACTCGATGCGGAAGTCGCCACCACCGTCGCGCCACAGAGTCGAGTCGGGCCGATAGCGAATGCCGCGATAGGTGTCGTAGCCCAGCTTCGCCGTATCCGGGATGGGCGCTTCCTTCGTGTAGGGCTGGCCCGCGGAAAGGCGCGCACGTTCGATCAGTTTGTCGAAGAAGCCCTGCGCGTGGAAGCCCTGCGCGTGCGCCGACGAAAAACTC
>Ga0182739_1003858_pt1 | contig 12772 bp, 14 predicted proteins | sample eDN5th30CBELigBY_FD_128873 | JGI IMG/M metagenome (GOLD analysis project Ga0182739, IMG submission 128873) | Enriched backyard soil microbial communities from Emeryville, California, USA - eDNA 5th pass 30_C BE-Lig BY (version 2) (version 2) | ecosystem: Environmental > Terrestrial > Soil >... | reverse complement strand
GCCTTTGTTGCTGTCATCGCCGGGCTGCTGGTGGCGCTCGGCCTCGGTGCTATTTTCCAAGTTAGGCTTGGCCATACACTGGGCATTTTCGCCGGCTCCATGACCAGCACCGCGACATTGCAGGCGGCGCTCGACACCACCGGCAACGGGGAACCGTCGATTGGCTACTCGGTCGCTTATCCCTTCGGCGTGATTGGCCCTATCCTCTGCTTCCACTTCATGACGCGGCGGGTGAACCCGGCCTTTCCACCGAAGCCTACCCGCTTCCACATGGGGGAGGTCACCGTCGAGAATCTGCCGCCGGCCGGCACGACGCTCGGCGCCGTCATGTCCATGCTGCCAGAAGGCGTGCAGGTTGCTGGCGTGCGGCAGGAGCATCATAATCGCCTTCCCGACCCGGAGATGGAACTTCAGCCGGGGGACGCCCTGCTGGTCGCGGCCGATCGCGCCACCGCAGTTGATGAGGTCGCCGCGGCGCTCGGCCACCTGGAGCCGGGCCGGATCGCCGGCGACCGCAGTGACCTCTCCTACCAGCGCTTTTTCGTCTCGAAGGCAGGCCTGACCGGCGTGAGGTTAGCCGATCTGGCCATGCCGGAGGATGTGCCGGTCCGCGTCCTGCACGTCCGGCGCTACGATGTGGACCTGATGCCCTCACCGGACCTGATGTTGGAGATGGGAGACCGGGTCGGCGTCCTCGTGGCGCCCAGCCAGGTGGCCGCCGCGCGGGCATATTTCGGGGATACGGTGAAGGCAGCCGCGGACTTCAGCTACGTTTCGGTCGGCCTCGGCATGGTGCTGGGCGTGCTGCTTGGGCTGGTCCCCATCCCGGTGCCCGGCGTCGGCACGGTCACGCTCGGCATCGGCGGCGGCCCGCTTATCGTGGCCCTAGTCCTTGGCCGTCTGCGGCGCACCGGGCCGCTAAGCTGGGTCATGCCACTGCCGGCCAATATCGTGCTGCGGAACTTTGGCCTGACGCTGTTCCTGGCAACGGTCGGGATCAACTCCGGCCAGGCCTTTGTCACCACCGTGGCGCAGACCGGACCGTTGCTGCTGCTGATCGGCGCCGCAGTGCTGCTGGTCACGGTGGCGATCGTCCTGCTGACGGGGTTCTACGTGCTGAAGATTCCCTTCGACGACCTGCTCGGCATCGCCTCCGGCGCGACAGGCAACCCCGCAATTGTCGTCTATGCCAGCCGCATGGCGCCGACGGAGCGGCCGGATGTCGGTTACGCCATGATCTTTCCCTCCGCGACCATCGTGAAGGTGATCGCCGTGCAGATCATCGGCCTGATCGCCCTCGGCGGCTGACATGCTGTCGATGGAGCCAAGTCCGACGCTGTTGGCGGGGATCGAGGGCCGGCTGCCGCCCGAGATCGCCGCCAAGGCGGAGGCCGACGGCATTGCCAAGGCGGGGCAGGACGGCATTACGCTGGTCACCCTCGGCGTCCTCGGCGGCGCCTTCATCGCTTTTGGGGCAATCTTCTCTAACATCGCGCTGACCGGAGCTGAGGCGATACTTCCCTTCGGCCTGGCCCGGGTCGTCGCCGGGTTCGTCTTCGCAGTCGGCCTCGGCCTGGTTCTGATCGGCGGCGCCCAGATTTTTACCGGCGATGTGCTGATGGTGATGGCCTGGGCCAGCGGCCGGCTCGAGGCTCGCCGTGTGCTACGTGTTTGGGGGCTGGTCTGGATCGGCAATCTCGCCGGAGCGGCTGGTACGGCGTTGCTGGTGCTGCTGGCAGGGCATCACCTGTTCGGCGGCGGGCAAGTCGGCGTGACCGCCCTGCGCACGGCTGAGGCAAAAGCGGCGCTGCCCTTCGACCGAGCGGTGCTCCTCGGTGTGCTCTGCAACACGCTGGTCTGTCTGGCGATCTGGCTTTCTCTCTCCAGCCGCCAGCCGGCGCACCGGGTGATTGTCATCGTTCTGCCCATTGCTGCCTTCGTTGCCGCGGGATTCGAGCATGCGGTGGCGAACATGTACTTCATCAGCTTCGGGCTGATGATCAAGGGAATGGCCGGTGAAGGCTTTTGGCAGGCGGTACGGCTGGGGCCCGAGGCTTTCCCCGAGCTTGGCTTCGTCAGCTTCGCGCTGAACCTCCTGGCAGTGACCATCGGCAACGTCGCCGGCGGCGCAGTGCTGGTGGCAGGCATTTACTGGCTGCTCTACCGGAGACCGCGGGAGAGCCCACAAAGATTGCGGCGCGACCAGCCCGCAGCGGGAGGAGCTGGCGAAGCTCCGCCGTGAGAACCCTCGCCTGCGCTAGAAGCGCGACATTTTGGCAAGCGCGGCAGCCCTGTTCGCAGGGAGAGAACCTCGAACGGGTTTTCCAGTTCATGAGCGCGTGCCAGGCCGAACTTCCGATTGCCGCCATGATCCGCGTCCTGGTCATCTCGGCGTTCGGCTACTACGCCTTGAGGAGCCGCCTGCCTTCCGGTCATACCGCCGCCAGCGCTGCCCTGCTGTGCCAGCTTTGCACGGCCCACGCCGCCTCGTACTGCTGCTGCGGCGCGCCTCGGTTGCATGCGAATTGCAGACCGACGGCATGGCGAGGGCTTCCAAGTGCGTGGCCCAGCTGATGCGCTAGGCCTGCTGCGGGATGTCTCCCGAGCTGCTTCCCGACGACCACTCAGCGCGTGCCGAAGCACCGCCCTTCCCATGACCTTGTCGAATGTGACTTCCACATGGCCGGGCCAAACCGGCTGTGGATGGCCGACATCACCTTCATGTCGACAGCAGCAGGCTTCTTGTTCCGGGCCATCGTGCTCGATACCTGGTCGTGCCGGGTTGTTAACTGGCCCATGATGACGAACCTGCGCACGCGCCGGGTGCTGGATGTACTCGACATGGCGACCGCCACGAGGCGGGCCGCCAATGTCGTTCATCACAGCGACCGGGGCAGTCAGTACACCTTAATCGCCTTCGGCGTATGGTACAGGGAACCAGGCGTGCGCCCCTCCACCCGCTCGTCGGAGGGCTGGCCAGAGCGATCGGGTATCAAGTTTCCTCCACCAGATGGGCGGCTCCGGCCAGCAGCTCACGGATGTGCCGGCGTAGTTCGCGAGCCTCAGCACCATAAAGGCCATGCACCGTCCGGGCGGCTTTGATTCGGGCAATGCCCTCGGTGGTACGCGGGCCAGTACTCTTGCCCCCGTGCAGCCTACAGCGGCCGTTCGACATCGCGGGAGACATGCAGGCACCTCCCTGGCGGTTGCGGGCTCCACAACGGGGCGCAGCTTGCGCCAGGTTCAAGGGGTTCTCCCTCCGCTTCTGCATCATGCCCCGCCCCCTTCGCGTCCCGCAGAGGTCACGCTGCCAACAATCGCCTGAGCGCCTTCCTGCACCACGACGCGCTCCACCCGCACGACCTGCGGCCCCTTCAGCGGACCGGTACAGCAGCAGTCGCCGGCCAGAATTGGCGCGCCAGCGGACCGGCGCCGGCCCCAGTGTTTCTGTTGCCAAAGCCTCCAACTGCTCGGCCAGAGCGGGATCATCCACATCCACGTCCAGCGCCCGCAGGCCGTAGCAAAGGATACCCGTGTTCAGCGCCGTCGGATGCGGCGGAGCCGTTGTCGCCTCGGGCGGGTTCTGCCGGGCGCGCTCCTGCCACGCTGCGCCGAACGGGCGCTTTTCATTGGAGTGCAGCGCCACCGGCCGAAAGCCGTTCTGTCCCAACTTCCGCCGCAGCGCGGCGACGGAGGTGAGGCTCATGGTCGGAGCCTCAGCGTTCATTGTGCGGCCTCGAGCATGCAGGAAGTGCGCGGCAAGCGGAGGTCCGTCCTGGAGGCGGCCATGGCTGCTCGGAGCAGCCAGGGCGTTGGAGCGCCGAGTACGGCGGCCGGAACAACAGCAGACTGCAGAATTGGCAAGTTGGCCTCCCAGGGGAGGCACGGCAGGACTGGCGCGGTTCGACGGAAAGGTGATATGAAGCGCCGTCCGCCAAGACAGCGTCTATCGCTTTCCGCAGCCTCGCCGGCTCTCAGCCGCGCGGGGTTGCTTCGTTGTGGAGGAATGGCAGCGCCACGACGGGCGTTGCCAGGTCATGCCGGGCAGCGAGAGCGGGCATCAGTCGCCGGCTCCCAGGAGTGTGCGCAGGCTCGCCGCACAGACCAGCGTTCGACTGCCCACCTTCACCAGCCGCAGACGTCCGGCCGCAGCGATGCGGTAGAGCGTTGCGCGCGAGAGGCCGGAAACGGCGACCGCATCGCTCACGGTATAGGTGATTGGGTCACGTCGGGGCGTCACCCCCGCCATTCCAGCCAAAGTGGGCACTGCGCTCCCGCCGCGAGAAGGTTCGTCCATCTGTCTCGTCCTGTTTCGGGTGGCACCATGCGGCGCCAACGGACAGACGTTGCCGGTCAGGTGCTCCGAAATAGAGGGGGAAACTTCGGATTTGGCCGGGAGGCGCCGCTGTTAGCATTCCGGCCAGCTTCTCCGCCGGGATGTTCGGAGAGCGCACACAGCTCGCCAGGGCTCTGCGGAAGAGGAGGCGGTCCATGTCGTCTCCGCCATCCCTCGCATCGCCGCGCCAGTCTTGTATGGCTTTCCAGAGTTCGCGGCGTTTAACCTCGGACGCCGCTTCCCACCCCTTGATCCTGTTGGCGACCCAGCGGAGCGCGGATTCTTCTGTCCACGAAGCGCGGCTCATCAGGATCTCCACTGCTGCGGTCGCCACACCCCTCTGCCGCAGTATGCGCTCTGATTTCTTCGGCCCACGCTTCCCAGCGATCTCGAGGAGGTCATGCGTTTTGATCTGCGTGTCGAGGTCCTCGAGCAAGTGAATGAGATCCCAGAAGACCTCCAGGTGCCCATCGGGGATCCCCGCAGCTGGAAGCGCGTCGACAATCGCCATCAGAGCGAAGCGAGTCGATGTTCTCCGATCGCTCGCTCGCCTCAGCCGTTCATCGACTGGGGCGCTTGGCGGTAGGGCTGGTGCATGCAGCTGGGCGACAGCCCACAATCTGTCGGGCAATGCGGCCTTGCGATCTGCCGCAAGCCCGATGAGAGCCTTTGCAGCAGCAACGGCGGCCGGCGCCGACGAGGGATCTTTTTTCATAACGCCTCCGCAGCGCGCTCCGTGAGGAAGAACGGCGGAGCGGCCCAGCGCGGAGAGCCGAGCGCGAGGCGGCCAGACCTTGCCCCGCCCGGCAGGATCATAGCCAGGAACGGTACGCAGGGGAAACACCCGCACCGGCGCTTGCTGGCGCGCTGCTCGTTGCTGCAGAGCCTGCTCTCGGCGGGCCAGGCCATCTAGGAATGCGCGGGTCAGCACACATCTACCCGATGCGGCGCAGCGCCGATCCTGAAGCCGAAGCATCAGCCCATCTCCGCCCTGCGGAGGAGGCGGCGCATCAGGTCCCAGCCCCATTCCGCGGCCTGGCCGCCGCGCGGCTGCTCACTGCCGTCCGGCTGGCGGGCCTCCGCCTTCGCCGCCTGGATCTTCACCAGTAATCTGCCGATGATCTGAGGCTGCGCCTCGCTGATGGCCTTCCGGGTCCGCTTGTGGGCGTGCCAGAGCGTATCGTCTTCTGTGTCCAGACTGCCGCCGTCCTCGTTGTGGGCGGCGGCGGCCGACACCATGCCGGCGGTGGCAGCGAGGGGCAGAATGGCGGCCACAGCGGACGTTCTGGAAAAGCAGCGGCTCATGAGTTGCCGGCCCCCGTTTCAGTGGCAATGGTGGCCGCCCAGAGCGCGCCCATCCTAACCTCCGCAGCGGTGTGCAGGTGTTCCAGCTGGCGCGCGAGGAAGATCACCACCGCCTTGATGGCGCCGGTGTGCTCATTGTCCAGCTGCTCAAAGACCAAGTGGAGCAGCGTCACCGCGTGGTCGATGTCGGAAAGCGCGGCGTCCTGCGCCCCATGGTGCTGGCGGACCTCATCTGAGAGGGGCGGCATCAGAGTAGCCCTTCCGCCAGGATTAGGCCGAAGCCAAAGCCGTCCATGGCCATCGTGCCGGCATAGGCCGTGGCAAAGGCCAAGGCCGCTGTGCAGCCGGAGGCGATCCGCGCCATCATGCGCCCGGCCCGCAACAACCCGGCGCAGGAGGCGGCCGCCAAGACCCGGCACCTCAACGTCTGGGTGGGCGCCGACGAGGCGCTGTTCTCGACCCGCGCCTGGCGCGCCTGCGGTGATCCGGACCTCACCTTGGAGAGCCTGGAGGGGCGGGAGTGCCATGTCGCGGTCGATCTGGCGGCGACCACCGACCTGACCTCCCTGGCGCTGGTGTTTCCCCACCCGCGGCCTGGACGGCAAGCCGCAGTACGACGTGCTGACCCGCTGCTACCTGAACGAGGCCGCGGTGCGGGAGGCGCGGAACCCGTGCTACCCGGGCTGGGCGGCGGAGGGGTGGCTCAGCGTCACCCCGGGCAACGAGACCGACATGCAGGCGGTCGAGGCGGATCTGCGGAGCCTGGCCTTCGATCCTTGGCAGGCGCGGCAGATGCGGCAGTCGCTGGCGGCCGACGGGCTGCCGGTGGTCGAGTTCCACATGCGCACCGGCAACCTGTCGGAACCCACGAAGGAGCTGGGCGCGGCGATGCTGGCCGGGCGGCTGCGGCACGACGGCAGCCCGGTGCTGGAATGGTGCGTCGGCAATGTGGTCGGGCATTACGACGCCAGAGGGAACGTCTACCCGCGCAAGGCGCGGCCGGAGCAGAAGATCGACGCGGCGATGGCGCTGATCATGGCGCTGGGGCGGGCGATGAGCGACGCCGGGAGCGCGGCGGAGCTCGAGGGGTTCCTGGGCGAGCCGCTGTTTCTGTGATCGCGGATCGGCGGGAAGCCCTGGGCGGGGCGCTAAGCTCAAATCACGGCGCGGCTTTGTCCCTCCCGCTCCGCACTGAGGCCGCAGTGGGTGGAGAACTCGGCCTCTCGAAAGCGGACGAAGCCTCCCCCTCGTTGCGGACCGCATTGGTCGTCCGCTCTGGCCAGTGGCCAGCTGCCCGCACTGGTTTGACGGAAAGCCTCCGCCGCCGACGCGGTGCCGACCAGCTCACGGCGGCAAGGCACAAGCGGGCCGGGGCACCCGTCAACACACCACGGGCTTTGCAGCAGGGGAGTTCCTGGCGGCTTGGCTCCGGCAGGAGATCACCTGAATCATCGGCCTGTTCTCAATCTCGCGCTGTCGGCGGCTCGCCTCGGTCATGGCGCCCAGTTCCGGGTCTTGAGCAGCGCCTAGCGTCCGGCCAGCCAGCCGAGTTCGTGAAACTCCCGCCAGCCCTCCGCGAGAGCATCGCCTATGCCCTCTGCCACGCCGCTTGAATGGCCAAGGTCGAGCTTGGCGGTGAGGCGGTAACACCATCAACCATCACTGCCTCTCGCGCGTTGCACCGCAGAGGGCATCGAAACTTTCCACGTTTTCCGATCTGCATCTGAAAGCCCTTCCATAATCGGCAAACCTGCGCCCTCGCCCAAAAGGACCGTGACATGGTCGAGAGACGGACCTTCCTTTCCGCGATAGGTTTGGCGGTGACGGGTGCTGCTGCTACTTCCCAAACCCTGCCGTCTTCGTCTGAAACCCTCGTCATCGAACCAGGACGGCTGCGCGAAGTCGGCCACGTGAGCGGTCGACAGCAATCCTACAACGTGGAGATGCTGGAGGTGACGGGGGGCAGGTTCTGGCGCCCCTACGGCCCCGAGCTGGAGCGTGCCCTGCGTGAGCCCGCGCCGCAGGGTGGCGCGGGTGGAGCCGACACGCCGTCCGGCATGAACCCGGCGCTGTATGAATACCGCCCGCCCCTTGACCTATCGCAGCCCCGCCTGCGCAGCCGCGCCAAAGCGCTCGGCCCCGCCTATGTCCGTGTCAGCGGCACTTGGGCCAACACCACCTACTTGCCCGCAATGGGTGAGGCCGCGCCCTCCTCACCGCCGCAAGGTTATGGCTCTGTTCTCACCCACGACCAGTGGCGCGGCGTGATTGAATTCGCCAAGGCGGCGGATGCCGAGATCGTCACCTCCTTCGCCACCGGCGCTGGCACGCGCGACGCGCAGGGGGTCTGGACCACGGATCAGGCACAGCGCTTCGTGGATGTCACGCGCCAGCTCGGCGGCCGCATCACCGCTGCTGAGTGGATGAACGAGCCGACCTTGGCTGCGATGGGTGGTGCGCCACAAGGCTACGATGCAGCCGATTATGGGCGAGACTACAAGATCTTCCACGACTGGGCGCGGCGCACGGTGCCAGAGATGAAGCTGCTTGGCCCGGGTTCGGTCGGCGAGACGACGGGCGACTGGGGCGTGGCTTATGGCAGTGCGCCGATCCTCCACACCGAGGACTTGCTGAAGGCGATGCAGCCCGCCGACGTGGACGCCTTCTCCTACCACCACTACGGCGCCAGCTCGCAGCGTTGCGCGGCGATGGGCAAGCAGACAGCAGCCGAGGACGCGCTCTCCGAGGAGTGGCTGCGCCGCACGGATCAGACGCTGGCTTTCTACAAGGGGCTGCGCGATCGGTACCAGCCCGGCAAGCCACTCTGGCTCACGGAAACCGCCGACGCAGCCTGCGGCGGCAATCCGTGGGGCAATACCTTCCGCGACAGTTTCCGCTACCTCGACCAGCTCGGGCGCTTGGCGCGTCAGGGTGTCGAGGTGGCGATGCACAACACGCTGGTCGCCAGCGACTACAGGCTTTTGGACGACAAGAACCTCTCGCCCAAACCCAACTACTGGGCCGCACTGCTGTGGCAGCGGCTGATGGGGAGTACCGTGTTCGACGCAGGCATACCAATCGCCGAGGGGCGGCACGTCTATGCGCATGATCTGCGCGGCCAGTCTGGCGGGGTGGCGTTGCTGATCATCAACAACAGTCGCGCCCGCGGGACGCTGCTGCGCCTGCCCGGCCGCATGGAGCGCTATACGCTCTCCGCCTCCTCACTGGATGCCAAGGAAGTGTTGCTGAATGGAAAGCCGCTGGCACTTGTTGCCGGGGGCGCGCTACCGGAAATTGCACCCACGGCAGCCGATGGCGGCGAGATCACGTGCGAACCCGCCAGCATCAACTTTCTTGCCATGGCGGGGGCTCGACGGGCGCCGGGTGGCTGACGTGGTCGGTTGAGGAGGTTCTCAGCAAGGAGGTGAAGATGTGCCTGCTGTGCACTGCCACTTCGGATAACGAAGAACGCGCGCGGCGTGCCCGCGTGCTGCAACTCCTGGCCCTCGTTGAGCACCCTGACGCGCTTCCGGCGGAGACTTCGCTGCGCCTCGCGTATGAGATTTGGGCGCTGACCCAAGCGGAGTGGCCAGAGCGCCAGTGTGTCCCCGTGGCTCCGTCCGGATCAGCCACCGCCGAAGCCCGTTGAGAGGAGGCGGCCATGATAGCAAAAGCCAAGGCGCAGGTGCCTGCGCACGGCGCCCTGCCCGGTCCATCCGACGGCCTGCTCGCCGAGTTGGAGGGCGCGTATCAGGACATCCACGCCCATCCCGAGCTGTCGATGCAGGAGCACCGCACCGCAGGCATCGCCGCTGCCTGGCTGCGGCAGCACGGCTACGAGGTCACCGAGGGGGTGGGCGGCACTGGCGTGGTCGGGCTGCTGCGCAACGGCAACGGGGCAACAGTGCTGCTGCGCGCCGACATGGACGCACTGCCGATCCAGGAGAGCACCGGCCTGCCCTATGCCAGCAGCGCCTCCGGCACGGATCGCTTTGGCCAAGCCACCGCGATCGCGCATTCCTGCGGGCACGACATGCACGTGGCCTGGCTGATGGGCGCGACGCGGATCCTGGCCGAGAACCGGGATGCCTGGCGCGGTACGGCGATGGCCGTGTTCCAGCCCGGGGAGGAGACCGCCCAAGGGGCCCGCGCCATGATCGCGGACGGCATGGTCAAGCGCTTCCCCAAGCCGGACGTGACCCTCGGCCAGCATGTGATGCCGCTCAGCGCCGGACAGATCGGCTGGCGCGCCGGCACCATGCTCTCCGCAGGAGACAGTTGGGAGGTGACGCTGTTTGGCCGCGGCGCGCATGGCTCGATGCCGCAGAAGAGCATCGATCCCGTGGTGATGGCGGCCTCGGCGGTCATGCGCCTGCAAACGGTCGTGGCGCGGGAGGTGGCCATGACGGACAGCGCGGTGGTCACGGTCGGCACCCTGCGGGCGGGGATGAGCGAGAACGTCATCCCGGACCGCGCGCTGCTCCGGCTCAACGTCCGCACCTTCAAGGACCAGGTGCGTGCCCGGGTGCTGACCGCCATCCGGCGAATTCTGGAGGCGGAGGCCGCCGCCTCGGGCGCACCCAAGCCCCCGGATTTCTCCGTCCTGAGCGAGTACCCGCTGACCCGTAACGACCAGGCCGCGACGCGGAAGGTGGTGGCTGCCCTGGAGCGTCACTTCGGCGCGGAGCAGGTGCACGAGATCGAGCCCGCGACGGCAAGCGAGGACTTCGGCCTGTTCGGTGCGGCCTGGGACGTGCCCGCGGTGTTCTGGGTGGTCGGCGGCATTGACCCCGACCAGTACAAGGCGGCTGAGCAGGCAGGCAAACTCGATGAGATCCCGGCCAACCACGCGCCGAACTTCGCGCCGGTGATCCACCCCACCCTGCGCACCGGCGTCGAGGCGATGCTCGCCGCCGCGGGCGCCTGGCTGGCGAGCGGGAGCACGAAGCACTGAGCGGCGTCGAGCCGGCAGCCCTGCTGGTCGGGGCCCTCGACCTCAGTGGAACCTTCGTCTTCGCGATCAGCGGGGCGGCATTGGGCGTACAGCGGGGCATGGACCTGTTCGGCGTCCTGGTGCTCGCCTGTGTCACGGCCGTGGTCGGCGGTATCACGCGGGACGTGCTGATCGGCGCTGTCCCGCCCGCCTCCGTCGCCAGCTGGCACAACCTGGCCCTGGCCGTAGCCGCCGGGCTGCTCACTTTCCGCTTCTCCAGATTGTTCGATCGGTTGCAGCACCCGGTGCAGTTCTTCGATGCGGCTGGGCTCGGGGTCTTCGCCGTGGCCGGGACGCAGAAGGCACTGGATTACGGGATCAACTGGCCCATGGCGGCCGTCCTCGGCATGGTCAGCGGCATCGGTGGCGGCATGGTGCGCGATGTCCTGACGGCGCAGGTGCCGACCGTATTGCGCGCGGACATCTATGCGGTTGCCGCGTTGGCAGGCGCGCTGGTGGTGGTCATGGGAAGCGCGCTCGGGCTGTCGCCCACTGTGGTTGCCCTGGCCGCGATCGCACTCTGCGTCTTCCTGCGCCTGATGGCACTCTACCGTGGCTGGAGGCTGCCTGTTGCGACGTCGAGGAAGCCATAGCGCAGGTAGATTTTAGCTGGTCGTCGCAGCACCTCAGCGGAGAATGTGGCGTTGAGGAGTCAGAGATGGCGCTCGGAGCAGGCATTGCGAGACGTCTTACGTCGGTCGGGTAAGCCAGGAGGGCGCGGCTCAGCGGCCTGCCTGAGCATGATGCAAACGAAGGCGACGGCCCGCGAGGGTGTTGGCGCACCGCTCGTAGTCCTTCCGAGGCCGGAAGTGGATGGGTCACGAGAGCGTTCCACACCAAAAGTCGGAGCGGTGACAATGAGGGGTTGGTTAACCCGGCATCGGCCTGAGTTGGTGCATGCCGTGCGACTGACCACAGCCGGCGTCGCCGCCTTCGCCTTGTTCCGCGCGCTGGGGATGCCGCAAGCCCTCTGGGCGGTCATCACAGCACTGCTGGTCACTCAGAGCAGCGTGGGAGGTTCCCTCAAGGCGGCCGCCGACCAGCTTGTTGGATCGCTGTTCGGCGCCGCTTGCGGGGCCAGCATTGCGTTCGCGATGCCAGCGGATGGTCTGCTCTTGAGTGCAGCCGCCCTGGTCGCAGCCTTGGCGCCGCTCTCAATCCTGGCCGCCTTCTCCGCTGGCTTTCGCATAGCGCCCATTACGGCTGTCATCGTGCTCCTCGGCGATCTCGGCCCAGATATGGGGCCGCTCGGCCTAGCCGCCTACCGCATCCTGGTTGTCGGTCTGGGATGCGGGGTCGGGCTCCTGGTTTCGGCCCTGGTCGTCCCGGCACAGGCTTCCCGATCGGTCCTCGCGGTGGCTGCCCGGATGGCAACCCTCATGGCTGAGCAACTTGAAGCCTTGGCGTCTCGCAGCGTCACAGGCCGCTCGGATCTCGGCGCCTTGGCCGGGCAGATCCGGGAAAGCCTGAACCGAATGGAAACCTTGGTGGAGAATTCCGCCCGCGAGAGGCGAAGTTGGCTTACCGATGTTCCTGACGGAACGGCCTTGCTCCGGACGATGGTGCGGCTGCGCTACGACCTCAGCATGCTTCGCCGCACGGCGCGAGAAGCGGGGCACGACATGCTGCCTGAACACCTGGCTGAGCTCTGGTCCCGCGCGGCCCGGAGCGGCGCCGCAACCCTGAGGGGGAGCAGCCAAGTCTTGTCCGGCCGGCAGGCGCCGGAGGAGCGCAACGCATTCGCCCAGGCTGTTCGGGAATACAGAGGTGCTGTGGAGGGAATGAAGCAGACAGACTTGACGGGCGCCTTCTCGCCTGCCGCGCTCGGCCGTCTGTTCGAAACCGGCATTGTTCTTGAGCAGTTCCGGCGCGATCTGGACGACCTGATCGAACGGTCTAGGGAAATTGCTCCCCCGCGCGACAGGTCCGCCGAAGCGTGACAACGCGCCGAGAGCCGGCAAGGCCGCATTCCGCCGGCCGGCGGTTTTACCCGACGTGCGCTGCGTGAGGAATCCCATGTGATCCTCCTTCGGCTTGGTGGACACCTCTGAGTAAGCTCCATAGGAGCGAGGAAGGTGTCTGATGCGCAAGACACGGCGAGAGTTCACGCTGGAGTTCAAGCAGGGAGCGGTCGCGCT